>Ga0187851_10000043_pt1 | contig 109289 bp, 89 predicted proteins | sample June2016WEW_6_10_FD_132997 | JGI IMG/M metagenome (GOLD analysis project Ga0187851, IMG submission 132997) | Peatland microbial communities from SPRUCE experiment site at the Marcell Experimental Forest, Minnesota, USA - June2016WEW_6_10 | ecosystem: Environmental > Terrestrial > Soil >... | reverse complement strand
GCGGGTATGCCGGGTGCATCGAAGGGGGGCACGGGGTCGGCTGGGTCCTACTTATTGGGGCATCGAGTCAAAGAAAATTCTGCCGCTAGATTAGATCACAGCCAAGAGGCGCTGTACCTGTACCGCAGTCCACTGCCCGCCGCGCCGTGTCGGTATGCCGCTCTCATTTAGAACGGTTGCAACCCGGCGTAGAGACGTGCTCTCCTGGCCTTGAGTGACAAGGCGCGGCCCTGCTTCCCGTAGTCGCTGATACTGAATCCTTCACGCTTCCCGCCTAGCTTCACTCCGCGCTTGGGGCAACGAAGAGAGAGGGTAACAGGACAGTGTGTGTGCGCCCCATCGGACACCTGTCGGACACAGGAAAGAAACCGGGGTTCACTGGCCAGTAGGTCGAATATGCGTAATGCTTTGTAATTGATAGACTTGGAATGCGGTACACCTGCCGGGAGCTAACCTTAAACCCGCAGACACGGACTCAGTGGCAAGCCCTTCCCGTGGCTTCAAGCACGCCTCTTCCCTGGCCGAAGCGCCTTTTTTAATGTAGGCATTGCCCGTAAGAGACATATCATTCCCACTGTCTTTTTGATCCCCGGTGACGGGTTGTGACGGGTACTCCTATATAGGGCGTTACGCGCGCGCGCCATGCGGATAACCTGTAGACCCGTCACCATCCGTCACCAGCCCTCTTATTGCACCATGCGAGCAACCGGCAAGATCACCGGGAACAGGTTGGCAGCATCCCGCTGTGGATTGTAGGCAAGGTGTGCGTAGCGCATGGTTGTCTGTGCTTGAGTGTGGCCCAGGAGCTTGCCCACAACCGGCAGGGACACGCCGCTAGAAACCAAGTGCGATGCGAAGCTATGCCGCAGATCGTGAACGTGTACGCTTTCGAGCTTTGCCAGCTTGCACACCTTGGCCCATGCGGATTTTACATCTTGCAGGTTTCCGCCCGCCCTGCCGGGGAACAGGTACTCGCCTATGTGTTCCATGCGTTCGAGCAGAGACAGAGCTTGCTCGTTCAGCGGGACGTGCTCGGTTTTCTTCTCTTTCGTGCGATGGCTTGGCTTTGTCCACACGCCGCGAACGAGATCGAAGTCCGCCCATTGAGCGGTGAGAGCTTCACTCTTGCGGCATCCCGTTACCATGATGAGGCGCAAGGCGTCCATTGACCGCCGTGCTTCCGTCTGTAACCACTCCCGCTGCTTTTCGGAGAGAGCGCCCTGCCCACACTGGCGCGGGTACTTTTCGAGCGCGTCCGCCAGCCGTTGCAACTCCTCTTCGGACAACCAACGGTCGCGCCGCTCTTCGTGGTACTTCTTACAGCCGTCCGCTGGATTCGTGGCCACTGCCCATTCGCCGCTATCGTCGGCCATGGCCCACACGAACATATGGTGGAGCAGACCTAGAGCACGGTTGGCCTGATACGGCGTGTCTTTCAGGGATGCGTGTAGATCGGCAATGTCTCTTCGTTTAATCCCGGCAATAGGAAAGTCCCCAAGGGCTGGCAGAATAACGCCGTCAAACAAATGACGGTCGTCGTAAACCGTAGAGGCCCGTTTGTTGGGTACTGAATACTGCTCAAGGTACGCATCGGACAACTGCTTGAGTGTCCGCACCTTGGCCCGTGCTTCGAGAGATTCCTGTTTCCGCTGCTCCAGCACGTCGAACGGATCAATCCCATCCCGTATTGACTGGCGCAACTCGACCGCCTTAGCGCGGGCCGTCTCCGCTGTGTACTCACCCAGGCCGCCGATGGTGTAGCGGCGCTCGCGTCCGTTAATCACGTAATTGAGAATGAAACTCTTCGCACCCTTCGGGGTGACGCGCAAACCAAACCCCGGAATCTCGGAGTCGTAGTGAATCTGGTTGCCCGTCGCTGGCGATTTAACGCGTGTGGCATACGTCTGTGTGATGCGTGTTTTCATCGTTGCGCCTCAAACCTCAAAAATTCCTGTGTCCGATGTATGTCCGACAGGAACGTCTCTTACTGTCTCACCTTGTCTTTAGGTTGTCAAGAATTACTCAATGTTTATGCGGGTGCTAGGAAACGCCTTTGTTTCGTGTCCGACCTGTGTCCGAAAGAATAAGACTACGAACCAGTAGGTCGGGAGTTCGACTCTCTCCGGGCGCACCATACATTCCCCGATTTATTGTTTCCCTTGGAGCTCATTCAATTCCCTGGGCTCTCGATTTTGGCGGGAAGAGCCGTCGCACATCAGACTGAACTCCCGGCGGGCTTTTGCTGACCAGCCGGGAGTTTTAGTCTGTCTCTGCAAACACGAAAAGAGCGAAACGCTGTGCGTCTCGCTCTTTGGTAGTCTAATCGCTCTAGACTCAATACAGGTGGAAATCCACTTCTATGGGCTGCCAAACCGCGACGGGCTTGCCGGCCTTCATACCGGGCCTGAACTTGTACTTCATCACCGCTTCGATGGCCTTTTCATCCAATCCCATGCCCAGTGAGCGTACCACTCTAGGATTTTGTGGATTCCCATGGGCATCGACAATGATTTCGACCAGGCATGTGCCCTGATACTTTGCCCGGCGAGCCTCGTCGGAGAACTCCGCTTCTACGCTATTCAGCAATACCGGTGCGGAGACACCACCACCCACACGGTACACTCCGCCGCCGAAATTGCCACCCTCACCGGGTCCGTAGCCGCCGCCATGCCCTGAACCCAGGCCTGTGCCTGAGCCGTTTCCGCCCGAAGCGAGTTTCACATTTCCAGAGTTCGAGACGCCGAAGTTCGGCAACTTCGTATCCGTGGGAATGACGTCGCTTTGCAAGTCGAGCGAAGGAGCCGGCGGCTGTATCGGGGACGATATTTCTGGAGCCTTCATCGGCGGAGGAATCTTGCCCTTGATTGCTTCGATTTTGTCGGGGCTTCCGCCGCCGCCGCCCGCGGAAATGTCGGACTTGGGAGCCTTGAATTCAGTAATATCGACCGGCGTAACCTGCAACTGCTGCTTGCTTCTATCGATGTAGTGTTTGACTCCGAAAAGGACGCATAGCGTCGCAAGCCCCACATTCACGGTAGTGGAGATGCCGAAGGCCCAAGGATTGCGCTTGACCGCCATCCGATCCGGCACCGGAATCGGCTTTGAGGTCAGCACCAGCGGAGGCAGTTTGGGCGGGAAAAATACGTCGCGGATGCTCTCGTAGAGATCAACCCAGATGGGTTTCGACTCAACAGGAACGCCGAAAGTGAGGTCGAGTTCGCAGCGGTCCATAATGGCCGTGGCAGTTTCGGATTCAGTGTCTGGCTGGATGAGCAAATCGTTGGCCATTATTGCTTCTGGTTCCGATGCCTCTGGACACCTGGTCTCGGTTAAGAACGGAATTTTCTCCGTCTCAGGGCCCGTCTCTCCATTATGCTTGATGCGACCCGCTTGTGTCTCGTCGGGGAAAGCCAAAAAATCCAGACTCCCATATTTCGTCGCGGTCGGGCTTCCCATAAACAATAGACGGTCCGTGTCCGGAATTGTTGCCAAAAAGATCTTGCCTCGCCATTTACACTTAGGAATGAACCAGATCGAGAGCACACAGGGAGAGAAGATGTCCTCAGCACCGGAGTTGAAGGCGACGCTTACCTTGCCGCAAACCGCCTTCCCGATGAAGGCTAACCTGCCGCAGAATGAACCGCTTCGCCTGGCCCGATGGGCCTCGATGGGGCTCTATGAAGAACTGCGAAAGGCCGGCGAAAAGCGCCGCAGCGCCGGCGGCTCCTATTTTTTGCTGCACGACGGCCCCCCGTATGCCAACGGGCCCATTCATCTGGGCCATGCGCTCAACAAGGGGCTGAAGGATTTCGTCGTCAAGTCGAAGACTATGGCGGGATTCGACGCGCCGTATGTTCCCGGCTACGATTGCCACGGGTTGCCCATCGAGATCAAGGTCGATGAACACTTGGGCCGCAAAAAACTGGAGATGCCCGCTCCCGAGGTTTTGGAGGCCTGCCGCAAATACGCGCAGAAATACATTGATCTGCAAACCTCGCAATTTGAACGAATTGGCTGCTTTGGCCGCTGGGATTTGCCTTATAAGACCATGTCCCGCGACTACGAGGCTCACACACTGGAGGCTTTTTACGGCTTTCTAGAAAAAGGCTTCGTCTATCGCGGCCTGAAGCCGGTCTACTGGTGCATACACGACCACACGGCGCTGGCAGAGGCAGAGGTCGAATATGACATGCACACCAGCCCATCAGTCTATGTGCGCTACCGGCTCACATCGAGGCCCGAAGAGCTAGCGCCAGCATTGGCTGGCCGCGAGGTTTACACCATCATCTGGACCACAACCCCGTGGACGCTGCCCGCGTCAATGGCCGTGGCCTTCCATCCCGATTTCGAGTATGTGGCATTGGCGACGGAAGGCGGGCCCGCCTACATTGTTGCGGCCGAGTTGGCCGCGTCTGTGGCCGTTGCATGCGAACTTGGGGCAACCACCGAACTGGCGCGTTTCAAAGGCAGCGTGCTTGAACATGCCACCTTCCAGCATCCGTTTCTAGAGCGAAGCGTCCTGGGCGTGCTGGCCACTTACGTCACCTCCGATACAGGCACAGGCGCGGTACACACAGCGCCCTCGCACGGCGCGGACGACTTCTACACCGGCGTTCGCTACAACATCGATCCCACTTGCCGCGTGGACGCTTCCGGCCGCATTCACGTTGACCCGAGCGCATGGAATCGCAGCAGCCCGCCGGCTTTCGATGGATTGAAAGTGTGGGCCGCGAATCCAGTCATTGTGGCCGTACTCGAAGAGAATGGCGCTCTGCTTGCCAGCCACGATCTGGAACACTCGTACCCGCACTGCTGGCGCTGCCACCACCCGGTCATCTTCCGCGCCACAGAGCAGTGGTTCATCGGCCTGGAAACGCCGGTTAGACGTGCTGACGGTTCCGAGACCACTTTTCGTCAACAAGCTATCGAGGAGATCGACAAAGTGGTCTGGGACCCGGCTTGGGGCAAGGAGCGCATCACCAACATGATCGCTACACGCCCAGACTGGTGCATCAGCCGCCAGCGCATTTGGGGCGTGCCCATCGCGATCTTCATGTGTGAAGGCTGCAAACAGCCCATTCTGGACCCGGCGCTCAATCGCAAGATTGTGAAGTTGTTTGAAGAGCACGGCGCCGAGGCATGGCACACGAAGGAGATCTCCGCATTGCTTCCGGCCAACGCAGCCTGCGCTCACTGCGGAGGCAAGGCGTTCCGCAAAGAAACCGACATCCTTGACGTGTGGTTTGACTCCGGAACAAGCTGGTTTGCTGTTTGCGAGTCTGATGCGGAATTGAGGCCCGCGTACACTGCTTTCCAAAGCGAGACTGGCTCGAAGGCCCCGGAGATTTTATATCTCGAAGGCGGCGATCAGCATCGCGGGTGGTTCCACTCCTCGTTGCTGACATCGGTGGCGTTGCGCGGACGCGCGCCTTACTCGCACGTCTCGACCGCGGGCTGGACACTGGACGAGCAGGGCCGGGCTATGAGCAAATCGCTCGGCAATGGCGTGGACCCGGTAGACATTGCCAACCGCATGGGCGGCGAGATTGTTCGCCTGTGGGTGGCGTCCATCGACTTCCGCGAAGACATGGCAGCCAGTGAAAACCTGATGCAGCGTTGCGCAGAAATCTACAAGAAGTTGCGCAACACTTTCCGCTTTCTGCTCGGCAACCTGAACGGATTCTCTCCCGCGCACGACCGCGCGGCTGAATCTGATTTGTTGCCGCTCGACTGTTATATGCTGGCCCGGACACGCGAATTGACCGAGAATGTTCTCGCCTGGTACGAGAGCTTTGACTTCCACCGCGTTTATCACGCGGTGAACGAGTTTGCGGTCGTCGACTTGAGCAACTTTTATCTGGATGTGCTGAAGGACCGGATGTATACCTTCGCACCTACGAGCAAGGAACGCCGCTCCGCGCAAACTGTGTTGTGGCAGATTTCGGAAACTTTGGTCAGGTTGGTCGCGCCCATTCTCTCGTTCACTGCCGATGAGATTTGGGAATATCTGCCGAAGGTTGAAGGCCGCGAAGCTTCGGTGCATTTGGCTCAGTTTCCTGCCCCGGTGGAGATTTTTTCCGAAGATCCCGCGCCCGTGATCGACGAGTGGAAGCAGCTCTTCAAGGTTCGCGATGAGGTAATGCGTGCGCTTGAAACTGCAAGACAGAAAAAGACAATCGGGAAGGGGTTGGAAGCAAAAGTGGTGCTTCACTGCGGTCCTGAATCTCTCGCCGTGCTGGAACAAAATTTTACGTCATTGAAAGAATTCTTCAATGTATCTGATGTCGAGCTAACGTCGAAACCTATAGTTGATAGTGACGGCCAACCTCCATTCAATGTTCGTCCACTCGATGGATTTGAATTTCTCCCATATGTGGAGTTGGCCAGCGGCCACAAGTGCGCACGCTGCTGGAACTTCATGCCCGAAGTCTCGAATTACGGCATCTGGCAGAACGTTTGCACTCGTTGCAGCGACGCTCTGACCGAAATGAAGATCGCCCCACCAAAATATACGGAGGCCAAATGATGAGATTTACCGCGCCCCGCCGGCTGCACTGGCTTCTGCTGATCTCTGCTGTGGTCATCTTTGTTGACCGGCTGACCAAGACATGGGTCACGCTCCGCGTTCCGTTTGGCGGCGCCATCCCGGTTGTGCCTCACTTTCTGCGCATCACACACTGGACCAACGAGGGCGCTGCTTTTTCGCTCTTTGCTAATACGGCCTCGCCCAATGCGGTCCGCTGGGGCCTGATCTGTTTTTCCTCGGTGGCCGCGTTATTGGTCCTCTTCTTTATGGTCCGCCTCGCCGACCGCTTCACGTTCGCCACCTTTGCGCTGGCGCTGATCTTTGCAGGAGCCCTGGGCAATGTGCACGACCGCATCGCCTACGGCTCGGTTGTGGACTTCATCGAGGTCCACATCTTCGGTTACCACTGGCCCGACTTCAACATAGCCGACACGGCCATCGTCACTGGTGCCTGTCTGTTGCTGCTCGATTCTCTTCTGCCAAGAAAAGAAAGCGTTGAAATAGAGAAGCTTTGAAGCAGGGGCCTTCTCATGGAAAGCCCTGATTGAATCATTAACTTGTACGGGAGACGCCTTGAGCCGCCGAGAGGCTTGCCAGATTACAATGGCACCTGTCAGGTTCTTGGTGATTGATAACTAACCGAGGTTCTATGAAGATTCGCCACTGTGTCTTATTGAATGTACTTCTATCGCTGCTCTCTGCTGTACTGGTCAGCGTGTTTCTTGCATCGTCCTGCGCGTTGCATGCCCAGAGGCTGCCGCAGACTGTCCGCCCGGAGCACTACATGCTTAACCTCACGCCCGATTTGAAGGCCGCAACCTTCGCCGGGGTGGAGTCGATAGAGTTGAACCTTGCCGAGCCAACGGATCACATTACGCTGAACGCCGCAGAGATCGCATTTGAGAGTGTACGCGTGACGGCTGACGGCAAAGAGCAGAAGGCCACAGTCTCACTCGACAAGGAAAAGGAACAAGCGACCTTTACTTTTCCCGAAGGACTGCCCGCAGGCAAGGCCACGCTGGCCATCCACTACACCGGCATTTTGAATAACGAGCTGCGCGGCTTTTATCTTTCGAAGACGCCTAAGCGCAACTATGCTGTCACCCAATTCGAGTCCACCGATGCGCGCCGCGCCTTTCCGTCGTTCGATGAGCCGGCATTCAAGGCCACGTACGACGTTTCCCTGGTGGTAGATGCAGGCGACACTGCCATTTCCAACGGCGAGATCATCAGCGACATTCCTGGCGACAAATCCGGTTTGGGAGCAGGCAAACACACGCTCAAATTTGCCACTACTCCCAAAATGTCCACTTACCTGGTGGCCTTTCTGGTCGGCGATTTCGATTGCACCACGGGCGAATCCGACGGCGTGGCCATACGCTCCTGCTCCACGCCCGACAAAGTCGCGCTCACTCCTTACAGCGTAGATGTAGCCAAATACGTGCTGCACTACTACAACAGCTACTTCGGTATTCCTTACCCGCTCAAGAAGCTCGACCTGATAGCCTTGCCCGACTTTGAGGCAGGCGCCATGGAAAACTTTGGCGCCATTACTTTTCGCGAGACCGCTCTGCTGATCGACCCCAAAACGGCCACAGTTGATGCGGAGAAGGAGATAGCACTTGTCATCGCCCATGAGATGGCGCACCAGTGGTTCGGCGATCTGGTAACTATGCAGTGGTGGGACAACATCTGGCTCAACGAAGGCTTTGCAACGTGGATGGAAAACAAGCCTGTGGCCGCCATGCATCCTGAGTGGAACATCGACGAATACGTGGTCTCGGGCATAGACGATGCTCTCAACTTGGACGCGCTTCCCACTACGCGCGCGATTCGAGCCAGGGCCGATACCCCCAGCGACATCAACCAAATGTTCGACGGCATCTCCTATGGCAAGGCCAGCGACGTGTTGTTGACGGTGGAAAACTATCTCGGCGAAGAGACTTTCCGCCAAGGTGTGCACAACTACCTGGCGGCCCACACCTATGCGAATGCAACTGCGGAAGATTTTTGGGGTGCACAAACCGCTACCAGTCACAAGCCGGTAGACAAGATTATGGAAAGCCTTGTGGCGCAGCCGGGCGAGCCCATCCTGTCCTTTGGCGATCCGGCCGACGGCGCGGTCGCGGTCGAACAGAAGCGTTTCTACCTCAGCCCCAGTATTGTGCCCGACCCTGCGCAGAAGTGGACGCTGCCTGTCTGCTTCAAAACAGCAGAGGGGAAGGACTGCCAGCTTCTCACACCCGCTGACTCCACATTAAAGGCACCCACGGGCGGTTTTTTCTTCGCGAACGCCGCCGGCAAAGGCTACTACCGCAGCGCCTACCCGCCCAGCGTCTATGCTGTGCTGGTAGCCCAGGTGGAGACAGGACTCACGCCCGCCGAGCGGATTAGCCTGATCGGCAACGAGTGGGCCCAGGCGCGCGCCAACAAGACACCCATCGGCACTTATCTTGATCTTGCGGCTGCCGTCAGGGCCGACCATGGCGCGGAGGTAGTGGGGGCTGCTTTGGGCGGGATCAACGGGATCTACGACCGGGTTGCGGCTAACGCCGAAGAACGCGACTCGCTAGCGGCCTGGATTCGCTCCACGTTTGCACCGCAGTATGCCAGACTTGCTCCGCCCGCTGAGACCGACTCGGCCAACACGCGCGAGATGCGCGCGCAACTGTTCGGCTTCCTCGGCTTGTACGGCAAAGATCCAACCATCCTCGCTCAGGCACATGAGATTACAGCCAGGTACCTTGCGAATCCGGGCTCCGTCGATGCTACCCTTGGCCAGGCTGCCTTGGCAGTCGCCGCCCGCAACGGCGGCGCGCAACTCTTCGACCGGCTACAGCAGATTTATGAAACCTCGACCAATCCGGAGTATCAGGAGAATTCGCTGCGCCTGCTGGCCGAATTTGAAAACCCTGCTCTGCTCCAGCGCTCTCTCGACTACGCCGTTTCGGGCAAAGTGCGCAACCAGGACGCGGTGATTCAGTTTGCTATCTCCCTGAGCATAGACGAAAACCGTGAAAAGACATGGAAGTACATTCAGAACAACTGGGACAAGGTCCACGCTCAGTTCACCACTGAGATGGGCGCCTTCCTTGTGGGTTCCACGAGCAGCTTTTGCACCGCCGACACCAGAGCGAGTGTAGAAGCATTCTTTTCCACGCACAAGGTTGCCGCCTCCGATAAGGCCCTCAAGCATGCAATCGAGAGCATCGACGGCTGCATTGAGTTGCGGAAGCTCCAGGGGCCAAATCTGAAACAGTGGCTGGCCGCTCAACCGAAACCGTAATTCCAAATCAAGAACCGGGCGTGATGTGTCCCAGGCCTCGATTTCGAGACCTGGGGTTCCACGGTAAACTCGCCTGGCTCCGATTCGTTACCATAAAAACATGCCTCAGTTTGCTCCAGGTCAGACGCTGCTCATCGATGCCGACGATACGCTGTGGGAAAACAACGTCTACTTCGAGCGCGCCATCGTTGCCTTTATTAGCTATCTGAATCACCACAAGTACACGCCTGCAGAGGTGCGCAAGGCGCTGAACGTCGTGGAACGCGAGACCATCCTCTCCCATGGCTATGGCTTGTCGAGTTTCACGCGTTCGCTGGTGGACTGCTTCGAGCGGCTCAGCCCCGCGCACATGACCGAGGAAAAGCGCCAACGCATCGAGGGGTTCGCGCGCTCCATCGCCGAACAGGAGATTGAACTGCTCCCTGACGTGGCCGAGACCCTGGCAGAACTGGCCACGCGCCACCGGCTTATCCTCATGACCAAAGGCAACAACGCTGAACAGGCCGACAAACTTACCCGTTCCGGCCTTTCCAGTTACTTTTCCGCAGTTGAGATTCCTGCTGAAAAGGACCCTGCTGCTTATCGCGAAGTTCTTCAACGCCACGAGTTATCGGCGCGCGCAAGCTGGATGGTCGGCAACAGCCCCAAGAGCGACATAAACCCCGCACTAGCTGCCGGACTTAATGCTGTCTTCCTTTTCCACAAAGACACCTGGGTGCTGGAGCACGCAGAGCTCGAGAATGCACCGGAAGGTCAACAGTTAATTGAACTGGATGCGTTTGGTAAACTTTGTGCTATCTTCTAACCGTATAAGTTTTGTGTCCGGAGTCCGACATTGGAACAGTCAGGCATTGCGGCTGTGCCCCTAATCAAAGCTGAGTATCCACCGCCTCCTCGCGTGCATTGGACCGCGTTGCTTCTCGTGTGGTTGGCGTTAGGAGCTCTAATCAGTTGGCTTGCGCCAAAGCCCTTTCAGAACCTCTTGAACAGTCTGGTTGTTGACGCTTGGGCATTTTATATCTGTCTTTGGATTCGCACACTCGATCCCGACGCCAGATGTATCTTCTGGTGCGATGCTTACGTGATAGTGGAACTAGCCTGCGCGGCAACGACCATCCGGCAGACCACCTCTGCTCTGCACGAGTGGTTCACCGACATTCTGGCTTTCTTGTCCGCCGTTCTTGGAATTGCAACCATCTATTTGATCCGCGCTGACCTTCTCAAGCACTACAATGAGCGCGAACCTTTCGGCCTGGAATTGGGCCCAACAAAGACCTTCTTCTTCTCTTTCCTATACTTTCAATCGCAACTTTACGATATCGCCCAGTTCAAGAAGCGGCAAGCTGAAGGGGTTGTCAGCAACTCCGACCGCACTTTGCTTCAATGAGCACAACCGCTTTACCCGGCGCTTGCAACCGTCTGCTTCAGATCAGCCAGCACTTGCTCAGACGTCCACTCGTTGCCTGGGAAAAAGCGCACGACCTTGCCGTCAGGACCGATGAGCGTGGTCGAGAGAGTGTGCGTAATCATCGAATCCTCATTCTCGGTCATTCCCAGATCAAAGAATCTGGCCATCTCGCCAAGTGCGGATTTCTCTGGCACCGCAAACTCCCAATGTGCAAACGCAGCTTTTGTATCGCTGCCAATGTAGGTTGCGCCATAGGCCCTGAGCCGCGCAGGCGTGTCGTGCTCCGGGTCAAAGCTGATTGACAGCAGATGTGTTTTGCCATAGAGGCCTGGATCGATGGCCAGTTGTTTCTCGATGGCCGCAAAATTCTTTGTAACCCGCGGACAGAACTCCGGCGACGGACAGCGCGTGTAGATAAAAGTGATTAACAGCGCCTTGCCGCGGAACTGACCGAGATGAATTGGCCGTCCGTCCTGGTTGCGAAACTTGAAGTCGGGTACAGGATCGCCCGGAGCCGGCACATGATAGATGACCTTTGGCCGATAATCGGGCTTGCCCTGCGCCACTACAACAATGTGGTCCAACATAATGTCCGCATTCGGGTCCTGAGAAACCAGCAGGTCTGCGGTAATTACGTCGCCCGGATGCAGTTCGCCCAGAATGCTTGCGTCCTTCAACTTGTAAGGCATGGTCATGGCATCCATAAAGCCCGGAATGGCTTCATGGTTGAGCGTAACTTCGCCCTTGGCGGCATCGGTCGATACAACCTTGCCGCGCAGGTGGTAGACCTTGAACTTTTGGCTGGAGCCAGGCTGGGAGGGTTGTTTCAGGTCGGAGTGGCACCCGGCCAGCACGAATAGAGCGAGCAAGGAAGAGGCAAGCAATCGGCGCATCACAGGCTTAGTGTACAACTACCTGCGCTCTGCGCAACCGTTTACAAAGTGCGTTTGAATAATGGCGTGGCGATGAGCAGCGTGCCCATGCCGAAGATAAAGAGGAAGAACAGGTCAAATCGAATGGCTGTGAAGCCGCCGTCCTTCAGCAAGATGGCCTTGAAGCCGTGAATCACATAGGTGAAGGGATCGACAATAGCGAGAGCACGAAGCCAGGCCGGGAAGGCTGCAATGGGATACATGGCGCCCGAGGGGTAGAACAAGAGCGTGTTGAGCACGCCAAACATGGCGCGGGGGACGAGCGGATCGTCGACGCGGACCATGAGGAGAAACATCATGCCGTTGAAGGCAATGGAGGTCACCAGAATTAGGCAGAAGAGTTCAAAGAGCACTATAGGATGAAAGATGACTCCAAGCCCAGCCATGAGCGACCCAATGACGGTAAGCGAGATTCCGGCAAGAGTGGCTTTGATGGCGCCAGCCATGTTCAAGCCGAAGACTAACTCCAGCTTGGTGATGGGAGTTACAAGGTAGCCTTCGTGGACGCCGCGCGCCTTGTCATCGATATATAACATGCCACCGCCGATCATCACCGAAATATACATAGCCAGGGCGATAGTGGCGGGGAGTAGAAATTTCATGTAATTGACGTAAGGGTAAAGCTCGACTATCTCGAGTGCAATCTGGCTGGCCAGGCGCGGCTGGATGACGGGCGTGGTAAGAGCGGTAACCACCAACTGCATCTCGGCCTCGATACTACCGGAGCTGAATGGGTCAGTGTTATCGACGATCAGGCCGATGACCGGCGCGTCCTGGGCATAAACTCGGCGGGAATATTGGGCGGGAATGATGACAGCGGCATCGACTTTCCCGGTGCGAACGTCTTCCCGGGCCTGCACTTCGGAAGTGTATTCAACGGTGGTGAAGGTCTTGATATTGATGGCGATGGAGTCGAAAGCTTCGCGGATTTTGACTGACTGCGGGCCGTGGTCATAGTCGATGATCGCGACACGGCAGCCGACGATCTTGCCGCCGAAGGCGTTGCCCATAATAACCAGCTGCAGAATCGGCATCATCAGCGACATGATCATGAGCGTGGGCGAGCGAAAGAACTTGCGCATCTCGCGCTCAACTATGGCGAACATTCTATTCATGGCTGCGCTCCTGGGCGAGGCGGCAGGGTGAAGGCCGGGGGTTTGACCTGCTCATCGCGGAGTTGGCGACCGGTGTAATGAATGAACACGTCGTCCAGAGTGGTGTTTTGGACACTCAGAGAAGTGAGAGTCTCGCCCAGAGATGCGGCTAGCTCGACTAATTGCATGGTGGTTTTGGAGCCTGAAGAAGTCAGCACACGATAGAATCCCGCACTCTCGGCCTGCACGCTGGTGACGCCCTCAAGCTTTTCCAGGCGGTCTTGCCACTCCTTAGTCTCACGGTCGAAATGGACCTCGACAACATTTGCACCGGGAACGTTGTGTTTCAGCTCAATGGGCGTGCCCAGAGCGACGAGCTTGCCGTGATCGACGATGGCAATGCGGTCGCATAGCGTGTCGGCTTCATCCATGTAGTGAGTGGTGATAAGCATGGTGAGATGGCGCGTTTTTCTCAAGTTGTCGAGCATCTCGTAGACGGCGATGCGTGAGACAGGATCAAGGCCAGTTGTTGGTTCATCGAGAAAGAATATCTCCGGATTGTGAACCAGGCCGCGGGCGATTTCAACACGTCGGCGCATTCCGCCGGATAGCGTCTTGACCTGCGCGCCGCGCCATTTGACGAGATCGACAGCTTCGAGGACTTCGGCGATATTTTTCTTTCGCTCAGCCGTCGGCACGCTGTAAAGCTTGGCATAAATATTCAGGTTCTCTTCAACGGTAAGATCGGGATCGCTGGTGAGGGCCTGAGGAATAACGCCGATCATGCGGCGCACCGCATCGGAGTCTCTCGCCACGTCATGGCCGGCGATGATGGCTCGGCCGGCGGTGAGGGGGATGAGCGTGGTCATCATGCGGATGAGCGTGCTCTTACCTGCGCCGTTGGGGCCGAGTAGACCGAAGATTTCTCCCTCGGCAACTGAAAAGCTGATGTCCTTGACGGCCTCAAAGTCGCCGTAGCGCTTGACGATATGCTCCACAGCAATGGCCGGAGGCCGCGTGCCATTTTGCGCGTTGACGAACGTTGTGGCCGATGCCGTCATTGCTTCACCAGCTTGTTCTTGGGTATATACACTTCGGCGATCATGCCGGGGACGAAGCGCTCGCCGGGATTGTCGATGAGCAGTTTGAGCTGGACGGTTTTGATATCGCGCTTACGGGCGCCAACATCGCGCTGCGTGGCGAAATCGGCTTCAGCGGATTTGTTGATGACCTTCCCTTGGAGTGTTGCGCCCGAGGGCATTACGACGCGCAGCGAGTCACCTAGCTGGACCGCGTCAGCCTGCGTTTCGGGCAGCGGTGCGTAGACCCAGGTTTGGGTCAGGTCCATGATGGTCACAATCGGCGCGCCAACCGTCACCACTTCGCCCTGACGCGCGGCGCGGACGTTGACCTTGCCGCTGACCGGAGCAAAGACCTGCGCGTAGCCGAGTTCAACCTTGGCCTGATCAGCAAGAGCACGGGCGTTCTGGAGCTGGTCGCGGGTTTCATCAACTGTGCGCCCAGCAACTGCGGTGAGTAATTCATGGGCACGCGCCTGGCGTAACGAGGCTTCTGCGGCAGCAACGTTTTCTCTGGCGGTATCCACAGCCGCCTTGGCTGCCTGAAGGCTGGTGGAAGCTTCATCGCTGGCTTGCTCGCTCATAATGCCCTGCTTGGCCAGCGCAACGGTTCGGCTGGTGTCGGCCTTCTGGTGGTCGTAGTTTGCCTGAGCCTGGGCCAGCGAAGCCTGCGCTGCGTGCACCTGGGCTTGTGCATTGACAGCGGCATTGCCGGTCTCGCCGCGATCTTGCAATTCAGTCTCCACGGTCTCGCCGAGCTTCCATTTCTGGCCGGCCGCAGTAGCTTCGGCGGCCTTCCGCGCTGCCTGCAGGTCATCGCTTTCTATTGAGGCGATGAGCTGACCAGCCTTCACATCCTGACCCTCGTCAACGGTCAGGGTTTGAATGCGCCCGGGAATCTTGGCGCTCACTACTACTTCGTTGGCGTCCACTGTGCCGATCAGTTGCAGATCGGCGCTGGGCCGTACCGTAACCAGGTACCAGATGAGAGACCCCACGGTAAGCAGGGCCAGGATTAGAAATACTCGATTGCGTGCATTCACTTGTGCCTCACTTCGTCTGCTTTTTGCAGCACTGATGCGATGTCGGGCGTCATTATCTTGGGGGCTTGGAACGTGCGGGGCTCGGTTTTGACAGGCGGTGGCATTGGAGTAGACGCCAGGACACGCGCAGCAACGCGCGCCCCATCTTCCCTGCGGGCAAAGATGGTCTGCCCCAAGTATTCGATGGCCACCTTGCGGCGGTGTTCGAGCGCGCCTCGCTCCAATGGGTTTGTCCCCATAAGCAGCCCCATTACCGGCGCAGAAAGAAAGTAAAAAACATTGGCTCCCAGCGCGGAATACATTATTTGCAATTCGTCGACCTGAATTAGCTCTCCCGAGGCGCTACCCTCTGCGAAGACCTGTCTCATGCGCGTCATCATGGGTCGAAAGACTTTGTCCATGAGAGGAGCAAGCGCGTTCTCTTCTCCCCTATGCAAGCGGATCATCTCCTGTTGCATCAGGCTCTGAAAGGCCCGCTGCGTATGGATACGGTCAAAGTGGTTGAGTGCAAAGTGCAAGAAGCGCTCTCCAGCCGAGTACCCTGCATCGATGGCGGCCATGCTGCTGGCGACCACGTTATTCGCCACCGCTTCCAGAGCGGCGTCATAAAGAGCCTGCTTGCTGCTGAAGTAGTAGTAAAGCAGCGCCTTGTTGACGCCGGCCTCCTCGGCGATCTGCTCGGTGCGCGCCCCTGCAAGTCCGTTCTCGCTAAACTGCCGGACGGCGGCATCGAGGATTCGGGTGCGAGTCTGGTCAGCGCGTTCGGCCTGGGTACGGGATGGAATGGGGTTCGTCATTTCTTAACTAACTAGTTAGTAAGTTAGCACAGTAGCCATATATTTGCCACAACTTCTTCGAGAAAATCTGACTAATTTGCCGCATTGCTGAACGGGACACCCTGCGGGCTACTCAACCGTAAGTGATTCTATTAGTGACTACTATTCTCGCAATTAGGCTGAGCAAACCGCCTCAAGCCGACTCGGACTCATTGGGCAGACTGGCCGGCATCTGCGTGTTTCTCACCAAGCCAAAACTTATGTGTGTGCAACCCTTTTGGGCTCAATCGCCAGGCCAATTCCGGCCCGCAGGAGTCTTCGATGTGTGCGGCAGCGCACAGACTGTGCAATTTGCGAACGAAGATAGTTCTCAAGCGGTCAAACGACCCTGAAATCCGGAGCGGCGCAATCTGTTCCCGCTCCGGCTTCAGCTTCGTTGACGCAAATCTTTGATTTTTAGTTAGCGAAAGGACTTCTTATGCTTCATCTTGACACTGGCAATACCGGGTTCATGCTGCTGTGCTGCAGCCTTGTTATGCTCATGACCCCCGGTCTTGCCTTCTTTTATGGAGGCCTCGTCGGCCGCAAGAATGTACTCGCCATCATGATCCAAAGCTTTGTCTCCATGGGCTGGACTACGGTGATCTGGTTCCTCTATGGCTACTCACTCTGCTTCAGCGGCGACTGGCATGGAATCATCGGCGACTTCCACTACGTGTGTCTGCGCAATATCAGCTTGAACACCATGTTCCCTGGCGATGCAGGGATTCCACTGTTTGTTCACGTCGCCTACCAGATGATGTTCGCCATCATCACCCCAGCGTTGATCACCGGGGCCTTCGCCAACCGCGTTACGTTCAAGGCTTACATGCTGTTCCTTACCGGCTGGCTCACCTTCGTCTACTTCCCGTTCGTCCACATGATCTGGGGCGGCGGCTTGCTGGCGCAGTGGGGTGTGCTTGACTTTGCCGGCGGCATCGTGGTTCACAACATTGCCGGCATCGCGGCTCTGGCCAGCGTGCTGTACGTCGGCAAGCGGAAGGTGCTTGACAGCGGACCGCACAGCATTCCGCTGGTTGCTCTGGGCACAGGTCTGCTCTGGTTCGGCTGGTACGGCTTCAACGCCGGCAGCGAGTTCCGCGTGGATTCAGTCACTGCGACTGCCTTTCTGAACACGGATGTGGCAGCCTCCTTTGCCGCTGTAACCTGGCTGGTCGTCGGCTGGATCCACCAGAAGCGTCCCACCTTCCTGGGCCTGCTCACCGGCGCGGTTGCCGGCCTTGCCACCATTACCCCCGCCTCGGGTTATGTCTCGCCTACCACCGCCGTCATCATCGGCATCATCTCAGGGGTCGTCTGCTACCTGGCCGTGGAGTTGAAGAACAAGCTGGGTTGGGATGACGCGCTGGATGTCTGGGGCGTTCACGGCGTCGGCGGATTCCTCGGAATCGTGCTTTTAGGCATCTTTGCCGATAAGGCATTTAACCCGGCGGGCGCGGATGGTCTGTTGCTGGGCAACAGTTCATTCTTCTACAAACAGCTTGCCGCGACGGCCTTCTCGTCGGTGTGGGCCTTTGTCTTTACGCTGGGCATGCTCTGGCTCATCGACAAGGTCACACCGGTAAAGGTAACGAAGGAGACCGAAGAAATGGGCCTGGATAACGGGCTGCACGGCGAACACGCTTATGAAGATGTGTTCACGCCCCAGAAGGTAGCCTGATTCAGGGAACGTTTATAACGTGTCACTTTGCGATGGGGCAGCACAAGCGCCGCCCCAACGCATTTTGCAGAGAGATTGACAGTCACGGCCAGAACCTTGTGGGCAGCTTCGACGAATTGAGTGGTAGACGTTCCCCTCAGGCGTAGCGACTGATTTTGCCGTTCCTTGAGGACAACGGCCTGGATTCGGGATCGAGGTCGTCTTCCAGTTCGCCCAAAGCGTCCTCGTCGTCTTCAAAGCCGCTGGCGGCCTTTGTCGCACTGGGAGAGTAGGTTGCATCGCCGGTCGGGGATGAGCGCTCGACCTCGTAGACGTCTGTCAACCCGAGATCGGCATCTCTGGGCTTGACCATCGGTGCAATGCTTACGCCGGCTAGCGGGCTGATTTCCATATTCGCGTGTTCCCAGTAGGGAACTCCCCCTGCCAACGCATATCGGCTCGCCAATTGCAAACTTTAATCTTTCTCCTCTCGTTGTGTCCGAATTCGCTACAGCCTCACAGCGTCCGACAACGGCATCAACCGAAGCTAATGCTTGCGGTTGATAGTGAAGGCGGCCGGTGAGAGGAAAGCATTTCCGTCCTGGGCCTGGCCGAGCAGGGTGACTCCCTGGGCAAGGCTGATACCCGCCGGGACTGGGGCAAAGCCGCCGCGAACCTCACTGGTCTCGCGAGCGATGGTTTTGAAGAGCATGGCGCGGCCGCTCATATGCACTTCAAGCCGCTCGGTCTTCCAGTCCGTGGGGCTGACCCGAGTACGCTGCAACTGAAACCATCCGCCCTTGTAGAGTCGGCCCAGGATGCCGAAACCGAAATCCACATTTTCCTCGAGGTGGCCGTCGAGGCGAGCCATGCGCTTGTAGCGGGAGCTGACCCACAGTTCCCCGCTCATGGAATGGAAGATGCGGGCCTCGATAGAGTGGGCTGGATAATCCGGATTGGGACGAAAGTGCAAGCGTTGGCAGCCGCCTTCTTCCCCAGCGTATTCATAGAGGAATGCGTCGGGAAGGAGCGCTACGATGCGACCAATGCGTTTTTCGTCATCGGCATACGCCTGGCGATGGCGGGCCTGCTCCTCGGGCGAGCTGAGCAGCCGGTTCAGGTGATTCTGCTCCGCAAGCTGGCCCGCTGTGTCCAGCGAGCGGCCATTGCTAAGATCGAGACGCGCGATGGGCCCCGAGGCAGTCTCCACCTGTTCTTCCCGGCGCGTATCTCCTTGCGAGTGGCGCTCAATCCAGTAGCGCCAATAGCCGTGCCGGTCATGGTCATGGAGTTCGTTGTAGACCACCTCGCGCACCAGTTGGCCGGGCGGCATTGGCGGCTGTAACTGTTGAGCATGAACCCATCCAACCTCTTGCGTCACAGCGAGAACCACGACCAGTCGCAATAATACACGCATTCTGCCGCCTCCATGTCGAATTGAGATCCGATCGAAGTATGGGGTGAAGACAGTAAAGAACAGGCAAGGTTCTGGTGAATATACCTATAAAACCTTAAATACACCGAGATGCAGCCAGGATGGCAATCGGTCGCGGGCAAACTTGTTACACTGGCCCCATGTTGGATGAACTGGATTTTCGCCGCGCAGCTGAAGCCGCACTTGACTCGCTGATGCAGCATTTGATGGCGCTCGAAGAAGCGGCAGACGCCGGATTTGAGGTCGAACAACAGAATGGCGTGCTGAATGTGCTTTTCGAGGAGCCGGCGGGGAAATTTGTGATTACACCGAACGCACCGATGCGCCAGATATGGATTTCTGCGCTATCAACCAGTTTCAAGCTCGATTGGGATGACGCAGTTTCTGCTTTTGTGCTACCGCGCACAGGCGAGCAACTTGTGGCTCTGGTTGACCGGCTGATAGCAGAACATCTGGGACGCTAGATTCCCTACCCTGCTGCAAGAATTTGATGTGCGGCAAGGGCAGGGCGCCATGTTGGCGCTCTGCAACTTGCAAACGTGATTACTGCTTTACGAAGTCAAAGTTGCATGTGCGGCCAACGATACCGAGGCCCTGGCTCTTTGTGCCTGTGCCCTTCGTCTCTTCGAATTGGGCCTTGATGTCGTAGTTATATTCTTCACCCTTATGAGCGAAGACCCCACGGGCATATGTTCTGGAGGCGACAATGCCATTGGCAGATAATTTGGCGGAGCCGTCGTCAGCGATTGGGCCCTCAATCAGCAGGTAGCCGCCTTCACCCGCTGTGCCGCGTTCTCCATGGAAATTGCCGTTTTGGATCGTGCTGAGAAACTTCCAGGTGTAGCCTTCGGTATTTCCTTTAGCAGGACAGGTCAGAGTTGTGAGCCATTTGCCATCGAAGCGATCCCCTGCAAACGAAACCGCCGGCAAGAATACCAAAGCAAAAACAAGCAAGAATCGAACGGCCTTTCTCATTACTCTTCCTCCGTCACGGATAGTAGCACAGGCCGCGGAAGACCAGCGCAGCATTCGCGCGCGACGGCACACAGCCTATGGCTAGCTGAGGAACAGCCGTGTGTTGCTTATTGCTTCACGAATTCGAGGGAGCAGGAGCGGCCTTCAACGCGTGTGCCAGTACCCTTGGTCTCTTTGAATTGGGCCTTAATGTGATAGCCGTATTCCGTGCCCCGCGGCGTGTCGCGTCCGGGAACGAATTCCTTTGAGCCGGTCTGGCCCTTGGCATACAACTCGGCGCTGCCATCGTCCGCGATCTTGCCTTCGACTAGCAGGAAGCCCGGTTTGCCTTCCGTGCCGTGGAGCCCATGGAAACTGCTGCCCTTGACTTCACTGGGAAACCGGTAAGAGAAGCCCAGAGCATCACGAATGGGCTCACATGAGACGGTCGTAACCCACACACCGTCGAACCGCCCGCCACCGGCGCGCGAGATGCCGGGCAACAGCAGCAGGGCGAGGATTGCGAGTAGTCCTCTGGCAGCTTTGGCCATTGCGTTCACCTCGTGCGCTTATACTAGCGCGATATTTTGAGAGGCGAAAACGAAAAATTCAGGCCGAGAGCGCGCTGGGGTTAATGCAGGCATGGGAGGGTCCGGCGCAGAGTCCGGACCTTCCGCCCGGTTCTACTGCAACGCGTAGATGCTCTTAAGCTCCTTTTCAACCAGGCTGGCAGGCAAAGGCGCATAGGACAGGGCAGAAACCTCGCTCTCGCCATACTTGACGATCCAGCTCAGCAGATCCTTGATGACCTTGCCCTTGACCGGATCGGCGGCGTGAACAGGAATCAGCAGATAGGTGAAGCTGGAGATCGGGTATGACGCTGCACCCGGAGCATTGGTAATGGAGACACGATAGTCTGCAGGCATTTGCTTCAGATTAGCTGCGGCAGCGGTGACGCCTTCAATGGAGGCCTTTACCCACTTGCCGGAGGCATTCTTCACTTCGCCAAAGCTGATGTTGTTTTGCAGGGCATAGATCAGCTCGACATAGCCAACGGCTCCGGGAAGTTGGCGAACAAGGCCGGCCACGTTCTCATTGCCTTTACCGCCGACGCCAACAGGCCAACTTGGCGACGGGCCTTTCCCTGGGCCGTTAGCCCAATCGGAGTTCACTTTGCTCAAATAGTCGGTCCAAATGAAAGTTGTGCCGCTGCCGTCTGAGCGGTGGACCACGGTAATCTTCTTTGCCGCTTCGGGAACCTGTGAGAAATTTACACCGGGATTGTCCTTGGCGATGCGCGGATCGTCCCAGCGCGTAATCTTGCCCAGGTAAATGTCAGCCAGAACGTCACCGCTGAATTTGATGTCGTTGATGCCGGGAACGTTGAAGATCGGCACCACTGCGCCCAGCACTGTGGGAATATGGATCAGCTTGATCTTCGAGGCGGCGAGCAAGTCGTCAGCCATGGGCATATCGGAAGCGCCAAAGTCCACTAGACCCGCTGTAACCTGGCGGATGCCGCCGCCCGAGCCGATCGACTGGTAGTTGATCTCAACGCCGGGATGCGCGGCGCTGTACTCGCTGAACCATTTGGAGTAAATCGGATAGGGGAAAGTCGCACCCGCTCCGGTCAACTTCTGAGCCTGAGCCGTGCTCAAAGCCAAAACCAACAAGCCAACCGCCATTAACGTTCTCTTCACTGAAGCTCTCCTTGGCAGAATACCTGCCACTTTCGATTGTGTGCGGCTAATGTTAAGGGAGTTTGAATCGCGCGTGGATTTCTTAATTTCTTTAGCCACTTGCACGAAGTTCTCTAACCCATGCTCGCTGGGTATAAACTCATCCCAAGCATATGTCAGCCCACTTCTCGACCACTCTGTCGCTCGCGATGTTCCCGGCGCTGGTTTGCGCCCAAACTCCAGCTAATCCGGCTCACTCAATGACTCCGAAGACCCAAACTGCCGACCAGGTGCACCGCTCCGCCCTCGTCATCGATACTCACGCCGACACTCCGCAACGCTTTGTGGATGAACATTTTGACCTCGGCGGCCCTCTTAACGGAGGCAACCTGAACCTCGCCTCGGCTCACAAGGGTAACCTCGGCGCCGAATTCTTCTCAATTTGGGTTGATCCAGCCCAATATAAAGGGCAGTATGCACGGCGGACACTGGAATTGATCGATTCCGTCAAGCAGCAGGTGGCCCGCCACCCCAAAGAAATGTTGTTCGTGGCCACGCCCGGCGGTATCGAACTGGCCCACCGCGAACACAAGCTGGCCACGCTGATGGGTATTGAGGGCGGCCACTCGATTGAAGATTCCATCCCGCTTCTGCGCCAGTATTACGATCTCGGCGTTCGGTACATGACCCTCACCTGGGCCAACTCCAACGGTTGGGCCGATAGTTCCGGCGACATTGATGATGCGTCCGTGCCGCACACCAAAGAGGGTCTGACCGAATTCGGCAAGGACGTAGTCTACGAAATGAACCGGCTTGGCATGATGGTGGACATCTCGCACGTCTCCGACCGGACCTTTTTCCGGACCCTGGTCATCAGCCGTGCACCGGTCATCGCCTCCCATTCCGATGCACGGGCCTTGTGCGACTCTCCGCGCAACATGACCGATGATATGTTGCTCGCTGTGGCTCGTTCCGGCGGCCCGAACTCCAAAGGCGGCGTCGTCCAAGTCAATTTCTATTCCGGTTTCCTCTCGCAGGCTTACCGGGACGCACAGAAAGCCATCGAACCTGAGATGAACAAGGCTGTTCAGGCGCTTAAGAATCAGGCTCAGGCGGAAGGCAAACCTGTTCCCTACACTGAGATCGAAAAGCTCCAGCGTCAATACGGTGATCGCATCCCTCGCCCACCGTTCTCGGTGATCATTGACCATATCGACCACATTGCCAAAGTGGCAGGAGTGGACCACGTGGGTATCGGCTCGGACTTTGACGGCATCAGCGGCCAGCTCCCCGAGGGGATGGACTCGGCCGCCGATTTGCCCAAAATCACAGAGGCACTAATGGCGCGCGGATATTCCGCCGAAGACTGTCGCAAGATCCTTGGCGGGAACCTGCTCCGCGTCTTCCGCGAGGTCGAGGAGATCTCGAGAGAGCTGCAAGCCCAAGACCGGCCAAGAATCACTGAGAGACAGCCGTTTGATAAAGTTCAGAAGTAGCAGTCAATCGTCAGCGCTCCCTGAACTCAGGACCGCATTGCACGTAGCGCGAGGCAAATACTGACCTTGTAGCCTGGGTTTTGGCCACTCCTCAATCCACAAATCAGGAGAATCCCGAATGTTCCGTTTCTGCCGCTTTTCTGTAGCCTTGCTCGCAGCCTCTCTTCTCTTCTCGCCGGCCCTCATTCGCGCAGATGACGACAAGCCTGCTGATAAGACCGCGGACAAAACCTCCGATAAAACCACAGAAAAGGCTCCGCCGGCAGAGGTGACTACGCAAGGCTCTGTGGATGTGGGAGGCCAGCATATTGCTTATACCGCCATTGCGGGAACTCTGACAGTTGGCTCAACCGACGAGCAGGACGCACAACTTGGCCAGGACGGCAAGCCGCAGGCAGGCAGCCAGCTTGCCCTCGACACGCCCAAAGAACCGAAGGACGCAACCCCTATTGCACGCATCTTTTACGTAGCTTACTTCAAGAAAGACGCGAAGGCTGAGGACCGGCCCATCACCTTCTTCTATAACGGCGGCCCGGGCAGCTCGACCGTCTGGCTGCACATGGGTTCGCTCGGCCCCAAACACGTGGTCACCAGCGGGGATCAGCACCTGCCCGCTGCGCCTTACAAGCTCATCGACAACGCCTACTCGCTTCTTGACACCAGTGACCTCGTTTTCATCGACATGCCCGGCACGGGCTTCGGACGGCTGCTCGGCAAGGATGCGGAGAAGGCCTTCTGGGGTATTGATGAGGACGCCAACGCTTACGCACGCTTCATCGCTCGGTTCATCACCAAGTACAATCGCTGGAACTCGCCCAAGTTTATCTTCGGCGAGAGCTACGGCACTACGCGCTCCGCCGTACTGGCAGACATCCTGGAAAACCACGCCAGTATCGACCTGAATGGCGTAATTCTGCTCTCGCAAATCTTCAACTTTACGACGGATATTGATTTGCCAAGCGGCAACCCCGGCGTAGATCTGCCCTACGTGACGGCACTACCCACCTATGCGGCCACGGCCTGGTACCACAAGAAGCTGCCTCAGCAACCGGCTGCGCTCGAACCTTTTCTGAAGGACGTGGAAGCCTTTGCGACGGGACCCTACACGCACGCTCTGGCACTGGGCACCGATCTGGGCCCGGACGAAAAGCAGCAAGTGGCGGAGAAGCTGCATGAGTACACCGGCCTAACCGTGGCTTACCTGCTTAAAGGTAATTTGCGGATAAACGGTGGCGAGTTCGAGAAGACCTTGCAAGATGACCAGGATCTGACCACTGGGCGGCTCGACACCCGTTTCTCCGGTCCAACGCTTGACCCGCTGAGCGAAGGCGCGGAGTACGACCCGCAAAGCTCGGCTATTTCCTCGGCTTATGTCTCGCTCTTCAACGATTACGTGCGCCGCGACCTGAAATATGGCGAAGGCCAGACTTACCTGCCAGAAATGTTTTCAGCCGAAGCTCATTGGGATGTGATGCGCCATGGTCATCCGCTGGGCCTGAATGTAGCTAACGATCTTGCTGAAGCGCTCAAGACCAATCCCCGGCTGAGAATCATGGTTAACGGCGGCTACTACGATCTGGCCACGCCCTTCTTCGCCGCATTGTATGAAGACAAGCACCTGCCTATCCCGCAGTCGCTGGCAAAGAATATCGAATACGACTGGTATGAGTCGGGACACATGGTCTACGTCAACGACGAAAGCCTCAAACAGCTCCACGACCGCGTAGCCGCGTTTATCAAAAGCACGCTGGCGGACAATAAGTGGCCATAAAGAAGGACGGCTCGCCCCAGGTCTCAACATCGAAACCTGGGGCGAGCAGCCCTATAGCGTCTGCGCCACGACGAGTCTCGACGTGTCTTTGTGCCGCCTTGTATAGTTGCCCATATGAAGCACTTGGCCCTGTCTCTCGTCCTGCTGTTCCCCATGGCCCTCACCGCTCAATCGTTTTCTGTCAGCTTCCCCAAAGGAATAAGCGCGCAACCCCTCGGTGGGCGGTTGTTGCTATGCCTCTCCACGGACCCAAGCAACGAGCCGCGAAACCAGATCGATGACACCATGCGCTCGCAGATTGTCTTCGGCATGACTGTCGATGGGTGGCAACCCGACAAGCCCGTCCTGGTGGACGCTACTGCCTGGGGTTATCCAATTCGCAGCCTCAAGGACGTGCCGTCCGGCGAATATTACGTACAGGCGGTGCTGAATAAGTACGAGACTTTCCATCGCAGCGACGGAAAGACCGTCAAGCTGCATCCGGATCAGGGCGAGGGGCAACGCTGGAACGTCTCGCCCGGCAACCTGATCTCAAAGCCAATGAAGGTCACCGTCAGGCCAGGCTCGACAGTCTCCATCGCGCTCACCGAGGTGATTCCGCCCATACCCACGCCGGCTGACACGAAATATGTTCGCCATATCCGCATTCAGAGTGCGGCACTGACCAAATTCTGGGGCCGGCCGATGTTCGTGAGCGCCATTGTGCTGGTGCCCGAAGGTTTCGATGAGCACCCCAACGCACACTTCCCGCTGATGATCTTCCACGACCATTTTGTGGACGATTTCGAAGACTTTCGGACCACTCCGCCGGACCCCAACCTGAAACCGGAGTACAGCGAGCGCTTCCACCTGGCCGGCTACAACCGCATCCAGCAGCAGGAGGCGTACAGGTTCTATCAGAAGTGGATTTCACCCGGTTTTCCGCGTGTGCTGATCGTTAAAATTCAACACGCCAACCCCTTCTACGACGACTCCTATGCCGTGAACTCTGCCAACGTGGGGCCATACGGCGACGCAATTGAGAATGAGCTGATTCCTGCGATTGAGAGGCAGTTTCGCGCCATCGGTCAAGGCTGGGCGCGATTTACTTATGGCGGCTCGACCGGCGGCTGGGAAGCGCTGGCCGTGCAGGTCTTTTATCCAGAGCACTACAACGGCGCATTTGCCTCCTGCCCGGACCCCGTCGACTTTCACGCCTACACTGATATCGACATCTACAACGACAAAAACTTCTATTACCTGGAAGGCGCGCATAAACGCGAAGCGCAGTCAGCCATGCGCGATTACCTTGGCCACACCTTCATCACCAACGAGGAGATCAACGGTTACGAATTGGCGCTGGGCGATCATGGGCGCAGCGGCGAGCAATACGACATTTGGCAGGCAGTCTTCGGTCCGGTTGGCGCTGACGGCTACCCTGCCCCCATCTACGACAAGGCGACCGGAGAAATCGATCACAAAGTTGCCGAGTATTGGCGCGTGCATTACGACTTGGAAGCGATTCTCGAACGAGACTGGGCAAAACTTGGTCCCGATTTGGCGGGCAAGATTCATATCTATGTCGGTTCCGACGATACGTACTTTCTCAACAACGCCGTTTATCTCATGGAAGATTTTCTCAAATCAACAAAGAACCCGCCATACGGCGGTGAAGTGGCCTACGGCCCGCGCGCCGAGCACTGCTGGAATGGCGATCCCACGCTACCCAACGCATACTCGCGGCTGCACTACAACACCATGTACCTGCCCAAAATCCTTGATCGTATCCAGAAAACAGCGCCCAAGGGAGCGGACCTGACCAGTTGGCGGTATTGATGGCGGCGGAGGACGCACATAGATAACCAGGCCGCTAAGTGGCGGCCTCGTCGCCGATCCGTTTCACGTAGATGAGCGCAGCGCTTCCCGATTGGTAATAGTCCTCTTCGCGGCCCTCGTACCGGAAACCCTGCGCCTCATAGAGCCGGATCGCTGCTGCGTTTCCTTCTTCCACATGAAGCCAGATCGAGCGTGCCTCTGCGAGGCGTACTGAGCCCTCGATACGATTAAGCAACTCGTGGCCGACGCCCCGGCCGCGAGCTTCCGGAGAGACTTCCACTGTTTGAATGTAAGCCGTTGTGCAGTTGCCCTCTTCGGTCCAATCGACAACGGCAAAGCCGGCTATTTGTCCAGCCTCTTCCGCAGTCCAGGTCGCCGCATGAGAGCACTGGACAAGCAGTCGCATAAATCGCCGGCTGAAACGGCTTTGTGGTTCGAAGCAGACTTCTTCGAGCGCGTAAAGCCTGTCGAAGTCGGCGGGAATGTATGAGCGGTAAATCACAGTCCAGCTCTCAGAATCATTCAATAAACTAACGATATTGCAAGGGGACGGCTTCCGGCGTACCGATCGGAGTGCACATTAGAGTGCACGGATTCCGGGTACACCCCCACCCATATTTTGGGCGTAAAATCCTTTGTTTGTTAGAGTTAGGGGATGGTATGCGCTGTAAAATCGTCTCAGCAAACGACTTACGCGCAAAATCCTCCAGCATAAGGAGTTACGGGCCAGCCGAAGTGCTTGCTACGGCGGCCCATTGTTGTGCCACTCATCAGTGTGCACCCAAGCGGGGAAATTCTCCGCAATCTTGAAAAAACTCTTTAGCGCCGAATCTGTGGACGGACTTAAAGCCAACTTCAGACAGAGAGCCATTCTCCGAAGAGGATGGCTCTCTGTCTGAGAAGCCCAACGGCCCGCTACTGGATGGGCCGATTAGTGGCGACTCACTAAACCTTGGCTTCCAGATCAGCAATTACATCAAAAAATCGCTGATCGAGGCGGCGATTGCTGGCGATGGCTTCCTTGATGGTGATGTCGGTGATGTCAAGGCCCTTGAGCACGGCGATGCGGCCCCATTTCTTGTCGTGGACCATGTCGATGGCGTGCAGGCCGTAGCGTTGGCCGAGAATCCGGTCGAAGGCTGTGGGAACGCCGCCACGCTGAGTATGGCCCAGGTTGACCGAGCGAGTTTCGTAGCCGGTCTTCTTCTCGATCTGGTTGGCCAACTCCTCGCCAATGCCGGCCAGGCGTGCGTGTCCGAAGGCGTCCAGATTCGCCGCTTCGTCAATTACCTGCCCCACGTCAGGTAGAGCGCAGCCTTCGGCCACCACTACCACGCCATAGTGCTTGCCGTGGTCGTAGTTGTGCTTGAGCAACGCGCAGACATGGTCAAGGTCGATTTCCTTTTCCGGAACCAGGACGACATGTGCGCCGCCGGCGACGCCCGAGGCATAGGCGATCCAGCCTGCATCGCGGCCCATCACCTCGACCACAATCACACGGTTGTGCGAATCGGCAGTTGTGTGGATGCGGTCGATAGCCTCGGTAGCGATCATGACAGCGGTGTCGAAGCCGAAGGTCTGGTCGGTGCCGTTGATGTCATTGTCAATGGTCTTGGGTACACCCACGCTGGGAACACCGTGCTCGTTCAGGTAAAGATTCACCGACTGGGTGTCGTCGCCGCCCAGGGCGATCAGCGCATCGATCTTGTTGGCCTTCAGAACCTCCTGCACCTTTTCGATACCGCCGGGAATCTTCTTCACGTTGGTGCGCGAGGAGTGCAGGATGGTGCCGCCCTTTAACTGGATGCCGTCAACATTCTCCAGCGTGAGGGGAATGAATGTGTTGTCCAGCACACCGCGCCAGCCGTTGAGAAAGCCGATGAACTCATCGCCATAGTGGTTGATGCCCTTTCGCACGGCGGCATAGATCACCGCATTCAGTCCGGGGCAGTCGCCGCCGCCGGTCAACAAAGCAACTCGCATCGTAAAAGTCTCCTCATGGTGGGCGCAGTTTATGAAGCCGCGCCGGGAATATGGCATTGGATCATGAGTTCAGAACGGAAAAACGTCCGCACTCGACGCCTTAACTAGTTTACTCCGCCGTTGTAAAGAAAAATCGTGACCACGCTCACGGCTTTCGAGGGTTCATTCCGTTATGGAAAGAGCACGCCACGAAGTGGTTCAATAGGGTATGCCCGGAACCGGTGCACTTTTATTGCTGGCCTTCGCCAGCCTGGTCGTCGCTGTCTTGCTGATCCTGCTGCAATTGACCCGGCTGGGATTCCTAGTCCGCTCTACCATTCCTGACCGCCCACGGCAGCGCATGTTTCTCGCCTCGGTCTCCTTCCTGCTTACATTTGTCGGAGTTCGCGTCCTGGTGTGGATGATTGTTTATCACGAGGGACCATTTCAGTGGGTGATGGTGCGTGGGCGGCACATTCACCATCTGGTCTGGGGAATCCTGATTTTGCTACTGGTCGGTTACGGCTGGCTGATGGACCTGGGGCGTGCCCACTCGCCGCTTTCCATCTTTTTCAGCCGCCTGATGTCGGTCGGTTATGGAGTGGGCGCGGCGCTGACCCTGGACGAGTTTGCCATCTGGCTTGATCTGGAGCCGGATGCGTACTGGTCGCGCACCGGGCGGCTGTCAATCGATGCCGTCATCCTTTTCGGCAGCTTGCTGGCTGTGGGCGCAGGCGGCGCGCCCTTCTTTCGCGGCCTGGGCCGCATATGGGCTAAACGCGCGGTGTTTGGCAAGGAACTGGGCCGGGGCCTGACCTTCCCTATTCGCCGCGCGAGGTTGCTTCGTCCGCGTAAAGTGCGCCGATCAGGTCCGCGTATCGCTCCGTAATCACGCGCCGTTTGAGCTTCATCGAGGGCGTCAGTTCGCCCGATTCCTGCGTCCACTCCTCGGCTACTACGCGGAAGCGCTTGAGACTCTCAAAGTTAGCCAGGGTGCCGTTTACCTCGCGCACGATCTCGGCGTAGAGGGCAACAACCCGGCTTTCAGCCACCAATTCAGCACGATCCTTTGCATTGACGCCATGGTGGCTGGCCCACTGCTCCAGCGCGGCGAAATTGGGAGAAATGAGCACCGAAATGAATTTGTGCTTGTCGCCCACCAGCGCGGCTTGCGCCACCAATATGCTGTTCTTGAGCTTGTTTTCGATCGGCTGCGGCGCCACCAGCTTGCCGCCTGAGGTTTTCAGCAGCTCCTTCTTGCGGTCGGTGATGTAGAGAAAGCCATCCTGGTCCATATGGCCGATGTCTCCGGTGCGGAACCATCCCTCTTCATCGAAGCACTCAGCTGTTGCTGCCGGCTTCTGCCAGTAGCCGGAGAAAACCGATGGTCCGCGAACAAGCAGCTCCCCGTCGGAGGCAAGCTTCAGTTCAACATTCTTCAAGGGCAGACCTGCAGCGCCCATGCGGTGACTAATCGGCGTGTTCAGGGCGATAACAGGCGAGGTTTCGGTCAGTCCGTAGCCTTCCCAAAGAGCAATGCCCACTGAAGCAAACCACTGGGCGGTATCGATGCCCAGCGGCGCCCCGCCACAAACAAAAATCCTCACGCGCCCCCCGAAAGCCTCCCGCACCTTGGAATAAGCCAGTTTGCTGGCCAGCTTCCACCGCTTCGAAGACGGCCGGCGGCCGTCATAAACCGTGTCGCCATGACGGGCGCCTACCCTCAAAGCCCAAGCGAGTATTCGCTTCTTGATCGGCGAAAATCCCGCACGGCGTTCCACCTCCTGGCGAATCTTCTCAAAGACCCTCGGTACACCTACAAATACCGTTGGCCTTATCTCGCGCATGGCCTCGGGCAGCTTGTCGAACTTGGCGCAATAGGCGACCTGCACCCCGTGGGAGAACATCACATAATCCAACGCGCGAGCAGTGACGTGCGAAAGGGGTAGGAAAGAGATCAAGGCGTCCGTGGGATTGAAGTCAAAGTCGACAGCGGCAATCTTCTGATTCGAAGCAATATTGTTGTGGGTAAGAGCAACGCCCTTGGGTTCGCCGGTAGTCCCAGAAGTGTAAATCAGAGTGGCCAGGTCTCTGGGCTCAACGGAGCGCACCAGCGCGTCGAAGACGGGGTCGTGTTCGGCTCCGCGGTCATCTGCCCCGGCCAGCACCCCGCTGAAGGCAATCGCTCCCTCGGGTGGCGCGGGCGAGTCCATGATCAATATTCGTTTCAGCTGGGTCAGAGCGCGGACGGCGTTCAGCTTGTCAAACTGTTGCCGGGTGGAAACCACCGCAATGCGGCAGCCTGCATCCGCCACAAGCGCGGCTATTTGTTCGCCGGTAAGCGTGGGGTAAATGGGTACATCCACCGCGCCAATGGCCAGCGTGGCAAAGTCTGTGACGGCCCACTCCCAACGGTTTTCGGCGATAAGGGCGATGCGGTCGCCCTTTTGCGCGCCCCAGCCGAGAAATGCCTGGGCCAGCGCACGAACCCGCTGGTAGATCTGGTCGGAAGAGATAGGCTGCCAAAGGCCGAACTCGTCCTGCCAGAGAATGGCGCGGGGGTTGGCGGCCGCTGTGACGCGGCTAAACAAGTCATTGATAGTGGTGAGCGAGAGGTTATCTGTCATTTTTTATCGAGTGAAACGCGCGGGGCTTGTCCTCCGCGAACATTCGAGAGTGTATCAGCGCGGGCATGCCATCGTCCCAAAAAATAATTCGCCTATTTCAAAAGCGGTGGGCGGAATCGTCCTTGCATACTTATGCAGATACAGTGTATATTTATTCATACGCGGAAAAACTAAGATCTGTGCTCTGCGTTAGCGCGGAAGTGGTTGATGAAGACATTGCGTCACAATGCGATTCGCGAGCTCGTAGCCGGCTCGCAGGTAGCCAACCAGGACGAACTACGGCGCAAGCTGCGCCGGCGCGGCTTTGCGGTGACTCAAGCCACGCTGTCGCGCGATATACACGAGTTGCGGCTATCGAAGGGCCCCGGCGGCTACGCGTTGCTGAATGGATCCGCTCCTGGAGTTGAGGACAACAGCCCGCCTTCGCTGGCCGAGATGATGGAAGGCTTTGGCCTACGCGTGCGGCGGGCGATGAATCAGGTGGTTTTGACCACGGTAACGGGGGGAGCACAGCCGTTCGCCGCTGCTCTCGACCGCGAAGGTTGGGCCGAAGTTGTGGGTACCATCGGCGGTGACGATACTGTGCTGGTTATCTGCACAGACCATCGCCGGGCAAGAGAAGTTGAATTGCGGTTGAGGACGATGCTGGAATCATGACCAATACGGTGCAAACAGCGGTAGTGGGAGTCACGGGGTACGCTGGTGCGGAGTTGGCCCGGCTATTGCTGCGGCATCCCCGTCTCAAAGGCGCTCCGCCTGTATTCGCCGGACGCATGGACGAAAAAGATGCAGCCAGAGGCGGGGTACCTCTGGGCGTGATTCATCCCCAACTGGCTGATAACAACGGAAGCAACACGCTCAAGCTGGAGCCATTCTCCTGGGAGCTTCTTGCCCGCCGGGGCGTCAACGTTCTGTTTCTCGCCACTCCGCATGAACAATCGCGGGAATGGGTGCCTGAGGCGCTCAAGCGCGGCCTGCGCGTCATTGACTTAAGCGGAGCCTGGAGGCTTACGAGCGCGGCCAATCGTGCCGTCTACGCCTTCGAGGACAACGACGCCGAATTGGCAGGGGAAACCCAGGCACAGGCCGTCTACGGCATGCCTGAACTTCATCGCGCCGGGATCGCCGGAGCGCGCCTCATCGCCAACCCTGGCTGCTATGCGACCTCCATTATCCTCGCCCTTCGGCCGCTGGTGGCGGCGGGACTCGTCGACCTCTCGCACGGTGTTGTGGCCGACGCCAAGAGCGGCGTGAGCGGCGCGGGCAAAGCACCTTCGGCCAAGACGCATTTCATGTATGCGGCCGACAATCTCTCTGCCTATGGAGCCTTTACCCATCGTCATACAGGCGAGTTGCTGGAGCAGGTCGGCATTGATGCGAGCGAAATCATCTTTACGCCGCATTTGTTGCCGATACCGCGTGGAATCCTCTCCACCATTTACGTGCATTTCCGCGAGCAACAAACCAGGGCAGGCATCGCGAAGGTCTATGAAAAGTTTTTTGCCGGCAGCCCGATGGTCCGGCTTTATGACAAGGCGCTTCCGCAGATTCAATACTCGGTTCGCACCAACTATGCGGACATCGGCTTTCAGCTCGCCGCCGATGGCCGTCGCGCGGTCGTCGTCAGTTGCTTGGATAACTTGCTGAAGGGCGCATCCGGTCAGGCTGTGCAGAATCTGAACGTAATGCTCGGCTGGAGCGAATCGGAGGGTCTCGAATGAAAGTGGCAGCGGAGGTCTCTGAATGAAGTACGTCGTCAAATTGGGTGGAGCGGGCCTCGAGACTCCGTCGCTTCTGGAGGGGTGTACGCGCGCCATTGCGGAACTGGCACGTGACGGCCAACAGGTTGCAGTGGTCCACGGCGGCGGCATGCAATTAACGCGAATGCTGAAGGCGCTTGGCAAGCAGAGTCAATTCATCGACGGCCTGCGCGTCACCGACGCTGAAACCCGTGACGTGGCGCTGATGGTTCTGGCCGGAAAAGTGAACAAGAGTCTTGTAGCTTCCCTGGGCGCGCTCGGCGTCCCAGCAATGGGTTTGTCAGGCGGCGACGGATTGATTTTTCGCGCCCGCAAGAAGCGCACCGCGCCTGACCTGGGCTTCGTGGGCGAGATTGCCGCAAGCGACCCGCGCTGGTTGGAAGCAATCTGGCAGTTGAACGGAGTGCCGGTACTGTCGTCCATGGCGCTTGGTTTTGATGGCGAATACTACAACGTCAATGCCGACGAGATGGCCGCTGCCTGCGCCGTTGCCTGCCACGCTGACGCGCTGGTTTTTCTCACCGATGTGCCAGGCGTCAAGGGCGCGAACGGCGCGGTGCTGCGCTGGCTGTCTATCGATCAGATTGCCGAGATGGCCTTGAGCGCAGTCATCTCTGGCGGTATGTTGCCCAAGCTCAGCGCCTGCCGCGAGGCTCTTTTGAACGGCGTCAAGCGCGTAAGAATTTTGCCCGCAGAAGCTGCCTCGTCGCTTCCCGACCTGTGCAGTTCCCGCGTAACCCACGGCACTGAAGTGATGGTGGCCTGAGGAGAGATAAAATTGACAAGGCTCGAACAAATTCAGGCCGCCGAGGCGCGGCTGCTGCTTTCTACTTACGACCGCAACCCGATTCTCTTCGTGCGCGGCGAGGGCGTCCACCTCATCGACGAGCAGGGCGAGCGCTTTCTTGACCTGTTGAGCGGCATCGGCGTCAACGCGCTCGGCTACGCTCATCCGGCTATTGTGGAGGCTATCGCCAAACAGAGCCGAGCGCTGATCCACACCTCGAACCTCTATTATCACGAGGGCCAGGCGGAGCTCGCACTGCGGCTCACCGAGCGCACCGGTCTGGATCGCGTTTTCTTTGCGAACACCGGCACGGAGGCTTGGGAAGGCGCGCTCAAGCTGGCTCGCGCGCATGCCGGACTGTTGCGCAACGAAGGCAAGCAGATTGGGACCAAGTTTCTCGCACTAGAGCAGAGCTTTCATGGCCGCACATTCGGCTCCATGTCCACAACATATAAGGCCAAGTACCGCGAGCCCTTTGCCCCTGGTGTTCCAGGCGTAGCGTTTGTGAAGTTCAACGACATCGCCGACCTGTGCGCCAAATTTTCCAACGAAGTGTGCGCCATCCTTGTCGAAACAATTCAGGGCGAAGGCGGCATACGCCCTCTTGCGCAGGAGTTCTTTGCCGAGGCGCGCGCACTCACTCAGTCGACCGGAGCTTTGCTGATTGCCGATGAGATTCAATGCGGCATGGGCCGCACTGGAAAATGGTGCGCCTATCAGCACTACGGTATTCAACCCGATGTCACCACACTGGCCAAGCCTCTCGCGGGCGGCATTCCGCTGGGCGCGATTGTCTGCACGGAAGAGGCCGCGCGCGCCATCCACGCCGGCATGCACGGCACCACCTTCGGCGGCGGGCCGCTGGCCTGCGCCGTGGCCATCGCCGTTATCGACACTCTCGAAAAGGACCATCTGCTGGCTCACGTAACCGAGGTCGGCAATTACTTCCTTGCACAACTCCGCGCGCTAGCCTTGCGCCACAACGCCATTGTGGACGTGCGCGGCCGGGGCCTCATGATCGCAGCCGAAATCGATTCCGCCGATCTCGCCAAGCTCGTCGTCGCCGAGATGCTCAAGCGGCGAATTCTCATCAACTGCACCAGCGACACAGTTTTGCGCTTCCTGCCGCCCTATATTCTGGAGCGCGCCCATGTGGATACCGCGGTCGCGGCGCTGGACGAAATCTTCACTGAACATGCCGCTCACAGCGGCACTGAAACCGCCGCCTTCGCGGCAACGCAGACCGCAGGAGGTAATAACAATGGCTAGCAGAGCAGTTCTTGACCACCAAGAGTCCTCGATTCCCGTTCAGAAGGACCCCGATGTTCTTGCCGCCGCGGCGCGTTTAGCCGGCGAAGATCTGTGTTCCATCGCCGATCTATCTAGCGCGGAGGTACGCGCCATTCTCAAGCTGGGCCGCGATGTAAAGCGCAATCCCAGCGAGTACCGCCATGCGCTCGACGCCAAACAGATGGTGCTGATGTTCGAGAAGGCCAGCCTGCGCACACGCCTCAGCTTTGAAGCCGGCATTAACACCCTGGGCGGTAGTGCAATTTTCGTCGATCAAACCAGCGTGCAGTTGGGCGAGCGAGAATCTATTGCCGACGTGGCACACAATGTCGAGCGGTGGGTGGATGTGATCGTGCTGCGTACTTACGCGCACGATACCATCACCGAGATGGCCGCCAACTCCCGTGTGCCTGTTATCAATGCGCTCTCCGACTTCGAGCATCCCTGTCAGGCGCTGGCCGACTTTATGACTCTCGACGAGCATTTCGGTTCCGTTGCCGGACTCAACTTCACCTATGTGGGAGACGGCAACAACGTCTGCCACTCGTTGATGCTCACCGGCGCTCAACTGGGCGCCAATGTAACCGTGGCCACGCCTCGCGGCTACTCGCCCGATATCGAAATCGTCACCATCGCTCGCGAGATTGCCCAGACCAACGGCTGCGAACTCCGCCTGATGCAAGACCCGCAGGCCGCCGCAGAAGGCGCTGACGCAATCTACACGGACGTATGCGTAAGCATGGGATTCGAGCACGAGTCGGCCAAGCGGGCACCCATCTTCCGGCCCTTCCAAGTCAACGAGGCTCTGATGCAGAAAGCGGCGCCGGGTGCGGTCTTCATGCATTGCCTTCCGGCGCGCCGCAACGAAGAAGTCACTGACCAGGTCATCGACAGCCCACAGTCGATCGTTTTCGATCAGGCAGAAAACCGGCTGCATGCGCAGAAGGCATTGCTGCTCCTGCTGCTCGGCGGACTGGCAAACGTGAAAGCATTTAGCTACTAGCACCTAGCTCTAGCTTTGTATATCAATTTGAACCGCACTGCTTTAACACGATTTTGGCTGGCAGCCGGAAGCTAGCGGCTAGAAGCTGAATTGAGGTCTTGCAAGCATGTCCGTAATTCTCGAATCACTGCCCACGGGTGAGAAGGTCGGCATCGCCTTTTCCGGCGGGCTGGACACCTCCGCCGCCCTGCTCTGGATGAAACAGAAGGGCGCCATCCCCTATGCCTATACAGCCAACCTCGGCCAGCCTGACGAAACCGACTACGACGCCATTCCGCGCGCGGCTATGGAGTATGGCGCCGTAAAGGCCCGCCTCATTGACTGCCGCGGCCCGCTGGTTCGCGAAGGTATCGCCGCGCTGCAATCGGGCGCCTTCCACATCACGACTGCTGGAGTTTCTTACTTCAACACGACCCCCATCGGTCGTGCGGTCACGGGCACCATGCTGGTGGCTGCCATGAAAGAGGACGACGTCGACATCTGGGGCGACGGCTCCACCTATAAAGGCAACGACATCGAGCGCTTCTACCGTTACGGTCTGCTCGTCAATCCTGATCTCAAGATCTACAAGCCCTGGCTTGACGCTGCTTTCATCGACGAACTCGGCGGCCGCGCCGAGATGTCCGCGTTCATGCAGCGGGCAGGCTTTGCGTATAAGATGTCGGCAGAAAAGGCCTACTCGACCGACTCCAACCTGCTTGGCGCAACCCATGAAGCCAAGGACCTGGAGCAACTTTCTTCATCGATCAAGATCGTCGCCCCCATCATGGGCACTGCGTTCTGGCGCGACGATGTCGAGATCCAGCGCGAAGAGGTCGTCATTCGCTTTGAAGAGGGCTCGCCCGTCGCACTTAACGGCCAGCAATTCGACTCGCCCGTTGCCCTCCTCCTTGAAGCGAACCGCATCGGTGGCCGGCATGGGCTCGGTATGTCCGACCAGATTGAGAACCGCATTATCGAGGCCAAGAGCCGCGGCATCTACGAAGCCCCGGGCCTCGCCCTGCTCTTCATCGCTTACGAGCGCCTCGTCACCGGCATTCACAACGAGGACACTATCGAGCAGTACCGCGATAATGGCCGGAAGCTAGGCCGTCTACTTTATCAAGGCCGCTGGTTCGACTCACAGTCTATTATGCTGCGCGAGTCCGCGCAGCGCTGGGTCGCCAAACCCATCACCGGCGAGGTCACGCTCGAGTTGCGCCGTGGCAACGACTACTCCATTCTCAACACGGAGTCGCCCAATCTCACCTTCCATCCCGAGCGCCTTAGCATGGAGAAGACCGAATCCACCTTCTCCCCACGCGACCGCATTGGCCAACTCACCATGCGCAACCTCGACATTACCGACACTCGGGAGAAGCTTCTTACCTACGCCAAAACAGGCCTTCTCAAGCTCAGCAAAGGCAGCGAAATGCCCCAGCTGAACAGCGGTCCTGAAAAAGAATTGGATAAGGAATAGTCTAGAGGTACGCTCAACAAAATGCTCAACGAACAACAATCCGGGAAGATGTGGTCGGGCCGTTTTCGCGAGCCGCTCGATGCGGAGTTCGAGAGTTGGCAGCGGTCTATTGTTTTTGATTGGCGGCTGCTCAACGAGGAGATAGCTGCCAGCAAGGCGCACGCGTCCGCTCTATATGCTGCGAAGATTCTCACGAAAAATGAGACAGCGGAGCTCCGCGCGGCGCTCGACGCGATTGCTGCCGAGAACGCATCAGAAGCTGGCAAGGTGTTGGTGCGCGATCACAAGACGGCCGAAGACATTCATCACTTTGTGGAACTCAAGCTTGCGGAGCGCATTGGCTCACTGGGGCTCAAACTGCACACCGGCCGCAGCCGCAATGAGCAGATTGCCACCGATCTGAGGCTCTATGTGCGCGCCCAAATTAGCCTCGTGGTCGAAGCTCTTGCCGCGTGGGCACGAGCGCTGGTTAAGCAGGCCCGCGGCGTCGATGATTCTGTGATGCCCAGCTACACACACATGCAGCGTGCCGAGCCGGTGCTCGTGGCGCATTGGCTGCTGGCTTATGTGGAGATGTCGCTGCGAGATGCCGAGCGCCTCCGCGATTGCGCCGCACGGCTAAACTTCTGTCCGCTAGGCTCAGGTGCAGTAGCCGGCGCTACGCTCCCGCTGGACCGCGCGATCGCAGCAAGAGCGTTAGGATTCACCGCGCCCACGGCCAACTCGATCGATGCCACCAGCGATCGCGATTTTATTTTGGAATATTTGCAAGCGCTTACCTTTCTCGGCCTGCATCTGAGCCGCTTTGCGGAAGAAATCACGCTCTTCGCAACAGCGGAGTTCGGTTTTGTCACTCTTCCTGAAGCCTTTTCGACAGGCTCCAGCGCGATGCCGCAGAAAAAGAACCCCGACCTTACGGAGCTGATTCGCGGCAAAGTCGGCCGCATTCACGGCGCCGCGGAAGCTGTGACGCTGCAACTCAAAGGCCTGCCTCTGGCCTATAACAAGGACTTGCAGGAGACCCAAGAGCCGGCATTTTCTGTCGAGTTTGTGCCTCAGATGATCAAGCTTGTCGCACGCTTTACCGGCGCTCTTCAGTTCAATCGTGAGCGCATGAATGAAGCTGCACAGTCAGGCTACCTGAATGCCATGGCCGCTGCCACCTACCTCGTCCACAAAGGCGTTCCCTTTCGCACTGCACACGAGATGATCGGCCATGCCGTACGATTCGCGATTGACAAGGGCGTCGAACTCGGCGCGCTTACCCTCGACGAACTCCGCCAGTTTGGCACAGAGTTCGACGAAGATTTCTTTGCCGCCATCACGCTTACAGCCACACTCGACTGCCACGACGTGACCGGGGGAACAGCGCGAGGGCGCGTACGCCAGGCGCTGATTACCGCGTCAAAACGTGTTGCGAACCTTGGCGCGCACACCAGCACTCAGGAGGCCGCTCATGCTGGTTCGTAAAGCCCTGATCACGGACGCTACCAACGTAAGCGACCTGGTCAATTCGCTTTCTGGCGACGGCACGCTGCTCAAGCGCTCGTTCGCAGAGGTTTGCGAAAACATCCGCGACTTCACCGTCGCTCTCTCCGATGGTGGTGTCTTTCTGGGCTGCGGCGCACTGCACTTTTACGGACCACACCTCTGCGAAGTGCGCTCCATCGTGGTCAAGCCCGGCGCCAAGAGCCAGGGCGCAGGCGGACGCATTCTTACGGCGCTCATCGAGGAAGCTGAAGAGCACGGCATTCAGTCCGTCTGCCTCTTTACGCGCATCCCCGACTTCTTTTTCAAATATGGGTTCCGTACCGTCGAAGACAAGTCGGAATTGCCCGACAAGATCTTCAAGGATTGCCAGAACTGCCCACGCCTGCATCGCTGCGACGAGGTCGCCATGGTCCGCGGACGCATACCACGCATCTCGATTCTGGGACCACGCGAAGAGGCCCAGCAGTTAGTCAAGTTTTCCGGCTGACTTCGATTGATTCAGCGTCGCGACGGCCACCGCAACCTGGCCATAACTCAGCCCCCCATCTCCTGGGCTGACCTTGACATGCTGAAAGACTTCGAAGCCCGCTGCCTCTAATTTCATCCGGAGCAGCCGCGCAAGTCTCCGGTTGTGCATGCAGCCGCCGCTCAGGGCGACCTGCCCGATTCCTGTCGCCGCACGCGCCATTACCACAGCTTGCACAAAGCCCGCAGCCACACCGGCATGGAACCGCGCCGCAATGCGCCCTCTACTCGCGCCAGCGCGCAAGTCTTCAACTAGCTCATGCCATAACGACGCGGCGTTGATCCTAGTCGGTTCTCGCTTGGTCCAGTCTCCCCCAACGAATTTCATCGCGTAGCCTGGCTCATTGGCGGGCTCGTCCATTGCGATCCCTTCGAGTTCAATTGCTGCCTGCGCCTCGTAGTCGACTACGCGGCGATTCAGCACCACGGCAGCTACTGCATCGAAGAGACGCCCCAGGCTCGAAGTGAGCGGAGCGTTTACACCCCGCTCCATCATCCGGTCCAGCACGCGTGATTCCTCGGCCGCAGGCCCTGCGAGCGACGCCGCAGACTGCAAATCAAAGCCCGCAGTGCGCAACGCCGCAAATGCCATGCGCCACGGCTCTTTGATTGCCGCCTCACCGCCGGGCATGGACACATAATCGAGATGCGCGAACCGCTTGAAGCCTTCCAGCCGCGCAATCAACACTTCCCCGCCCCAAATTTTTCCATCGGAACCGTAACCGGTGCCATCAAGTGCGAGGCCGATCACCGGTTCTTCGAGGCCGTGGTCGGCCATGCAACCGGCCACATGTGCGTGATGATGCTGCACGGCAATCAGCGGCAGCCCGCGCTCGCGCGCCCATTCCTTTGCCCATTCGGTCGAGAGATAGCCCGGATGCAGGTCATGAACCACGGCCTGCGGCTCAATTTCAAACGTCCGCATCATGTGATCCAGCGACTCGCGGAAGAATTCGAGACCGGTCAGGTTCTCCAAATCGCCCAAGTGCTGGCTCTGGTAGGCAAACCGCCCCCGCGCCAAAGCAAAGACATTCTTCAAATGCCCGCCGACAGCCAGTAGCGGCGGTGCATCAAAAGGCAGCGGCACGCCCAACGGTACAAATCCACGCGCTCGCCGGACCAGTTGCGGCGCGCCATCGACCACGGCGGCCACTGAATCATCGCAGCGCTGAAGAATCTCGCGGTCCTGCATCAGGAAGGCATCAGCAATCGCGCCAAGGCGAGCCAGAGCCTCATCGTTGTCGATGGCAATTGGCTCTTCGCTGAGGTTGGCCGATGTCATAACCAGCGCCCGAACTCGCTCATCGGCAAAAAGAAGATGTTGCAGCGGCGCGTAGGGCAAGTAGACGCCCAGCCAAGGAATCCCTGGCGCGGCGCCCTCCGCAATGCCGCAACCCTCTCGGCGCGCCGCGAGCACGATGGGCCGCGCAGGGGTGGTGAGCAGCGTTTCTTCTTCTTCGGTGAGTTTGCAGGCCGCCTGCGCCGCTTCCAAATCGCGCACCATCACCGCCAGCGGCTTTCCGTAGCGATGCTTGCGCTCTCGAAGGCGCATTACCGCTGCCTGGTTGGTTGCATCCACGCTCAAATGAAATCCGCCGATACCCTTGATAGCCATGATCTGGCCGGCCAATAAACGGTCGATACAGGCGGCGACAGGATCGTCTGTGTCAATCTTTGCGCCGTCTGCCCCTACCAGCCAGACCTTCGGCCCGCACACCCAGCACGCATTGGGCTGCGCGTGGAAGCGCCTGTTCAGGGGATCGTCATATTCCCGCTGGCACTCTGGACACATGGGAAACTTTGCCATCGATGTTTGCGGCCGATCGTAGGGAATGCGCCGCGTGATGGTGAAGCGCGGCCCGCAATTGGTGCAGTTCAGAAACGGATAACGGTACCGCCGGTCCTTTGGGTCCAGCAACTCCCGAAGACAATCCGGACAGGTAGCCGCATCGGCCGGGATTCCGGTGCTCACACGGCCCAACACCTCGCTGGCCACGATGCGAAAGCCTCTCTCGCCAACCAGCACCAGCTCACGCTCAGCGACCGAGTCGATGCGCGCCAAAAGTGGCTGTTCTGCGCGCAGACGCGCGACGAACGCGGCCACTCGCTCCTGTTGCCCTTCAATCTCGATGGTCACACCATCTGTATCGTTGCCGATAAACCCCGCCAGACCCCCTTCCAGGGCCAACCGGTAGACAAACGGACGGAAACCCACTCCCTGCACCACGCCGCGCACCAGGAGCGCCACGCGGCGTCGCTGAGGCGTTTTCTGCGGTTCTCGTCCTGGTAGGGTTTTGCCGGTCAAGTTACTGCCTCACACCGGAAACCAGCATAACGCATCAGCACTCACTCGCATCAGTACCCGGGCCACACTTCAGCCCCTGTTTCAAACAGTACAGTCGTCGGACAGAAAAGACTTAATCTGGAAGTGAAGGATTACCTGAGGTGTCTCGATGATGCGCTTCAAATGGTACGGTGTAGGTCCAGCGGTTGCGGTGCTGTCTTTTGTTGCCATCCTTGGAACCTCTGCAGCAGCGGCCCAGCAACCCGACAGTTCGACAATAATCCGAGCCGTTGACGCAGCAGTGAAGGCAAGGATTGAAGGGATTGCGGGATACACCGTCACCGAACACTATGCCGTCTACAGAAACAACAACGAGACCCACCCAGTGGCTGAAATGACCGTCAAGACGGACTATCGCGAGGAGACCGGCAAGAGTTACACAATCCTCTCCCAGAGCGGTTCATCGATCATACGGAGCCTGGTGTTGGATGCGGTCCTGGACGCTGAAAAGCGCATCAACCTTCCCGCCAACCGGGAGGGCTCGTGGCTCACATCCGCCAATTATGCGATGAAGCTGAAATCGGGCACGATCGAACTACTGGATGGGAGGGAATGCCTTGCGCTGGCGATCACACCAAAAATCAAGGCTCCAAATATGGTCGACGGAACCTTATGGGTGGACGCAAAGGACGGTACTATTGTGCGCATTGAGGGAATCTCATCCCAAAGCCCCTCTGTGTTCACAGGCCCCGCCCACGTGATGCGCCAGTACACCAATGTGAACGGCTTTGGCATGGCCACCCAAGCCCGTGCCGTGTCGGATAGCATTCTTTTCGGACGCACGACCGTTACCATCGACTATCGCGACTACCAGATTCAGCTCCGGCCGGCTAAGTGAACGAAACCTGCCGCGCCTCGGAGCCAGTCGATCAGATTCTCCGTTATACTGGGCCTTGTGACTCCAATTTTTGGCGATTGGAAACTCGATGCCGCTCTCGGCTCCTGCCTGGTGCTTGGGCTACGCCACGGCTTCGACTACGACCATTTGGCCGCTATCTCCGACATCACCGCCGTGCAACACAACTGGCGCAGCGGATTGCGTTTAGGAATGACCTACGCCCTGGGCCATGCCTTCACTGTGGCCGCGCTGGGCATTGCCGTTCTGGAACTGCACCTGGGCCTTCCCGAAGGCCTTGACCACTGGACCGAGCGGCTGATTGGCCTCACGCTGATTGTGCTGGGCATCGGGGTGGTAGCAGGGATTATGCGTAAAGACGCCCATGGCCACTCTCACAGCCGCGTCGAGAGCCGCTTGGCCATCGCCATCAACGGGTTCCTGTGGATGGCTTGGCAGGTACGCCGATGTTGGGACCCACAAGCCCCGCAACCCCAGCGTTTTCAATGGATGTACAACGGAAAATCGGTTTTCGTCATAGGTATTCTGCACGGTGTCGGGGCCGAGACGCCCAGCCAGTTGGCGCTGTTTTTTCTCACCGCTAACCTGGGTGGCACCTCCCGCGGCATGATGGGCCTGGGCGCATTCGCTATCGGGTTGGTGGCCATGAATGCCCTGATGACCGCAACCATGGGTGGAGCTTTCAGCTCAAGTGGCCACCACCATCCCCGCCTTTACCACGTCATCGCTTGGACCGGCGCGGCTTATAGCTTCATTATCGGTATCATCTTCCTCTTCGGGATTTCAGACCGCCTGCCGTCGCTCGGTTAAAAGCCAAACCTCCCTTCCCAATCCGTACGTTCTATCCCTCTGTCACAGAGTGGGATAGGTTACCACGCCAGGTGACCGTGGTCACGGATAAGAACTGCCGCTTAGCGTAAAAGCTAGATAGACATGGGTGCCGCTGCGGCAGCAAAGTCGCCGCCGATCTGGCTCCGTGTACGGGAGGCTTCGTGTCTGCATTTACACCCCCACCGCTGCCCAGCAGCGATAACAGATGGAAGATCGTCAATGGCACCATGCGCAAGAATGGCTTTGCCCGCCATGCGCTCATTGAAACGCTCCACACCGTGCAATCCGCGTTCGGTTATCTGGACGACGACTCGATTCGTTTTGTGGCCCGCTCCCTGCGCGTACCGCTGAGCCAGGCCTATGGAGTGGTGACGTTTTATCACTACTTCAGCCTGAAGCCGCCCGGCAAGCACACGGCGACCATCTGTGCGGGTACTGCCTGTTACATCAAGGGGGCCGACAAACTGGCGGCGGCGGCGGAAAAACACCTGGGCATTGGTCGTGGGCAAACAACCAAAGATGGCCAGATCAGCTTGATGACCGCCCGCTGCGTGGGCGCCTGCAGCCGAGCTCCTGTGGTCTTGTGCGACGGCGAGGTAGCGGGTGAGGTGACTGCTGAACAAATGCTCGAGCAACTCGAAAGGTGGGCCGTGGAATGACAATCGAAGAGCTCGAACAGGTAGCAAAGAGCGTCAGTCAGGAAAACGAGAAGTACGACTTTGAAGTGAATGTCTGCATGGACCTGGCGTGCATGAGCCAGGGTGCGGACCGCCTGCGCGAGGCGTTGGAGAAGGCCGCCGGAGCATCGGGCAAAAATGTGCTCGTCCGCCGCACTGGGTGCATGGGACCATGTTCTTCCGGGCCGCTGGTCCGCGTTGACCCCGAGGAAACTCTTTATCATCATGTGAATGCCAGCAATGCTGAGGCAATTGTGACCAGCCTCGGCGGCGCGCCCGTACCCGAATTGCAATGCGATCTGAACGACCACTTCGATCGGCAGGTACGAGTGGTGCTGGAGAATGCCGGCCACATCGACCCGGAAAAGATCGACGATTACATCTCTCGCGACGGGTACAAGGCGCTACTCACTGCGCTGACTGAAATGACGCCCAACGGCGTGATTCACCGCATCACCGAAAGCGGTCTCAGAGGCCGCGGCGGCGGCGGCTACCCCACTGGGTTGAAGTGGGGTACGGTAGCGAAAGCCGGTGGTGAGTTGAAGTACGTGGTATGTAATGGCGACGAGGGTGATCCCGGCGCGTTCATGGATCGCAGCGTGATGGAAGGAGACCCGCACCGCGTCATAGAAGGCATGGCCATCGCCGCTTACGCGGTGGGCGCGAGCAAAGGTTTTATCTATGTCAGGGCCGAGTACCCGGTAGCCGTCTCCCGGCTGACAACTGCGCTGCGCGATGCACGGCGGCGCGGCTTGCTGGGCAACGGCATTTGCAACACGCCGTTCAGCTTTGATGTGGAAATCCGCCTCGGCGCCGGAGCTTTTGTCTGCGGCGAGGAGACGGCGTTGCTGGCTTCCATCGAGGGCCGGCGCGGCACTCCTAGAACGCGGCCTCCCTATCCGGCTGTGAGCGGCCTGTGGGGCAAGCCAACTTTGCTCAACAACGTGGAGACCTATGCCAACATTGCGCCCATTATTCGCAACGGCGGCAAATGGTTCGCCAATATGGGCTCAGAGAGAAGCAAGGGAACCAAGGTCTTTGCCTTGACAGGGAAAATTGCCAATACCGGCCTGGTAGAAGTGCCCATGGGCATCAAACTGAGGGAGATCATCGAGGTCATTGGTGGCGGCGTTCCGGACGGGCACACCTTCAAGGCGGTTCAAACCGGCGGTCCTTCTGGCGGATGCATACCAGCTGAAATGCTCGACCTCGGCGTCAGCTACGACGCGCTCATGGCGGTTGGCTCAATCATGGGTTCGGGCGGCATGATCGTCATGGACGACACCTCCTGCATGGTGAACGTTGCGCGATTCTTCGTCGAATTCTGTATGACCGAATCCTGCGGCAAATGCATTCCCTGCCGCGCGGGCACTGCGCAGATGTTTACCCTGCTGAGCCGCATCTGCGATGGCTCCGGAACCATGGAGGACTTGGACCTGCTGGTGAGCCTGTGCGGCACCATCAAGGAGACCAGCCTCTGCGGGCTGGGCATGACGGCACCCAATCCCGTGCTGAGTACGCTCAAGTACTTCAAGAACGAGTACATCGAACACATCGTGCATAAACGCTGTCCGGCTGGCGTCTGCAATATGGAAGCGCACGTGCAAGAAGCTTCGAAGGAGGTATTGGCATGAGCGAAAGCATGGGCGTCAAAACTCTGATTATCGACGGCCAGGAAGTTAGCGCACGCTCGGGCCAGACCATCCTGGAAGTGGCGCGCGAAAACGACATCAAAATTCCGACCCTCTGCCATATTGAAGGTTTGGGCGCGGTGGGCGCTTGCCGCCTCTGCCTGGTGGAGATCAAAGGCAGCAACAAGCTGTTGCCAGCCTGCGTGGCCAACATCCATGAAGGCATGGAGGTTTTGACCGACACTGAGCGGCTCCGCAAGCACCGCCGTGTCATTCTCGAGCTCCTGTTTGCCGAGCGCAACCACATCTGCTCGGTGTGCGTCTCCAACGGCCACTGCGAGTTGCAGGCGCTGGCTCAGGAACAGGGTGTGACTCATATCAGCCTGCCCTATCGCAACCCCGCTTTGGCCGTAGATGCCTCGCACGAGCGCTTCACAGTGGATCACAACCGCTGCATTCTTTGCACTCGCTGCGTAAGGGTATGCGCGGAGATTGAAGGCGCGCACGTGTGGGATGTGATGGGCCGCGGCATCGATTCCATCGTCATTACCGATTTGCACGACGAGTGGGGAGCGTCCAGTTGCACCCGCTGCGGAAAGTGCGTGCAGGTCTGCCCCACCGGAGCTCTCTTCGACAAGAGCAAGATCGGCTCCGACCACCCCAAGTATCCCGATTTTCTGCCTTACCTGAACCTCATGAGGGAAGCGCAATGAGCAAACTGAAAGTGGCAACGGTGTGGCTCGATGGATGTTCCGGTTGTCATATGTCGTTCCTCGACATGGACGAACGGATCCTCGAGTTGGCGAAGCTGATTGATGTAGTCTACAGCCCTCTCGTCGACGCGAAGGACTTCCCTGACGAAGTTGATATCGCCCTGGTCGAAGGTGCTGTCGCATCGGAAGACGACGAGAAGAAGATCAAAAAGGTTCGCGCCCACTCCAAAATGCTGATCGCCATGGGCGATTGCGCCGTGGCTGGCAATGTGCCTTCCATGCGCAATCCTTTTGGACCCGAAGCAATTCTGGACCGGGCGTATATCGAAAACGCCAGCGCGCAGCAGCAGATTCCCTGCGTCGTGGTGCCCAAGCTGCTCAAGATTGTGCGCCCCATCCACGAGTTTGTGACAGTCGATGTATTTTTGCCCGGCTGCCCGCCCTCGGCCGATACCTTTCACACAGCGCTCACCGCGCTGGTCACCGGTGCGCCGCTGGATATTTCAGCCCTCACCCGTTTTGGAGCATGAGTCATGACCCAGACGATTACCATCGATCCCGTAACGCGCCTCGAAGGCCACGGCAAGATCACCATCCAGCTCAATAACCAGGGCGAGGTGGAGGACGCGCATTTTCATGTCACGCAGGTGCGCGGCTTTGAGAAGTTCTCAGAAGGCCGGCCGTTTTATGAGATGCCCAGCCTCACGGCGCGTATCTGCGGCATCTGCCCTGTCTCGCACATGCTGGCCTCGGCCAAGGCCTGCGAAGCCATCATGTCGGTCCGCATTCCTCATACCGCCGCGCAACTCAGGCGGATCTTGAATCTGTCCCAGTTGGTCCAGTCGCACGCCCTGAGCTTCTTTCATCTCTCCTCACCTGACCTGTTGCTGGGCATGGAGTCTGACCCCAAAGCGCGCAACATCTTCGGAGTTGCGGCTGCCCGGCCCGATCTGGGTCTCGCCGGCATAGGGTTGCGCCGCTTCGGCCAGCACATTATCGAACTGCTTGGCACCAAGCGCATCCATACCGGATGGGTTGTTCCCGGTGGCGTCACCGAGCCGCTCGCCGCTGCCCACCGCGACGAAATTCTGGCGATGCTTCCTGAGGCCTATGCCAACCTCAAGCTGGCGCTGACGGCCTACAAGCAGATCGCCGACACCTTCAGGCCGGAGATCGAGGTCTTCGCCAACTTTCCTTCCAATTACATGGGCCTGATCAACGAGGACGAGTCGTTCGAGATCACCGATGGAGCGTTGCGCCTCATCGATCCCACGGGCGCTGTCATCGAAGACGGCATCACCGCCAGCCGCTTCACTGAAGTCATAGGCGAGGCCGTCGAAAATTATACTTACACCAAATTCGTCTACTACAAGCCCCTGGGCTACCCCGAGGGCAGTTATCGCGTGGGTCCGTTGGCACGGCTCAACATCGTCAAATCCATGGGAACGCCGAAGGCGGACAAAGAACTGGCTGAGTTCAAGCAGTTGTCCCACGGGCCGGTCGAGAGTTCGTTCCACTATCATCATGCGCGCCTGGTTGAGGCTCTCTACGGCATCGAAAAAATCGAAGAGATTCTCACCGACCCGCTCATTCTCGACAAGCATGTTCGCGCCACGGCAGGCGTCAACCGCCTGGAAGGCGCAGGCCAGATTGAGGCTCCGCGCGGCACGCTCAATCACCACTACAAGGTAGACGAAAACGGCAAGATTACCTGGGCCAGTCTGGTCGTCGCCACCGGCCATAACAACAACGCCATGAACAAAGGCGTCCTTCAGTCTGCCAAGGCCTACGTGAAGGACGGCAAGTTCACTCCGGGCGCCCTCAACCGTATCGAGGCCGTGATCCGCACGTTTGATCCCTGCCTCAGTTGTTCCACACACGCTTTCGGACAGATGCCCCTGGCTCTCACTCTCGTCAACGTTGACGGCGAGGTTGTGGACAGGGTCCTTCGCTAAACTGAATTGATGAGCCAGACACCGGCCCGATGCCTCATTCTCGCCTGCGGCAACACGCTACGCGGAGATGATGGCGTCGGGCTTTGGCTTGCTGAGTGGGCCGAGCGGCACTTCTCAACACAAGCCGGAGTGCGCGTCATCGCCGACCATCAATGGACTCCGGAGCTAGCTGAAGACGTTGCCCGCACCGAGTCCGTTCTGTTTATTGATTGCTCCGTCGATTCCCTTCCCGGTTCGGTAACACTCGCGCCCGTTGAACCTGTCTCCAGCGGCCCGGAGCACAACACCCACCATCTCGGCGCAGCCGAACTGCTAGCACTGGCTCGAGAGCTTCACGGTTCCCTGCCGGCGAACGCTTTGTCGCTGACCATCGGTGCAGGCTCAACCGAATTGGGAGAAGTCTTCAGTGCCCCGGTAAGCGCCGCGCTTCCCAATGTTTGCACGCTGATCGAAGAGACGGTTCAACGTTTGCTTCGCGTGTAGTTAATTTCGTTGGCCGTCTAGTGTTTCGCGTGGTGAATCGCCAGCACGTACGCGTACTTGCCCGGTAAATGTTCGGGCAAGATCACCTGCAGGTTGTCTCCGGCTGCCTTCCATTTGAGCTGCCCTCTCTTGCCGAGAAGATACACCCTCACGTCAGGTGTCGGATGAATTCCTTCGATGGTCAGGGTCCTCGCCTTCGGTGTTCCCAGCGTAATCACATTCAGATGGCCTTGCCATGTGAAACGCAGATCGTCGCCCTCGACGGTTTTTCCCTCCGCGCGCTCCCACGGAATCGTATCGTAAATGGCAGCGCCGTTCTGCTTTAGCCATGCCCCCAGCGCTTTAAGCCGCTCCATCTGCACAGGAGGAATGGTTCCGTCGGCCTCCGGGCCCACATCCAGCAGCAAGTTGCCATTCTTGCTCGCAATGTCAACCAGCAGCGCAATCAGTTCGCCCGGAGCGATGGTCTCCGCCTCACCCTCGGCGCGATTGTAGCCGAACGACCGGCCTAACCCTCGACACTCTTCCCATTTCTTCTTACTGATCTCGCCCGGTGTTTTGTACTCCGGCGAGGAAAAGTCTGCGTGAGCTATTCCGAAGCGGTCGTCGATGGCGCCGTCGGGAACCGTGTTGTAGTAGTCTGCCTCAACTTCCAACGCCTTGCCCGTCGTCGGCCAGTCGATATCATTCCACAAAATCGATGGATGATAGCGCTCAATCAACTCATGAATTTGCGCATTGGCATACTTGCCATATTCTTCACTCTGCGGTTTCACTGTTTGGTAATCGGCGCTTCTTCGAATTGGCCCCTGAACGAAGGTCCAATCGTAGCCGCCGGAGTAATAGATTCCCATGTGCAGCCTCTGTTTCCTTACCGCATCGGTCAGTTCGCCGACGATGTCGCGTTCGGCGTGTTGCCGGCCTACCGGGAGCGTTGGGTTGGGGACTGAACTCGGCCATAATGTAAAGCCGTCGTGATGCTTCGTGGTGAGCACCACATACTTTGCGCCGGACTGCCGGAAGACTTTGGCCCACTCGTCCGGCTTCCACCTCTTCGTTTCGCGGTTGAAGATTGGCGCAAAATCGTAATAGCTGAAGTTCGCGCCGTAATGCTCGCGGTGGTAGGCCTGGGTGGGCGAACCATCAATTCGCATGCTGTTGAAATACCACTCGGCGTAGGGATTGAACTTTATGTACTCAGCTGAGTCGAAATCGTGCTCAGGATGCGACAGCGGAGCCCAGCCCGGCACCGAATACAGTCCCCAGTGTATGAAGATACCCAGCTTGGCGTGCGTATACCAGAATGGGACCTCATGGCGATCAAGCGACGCTATGGTCGGCTCATACTTCACCATGTCTTGCGCGGCGCACGCGACGCACATTAGCGCGAAGGCCACTAATACAGTTCCGGAAGAGCTACGGCGATGAATCATCCTAGACCCTCTTTCACCCCGCTGATGAAGCCAGACCGGCAGTCACGCCTGAATTCATCCTCACTGCATGATAGACACCCGGCACAGATATGCCAATTAAGCAAACTCCCAGGATGAAGGCCGCAAAAAACGGCGGCTGCACCAAAGTGCGGCCGCCGTCAATCTTCAAAAACATAATTAAACCAGAACCCGTTTACTGTCTAGAACGCAGCCACCGTTTGACGCAGGCTGTAGGAGCTGAGCGTCTTGATGTAGTTGCCGCGGTCAAATGCAGACGTGTCTGGGACAGAGCGCCGGCTAAGACAGCCACGCGTCTCCCAGAGCGAGGTATACTCGCGTTTCTCTAGCCAGTAGTGCATGTCGTCCAGCACTTTTTTGATGTGGTCGATGCCATGAATGTGCAAAGCCGACGCCATTTCAACCACCCCCCCCCCAGCCATGATGCTCTTCAACACATCTTCAGCGGAGTGAACGCCCCCGGTGATGGAGATGTCGAGATTCACATTTCCGTAGAGAATCGCCGCCCAGTGCAGTCGCGGCAGCAGCTCCGATGGCTTGGAGAAGTGCAGCGTGGGCCGTACATCAAGTGTCTCAATGTCAAAGTCTGGTTGATAGAAACGGTTGAACAGGACTACTCCGCTCGCTCCCGCTGCTTCCAGTTGGCTAACCATGTTCGGCAGGCTGGTAAACCACTGCGACAATTTCACGGCGACCGGTATGTTGACCGCAGCGGTAACCGCAGTCACCAACTTCAGCAATTGCCCTTCGAGATCCGCCGAGGTCTGGTGCTTGTCCGTCGCCAAGGCGTAGGTGTTCAACTCGATGGCGTCGGCGCCGGTCTGCTCCATATCCCTCGCAAACCGCACCCAGCCTCCGGTGGTCGCGCCGTTGAGGCTGCCCAGGATGGGAATCCTCACCGCCTCCTTGCATTTCCGCAGATGTTCCAGATAGACCTCCTGCGTCATGCGGTAGTCCTTCAAATCTGGCAGGTAGCCAAGCGACTCTGCAAAAGACTCGGTGCCTCTGGAAAGGTCATCGTCAAGGGTCCGCGATTCCAGTGCCAACTGCTCTTCGAAGAGAGAGTGAAGCACAATCGCCGAAGCGCCGGCGTCCTCCATATGGCGAACATTGTCGATCGGCTCAGATAGCGGTGTCGAAGAGACAACGATCGGACCGTTCAGTTTCAAGCCGAGATACTTAGTAGAAAAATCGATCATTCCGCACCTCCGGCAGCCTCCGCCGCCTGCTTTTGTTCGGGCTTATCTTCAGATTTCTCTGCCGGGGCGATGTGTGGCGTTTCCCCGCGGCCCGGCATCGCGGCCCGTGAGGAGTACACCCGCCACTGGCGCTCGACATCATCCTGCGCTTCCTTGAGCAGGTTCGCGGCCAGTTCCGGATTGCTGCGCGCCAGCATGGTGTAACGAGCCTCGCGATAACTGTACTCCTTAAGCCGGATTGACGGCGCCTTGGAGTCAAGCTGGAAGGGATTCTTTCCTTCTTCGCGAAGTCCGGGGTTGTAACGCATCAGCGGCCAGTACCCCGACTGCACAGCCAACTTTTGCTGTTCCAGCCCGTGCACCAGATCGTATCCATGTGCGATGCAGCTTGAGTACGCGATGATAAGTGACGGTCCATCGTGCGCCTCGGCCTCCTGGAATGCCTTCACCACGTGGCTGTCGTTGCCGCCCATCGCCACCTGCGCCACGTACACTGAGCCGTAACTCACGGCCTCCATAGCCAGGTCTTTCCTGCTGTTGGGTTTGCCAGCGGCGGCAAACTTGGCAACCGCGCCGCGCGGCGTGGCCTTGGACATCTGGCCACCGGTATTCGAGTAAACCTCGGTGTCCAGCACCAGTACATTCACGTTCTTGCCGGAGCCGAGCACGTGGTCCAGTCCGCCAAAGCCGATATCGAACGCCCAGCCGTCGCCGCCCAATATCCAGACGCTCTTGCGCACAAGCGTGTCCGCAATCGACAACAAATTACGTGCGTCGGAACTCTTGTTGCCGGCTAGCCGCTCGCGCAGCGCACGCACCCGCTCACGTTGCTCGTTCACCTCTGTCTCGCTATTCTGCTTTGGACCCAGCAGAGCCTTTGCGAGTTCGCCGCCAATCTCACTTGCGAGCCGCGTTACCAATAACTCGGCAAACTCCTTCTGCTGGTCGAGCGCGATTCTCATGCCAAAGCCAAATTCGGCGTTGTCTTCAAAGAGCGAGTTCGCCCAGGCTGGTCCGCGGCCTTGAGCATTGGAACTGTAGGGCGTTGTGGGCAAATTTCCGCCGTAGATTGACGAGCAGCCCGTAGCGTTGGCGATATACAACCGGTCGCCGAACAATTGAGTCAACAGCTTGACGTAGGGTGTTTCTCCGCAGCCCGCGCAGGCGCCTGAAAATTCAAAGAGCGGTTGCAGCAACTGCAGGTCCTTCACCTGGCCGTGCGAAAGTTTGGAGCGGTCCACCTCGGGAAGTTCAAGGAAGAAATCCCAGTTCTCGCGCTCGCTTGCGCGCAGAGGCTCCTGCGGTGTCATGTTGATGGCCTTATGGCTGGCGTCGCTCTTGCTCTTCACCGGGCAAACCTCAACGCAGAGCGCGCAGCCTGTGCAATCCTCAGGCGCAACCTGCAGCGTGTAGCGATCCTGCTCCATCGCCTTCCACTTGGGCTTGGCCCACTGGAAGGTTGCAGGAGCCTTCTCTCCGAGCTGTTGGCTGTAAACCTTGGCGCGAATCACAGCGTGAGGGCAAACCATCACGCACTTGCCGCACTGGATGCACAAGTCCTTGTCCCAGGCAGGAATGAACTGGGCAATATTCCGCTTCTCCCACTGAGCTGTGCTCGTGGGGAATGCTCCCCCGGCGGGAATCGCGCTCACCGGGAGCAGATCGCCCTGGCCAGCGGCAATCTGGCCCAGCACGTTGCGGACAAACTCGGGTGCCTTCGGCGAGATAGAGGGAATCAAATCGAAGTCAGAAGACGCCGTTGCCGGGAGCGTTACTTTTTCCAGATGCGCCAGCGCCGCGTCCACGGCGGCATAGTTCTTGGCCACTACTGACTCGCCGCGTTTGCCGTAGGTTTTGTAGATGGCCTTCTTGATCTGCGCAATGGCTTCATCGCGCGGCAGCACGCCGCTGATGGCGAAGAAGCACGTCTGCATGATGGTGTTGATGCGCGTGCCCATTCCTGCCTCGCGCGCCACTGCGTAGCCGTCGATCACATAAAACTCGATTTTCTTGCGTATTATCTCCTGCTGAGTGGTCTTGGGCAGATGATCCCAGACCTCAGCTGCCGAATACGGCGAATTAAGCAGTAAAACCGCTCCGGGGATGGCCGCTTCCACCACATTCATCTTCTCCAGGAAGCTGAAGTTGTGACAGGCCACAAAACTGGCGCGGGTAATCAGATAAGTTGACCGGATGGGATTGGGGCCAAACCTGAGGTGCGAGGTGGTCATCGACCCGGACTTCTTCGAGTCGTAAACAAAGTAGCCCTGCGCGAAGTTGGGCGTCTCGCTGCCGATAATCTTTATCGAGTTTTTGTTGGCGCCAACGGTGCCGTCGGAACCCAGACCGTAAAACAGTGCGCGCACGGTCTTCGGGTCCTCGGTGGAGAACGCCGGATCGTAGGTGAGACTCGAGTTCGAGACATCGTCATTAATGCCAATTGTGAAGTGGTTTTTCGGAGCAGGCTTGGTCAGCTCATCGAAAATACCCTTGACCATGGCCGGCGTAAATTCCTTGGAAGACAGCCCGTAACGGCCACCGATGACCGTAGGTGTCTTCGCGAACGGCAGTGTGGCTGCATTCTCGGCCAACACTGTCACGATGTCCATGTAGAGCGGATCACCTGTGGCACCTGGCTCTTTACAGCGGTCCAGAACGGCAATCGATTTCACGGTCGAGGGCAGAGCAGCCAGGAAGGCGCTCGAATCAAATGGCCGGTAAAGGCGAACCTTGACCATGCCGACCTTTTCGCCCTGCTTCACCATCAGATCCACAGCCTCTTCGGCAGCTTCCGCACCAGAGCCCATGATCACGATTACCCGTTCGGCGTCAGGCGCGCCGTAATAATCGAACAAATGGTAGGCGCGGCCGGTCTCCTTGGCAAAGCGGTTCATTACCGATTGCACAATGCCGGGGACCGCTGCGTGGAAGGGCGTGCAGGCTTCTCGGGCCTGGAAGAAAACGTCGGGATTCTGCGCGGTGCCACGAATCATCGGACGATCCGGACTGAGGGCATTCTGCCGGTACTGAATGATGTACTTGTCGTCCAGCAGCGCGCGGATGGTCTTGTCGCTGATGGGCAGAATCTTGCCCACTTCATGGGAGGTGCGGAAGCCGTCAAAAAAATGCATGAACGGAATGCGCGATTCCAGCGTGGCGATCTGTGCCACAAGCGCCATGTCGGCAACTTCCTGAACCGAATTCGAGGCCAGCATCGCCCAGCCCGTCGAGCGGCATGACATCACGTCAGAGTGGTCGCCGAAGATCGACAAAGCATGGGTAGCCAGCGTGCGGGCAGTCACATGCATGGTCGCCGGAGTCAGCTCGCCGGCGATCTTGAACATATTGGGAATCATCAGCAGCAAGCCCTGCGAAGCCGTGAACGTAGTTCCGAATGCTCCCGCCTGCAACGCGCCGTGCAAAGCGCCGGACGCACCGCCTTCACTCTGAAGCTCTTCCACTATGGGCAATGCGCCCCAAATGTTTCTCTTTCCTTCCGAGCGCCACTGGTCGGCCCACTCGGCCATCGGCGACGAGGGGGTAATGGGATAAATTGCGACGACCTCGGTGAGTCGGTAGGCCACCGAGGCAGCCGCCTCGTTTCCATCCAGAATCACCATACTGCTCACTGCTTCTTGTTCACTCATTCGCTTTGCCTCATGACGGGGTGGGCTGAAAATCAACCGTTACTCCGAGTCTCTTCCCTGGGGGGTAGAGTTGCTGTGATGCAAGACACAAGGCGGTCCATTATTCCCACATTGCGAAGAGATTTTCATGAGATGAAGCAGGCCTAGGCAATAGAAGACGCGGCAGGTCTTCCCTGCTAAATCGGAGAAATATCACTCGTTTTCACTTACCCCAGCAACGCGGAAACCTTGGGCATCCAATCGCTGATCGGGATCTGCTGTGGGCATAGCCCTTCGCAGATGCCGCAGTCGGTGCAGGCGCTCGAACGCTGTGCTTCGGTGAGAAATATCTGGTACTTAAATCGCGCGCCAGCCACATCGTCAAACAAACGGGCGTAGTTGAAAAACTCGAAATTCGCCGGGATGTTCAAGCCATTGGGACACGGCATGCAGTAGTTGCACTTGCTGCAAGGAATCGCAGTGCGCAAACTATATTTTCCCCTCGCCTCGGAAATCACCGCCAGCTCCGCGGGACTAAAACTCCAGACGCGTGAGCGGTTCGCAGAACCCAGGTTTTCCTCCACCTGGCTCATGTCGCTCATGCCGCTCAGTACCACCGAAACTTCCGGCTGATCCCAGAGCCATTGCAGCGCCCACTCCGCGGCAGTTCGCCGCACCGAGCTGCTCTCCATGGCTTCCAGCACATCTTTGGGCGGCGATGCAAGCCGGCCGCCCATCAGCGGCTCCATTACAACAACAGCCAAGCCCTTGCTGGCCGCCAGTTTCAGGCCGCGCGTCCCGGCCTGATTCTCCGTGTCCATGTAGTTGTATTGAATCTGACAAAAACTCCACAAATCGCTGCCATTGACAATCTCTTCGAAGGCACCGTAATCGTCGTGAAATGAGAACCCGAGATGCCGGATACGGCCATCATCCAGCGCGGCCTTAGCCCGGCCGAGAAGGTCGTGCTTCAATACAATATCCTGCCAGCGGCTTTTGCCAAGCGCATGAAGCAGATAAAAATCGATATAGCTTGTCTGCAGCTTTTCTAACTGCTCATTTAGCAATCGGTCAAAGTCCGCAGGGCTCTGGACCATCCAGACCGGCAATTTGGTAGCCAGTTTGACCTTCTCCCGGTAGCCGTCTTTCAGCGTCTTGCCCACCACGATTTCACTTTGGCCCCCATGGTATGGGTATGCGGTGTCGATGTAATTCACGCCGTTGTCAATGGCGTGCCGAACCATGCGCATCGCTTCGGCCTCATTGATGGTGGGACTCATACGGTCCCCATCCGCGGTGGGAAAACGCATACAGCCAAAACCCAATGCCGAAACCTTCCAATCAAGCTTGCCAAAACTGCGAAATTGCATCGTTTCTCCCGCTTGTTCTGATGAGCACAATGAATTCTACTCGGGGCGCCTGGCACCTGTCCGATTCATCTGTTTGTCGCTTACGGGAACTATCTTGCGGTCTCTGACACAACATTCTATGTGATTTAAGTCACATCGTTAAAGTGCCTTCGTTGATGAAAATAGGGCAACGTCCCGATGAATATAGCCTGTGGGGTCCAACTGGGGACGGGAGAGCAATCCGCCAGAAGTGCTCACTACGAGGCGGAGACGAGCTTGCCTAGCGGGCTGGCAAGAGAAGATAGGCGGTTGCTCCTAAGATCAAAATGGTCGTATACTGAAACTACGACTATTCTAGTCGTAGTTTCAAGGTTCAGCCTTTCCGGCGATCCATCGGAGGCAGGTATTTGAGCGTGTTGAGCAAACTGAATGTGGGCGATAGCGGGGTTCTGGTAGCTCTCGACTTGCCTGAATCCGTGCAGAACCACTTGATGCATATGGGTTTTGTCCCCGATGCGCTGGTGACCGTCCTGCGCCGCGCCCCAGCCGGCGACCCCACGGTTTACAGCGTGGACGGAATGGAAATTGCCCTGAGGCGCGAGACCGCCGCAGCTATCCGTACACGACCCATCCAAGCCGAAGTCAAATCAGCGAAGCTTTTGAAAATAGCTGCGCACGAGGACGCCTCTGTTCAGCTCGAGGCCGCAAAATGAACGCTTGCTGCGAGACCCCAGCCTTCGAAGGTCCCAAATCTGCGCCCCACGCAGGAGAGCTCAGAACAGTGGTGCTCATCGGGCCGCCGAATTCCGGAAAGTCCACCCTTTTCAATCGCCTGACCGGCCTGCGCCAGAAGGTGGCCAACTTCCCCGGCGTCACCGTTGAGCAGCGCATGGGCCTGATGGCCGGAGTGGGCCGCGCTGACCTGACCCTCATCGACCTGCCCGGCATCTACTCGCTCGATCCGTACTCTGAAGACGCCCGGGTCTCCATCAACGTACTGCGCGGCAAAATGCCCGGCACGCCCAAGCCGGATGCTGTGCTGCTGGTGCTCGATTCCCTGCACCTCACGCGCCAGTTGATGCTGGCCGCACCGGTGTTGGCGCTGGGATTGCCGACCCTGGTTCTGCTCAACATGAGCGACCTGATGGAGGCTCGCGGCGGTCACATCGACCCGCTCGAACTGGCCCGCGAGCTTGGCGCGCCCGTTGCTCAGATCAGCGCCGTAAACGGATCAGGCCTGGATGCCGTACCGCTCTTCCTACATCAGCAAACCAACCGCGTTGCCGCCAAGCCGCTCACGCTTCCTGTCGTCGGCAATGCCGCCAGCGCACACAGTTGGGCCGCGCAGCTGAGCCGCCGCACCGGCTATAGCGCGCCGCTCTCAGTCGAAGGCACGCGCAAGATCGACGATATCCTGCTGCATCGCATCTGGGGACCGCTTCTGTTTTTGCTCGTGGTCGTCGGTGTCTTCGAGGTGGTCTTCTCCATCGGCCAGCCGCTGTCTGATGGTTTTGGCGTCATCCTCGCCGATGTGGGCGACCTGGTCCGGCCTCTGCTGCCTGCCGGATGGATTCAGTCGCTTATCCTCGACGGCGCGTGGAAGGGCATTTCTTCAGTTCTCGTTTTTCTTCCGCAAATTCTTCTACTTTTTCTTTTCATCGGAATTCTGGAAGACTCCGGTTATCTTTCTCGCGCAGCTCTGATTGCCGACCGGGTCATGCGCTCGACTGGGCTTAATGGCAAGGCCTTCATTCCGCTGCTCTCGGCATACGCCTGCGCCGTTCCAGCTATCATGGCCACACGCACCATCGAGAACAGGCGCGACAGGTTGGCGACCATTCTGGTCACGCCCTTCATGACCTGTTCTGCTCGTCTGCCGGTTTACATGCTGTTAATTGCCGCCTTCATCCCAAACGTCGTCTACCTGCACGGTTTCCTCGGCCTGCGAACTCTGACGATGCTGGGTCTTTATCTGGCTGGCTTTGTGGGAGCTATGACCACAGCTTGGCTGCTCAAGAGTTCGATCCTCAAGTCCAGCGAGACGCCGTTCATTCTGGAGTTGCCGCAGTACCGCATGCCCACGCTGCGCTCGCTCGGTCTGCGGCTCGTGGATCGCGCGCGTGTCTTTTTGCGCCAGGCAGGCACGATCATCCTCTGCGTCACGCTGGCGCTTTGGGTGCTGGCGCACTTACCGGTGATTCAAACGCAGAACGGCGTGCTCGCCGCACCAGAGCTGGCTGACAGCGTAATCGGACGCCTGGGCCATTTCATCGAGCCGGCTATTGCGCCACTGGGATTCAACTGGAAGATCGGCATTGGCTTGCTTTCCAGTGTGCTGGCGCGCGAGGTTATGGTCAGCACCATGGGAACTTTGTATGGCGCTCAGGCCGACACGCACGCCCTCAGCCTGCAGACCGCACTGCACCACGACATGACTCTGGGCGGAGCGCTGGCGTTGATGATCTTCTTTGCATTCGCCATGCAGTGTACTTCGACCATGGCCGTTGTTCGCCGCGAAACGAACAGTTGGAAGTGGCCTGCTGTGCAGTTCCTCTATATGCTGGCGCTGGCTTGGATCGCAGCCTTTGCGGTCAATCATCTGGCGATGGCGATCTTCGGATAGAGCAATCGCCAGCCAAACGAACTTTGATGGCAGAATGAGTGTCGCAAGAGGCCAGCGACCGAGAAGCCACTGGCCCTGCCAGGGATAGTTAACGGCTGGTTTGTCCGCTGCCAGTGTTGACCATGATGCTCGAGACGTTCACGGGCTCGAAGTCTGACAAGATAAGACTTCTAAGGCAGGCAAGATCGTTATTGTTCCAGCGAGCGTCCGGAGTGCCGATCAGTCCTCCGCTATCTCCGTTGTCGGCCAGGATGATTCCGTAGTTTCGGAATGCGGTGATGATAACGCTCGCTTGCGGGCTTGTGGTTGCGCAAGCGGGCGTCGCAACGGAAGCCTTTAGACGATAGATCTCACCGGCGGGTCCAGACATGGTGCAGCTTGCGGGCGGAGAAGACTGCGAGATCAGCTGGTACGTGGAAATCGTATTCCCTCCCACCGCAGTGCAATAGCCAGTACCCGCTGTAGCCGTAGCTGGCCAGACCCAGTAATTCACCATGTGGTTGAGCGTGAATCGGATGGGATGCTGAACCACTCCGGTGGGTGCGCTGGCTGTGCCCGTCCCGATCACTTCGTCGGCATTCACCAGAAGCGGCGCGACCGGGAGTCCTGCGGCATCGGTCGTTCCATGCCCTTGCAATGTCAGCGCGTCGGAAGTTACGTCGGGCCAAAGCGCATTCGAGGAATCAGTCCATGGACCGCCCTCGTAGATTCCCTGCCACATCTCGTAAAGTGCAGGTTTGTTTCCCCCGCCCGCTTCCAGATAGACGAGAACGTGTCTGTCTCCCGTCGAGTTGGCGGTACCTTCCGGGGGAGCATACGCCGGAATTGGACCTGAGGAATAATAGGATTGATATTGGGTAGTTGAGACCGATACGTCCGGCTGGTTGTAAGGAACTTCAATGGCCGGTATTCCATTGGGAAAGTTATTATACTGATCACCGAAGAACGGTTTGATCGTCTCCGATAAGTAGCCACTGTACATGGGCGCCGCGGGAGAAGTATCTACGGGCAAGCCTGTCGTGGCTGCGTCCACTCGATGGTGAAAAATGGAATTCGAAGGGAAGATGCTTGCAAGGAATGAGTTGCTGCCGTCGATGGCGAAGCTGATGTCCTGAGTTGCCTGGGCGCCTGCTGAGTCATGGACTACCAATTCTGGAATGTAGGTGCCTTGGCCGCCGATCAGCGAACTGCTGATAAGTCCCGTACTCGCATTGAGAGACATTCCCTGAGGCAACGGAGGATAGTCGGTGACATCCGTGCTTAGCGAATAGGTGTAAGGCGGAGTGCCGCCGCTGGCGACGATTGTGCAGTCTGCATACGCCGCGCCTTGTGTTCCGCCTGGGCACGAAACAGTTGTTATCGCCAGCGCACCGCCGGACGTTTTTACGGTGACGATTGCCGTGGAAGTAGTCGAGCCTGAGGCATCGTTAGCCGTTAGCGTGTATGTGGTAGTCGCAGTTGGACTCACACTCGTGGAACCGTTCGCCGATGTGGACGTGAATGTCCCAGGCGTGATGGCAATACTCGCTGCTCCGCTCGTCGTCCAACTCAGCGTGCTGCTGGAACCTGAGTCGATGCTCGCGGGACTAGCCGTGAAGGAGCTGATCGTTGGTTTGCTCCCGGCGCTTATCGTAACGGTTTGCGTAGAGGTGACCGAACCAGCAGCATTGGTTGCTGTCAGCGTATAGGTGGTCGTCGCGGTTGGGCTTACGTTCGTTGAACCGCTCGCCGATGTGGACGTAAATGTTCCCGGCGCGATGGCAATGCTCGCCGCTCCGCTAGTCGTCCAACTCAGCGTGCTGCTGGAACCTGAGTTGACGCTCGCGGGACTAGCCGTGAAGGAACTGATCGTTGGTTTGGCTTCCGAGTCTACCGTAATCGTTTGCAAAGAGGTGACTGAGCCAGCTGGATCGGTCGCTGTTAGCGTGTAGGTGGTCGTCAACGTTGGACTTACGCTCACTGAACCGCTCGTCGACGTGGACGTGAATGTCCCAGGCGCGATCGCAATAGTCTCCGCTCCGCTCGTCGCCCAACTCAGCAAGCTGCTGGAACCGGAGATTATGCTTTCTGGACCGGCTGTAAACGAATTGATCGTTGGCACGGCACCATTTGCAGGGGACTGCATCGACGGATTTACCGAGCCGCAGCCGGCTAATAAAGCACAGCCAAGCAGAATGAGGAAGTGTGCGCTAAGATTCAGACCGAAGGACTTTCTTTCCGGGGAGCTGGGCTTCCTTTCGCAAGAAGAGCTTGTCGACGAAATAGGGTTACCCTCCAACCGTTTGTTGGCAATAGTGTCAAGAGTCAGCGTGCGGGACATCAGCCCAGTTATGGCAGCGTAGTAACCACTGTTCATCGAATCGCCTCAGACAGTTGAAATGCATGTCGGGGGCCAACTGATATCAACGTGGGTTTGTTGCCTTTTGCTCGATTTTCGAGCCGAACACGTGCGATTTGAAACTCGCCTGGATCGCTGGTGAGAGTTCAATGAGAGCCACATGAGACGACACACTTCATGTGCGTCGCGCAGGGTCCGTTGATTTGAAGGCTAAAATCTACCTAAGGCAAGCGCTTTCAATCCTAAGGGACCGAAACACAGTTTGCTGCGGCAGAAAAATATCTTTCCAAGATATAGATGATGCATATCGAGTCGTACTCATGAAATGAGAACGTACGCGCCAAGGTCCAGTCCGAACGACCCAAGTTCCGGGCGCTGGGCCTTCTTCTGCAAGAAGAGCTGATTGAGTCCATCAAGGTCACCCTTCAACATTGGACTTCAACTTCCAACCAAAGTTTGTGTTTTACTTTGCCGGCTGCAATTCACTATACACAATTGCCTCGCCGGGCCTGTCTCCCCGTACAGATTTCCGAGGCAAAGACACAGACGTGCCCGCGTGTCTTTTGGCATAGCAAAAACCAGGATTTTACGTATTTTTCACAAAACACCATTCTGAGCGGCGCTTTCAGAAGCCTGCAACGCCGCAACCCTTTTACGCTCCCGACTTCTTCTCGATTTTGGCCCAGGAATCTTTGAGCGGGAGGGTGCGATTGAAGACCAGACTGCCCGGCGTGGAATCGGGATCGATGCAGAAATAGCCGACGCGCTCGAACTGAAATCGGTCCTCGAGTTTGGCGCTGGCGAGAGAAGGCTCAAGTTTAGCGCCCAAGAGAATCTCGAGAGAGTTGGAGTTGAGATTTTCGAGGACGTCCTGCCCTTCTTCCAGGTCGTATGGATCGGCCTTGGCGAAGAGTTTGTCGTAGAGACGGATTTCGGCGGAGATGGCGTGGGAAGCCGAGACCCAGTGCATGGTTGACTTGACCTTGCGGCCGTCAGGCGAGTTGCCGCCGCGACTGGCCGGATCATAAGTACAGTGCACCTCGATGATGTTGCCGTCCGCATCCTTCACGACGCTTTGCGCTGTTACGAAATAAGCGTTGCGCAAGCGAACCTCTTTGCCGGGCGAGAGGCGATAGTACTTGGGCGGAGGAATCTCGCGGAAGTCGTCCTGTTCAACATAAATCTCGCGGGAAAATGGCACCTGGCGCGTGCCGGCGGAGGGGTCTTCAGGGTTGTTTGCTGCCTCGACAAACTCGACTTGGCCAACGGGATAGTTGTCGATGAGCAGCTTGAGCGGGTGAAGAACGGCCATGGCGCGGCTGGCGCGGCGGTTGAGGTCGTTGCGTTGGAAGTGCTCGAGCATTTCGACGTCGGTGCTGCCGTTGGTGCGCGACACTCCGCTGGCTGCGACGAAAGCGCGTATGGCTTCAGGGGTAAAGCCGCGGCGGCGGAGTCCGCAGAGAGTGGGCATACGTGGATCGTCCCAGCCGTTGACGCGGTTTTCCTGCACGAGTTGGAGGAGCTTGCGCTTGCTGAGCATGGTGTAGGTGATGTTGAGCCGGTCGAATTCAGTCTGATTCGAGGGGAAGATGCCGAGTTGCTCGATATACCAGCGGTAAAGGGGCTGGTGGTCAGCGAACTCCAGAGTGCACATGGAGTGGGTGACACGCTCGATGGAGTCCGACTGGCCGTGCGCGTAGTCGTATATGGGATAGATGCACCACTCATCGCCGGTGCGTTGGTGCGAGGCGTGGAGGATGCGGTACATAACTGGATCGCGCATGTTCAGATTCGGTGAAGCCATGTCGATCTTGGCGCGCAGCACGCGAGTGCCGTCAGGGAATTCGCCGGCTTTCATTCGCTGGAAGAGGTCGAGATTTTCGTCGATTGTGCGGTTTCGAAAGGGCGAGTCTCTGCCGGGCTCGGTGAGGGTGCCGCGGTGCTGGCGAATCTCATCGGCGGTGAGGTCGTCAACGTATGCCTTTCCGGCCTTGATGAGTTGCAACGCCCACTCGTAGAGCTGACCGAAGTAGTCGGAGGCGTAGCAGAGGCGCTCCCAATCGAAGCCGAGCCAGCGCACATCGGCCATGATGGAATCGACGTACTCCTGCTCTTCCTTTTCAGGGTTCGTGTCGTCGAAGCGCAGGTTGGTCTTGCCGCCGAACTCGTCGGCTAGACCAAAGTCGATGCAGATGGCTTTGGCGTGGCCTATGTGGAGGTAGCCATTTGGCTCGGGGGGAAAGCGGGTCTGGATGACGGCGTCGCCGTACTTCTTGGTGCGCACATCCTCGGCGATCATGTCATGGAGGAAGTTGGAGGGAGCGGGAGCGTCCTGAATTGGAGCTTTTGAGCTTTCCGGATTCGAGTTGGTCATGGCAGCTTTCCTTATTTACGAGTGTAACTGTGCTTAACAGAGCGTTTGAAGGCTGGCTTCAGCCTGGCGGAGGCGGGCAAGGCAAACGTCGCGACCGAGAACGGCCATGGTTTCAAAGAGCGGCGGCGCGTTTTTGCGTCCGCAGACCGCGACCCGTATGGGCTGGAAGGCCTGACCGGCCTTCAAGCCAAGGTGCGAGGCGGCAGCACGAAGAGCCTGATCCAGAGAATCGTGATCAAAGGTGGTGTTGGCGAGAACTTCCTGGGCGTGCTGGAGGACGCGGAGAGCCATGGCGGCATCGCCGCCTTTGGGCGGAATCAGCTCGGCCGGGTCGTACGGCGCAAGTTCTTTCAGGAAGAAGAAATCGGCAGCGGCGGCGGCTTCGCCCAGGAGCTTGATGCGCTCGCGAATGAGCGGGGTGACGGCGAGGATTATTTCCGGCCTTGTCTCAAAGCCGGCTTGCGCGAAGAAGGGCGCGAGCTGTCGGCTGAGATCGTCAACGGGCAAGGCGCGAATGTACTCCGCGTTCAACCAAACGGCCTTGGGGTCGAAGGGGTCTTCGTCGCTAAAGTTGATGACGGCGTTGGAGCGATTGACAGCTTCGAGAGTGAAGGCATCGCGCAGTTCGTCGAGCAGCATGAACTCGCGGTCGTTTTTGGGCGACCAGCCAAGGAGACAAAGGAAGTTGACAAATGCCTGGGGGAGGAAGCCGGCGTCGCGGTAAGTGGTCACGCTGACGACGGGGCCGTGCTTGCGCTTGGAGAGTTTGGTGCCGTCAGGAGCGACGAGCAAAGGAAGATGCGCGAATTGGGGCGGCTGGGCGCCAACGGCTTCGAAGATGAGCAGATGCTTGAAGGTATTGGTGAGGTGATCCTGGCCGCGAATGATGTGGCTGATGTGCAGATCAGCATCATCGACGCATGAAGCAAGGTGATAAGTGGGAAAGCCGTCTGAGCGAAGCAGGGCGAAGTCTTCGACCTCGTCGGCGAGCTTGGATTGTTCCCCGTAGACGCAATCAGTGAAGCTAAGGGTCCGGTCTTGGCCGCGGGGGACGCGATAGCGCAGGGCGAACGATTCTCCAGAATTCGCGCGGCGGTCGGACTCCTCGCGGGACATTTCCCTCATTCTGGGGTTGAAGAGCCATGCGCCCTGCGCGGACGACTGGTTTTCGTCACCCGAATGTGCGGGAGTGAAGTCGCGATATGCCAGACCCATTGCAAAGATGGCTTCGGCCTGCCGGCGATGCAGATCGAGGCGTTCCGATTGCTTGTACTCTTCGTCCCATGAGAGACCCAGCCAGCGCAGTCCCTCGAAGATGGACTGAACGCTGGCCTCGGTGTTGCGTTCGACGTCGGTGTCGTCCAAACGCAACACCAGCGTTCCATGATTGTGGCGGGCATAGAGCCAATTGAAGATAAAGGTGCGCGCCCCGCCCACGTGCAGGTAGCCGGTGGGCGAGGGTGCAAAACGGACGCGGGGAGTTTTTTGTAAAGAGGGGGCCGTATCAGGCATCGTGATTGTATGTTATCAATCGCGGCGGCTGCGGCGCTCTCTCTTCGGCTGACGCAGGCCTGCTCAGGCCCTGGGCGGCGGCGGATAGGGTGGTTGCGGCTGCCAGCCAACCCGTGGCGCGGGCACAACTTTCCACTCGGCGAATGCCAAGAAGTAATACAAGAAAAGATTGCCAAGGGGAACAAGATATAGGAGCGAGAGCCAGGGCGAGAAGCCGGCCTTCTTGAGGATGAACCAGAAGGGCACAATGACGATAACAAGGCAGACCACAACGATGACTGAAATGAGCGCCAAAGCGATCATGACCAAGTGCTTGATGACTGCCGGATCAGGTTGATTTTGAACTAGGAGCGCCAAAAATTGCATACAGAAGACTCCGTAAGTGAGATGGGAACTCGCTGCAACGGTATAGCCAAATGCCGGAATTCGCAATGTTTATTTTGAGCACAGGCAAAATGCGTGCTCGCTCAGACTTTGCGCCGGAGATTCAGAATTACTGGTTCTCTGCTCCCAGACTTACGTAATTTCCTCGGTATCGTAGATCAGGCCGCGTTTTTTCGGCACGCCATGAACCGAACTGAGAAGGTCTTCGACAACATCTTCAAGCTGGCGCTGGGTTTCGATGACCGCGCTCATGCTCTTGAGGTCTTCAGGTTCGATGGCGCGCTCGACCAAAGCGATAGCATGGCACTGGGCAACACGGTCAAGTTTGAGCCCCTCGGGAGTTTTGGCCTTGATGCTCACCTGATCGACGCCAAGTCCCAACAGATCTGCGACGCGCGCGCGCATCTCGCCGGAGACGGGGGAAATCTTGGGGCCAGCGAGAATCAGCGTGGTGTCGATGTTCACAATGCGATAGCCGGCGCGTTGCAGCGTCTCCAGCGCCAGGTTGAGGAAGATGGCCGAGTCGGCATTCTTCCAGCGCGGATCACCTGGCGGAAAAAAGCTGCCAATATCGCCCGCAGCTATCGAGCCCAGCAGCGCATCGGTAACTGCGTGCAGCAGGACATCGCCATCCGAGTGACCTTCCAGGCCCTCGGGGTGGTCGAGCGAGAGCCCGCCAATGCGCAGAGGCACGCCCGGCTTGAAAACGTGCGAGTCATAGCCAAATCCGATGCGTGTTTCCATAGTCTCCGTGCCTGTCCTTTAGCAATGACCCGCAGTGATCTCGATCTCGCCCAACCGGAATCAGCGATTGCGCTGGCGCAGATAGAATTCGGCCAGTTCCAGATCGCCCGGGTTGGTTATCTTCAGATTAACCTCAGAGCCGTGGACGACGGCAACCGGGTGTCCGGCGCGCTCAATAACCGAAGCCTCGTCGGTGCCCACAAATCCGTCGGCCATGGCCTCTGCAAAAGCGCTCTTAAGCAGTCCGTAGCGGAAGCCCTGAGGGGTCTGCGCCAGCACCACAAACTCTCGCGGAATGGTTGAAGTAATTAGCGCTCCATGCGCGGTTCGCTCGACCTGCTTGATGGTGTCCACAGCCGGCAGCCCCACGATGGCCGCTCCGTGCTCGACGACTGCGTCAATGGTCCGGTCGATAGTGGCAGCATCGATCAGCGGCCTTACGGCGTCATGCACCAAGACAATGTCGTCAGCCTCGGCAGGCAGGGCGGCCAAAGCGTGAGAAACAGACTCCTGCCGGTTGTCACCACCCTCAACCACACGGACCCGGCCTGCAAAACGGTATTTGTCGGCGTATTCGGCAATCTGCGCCTGAACGCGCTCTATCTCCGTCTTGCGCACAGCCACGTAAATCGCCGTTACCCGCGTCACTGATGCGAATGCGCGCAACGAATGAATCAGGATGGGAACCCCATCCAGCGCCAGAAATTGTTTAGGCTGCGGCCCGGCCATCCGGGTTCCCAGCCCCGCCGCGGGGAGAATCACAAAAACTTGCATATCGGCTGGAGTATATAAGTTAGCCATCCATTTTGCCATTCTTTAATTCAAAGTTCGCGCTCCGGAACGCACCGCCCAAGCGAAATTCCGGTTGCTTTTGTATGTAGCGCGCACAGCGGGAAAGTAAAAATTATAGGACCACGCGCAACCCGCGCAGTTGCCTGCGGCCTGGGAGCCCAGCCAGTATTCCTTGTATGGGCTTGTCTCCAGTTTTGTGAACGGGCCGGTCTTCACAGGCGCGTCATTGTTATCGAAGTTGCCGTGAGAGGCATTTCCCAATCCGGCAAAGTACAGATGCCCCATCTCGCTAGTGGCGCAACTGTCATAGTCTCCGCAAGCAGGATCGGCTGCCGGAAGCCGCCAGCCGGTCAAGCCGGCAAAGCCTCCCTTTTCGTTGAGACTTGTTGCCCAGGCAACGGCCTCGTCCCAGGTTTTCTCCCCGCCGGCGCTCGCATCCTTCAACCAGCTCAACTGCGTGTCCGTGTCATAGACGGTGCCGTCGCGCATATCCACGAGCCTGGCATAGGCGGGAATGGATAGCCCGATAGCTGCGGCCAATACACAGAAAAAGCTCGTTATCGCTCTCATGGCATATCCTCCCGCCGCCATTATATTCATCTTCGTTCTCACGCAGTCTGCACAAATGGGCACACCTACAGGCGAAATGCCGCATTGTCCCGTTATGATCTTGGGGTGCGCCCAACGTTGCTCATCGATACTAAAATGCTCAAGCCCGGACTTCGTCTGGCCGTGGGCCTCTCTGGCGGCGCGGATTCCGTGGCCCTATTGCGGGCGCTGACAGAGCGGTGCAAAGAGCTAGGCATGGTGTTGCACGCCGCCCATCTGCACCATGGCTTGCGCGGAGAAGAGGCGGACGCCGATCTCGCTTTTGCGCGCTCGCTCGCGGCTGATCTTGAACTGCCCTTTCACGAGGCGCGGGTGGACACTGAATCCGGAGCAAAAGCCGACCCGGCAACCGCCAAGCAAGCCGAAACGATTGAGGAAGCCGCACGCCGCCTGCGTTATGGGTGGTTCCGGCAACTGATGGCCTCCGGCGCGGTGGGAGCCGTAGCTACCGCTCACACTCGCGACGACCAGGCCGAAACCGTGCTGGCGAAATTTCTGCGCGGAGCCTGGACCGAGGGCCTAAGCGGTATTCATCCAGTAGTCGAATTTCCTGAAGGCCTCATCCTGCGTCCGCTGTTGGGAAGTACACGGACTGAAATCGAAACCTATCTCACAGCGCTGGGCCAGCAGTGGCGCGAAGACTCGTCCAATCGTCACCTCACATTTACCCGCAACCGCATCCGGCACGAGTTGTTGCCGCTGCTGGAGGGATGGAATCCGCGCCTGCGCGACCACATGGCGCAAATGGCACAGCTGGCCCTCGATGAAGAGGCGTGGTGGCAGGTTGAGCTAGCCCGCATTGGGCCGCAATTGCTCTTGCCTGGCCGTCCAGTAAGAGGGGGCGGGCGCGAGGCTGCTGCGGGCTTGGCTCTCGATATCACGCGGCTGGATGCGCTCGCTCCAGCCCTTCAACGGCGGCTCTTGCGCTATGCTGCGGAGCAGTTGGGCGCGGCAGTCGATTTTCCATCAACTGAGGCTCTGCGCTCTATGGCCCTCGCTGGCCGTGCCGGGCAGAAGCTCGAACTGGCCCAGGGGCTTCGAGCGGAGCGAACGCACCGCGAATTGCGGCTGGCTGTTCTGCCGGTTGCAGCAACAGGCGTTGCAGCTGCGCGAACTACTCCCGAATACACCGTGGCCGTTCCAGGCGAAATTCTTGCCCCAGCTTTTGATCTGTGTCTCCGGATCGAAGCACCTGGAACTTACGCGGGTCAAACCGCTATGTTGCGCAACTGGAAGCCGGGTGACCGCGTCCGGCTGCGCTACTCCTCCGGCCCGTGCAAGGTGAAGGAAGTTTTGGAGCGCCTGCGGGTCACCGGCTCCAGCCGCACTCTCTGGCCGGTCCTCGAAGTGAACGGGCGCATCGCGTGGATGCAGGGAGTCGAATTGGAGCCGGAGCCGGGATTCCGCATTGAAGCAACCACCCTGAAGACCACAGCCATGCCGTCTCCAAAGTCACCTTCAGCTGGCGGTTGATCTCCCGACGGTCCCTGGAATTGACCCTTTGAACACTTCAAGTTTGCCGAGGTTGAGAGTACAATTGAAGTTACTGCTTCTCCGAGCGGCAGAGGGAGAGTGTCTGCCCAAATCCCCTTGGTGCACTTTCTGTGACTTTGAGGAACGTACCAGCGTCTAATGGATGAGGTAGGCGATGCTGGAGACCCGTTCAGCGGCTTCTCCACCACCGAAAGAGAGGAACCCTGGTGAATTCAACCGCCAAATCAATCTTGTTCTGGGCTTTTATCTTCATTTGCCTCATGGTGCTCCTGAGCATGTGGACGAAGAGTGGGACCGGGGGCAAAGACGCAGAGATTTCTTACTCTGACCTGTACAACCAGGTGAAACAGGGGAAGGTAGCCGACGCCGAGGTTCAAGGCCCGGAGTTGCACGGACACATGAAGGCCACGCCCAAGGAACAGTTCCACACCCATGTCGGTGATCATTACGAGGGGCTCGAGGCTGCTTTCCTGGCCTCTGACGCTCACTTTTCCAAGAAGGAACCACAGAGCAACATCCCCTTGCAGTTGCTGACCACCCTGGGTCCGTTTGTCCTGCTCATAGGCATCTGGTTCTTCTTCATGCGGCAGATGCAAGCCGGCGGCAACAAGGCGCTATCGTTCGGTAAGAGCCGCGCGCGCCTGCTCTCCATGCAGCAGAAGAAGATCACATTCAAAGACGTGGCCGGCGTGGATGAGGCGAAGGAAGAGCTCAAGGAGATCATCGAGTACCTGAAGGAGCCCGCCAAGTTCCAAAAACTTGGCGGACGCATTCCCAAGGGCGTTCTGCTGGTGGGCCCTCCGGGAACCGGCAAAACGCTGCTGGCGCGCGCTGTGGCCGGCGAAGCCAATGTGCCGTTCTTCTCCATCTCTGGTTCGGACTTTGTTGAGATGTTCGTTGGCGTAGGCGCAAGCCGCGTGCGCGACCTCTTTGAGCAGGGTAAGAAAAACGCACCCTGTATCATTTTCATCGACGAAATCGACGCTGTGGGCCGCCATCGTGGTGCGGGCCTGGGCGGCGGACACGACGAACGCGAACAGACACTCAACCAGTTGCTGGTGGAGATGGACGGCTTTGAATCCAACGACGGCGTGATACTGGTGGCTGCCACCAATCGCCCCGACGTGCTCGATCCGGCACTGCTGCGCCCCGGCCGCTTCGACCGCCGCGTGGTGGTGGGATTGCCCGACGTGCGTGGCCGGGAAGAAATTCTCGGCGTCCACGTAAAAAAGGTTCCGGTCTCTGACGATACCAATCTCAACGTGCTGGCTCGCGGCACACCCGGCTTCAGCGGCGCAGACCTGGCCAATATGGTCAACGAAGCCGCGCTGAGCGCCGCGCGCATGAACCGCAAGCAAGTGACCATGTACGACTTCGAAGTGGCCAAGGACAAGGTGCTCATGGGCGCCGAACGCAAGTCCATGCTGCTCACCGAGGAGGAGAAGCGGGTAACTGCCTATCACGAAGCGGGCCACGCGCTGGTGTCGATCATGCGCGAGCATTCCGACCCGATTCACAAGGTCACCATCATTCCGCGCGGCATGGCCCTGGGCGTCACCATCTTCTTGCCCGGCGACCGTCACAACTACACGCGGGAATACCTGGAAGCCAATCTCGCCATCGCGTACGGCGGACGCGTAGCAGAAGAGATCTTCCTTAACCAGATGTCAACCGGAGCGGGCAGCGATATTGAAAGCGCCACCGATCTGGCTCGCCGCATGGTCTGCGAATACGGTATGAGCCGCCTCGGGCCTCTTACCTTCGGCAAGAAGGAAGAGCAGATTTTCCTAGGCCGCGAGATCGCGCAGCACAGGGACTTCAGCGAAGAGACGGCCCGGCAAATTGATTTGGAAGTGCGCCGCCTGATCGATGAGGCTTACCAGTCGGCACACAACATCGTTGAAAACAACGCCGACGCCATGCACCGCATTTCCGCAGCCCTGCTGGAGCGCGAAACCATCGACGCCGAAGAGGTAAGGATGCTCATCGAAGGCAAGGAGCTTCCTCCTTTGCGTTCGAGCTTAGCGACGCCAAGCGACACCGGCAGCCCCGATGTGCAACAGGTGCTGAAGCCGGAAAGCCGCAGCGGGCCAAACTACCCTGAAGGCTCGCCTTCACCGGCATAACGACAATGCAATTCAAACAAGAGAAGAGGGCCGCTCCGATGGAGCGGCCCTCGCTGTTTGGCTGGCCTCAACTCAGAAAATTTTGTAGCTCATGCCCACGCTGGCGCCGTATGGCGAAATGCTGGAATTGTTCCACCAGGGCCAGTACTGATATTCAAAATCCACTGGACGAAGAGTGAGGTGTTTGGTCAGCTTCACGTCCATGCCGCCGCCGAATGCGAAATCGGTGTATTGGGCCTTGCCTGTGAGACTCCCAAATAAATAGCCGAAGTCCATCTTCGAGAAGCCGAACAGTGTCTTGCCATAAACGGTCGCTCTCCCGAAGCGATATAGCGGGAGTTTCGGGCCAGCCAGGTAGTTGTCCTGGTGAATATCCGCGTATTGGTTCCAGCGCTGCCAGCGACCTTCGGCCTCGAACTGCACCCAACGGTTCACCTTCAAGTCAACATAGGCGCCCGCGCCTAACAGGGGAAACTGGCTTGTTTGAGACACGGGAATGCAATAAAAGCCCGGTTGACATGGTTCAGAAGGATTAGCCTGAACGACCCAATTCCCCTCAAAGTCAGGCTGGAAAATGGAGGCCATTCCGCCTGCACTGAGCGAAACCTGCCGGCCAGTAGCCGAAGGAACGACTTGCGCGCCAGCGACCACGACTCCGGCGGCAAACAAAATCGAGAAGCAAACTGTACCAAATCGTCTCATATGCAAATCGTATTTTCAGTCGGGGACTATCTTCGTTTCTCGGTTAGAGTTCAGTCGAACACTTCTTGAATCCCCAGTCCGGCAATAGGACCGGAATATCAACTGGCACATTCCGGTCTGGGGGTTCCTTATCGCCGTTACTGCTGTGCTGGAGGCGGCGGGCCGGTTGGTTGCTGGGCAGCGTCGCCGGAAGCGGGCTCCGCCGCAGGCGGAGTTGCCGCCGGACTAGCCGGTGCGGGAGTAGCGTTAGCTGGAGAAGTGGCGGCAGGCGCGGCAGGAACTGTTGTAGCAGGCGCCGCGGCGGGAGCCGAGGCAGCGGGCGGCGTCAGCCGCGACACATCATAGCGCTGCAGCTTGTAAAAGATCGGCGTCACTTCCAGCGGCATCTTGTCGCGCGGGTTCATGTAGGGGTAAATCTTTGCGCTCATCTGGTGAACCCTGTCGTCCCATGGGTCGGTTTTCAGCCAGCTGCCAAGAGGCAGGGCCGGGCGCTGAGTGAGGTCGTCCCAGTTCAACCGAGGCGACATCCGCATCAAATCGGCCATCCACGGGGTGCCGTCAGCCTGGAGCAGCGAGTCGCCGAGAGTAGCCGTGTTCAGGGCCTTGAGCTCCTTTTCCCTCTCGACCAACTGCGTGTAGTAGAGGCCCGCAGAGGCTAGCTTGTCCTTGTACATGGAGTTCCCGAGGTACTCCATGGCGCGTTTGGCTGCGTCCGTATTGTCGCTGTTGGAGTGGTACATGTCGATCTTCTGAAATGTCGCCTGGTCTGGGAACATCAGCCGGTCATTGAAGGCATAGCGGGTATCGATGTGATGCCCCATGACGATGTGAGCCAGCTCCATGGCCACCACTGAAGCAATCGACTCTTCGCTGGGCAGCGTATCGATAAGCCCCTTGCTGATCAGGATGGTGTTGCCGACAGTCGTAGTCTCCACCGTATCCGTCAACAGAATGCGCGTATGCACAGGTTCGGTGAAGGCCAGATTATTGGGCACCTGCAGGTTGATGACAATCTGGTCCAGCACCGTATTCTCATATCCGCCGGGGGTCAGCGGCGCAACCAGTCCCGCCTCAACCAACCGGTCGATCACGTTGTTCTCCGCCTGCGTGACCCAGGCGCGCGTGGCTTGCAGTGGACCCACATCCTGGGCGTCGTCGCTCCTGTCTTCCGCGTCTTCCACCTTCACGCTCACATTCTCGCTCTCTCGCGTAGGCAGCTTGAGCGAGTAGCCCCAGAAGTGCGTTTGGGCCTTGAGCCCGGCAGATTTGTCGTTTTCGGTCTGGTGGGTTTCCTCAACGTAGATCGCAACCGGCAGCCAGATTCCCGGCTGCACATTCATGCGCCAGCTGTCGAAGTGGAAATAGTACTTCTTGGACTCGTCATCACTGGGTCCGGTATATGTGCCGTTCAGGCGGACTATGTTGCCATCCACGTCCTCAACCCAGATGCGTCCGTAGAACCGGCCCATATCAGAGACCTTGGGCTGAACGTCGTAAACCCAGGTGCGCACCGACCCAAGAAATTCCCGCCGCACAAAGCTGAATACATAGTGCTCGGAGTCGAAGCTGGTGGGATCCAGAAACATCATCTCAGTGAATCCCAGCGGCTTGTAGATGACATGATTATCCAACCCGAGCGCCCTGGTCAGCCCTGCGATGGATGCAACCGAGCCTTTGAAAAAACCGCGCTTTTCTCTTTCGCGCGGATTGTACGTCTCGTCAAAGAAGCCCTTGCCAAAGTCAACGCGGCTCAACATGTACACGTCGGAAATCGGCACTTGATAGAGCTTGATATCCGGCCGTGTGTTCTGGATATAGGTTTCTACCAGGGGCGTGCGTTCCTGGATGCTCTTTATCAGCACCTTTTCCCGACCAATGGCCTTCTCAACCAACGCTGCCTGGTCGGGCGTGAGCTGGTGAACTTGTGAAAACTTCGGCGCCTTCTTCGCGTGTGCAAGAGTGGCACTTAAGCTGACGAGCAGTAAAGCGAGGAAGAACTTACGAAACGTCATGTCAAGCTCCTAAGCTGTCTTTTCCAAGTCTTCCTCCGCCGCTTGCACCGATCCGGATTCCCGCGGCTGAGAGCAACTGTGGGTCATGCGTGCAATTCCGATGTTACGCCAACTGAAACGTAATAGTGATGTTAGTCGTCATGTCAACTGCTTGTCCGTTGCGCATGGCCGGGCGGAGTACGCGCCCCTGCTGCACGGCGCTGCGGGCCTGCTCGTCCAGTCCGTGACCGAGCCCCTGCAGCACGCCCAGCACCTGTATTTTCCCATCGGCGAAGAAGGTCACGCGCAGCACCACGTTGCCTTGAATCTTCAGGTGGCGGGCCTCATCCGTGTACGTAGGCTTTGGGATGGAAACCTCCGGCTGCGTGCTCGCCAGCACCGGCTTGGCGACGACCGGGGTTTGCGCAACCGTTGCGGTCGGAATGGCGACTGATGCAACCTTGCCCGTAACGCCCGTGGAGGCGCTATTCTTCATGGTGCCGGGAACCGGCGCTGAGGCCACTTTGCCCACCACTCCCGCATTCGACCCGAACTTGGTTCCATTGCCAAAACCCGTCGATCCCACTAAACCGTGTGGTGCGACGGCCGGACCGCGCATGCCACCATAAGGGTTGCCGATAGCCGCCACAGTGGCAGGCCGCGTGGCATTCGGATTGGGCGTGACGCCAAAGGTCTGCCCAAAATGCACCGGGGCCGTGGAGGGCTTCTGGCGGTTGTCTTGCGCCGGCATGGCCGCCGCGGCTAGCGCAGACTTGGGCTGCGGCGCCAGAATCACCGCCAGCTTCGCTTCCTTGATGACGGGCATGGCAAGTTTCGCTTCCATCTGGATCGGCTTCAGTTCCGGCTTGGGCTCCGGCGTGGGCATCTTGATCTTCGGCGCCTCAAACTTCACTTCCAGGAGCTTAGGTGGATCCTTTATGGGAGGCGGAGGCGGAATCTTCGCCTTCGGCGGCGGAGGAGGAGGATTGGTCGGCAAAATCAACAGCGTCTCTTCATGGCGGTGCTGACTGATCGTCTTCCTCGCTGCCGCTCCAAGGTAGAGAAAAAGGCAAAGCATCAGCCCGTTAATTGCCATACTGGTGATAAAAGAGCCGACGCTCCGCTCGGCTTCTGGGAGTAATCCGAAAGTTGCCCGTCCAGTATCAGCCTGTCCTGAATGAGGCTTCTCTGCCATGATCTCAATCCTCGCTGACGGCCATCAGGGCCGTGCGCTCTGGCTTCAACTGTGTCCTGCAAGACCCTGCTTCGAAAGATACGGCCTCATCGAGTCCGGCTGCCAAACCGGATTCAAATTGCTTTCGCACATTTCGGGTAGGTAGCGAGGAAACTCGTGCTTCATGTCTCTCTTCGGCGTTTCTAGAAATAATAGCGCATCTACCATCAGACCCTGGCTCGCGAGCCTCGGCGCAATGCAGACTCCCGGGTGCATAAACTCTGGACATCCCTATACTCCAATTCGCGTCCAGGGCATCCGCCAAGAAAACAACCCCTCCACAGTGGGAAGGTATCCGCTGCCGACCCCCCGCCAGCATGGCCTCAACCTAGGTCATACTCGGCGTAGCCATTGGCAGCGCAGATTTGGGAAACGGTAAGCCGTCTTTTCGACGGTCTGATCGAAGCAGCCCCAGGCTAACCCCGTCATGCCCTCTGTAATAAACTTTAGGCTAAACCAAAGTTTTTGGGAAGTGACGGCTGACCTTTAGGTTAAACCAAAGTAAGTAGGGAAGGAACCGCTTTTTTATGAAGATTCTGGTAACAGGTGGCGCGGGGTACATAGGTGGTACCGTAGCTGGTTTGCTGGCGAAATGTGGGCACCAAGCCGTTGTTTTTGACAACCTTAGCCATGGCCATCGGGACCTGCTTCCGATGGGTGTGGAATACATCCAAGGAGAGTTGGCTGACCGGCCCGCGCTTGAAAATATTTTCTCCTCGGCGAAGGAGCTGGGAAGCCCATTCAACGGCGTAATGCACTTTGCAGCCCTCATCGAAGCTGGCGAGTCCATGCTCTTTCCTGAGCAGTTTTTCCGCAACAATACCGCTTCTACCTTGTCTCTGCTGGAGGCGATGCTCGCTCATGGGCCGCGCCGGCTGGTCTTCTCTTCAACAGCCGCTGTCTATGGCGAGCCGGAAATAGTTCCAATCAAAGAGGATGCCCGTCTGCTGCCCACGAATGCCTACGGCGCTTCCAAGCTCCTAGTTGAGGAGATGCTCGGCTGGTTTCATCATATTCACGGCCTGCGCTATGCCTCCCTGCGCTACTTCAATGTTGCCGGCGCTCCAGAGGGTCCAGACGGCATCACCCGAGGCGAGGCCCACCAGCCCGAGTCACACCTCATTCCTCTCGTCCTCGATGTCGCATTGGGCCGCCGCCCGTCTATCCGTATCTATGGCGACGACTATCCCACCCCCGATGGCACCTGCATCCGCGACTACATCCACGTCTCCGATCTGGCCGATGCCCATTTGCTCGCTTTGAAAGAGCTGGAAACTCCGGCTGCCGCCAAAGCCGGTCTCATCTTTAACCTTGGCAACGGGCAGGGCTTCAGCGTTCGCGAGGTCATCGAATCGGCCCGCCGCATCACCGGCCACGCCATTCCAACCGAGACTCATCCACGCCGCCCCGGTGACCCAGCAGTGCTAGTTGCCAGCAGCGAAAAAGCCATCAGTGAACTGTGCTGGAAGCCCCGCTACACCAAGCTCGACGAGATCGTCCGCACCGCATGGATCTGGCATCAGAAGCGGTACGCTAACTAGCTGAGACGATGCGCTGAAAGAGACCTTCCGCTTTGCCACTTGCCGTTTGTATGCTTCTATCGGTAAAGTGTCTTCCAAGCGCAGTCTCAGCGGGAGTGCGCCGCTTGGCCTGCTGTGAGATGTTTCGATTCTTCATTCCCAAAAGGATCCTGCATGTCTTCCCTGCCCGTTTCCGCTGTTGCCAGTCCAGCTCGTGCGCTTGCCAGTCAGGACATCGACTCTACGCTGCGTGAGAACCGTGTCTTTCCGCCACCGCCGGAGTTCAGCGCCAAGGCTCATATCCAGAGCCTGGAGCAGTACGAGGCTCTCTACAAGGAATCGATTGCAGACCCCGAAGCCTTCTGGGCCGGTGTCGCCAAGGACCTGCATTGGTTCAAGCCATGGGATAAGGTCATGGAGTGGAATCTCCCTTCGGTTCAGTGGTTTGTGGGTGGAAAGTTAAATCTTTGCTACAACTGCGTGGATCGCCACGCGCTCGGCGAACGCCGCGATAAAACTGCGCTGATTTGGGAAGGCGAGCCGGGCGAGGTGCGCCGGTTGACCTACGCCGAGCTATATGCCGAGGTGCAGCGGTTCGCCAACGCTCTCAAGGCGCTGGGCATCCGCAAAGGCGACCGCGTCGCGGTCTACATGGGCATGAGCCCGGAACTCGCCATTGCCCTGCTGGCCTGCGCGCGCATCGGCGCCATCCATTCCGTGATTTTCGGGGGGTTTGCCGCTAACGCCATTGCCGACCGCGTTAATGACTCCGGCTGCGTCGCCATTCTCACCCAGGACTCGAGCTACCGCCGCGGCAATGAGATTCAGCTCAAGCGCACCGTCGACGAAGCAATGAACGCTTGCCGCACCGTCAAGCACGTGGTCGTCCTCCGCCGTACCGGTTCGCCTGTGAACATGGTCGAAGGACGCGACCATTGGTGGCACGACCTGATGGCCGCCGCAGCTCCCGAGTGCCCCGCCGAGCACATGGACTCCGAGGATCCGCTGTATATTCTGTATACCTCAGGCACCACCGGCAAACCCAAGGGGCTGGTTCACACCACTGGCGGCTATGCCGTGCAGACCTACATCACTTCGAAGTACGTCTTCGATCTGCGCGACGAGGACATTTACTGGTGCACTGCCGACATTGGCTGGGTCACCGGGCACTCATATGTCGTCTATGGTCCGCTGCAAAACGGCGCCACCGTGATGATGTACGAGGGCGCTCCTAACTGGCCCGAGTTTTCCCGTTTCTGGAAGATCATCGACGACCACAGGATCACCATTTTCTATACCGCACCCACAGCCATCCGCGCCTTCATCAAGTGGGGCGACCAGCATGTCGAGAAGCACTCCCTGGCTTCGCTGCGCCTGCTCGGCACAGTCGGAGAACCCATCAACCCCGAGGCCTGGATGTGGTATCGCGAGAAGATCGGCCACAACCGCTGTCCTATCGTCGATACCTGGTGGCAAACTGAGACCGGCGCCATCCTGATTGCGCCCATTCCCGGCGCGGTGCCCACCAAACCCGGCTCGGCTACGCGGCCTTTCTTCGGGATTCAGCCTGAGGTGGTCAACAAGGAGGGTAGGCCTGTGCCCGCCGGCCACGGCGGCCTGCTCATCGTGCGCAAGCCATGGCCTTCAATGGCCCGCACCATCTACGGCGACTACGAGCGATTTCAGAAGACTTATTGGAGCGACATTGAAGGTTGTTACTTCACTGGCGATGGCGCGCGGCAGGACGAGGACGGCTATTTCTGGCTGATGGGCCGAGTGGATGACGTCATCAACGTCAGCGGCCATCGCCTCGGCACCATGGAGGTCGAGTCGGCCCTGGTCGCGCACCCCAAGGTGGCCGAGGCTGCCGTTGTGGGCCGTCCAGATGAACTAAAGGGCCAAGCCATCTCGGCGTTCGTCTCGCTCGAAAGCGGCAATCAGCCCAGCGAAGAGTTGAAAGACGAATTGCGTAAGTGGGTCTCGAAGGAGATAGGCTCCCTCGCCCGCCCTGACGATATCCGCTTCACCGAAGCCCTGCCCAAAACCCGCAGCGGCAAAATCATGCGCCGCCTGCTTAGGGAACTTGCTACCCACGGTGAGATTAAGGGCGATACCACAACCCTCGAAGACTTCACTGTCATCGCCAAGCTGCGCGAGGCTGAGGAAGGTTAAGCATTGCATGGAGCAGCCGCTCGCTATCAGCTCCCACAGGGTTCGCGGTTTCCCAAGTCTGAAAATCAGACCTGGCCACTGCGAGCGAAAAGCGAGCGACTGCCGCACTGCAGGTGCTCAAATCCGCCAGTTGTCGGCGCGCCAGTTCTTGATGCGTTCCTTGATCTGCTTGCGGCTCAGGTTGCCCTCCAGCGCCTGCTTGGCCAATTCCACCACCTCGTCATCTGCGGCGAAACGCAGGCCGATCAACTGGTCCTCGGTAAGGCGATAGATCTGCGCATGCCACGCCGCAGGAGCCAAAGCCTGCAAACGCAGCCGCTCCTCAAGCCGAATTACGCGGTCCTGCACCTTCAGCGGATAAGTGCGCAACTTGAAGAAAGGGATGAACACCGCCACCGAAAGCACCACAAACCAAGCCGAAGTGATCGGAGCATCACCCCAGTGGTGTACCAGGTGGGCGATCGCAAAAACCAGATTTGCGACCAATACGAAAAGCGTAAAAAAGTGGAACTGCGGATCGATCCGCCCGTGGTTCTTGAAACTCTGCTGCGAAGACTTACTCATGTGCAACCTTGATTCCTCTCAGGCCGGAGTTGGCTGTCACGGCAGCGTGAATTTCCGCGGTACCAATGACAGCAGCGCTGGGGACCTGCGCACCCGCGCTGTCGGGATTTTGCACGGCTTCAGGCGGAGCTGTCAACGCCAACAAATTGTCTGGCGCAAGCATCTGCGGATGCTTGGGGATTAGATGATGGCGGCCGCGCGCAAGATAATCCGCGAATAATCCTCCGGCAAGGTAGGGATTAAACACCGCAATGGGGATAGCATAGCCGGTCGTAGAGAGCGATTCTGCTATGCTTTTGTTCCTGTGACTCAGGCGGCGATAGCCGGGGATCTGCGGAATCTCGAAGATTGCAAAATGCATCTCGGGATGCTGGGCCGCATAGCGCTCCAGCTTGTAGGCAAGTTGCTTGGGAGTGGTCATGCCTGCGTCTGGAAAGACATTGCGTTCAAAGGTGCCCGGAAAGTAGAAATTAAGGGTGAACCGCGCAAAGTCCGCACAGTTGCTGAACAGCAGGCTGAAGTGCGAACGATTCCTGCGATCGTTCATGTATGCGATGAAGGCATCATCCTGTTCCACGCTGGTTTCAAATCGGAAGGCGTAGATGCGGCGCTCATAGGAGAGGCCCACCAGCTGCGTCCAGCCGTCACTCATAAAGTCTCCGGCCTGCAGGTGCTTTCCCAGGCTGAGCAGATGAGCTTCGCGATAGCGGTCACGCAGTCGCTGAACAGTCGCGCGGTCAGCACGCGCGGGAACCTGGGAAGGCTCTTCTACCGAATAGAGGTACGGAATCATCGGCATCGCTACCCAATCGTACCCATCAATGCCCTTGTAGCGCGCAATTACAGCGCCCATCTCGCCGACCTCGCAGCGGCGCAGTTTGACAGGAGTCTCGGCGCAGATGTGCTCGAAGTAAATAGCATTATGCCCGGTGGGGTTTACGGAGCCAAAAAAGCCATATGGTTCCTCCATCAGCAGAGCAGCTTGCGCACTGCTTGGCGCAGGGTAGATGGTCAGAACCGCTAAAGCCATGAGAGCAAATGCAAATGTGCGCAGTCTTGCGTCGAGAGCATTGGTCCTCCTTGGTTAAAATGCTTAATTTCCTCTCAGTATGCCCAGCTTCCGGGAAATGAGCTGCAAACTGACGGTCACGCAATCTGGCATCGCGCCTGCCGCTGTAAGGAGCTTCGCCCAGAGAAGCCGCCGAGGGGCAAGGTGAGCTCTTTTGCTCATGTTGACACGGATACTGAGGGAAAGTTGCAAAGGAAACTGTGAAATTCGGGTCAATCCCAGTCAGAACCCCATCATCACCGGCTCCATCTCCAACTGAATACCAAAGTGCTTTTTGACAGCAGCGGTAATCTGACTGGCAAGCGCCAATATCTCCGCCGCGCTGGCTCCGCCGCGTCCATCGCGCGCGCCACGATTGACGAGCGCCAGTGTGTGCCGCGTAGAGATCGCAGCCGAACCCAGTGCATATCCCTTATTGAAACCGGCCTGCTCAATAAGCCATGCTGCCGGAACTTTGACCCGTCCCAGGTTCTCTTCACCGGGCCCGGCTGGAAAGCGCGGTGGCGCCTTATCGCTCGCTGCTGCAATCTGGCGAAGTTGTTCCTCGTCGACCACTGGATTCTTGAAGAAGCTGCCCGCACTGCGGCAATCTGGGTCGCTCTCGACAATCAACATTCCCTTTGCCTGGCGAACGAGCCGCACCTGCGCCGCGACCTCGGCAAGACTCGGCTGTTTGCCGTCCGGAAAGGCCCGTTGCAAGTCGGCGTAGCGAAGCGTCGGTGCGCCGCCTAATGTGAGCCGAAAATCAACGCTAGTGACAATGTACCGCCCGCGATCTGCTGAGTTGAAGCGGCTATGGCGGTAACCAAAGCCACATTCAGAGGCGTCAAATTCTTTTGCTTCGTGCTCCTGGAGGTCGAACGTGCGAACCCGTTCAATAACCGAAGCAACCTCCTGCCCGTAAGCGCCGACATTCTGAACCGGAGTTCCGCCTACCGTGCCGGGGATCCCGGCCAGGCACTCTACTCCAGCGCAATTGTCCTGCACAGCGCGCTCGACAAAGCCGTCCCACTCTTCGCCAGCCGCTACCTGATAAATCCTCCGCTCTGTCTGGCTCGGCGTCTTCGGCTCGCCCGGCGCATTCACTGCCGCAATCCCGCGCAGCGCCACTCGTAGCACCAGTCCGTCGAATCCCGCGTCAGAGACCAGCAAATTGCTGCCCCCGCCCAACACAAACAGCGCCACTCTGCGCTCACCTGCCCAGGCTGCGGCTTCGGCAATCTCCTCTTCGCTTGCGGCCTCGATAAACCAGCGCGCCGGACCGCCTATTCCAAAGGTGGTGAAAGGTGCAAGCAGCTTGTCTTCTTCAATAAGCATCAGTTAAAAGGCTACACCACTGGACGAATCGTCGAACAGACTCCGCGCTGTTGCGAGCATTGGCAAATACTGCTTCCCTTCAAGCAAAACGGCCCCACGCGAGGGGCCGTCTTGGTCTTGCCCGCAGCGAGGAGATCAGTGGCCGTTAGCGTCCACGGGCATCTTCTGCACCTTGCTGTGACGAGTTGAGTAGCTGAAGTAGATCACCAACCCCACAGCCATCCAGCCGATCAACACCTCCCACGTGATGCGTGGAAGCCGCGTCATGAGATAGAACGCAGTGATGATGCCCATGATCGGCACCAGGGGCACGAACGGCGTCTTGAATGGCCGGTGCAAATCGGGATGACGCACCCGCAGAACCCACACTCCGGCGCAAACGATCATGAAGGCCAGAAGTGTGCCGATGTTTACCAACTTGGCAAGCTGATCGATGGGCAGGAATCCGGGCAGGACGGCCACGATCACGCCGACTGCGATGGTGGAGATCCAGGGCGTGCGGAATTTGGGATGGATGGCCGAGGCCCATTTGGGCAACAGGCCGTCCTTCGACATGGAGAAGAAGACGCGCGATTGACCCAGCAACATCACGAGCATCACGGTGCCTAATCCGAAGACCGCTCCAACATTGACCAGCAGCTCTCCCCAGCCGACGCCGGTGACCTTGATGCCGAGCGCAACAGGTGCGGCCACGTCCAGCTCTTTGTAGTTCTTCAGGCCGGTGAGGATGGTGGATACCAGGATATAGAGGACAGTGCAGACGGCGAGCGAACCGAGGATGCCGATGGGCATATCCTTCTGCGGATTCTTGGCCTCTTGAGCCGCGGTCGAGACGGCGTCAAACCCGATGTAGGCGAAGAATACCGAGGCTGCGCCTAGCGCAATTCCGTTCAATCCAAAGTGCCCATGCCCGTCCGACGGCGGGATGAATGGGTGCCAGTTATGCATGGCAAGCGAAGGGTGCATGATCAGGAAATAACCGCCAAGCACTATAAAAATGCCTACAATCGTCAGCTTTACAATCACGATTGCCGTGTTTAGATTGGCCGATTCCTTGATGCCGATTACGAGCACAGTGGTGATGGCCGCAATCGCCAGCATAGCCACAAGGTTGAAGAGCCCGGTGGCATGTTGCAACCCGACGGCTGAAATCCCGGAAGGCAACGAGGCCAAGGGCATCCACTGGTCCTGATAGAACACCAGTGGCGTGCCAGGCGTAGCCGTCAATTGCGGCGGAATGTGGATATGCAATTGCTGCAGCAGCATATTGAAATATCCCGACCAGCCGGAGGCCACTGTAGCCGCGCCGAAGCCATACTCCAAGCCCAGGTCCCATCCGATGATCCAGGCCACCAACTCGCCGAGCGTAGCGTAGCCATAGGTGTAAGCCGACCCGGCGATTGGGATGATGGAGGCAAACTCGGCGTAGCACAGGCCAGCGAAGGCGCAGACAACACCTGCGAGCACAAAGCTCAACGATACCGCCGGGCCCGCAGCCGTGGCCGCCGCTGTGCCGGTGAGCACAAAGATTCCCGCACCGATGATGGCGCCGATGCCAAGAGTGATAAGGTTCAGAGCGCCAAGTGAACGCCTGAGCGTATGTTCGCCCTGTTCACTGGCCTCCGTGGAGAGTAACGACATGGGTTTGATGCGCAGCAGTCTGGACATGAATGAGGGACTTCCTCCTCAGCAGTTGATACCGGATTAAGTTTGCTTCGCCGAGGCCTGATTTGCCGTGCGCCGCGACCAGAAAAAATACACAGGAATGCCGAGCAAAACCAACACAAGGCCCGGCCAAGTGTACTGAGGCTTGTACCGCAATAATACGACACAGATCCAGCCTGCCAGGAAGATGTAAAAGGCCGGCAGCAGCGGATAGCCAACAGCCTTGTAAGGCCGGGGAAGATCTGGTTTTTTGAAACGAAGCACGAACAGCCCCACGATGGTGAGAATGTAAAACACCAGCACCGCAAAAATGATGTAGTCCAGCAACTGGCTGTAAGAGCCTGAGACGCACAGCACAGTGGTCCATGCAGCCTGCACCAGCAAGCCCGCCGCTGGAGTCTTGTAGCGTGGATGCAGCTTGCCCACCGACTTGAAAAACAATCCGTCCCGGCTCATCGCGTAGTAGACGCGCGCTCCGGCCAGCGACATTCCATTAGCGCAGCCAAAAGTCGAAATCAAAATCGCGGCAGCCATCAGCCACGCCCCATATGAATGGAAGACCTGTTCCAGAGCCGCAGTGGCCACGCGATCCTGCGTTGCATGATCAATGCCGCGCGAAATGACAGTCGCACCATTCGGGTCGCCGTGCATGGGCAATACAAGCAAGTAGCTCAACGACACAAGAAAATAAATCGTCAATACAAATCCCGTGCCCAGCACCAGCGACAGTGGAATGTTTCGCCTGGGATTTTTCACCTCGCCAGCAGTGAAGGTGATGTTGTTCCATGCGTCTGAAGAGAACAGCGAACCCACCTGCACCACGGCGAGAATCACCAACACGTTAACCAGTACCATCGGACCGCCGACGCCCACCTGGACCAGATGCATCGAGCTCCAGCCGGAATTCTTCCAGAACTGGCTCCAGCTCGCGCCGAAATTCGCATTCCACGCCGAGGCATTGCGCCCCACAGTGAAGGCCAGCAGAATCAGGCCACCGAGCGCCAGCGCCTTGGCCGTTGTGAAGACGTTCTGGATTAGCGCGCCAAGCTTCACGCCGCGAATGTTCACAAACGCCAGAAAGATTACGACAACAATTCCGGTCAGATTGGCCGTGCTGACGCCGATCTCCATGTTGCCAAGCACCATCGGCCCCACCCGGAGTGCGGGCACGTGGGCGATGTGCCAAAGCCAGTTGTCACTGGAGACGGCGGGAAAAAACACGCCGAGAAACTTGCCAAAGGCCACGGCGACGGCAGCGATCGTCCCCGTCTGAATCACGAGGAAAAGCGTCCAGCCGTAAAGAAATCCCCACAACGGCCCCAGGGACTCGCGCAGATAAACGTACTGGCCACCGGCTTTCGGCATCATCGCCGCCAGCTCGCCGTAACTGAGGGCGGCGGTCATGGTCAGAATCGCCGTCACCACCCACGCGCCCAGAAAGAGCGCCGGAGAGTTGGTGCCGCGAGCAATGTCTGCCCCGACAATGTAAATGCCGGAGCCGATCATCGATCCGACCACCAGCGCGGTCGAAGAGAACAGGCCAAGGCTCTGCACCAGCTGTGTTGGGCTGGCTGAAGCTTCGGACTCAGGAATGGGATTGGGGTCTGGAGTCGTCACTGGCTAGATTCTTACCTGAATTGGGCGCCGCTGTCTCATGTTTTCTTCAACCCGATAATTTTACCGGCTCTTGCTTCTGGCGCGACGCGACTCATCCCGCCCTGCCGCCCTTCCGCTTATTTCAGTTCTGCCATCCATTTGCGAAACTCGGCTGCCGGGTCCGGCTGGCGAAAAAGTCCTCCTGCAACGGCTAGGACTGTAGCTCCGGCAGCCAGCACAGCAGCCGCCCTGGGCGGCGTGATGCCGCCGATAGCCACCAACACAGGTCCGGGTCCTGCTTGTTCGCGCAGATGCCGCACGCCCTCGATGCCGATAGGCGGCGCTGTGACTTTCTTAGTCCGCGTCGGATAGACCACACCGATGGAAAAATAGTCTGCCGGAGTTTGCAGAATGCCGGGGACGAGAGCCGCGCCGCCACCGAAAGTGCCAATAATGCGATCCGGTCCCAACAGCTTGCGAGCTTCTGCTGGAGAAACGTCACCCGCATCCACATGAACGCCATCAAAGCCAATATTTTCAACCAAATCAGCTCGGTCATCGAGAATCAACTTCACCTGCCCCGCGGGCATGGAGCGGCGTAGAATCTCCGCATCAGCCAGCAATTCGGCCTCCCCGCCGGCCTTGTTGCGGTATTCGAGCAGCGCAACGCCAGCCTCGGCCAGATCGCTGCCCAGTTTATGCAGAAACTCAGCGCGGCCGGTAGCTGGAATGAAAGAGCTGTCGAGGATGGGGTAAATCCGGGGCCAACCTTTGGGAAATTGCATTTGTCGGGTCATCATTGACTTTCTCAGAGCATAAATTCGTGGAAAGAAGTAATGGCGATACTCCGGTCGTTGGGGTTCATTCTTTTCTCGCCTCAGCCTCGGCCAGCCATCCTCGGCGCAATTTCTCCGCAGGAATGCTCGACAGGTAAGGCTTGATGTCAAGGATAGGAGTGCCGTCGAGCATATCCACGCCACGAACGCTTAGCTCTCCGTTGTCGCGACCCAGCAACTCAACGATTGTGAGGCCGATCGGGTTGGGGCGGCGCGGAGATCGTGTGGTAAACAGGCCGTGGGGATGATCGTCCGAGGGCGGTGTCACCATCAAATCGAAGCCCTCTGAACGGTCGAAGGCCCAAAGCACGATGAGATGCGAGTAGCCCTCTATGTCGGTGAGGCCGAGTCTGAAGGCTGGCAGAACATCAAGCACACCCTCTGCCTCATGCCTGGCTCCAAGCCCCTTCGGAATTGCTTCTGTATCTTTGAATGGACTGCGTACAAATCCAATCGGCTGCGGAGTGAACATAGGCGCAAGTATCTCTGCATTCATCATAGACCCCAGCCGGAGCTGAAAACAGGGAACAGAAACCGCCTAGCCACCGACCACCTGGCCCTCGCTTACGGTTCTCCGTCCCCTATTCCCTGCTTTTTACATCTCGTCCGCCGATGGCCCATAGCTTCCGGGAATCGGCTTGTCGAGCAGGCGCAGATAAACGCCCAGTTGCGCCCGGTGATGAACCAGGTGGCTCATCACCATATCGCGAAAAACCTGGCCGCGTGGCTCATCGACCCACTTATGCCCGCCGAAGATAAACTGCCAGTGTTCGTCCCACTTGGCTGGCGCGGTCTCGACCAGCGCCTTACGCACCCCGACCAGCTCGCGCTCAAATTTTTCCAGCAGCGCTGCCTTGCTTGCCGGCACATACTGTTCCCACTTGTGGTCAGCCGGAAACTCCAGCTTGTCCAAAGTCAGCGTATGCAGCGCCCAATCTCCCGTCATATCGGTGATATGTCCGGCCAACTTGCCCAGAGTCATGGATTTGGGGTGTGGTTTGTAGTTGAAATCAACGTCCGCGGGAATCGCCTCCAGCATCTTGCGCGTCTTGGCGGTCTCGCGGTCGTATTCGGCAATCAGCTCTTTTTGAAAATCCATCAAAGCAACCTCCCAAGTTGCGAAACCAGCATACCTGAGAAGAAGCAAAAAAGCGAAGAAAAAGCGATAAATTTTTCGGCACGGAATGCCGAAGTCGCCGCCTTAGCGGAAGCGCGTGGAAGCAAAGGCCGACGAGAAGGCCTCCTGCCAGCCGTTGCCCGGGGGCGGCGGCGAGCCCTGAGGCGGCACATTGACCGGAAGCTTCATGGGGTCGGGCTTGGAACTATCAATCTGCAGGTAATTTCCGTGCTCAAAGTTCCAGTTGTCAGGAATCTCGAACGGAGCCTGGAAGTTTGACGCCCAGGGCGTAGCCGGGCCGCAATGGCCCAGAGCCGCACGCCACCACGGATGCCCTTGGTCGAGGATGCCGGCGAAGAAATTGCCAAGCGGAAAGTCTAGCGACAGCACACTATCTTTCCTCGAGGCGAGAACGGAGATGGTTCCGATTTTTGCCGCCGCAGACTGGAACTCAGTCGTCAGGCAGTCGTCGTCGATAGCCGGGGCCATTAGCAGGAGGCGGCGAACCGGCAGGCTCAGATGGGAGATGGTCGACAACACCACGCGCGCGCCCAGACTGTGCGACGCAAAGGAGATGCTGGCCGCGCCTTGAAAGTTGGCGTCGATAAACCCGGCCAGCAGAGCGCCCGCATCATCGGCCACCTTGGGCTCATCGGGATAGTCGAGTCCACGCGCCCAGATCGAGTCTCCAGGCCACAGCAAACCCACAAAGCCGGGAAATGAAGCCGGCTGCAGGAGGCTCTCCCAGTTCGACAGGCAGGCAATGCCATCAGCGCGATTCACGTTGAAGCCATGAGTTGCAATCAACAAATCCTGGCCGCGAATCTCATCCAAAAAGGTACTCAAGGCAAGGCCTGTGTAATTGTCGATGTTGGTGCCCTCGCTAACAGCGACTGAATGAGCCAGTTCTCCACCAACCGGCGCAAGGCGGAGGTCGAGAAATCGAGTCATGGTGGCCTGCCTTCCCCTTTACTGCTTTTTGATTGTTTGCATGGTATTCACAGCGGTAGATAGAGCGCTGGAGATATCCTTGGCAATGGGTGCGAGCGGAGTGGCCAGCAAGCCAGCAATAAGCGCAATCGCCATATCGTTAGACCACCAGTAGCAGCCTGGCGCTTGCAGGTTGAGATGCAAAGTCCATCCCCCCATTAACGCCAGAGTCACTGCAAAGACCATCGCCAGGATACGGGTCCAGTTCCGATAGACCTGATCCGCGTGTTGATAAAGCTCATCGAGAAGCGCCGTCAGACTGAAATCGAAACGCGCAAAGATGTCGCTCTCATCTTGTTCGAGTTTGGTCCCTTTACTAATCTTTTGCGCCACACTCTTGAGGACGTCAGCGTTTACGCCGGTCGCCTTCGCCAGATTGGCGGCATTATCCTCGCTCAGCCCCATCTTGATTAACGACTTAGCAATCGATTTCTGGCTGCCAAGATCGGTTCCGTTGTACCAGTTAGCCTTCAGCGATGCCACGATGTTTTCCTGTGGAAGCGCATTGGCGGACTGTGACTTAGCATCGCTCGCATTGGCGGTCGATTGCGAACTGGCAGGCGTGATCGGCGTCAGTGCCTTTACGGCCGCAGAGATTCGCGGGAATCCTATATGGTTCACTCCGCAAGGCTTGACGGCGTCCACCAGGCCGAAGGCCGCCGTTCCCAATCCACCGATCGCTGTAATAATGTTCGGAAGATTCTGAATTATGCTCATTTCTTTCACCCCCAAATTCATGTTTCTAAACACTATAGGCTGGAGATGCGTCTTAAACACGACATTTTTTATTACAATCCCAAAAAAGCTGGAACCTTGAATAGGATTCCAGCCCTTTTTCCTCGTCTCACCGAGGAATCAGACGCCTACTTGTCGCTCCTGGCCAGAAACTCCTCCATGAACTTGGTATCAAACTGGCCGGCACGGAAGCCGGGATCGGCGAAGATCGCCTGATGCAGAGGGATCGAAGTCTCAATGCCCTGCACGATAAACTGGCTCAGCGCGCGCTCCATCTTCGCAATCGCTTCAGCCCGGTCACGCCCGTGCACAATCAGCTTGGCAATCAGCGAGTCGTAATAAGGCGGGACCTCGCTCTCGGCATACTGCGCCGTATCCACGCGCACGCCATTCCCGCCGGGGACGTTGAAGGCCGTAATCCTGCCCGCCGACGGGGTAAATTTCACCGGATGCTCTGCGTTGATGCGGCACTCCATCGCGTGGCCGCGGATTTCCAGCTTCGGCGGCAAAATAGTGTCCAGCCGCTCTCCGCTGGCAATCAGCAACTGCGCCTTCACCAGGTCCACGCCGGTGATGGCTTCCGTGATGGGGTGCTCCACCTGTATGCGGGTGTTCATCTCAATGAAGTGGAGCTGCCGCTCGTCGCCCATCAGAAATTCCACTGTGCCGGCGTTCTGGTAGCCGATTTCCTTGAGACAGTGACACAGAGTACGGCCGATCTCCTCGCGCATCTGCGGCGTCACCTGCAAGCTGGGCGCCTCTTCGATTAGTTTTTGATGGCGCCGCTGGATAGAGCACTCGCGCTCAAAGAGCGTGGCCACGTTGCCGTATTCGTCGGCCAGCACTTGAAACTCAATGTGGCGCGGGTTCTCGACGAACTTCTCCATGTACAGTTCGCCGTTGCCAAATGCATTGGCCGCCTCGGTCGAGGCAGCGTGGAAGAGATTGGGCAATTCACCCGCGGAGCGGACGATTCTCATCCCGCGCCCGCCGCCGCCTGCCTTGGCTTTGAGAATGACCGGGTAGCCCACCTTCGCGGCCCATTCCTTTGCATCCTCAATCGTGGCCACCACGCCGTCAGAGCCCGGAAGAATCGGTACCCCAGCCCGCTTCATCGCCTGGCGCGCCTTATCCTTCTCGCCCATCAGCCGCGTGACCTCAGGCGGAGGGCCAATGAATTTTATGTTCGAGGCGCGGCAGACCTCTGCGAAGTTGGCATTCTCGCTCAGCAATCCGTAGCCGGGATGAATCGCGTCTACATCGGCGATTTCGGCCGCGGAGATGACCGCCGGCACGTTCAGATAGCTATCGGCCGCGCGCGGAGGACCGATGCAGATGGCCTCGTCGGCAAAGCGCACGTGCAGCGAATGACGGTCGGCCTCGCTATAGACCGCGACCGTGCGAATGCCGAGTTCCCGGCACGCGTTCAATACGCGCAGCGCTATTTCACCGCGATTGGCTATCAGTACTTTACGAAGCATTCATAACCCTTTTGTGCGGAATCAGAGTTGTTAGCGGCGTTAGCGGGGTTAGTTAGCCAAGCGTGCCGTGCTAACTCTGTTAACACCGCTAGCCGCGCCTACGCCGCTATTTTTCTTACCCCAGCCGGATGGAAAAGAGGGGCTGCCCAAACTCGATAGGCTGGCCGTTGGCAACCAGGCACTTGACGATCTCGCCCTCGGCATCGGACTCAATCTCGTTCATCAGCTTCATGGCCTCGACGATGCCAATCACCTGCCCTTTGGCCACGTGATCGCCGGGAGCGACGAACTGCACGGCGCCGGGCGAAGGCGAGCCGTAAAACGTGCCAACGATGGGTGACTTGACCAGATGCAAGCCTGCCTCAGCCTCCACAGCCGCAAGCGCTGCGCTTGCCGGATGACTTACCGCGCCCACACCCTGTGCCACTGCATGCGGAGCCGAGCCCATCAGGCGCGCCAGTTCCGCCAATCCAGGCGATGAAGCCTCTGCCTGGTTGAATTTGAGTCGAATCTTCAGGTCGCTACGATCAAGATCAAACTCGGCAATCTGATGTTCCTTCAGAAATTCAATCAGTTGTTTCAAATCTGCGATGTCTTGTGGTTTCATTCGTTCCTTGACTCTCCCCCATACAGGCGGGATGGGCTGGTTCAACGTTCCGTTCGACGCTCTGCTCAACAATGAGTGGTCTGTCAGAGTTCGATAAGGGCCTTGGGCGCAGGGGTGAGCACCTGGCCTCCGCTGCGAGTTACAGCCACCATGTCCTCAATGCGGATACCGAACTGACCTGCCAGATAAACTCCCGGCTCGATGGTAATGACCATTCCGGGGAGCAGTCTGGTTGTCTGTCCGGCGCCGATGCGTGGCGGCTCGTGAATCTCCAGGCCAAGACCGTGGCCGGTGGAGTGGGAAAATGCCTCTGCCAATCCTGCCTTGCGCAAAACGCTGCGTGCTGCCTCGTCAACCTCCGCGCAGCTTATGCCCGCAGCCACCGCTGCTACTCCAGCCTCCTGGGCCTCCAAAACCGCCTCGTATGCTCTGCGCTCGTTGGCCTTTGGCCTGCCCAAATGGACAGTTCGGGTCATATCCGAGCAATACCCATTGAGAATAACACCGAAGTCGAGGGTCACGAAGCCGTTACGCGGCAGCCGCGCCTCGGTCGCGTGGCCGTGCGGCAAGGCTGAGCGGGCACCGGCGGCGACGATGGTCTCAAACGACATTCCCTCTGCGCCCAGCAAACGGGCCTTATGCTCCAGTTCAGCGGCCACTTCAAACTCCTTGAGGCCGGGTCGCATGAAGCCCAGAATATGCTCGAAGAGCTTGCAGCCCGTGAGCGCGGCTTCCTTCATCAGCGCCAATTCGTCTTCGTCCTTGACCATGCGCAATGGCTCAACCAGCGGCGCGGCCAGCGCGGAGAGAAAGCTGCGGCGAAGCCTGGCCGGCAACGCGGCCCGATAGCGATCCAGATTGGCGACCGTGGTTTGAGCCGGATCGAATCCGGCGAACTCGACGCCGGGCTGCGCGGCCAACCACTGCGCGGCAGCCACAGCCGGAGAACTGCCGACGATTTCGATCTGAGCGACGGAAACCTCTTGAGGTGCCTGCGTCTTGTAACGGCCATCGGTAAAGAGGCGCGCGCTCCGGCGAGTAATGGCCAGCGCCGCGCTCGAACCTGTGAATCCAGAAAGGTAGCGGAGATCGGGAAGATAGGTGACCAGCAGGCCATGTAGCCCAGCTTTGGTCAGACGGCGGCGAAGGAGTCCAATGCGGCGAGAGTGGTCCACTGGCTAAGAATAAATCACGAAGGCATCGGGCGGAATACTCCCGTCAGCAACCGCAAGCTGCATTTTGAATGGGAATCAAGCCGGGCAGCCTCCGTTGACCACCCGGCAAAGCAGCAGCTCACCTGTCGGAATGGAACCAGCGGCGCAGCAGAAAATATTCGTTGATCGGTTCGTCATCGCGCATTGCGGGTGTTCGAGGTTCCTCGGCAACGATTTGCCCCGGCGTCAACTCGCGGGAAAGAACGGCTTCAAATTGTTGTTGAGGGGTTGACTTCGGCCCCCATTCCACAAAGTCGGAAACCGCGGAGGGCGGCATGCGCGCGGCTAAAACGGAGCTTGAGACGATCGGTATCGGCTCCATACTGGCCAAAAAGTGAATCCCGAAGTCATTGTACGAATGGAAGACCCGCACATATGGAAAGCTGTCCATTAGAGCTTTGGTTACGGAGACTGCTGTAGCGGAATCGCCACTAGCTTCCGGATACCACACTTGCAGAATCCCATCCTTTCGCAAATGCGTCTTGATCACTTCGTAGAATTCACGCGAGTAGAGCAAGCTGGAGCCCGCGGCCTCTGTAGGCGGCGGTGGATCCACCACGACCACATCGTAACTTTCCCTCGAACCGTCGAGGAAGCGGCGACCGTCGTCGATCACGATTCGCGCCAAGGGAGAGCTGACCAGCTTCGGCGCGTCGTCGTAATAGTACCCAAATAGTGCGGGAACACTCGGGATCAAGTCCACGCTCGTTGTGGGGATTCCCCAGGAAAGCATTGAGCGGAAGCTGGTCCCCATTCCAAAACAGATCACGAGTCCGTTTTGCGGGCGCCTTGACATGGAAGCAAGCGGCAGATGGACCATATACTTCGTGATCGGAGTCAAAACAGTCATCCCAACACCGTTCACAAGGAGCTGTCGTTGAAAGCCCGTTCCGGTTGCAATCACAGTGGCAGCATAATCTCTTCGGACTTCTCGCACAGCGTATTTGTTTTCGAAATCGTGGCTCACACTGAAAATCAAAATTGCGACAGCCGCTGCGATAGCAAATTTGAGTCTAGAGTCGAGCCCGGATTTGGGTTGAACCGTCTCGGATCGCCTTCCAAACGCTGTGAGAGCGGCTATGGCAAACAATGGAATGGAGAAAACCATGATCGACAGACGTTCCCCAAGCCACGGGAGGAGCCAGAAACTAGCAATAAGAGGTCCGGCAATACAACCCACAATATTGACCGCGTATGCGGTGCCAGCCCGGTCGGGATCGCCTGACGACCACGAATCTACTAACAAGGGCGTGAGATAACCTGCTAATGCGCAGAAGAGTGCAATGCCAAGCAGGCGCAAGCAGCCGGACCCAACGCCCTGTCCCAGGTGCAGAAGAGGATCAGCCGCCACTACAGGGATCGCAGCGGACATCGCGAGCGCGCTCCATGTTGCAGCACTCTGGTCGGGATGGCGGGACTGTGCGTTTGAACGGTAGTCCTTGGACCCTATAAGAGTAGCCAGAAGGTACACCGCCAGGATTCCCGCGAAAGCATACACGAGATTTCCAAGGTAGGGGGTGAACTGGCGGATCCAGACGACCTCCATACCCATACTGACTAATCCGGTTGTAAACAAGAGAAACAGGAGGGTGTTTTTCGGAAGCCCATAGAGCCTCGGGCGCGTCGCTTCTCGAATAATCGGCTTCCCAGCCGGGGGCAATGAGACCACGAAGAAGCTCATCGTAAAGGCTGAAAGCGCCAGGATTACATTCAGGCCGCCAGCGACATAGAGCGTTCCTTTGAATCCGAGCAACTCAATTAGCACGAAAGCAGAAACGATGGTGCCAACGAGCCCGCCGAGGACGTTGGCAACGTATAAATAGCTGAACGAACGTTCTGAAGCGGGTCGGGAGGCTTGCCGAATAACTGCCATCAGCAAGGGAAATGTCGCTCCCATACAGGTACACCAGGGTACCAGCGTAATCGCAACCCATATGCCCGCTAAGAAGTAGTAGCGCGAGCTTTGCCATGCTCCAAAGTTACCCATATGTAGCAAAAGCAAACGTCCGAGCTTCAACTCGACGGGAACTGCCAGGGAAGAAATTGCCACCAACAACTCCGCAATTGAATAAAAACGGAGTGCCCGCCGCCCATCATCGGCAAGAACTCGACGCGCCAATATTCCCGCACCCCAAGAACCCAGACCCAGGCCGACCATGAACATCGAAATTACTATGGAAGCCAGCGCGGTGGTCACGCCAAAGCTTGCCATGGAGAGTCGTCCCCAAACCACCTCGTAAAGCAATGCGCAAAACCCGGAAATCACAAAAAAACCGAAAAAGATAGGTAATTGAGGTGTCGTGATATCAGGTTCGCACACGCTCGATTTGTTCGGCGGTTGCAGGACTGCCATCGTTGCTCTTCCTTTTTTAGTAGAAGCTTACTATTTGACTAATGACCTGACAAATGCAGGCTCAACCGTCCTGATCAAAAGGATGGTTTAGAAATGAATGCTCTCACATTGCCGGCCTTACCGGCTTCTTTTCGCGCGGGTCCGCGTCGGCGTCGGCGGCATGAAGATCGGACTGGCGGTCCATCCACTCGTCCATGCGGGAGCGCTTGAAGCGCCAGCGGTTGCCCAGCTTGAAGGCAGGCACAAAGCCCTCTGAGGCGTACTTGTAAAGCGTGTCAGAGGAGATGCCGAGATACTCCGAGGCTTGGCGAATGTCCATCACCTCGCGCAACTCAGAGACCAGCAGATTGGAGCGGACGGCGGCACTGCGCATGATTGTCACCCGACGGCAGAGCTTTCCTGCGAGACATTCCGGCATGGCTGCCGGTAATCTTGTATATAACGCGGTTTTAACCGACATTTCAAGGGTTTTCAGGAAGTTACAGGAAATTAACGGATTCCTGCGGTCCATGCTGGTTTGGACCGAGCCTTAATCGGCAGCCTGAGACCCAGTATCTTGGGCCTTCCGTAGTTCCGTCCCCCAAGGGTTGGGTTGTTGCAGCAGATGGTGCGCCAAGCTGAGTCAGGCCGACAGGAAGTGATTGGCGCACTGGCCGCGCCCTTTCGGCATCCGTGCTCGATTCTTCACCGCAGGAGCGCCGGCAAAATCACGGGCAAGCCCCTAGCTGCGCCTCTGTGTTTTACTGGTGCAGGGAGTTCGATGAAGAGCCTGACTACGCCGCTGACGCAATTAATGAGAGGGCTCATTCTTGCGGCTCTTGTTTGCGCCGCCCCATCGGCTATCGCGGCCCCCTGCACTGCACCGCCGGAGCTCGAAACCCAGCTTCAATCCCAACCCAACGCTGGCGGCTATCTTCGACTGGCTCATTGGTTCGATGAAAACCACCAGACGAATTGCGCGATCGAGGCTTTTCAGTCCGCGCTCAACATCAACCCTGCTTCAGTGGCTGCTCTGGACGGAATGGCCAAGGTGCTGATCGCGGCTGGGGATTACGAAGCCGTGGTGCGTCGCCTTCCCGCTGCCCCGCACGATCAGAACCTGATCCTAGATCTGGCCCTGGCTTACCGAAGAGCCGAGATGTTCGATGATGCAGCTCGGGTTCTGACTCAAGGGCTGAAGCTGTATCCAGCTTCCGACAGCTTGACCGATGCGCTGGTGACGCTATCCATCCACGTAAATCATTCTGAGGCAGCCACCGCTTTGGCAGAAAAGCTCGCGCGTCAAAAACCGCACGACCTGGAAGCGCAGCGTATCTACTTGCGGGCTTTGGTGAATGCTCAAAGAAATGACCAGGCAACGGCCCTCGGGCACAGACTGCTCGTCCTCGCACCGCATGATGCCGATTTTCTCTTTCTGAACGGAATGTTGGAACGCACGGCGGGCAGTTTTTCACTGGCCCGCAAACACCTTGAAGAATCCGTCGCTCTGAGCCCCAACTTCTATAACTCACGCTATAACCTGGGCGTCGTTCTGGCCCATCTTCAGGACCCCGCCGGAGCCGAAGAGCAACTCAAGAAGGCCCTCAAACTGGGCGCCACCGAACCGGAGGTTCACTTCGAGTTGTCCAAGGTTCTCAATTCGCTGGGAGAGGCCGAGGAGGCGCGAGAAGAACTCAAGGTCTACAAGAAGGGCTTGCAGGAGGAATCGGATCGCGCCGTGGCCGTGCTGAAATCAACGCAGGCCGAGGAGGCATCGAAGGCTGGAGACGAGCAGAAAGCTGCCGGCTTGTATCGCGAAGCCTGCGCGGCGCAACCTGGCAATGTTGGGCTTGCTTACCGGCTGGCGCTAGCCTTGAATGCGACGGGCGATATCGCCGGAGAACGCGCTACGCTGGAGCAGGCCGTCCAAACTGATCCGGAATTTTCCCTGGCACAATACCAGCTTGGCGCGCTGGAATTTCGCAACGGCGAGGTAGATGTTGCAGAACAGCAGTTCCGGCTGGCAGTCAAATCCACTCCGAGCTTCGTTCAGGCATGGGTGGCCCTGGCCGCCTGCCTTGCCGTCGAGTATAGAGTGGAGGAGGCGCAGGAGGCCGTAGCCCAAGCCCTCCGTTTGGAACCGAACAATGCCAGCGCTTTATCGCTCAGCAAAAAACTGCCTGCCGCACACCAACATCAATAAAGCGAACAGACTCACGCGTTCGGAAGGGTGCTCTCTGCGATGAAGAACAAGATTACTGCCCCCTGGACGCGCCGCCGGCTGCTGAGAACCATCCCTGCCGCTCTCACTCCTGTGTTGCTTCCAGGCAATCTCCGCGCTGTGCTCCCAATCGCAAAGCCCACTCCTCCGTTTTCCCGCTTTGTCGATGTGGCGCAAGCCGCCGGCCTTGCTGCCACCATGATTTACGGCGAGCCCGACAGCTTCACTTACATCGTCGAATCGATGGCCACCGGCTGCGCCTTCTTCGATTACGACAATGACGGCTGGATGGACATCTTTATACCTGGCGGCCGCCGCCTGAAGAACACGCCCCCCGAAGCCGGCAACCACCTCTACAAAAACAATCGAGACGGCACCTTCACCGATGTAACCGCCAAGGCCGGCCTGCTGGGCAGCGGATGGGCGCAGGGTGTCTGCGTGAGCGACTACAACAACGACGGCTTCGAGGATCTTTTCCTCACTTATTACGGGCAAAATATTCTTTATCGCAACAACGGCGATGGGACCTTTACCGATGTAACCGCCAAAGCAGGGTTGCTTTTCCCCACCAACCGCTACAGCACCGGCTGCACTTTTGTGGATTACAACCGCGACGGCCTGCTTGATCTGTTTGTCTCCAACTATCTCGAAATCGATCTGGCCACCGCGCCCAAGCCTTCCATGGCTGTACCCAACTGCAACTTCCAGGGCGTGCCGACGATGTGCGGCCCGGAAGGGTTGCCCAAGGCGCGGCACTATCTTTATCGCAACAATGGCGACGGCACCTTCACCGATGTTTCTCAAGAGTCGGGCGTGGCCGGGCTGCGTGGCTCATATGGACTGACCGCTCTCAGCATCGATGCCGACGAAGACGGCTGGCCGGATATCTTCGTGGCCTGCGATTCAACGCCCTCTTTTCTGCTGATGAACAACCACGACGGCACCTTTCGCGAGGAAGCTCTCTACCGCGGCCTGGCTCTCAGCGGTGAGGGCCGCGAGATGGGCGGCATGGGCGCCTGCGTGGGAGACTACAACCTTGACGGCCACACCGACCTGCTCAAGACCCACTATTACAATCAGGCCACCGGACTTTACCGCAACGACGGCAAGGGAAATTTTGAAGATGTGACCATTGAGGCAGGCCTCAACAGGGAGACCCGGTTCGTCTGCTTCGGCGCAGGGATGGTGGACTTCGACAACGACGGCTACCCCGATATTCTGGTCACCACCGGCACCGTCTACCCGGAAGCTGCCCGCATATCGCCCAGATATCCGGCGCGCAGTCCTCGCATCCTTTTTCGCAATCAGGGCAACGGTACTTTTGTCGAGATGGGCGCGGAGGCAGGACCGGGAATTACCGCGACTCACATGGGCCGCGGCGCCGCCTTTGGCGACTTTGACAACGACGGCGATATGGATGTGCTCATCATGAATGTGAACGAGCCGCCCTCGCTACTGCGCAACGACGCACCGGCTGACAACCACTGGATCAAGATTCGACTGGAAGGCACAAAGAGCAATCGAAGCGCCATCGGCTCCCGCGTTTTGGCGCGCTACGGCGGCAAAGTGCAGGTGCAGGAAGTGTTGAGCGGGACCAGCTATATCTCTTCCAACGATCCGCGCCTCCACTTCGGTCTGGGCGCGGCGACCACCGCTGATATTGAAATTCATTGGCCGTTGGGTCTGGTTGAAAAGTATCCCGGTCTTGCCGCTGGCCAATTGGTCACCATCCGCGAAGGCCAGGGCATCGTGAAAGGCCGTCCCTTCCGCTAGAGAATTCTCCCACTATGGAGCCTCTCTCTAATTCTGCTCGTCGCTCCGGTGCAGCGTAGGTTTCTCGTCGCCGCTGGAGCTATTAGCCGGATCGCCAGATTCCTTGCCGGCTTTGCGCAACGACGGTTTGTTGCTGTTCCTCGCGTCGGTGAGCCGCCGCTTGCTTTCAATGCGCTCGAGCCTCGCCTTCACGTCGTCAAACTCCGAAGTGTTCACCGTGTACTCATCCCTGGGCGGAAGAATGTGGGCAATCTCTTCCTGCGTGCGAAGAATGCGGTCGGGAGTCTGCGGATGGTCTGAGAAGGCCTTGGCGACCGCGCCGGGCTTGCGTTTTTCCAGCGCCTGAATTTTTTCGAAGAATGTAATGAAGGCCTGCGGATCATAGCCGGCCCGATACATGTATTGCACGCCCAGGTAATCAGCCTGCGCCTCGAACTCGCGCGAAAACTTCATAAAGGCGACCGGCACGCTCAGCGCTGCAGCTTCATACACTCCGTAACCCGTCCAGCCGCCGATCAGTATCAGTGGAACCGCGCCGAACTGCGCATAGCTCATGCGGGTCATCTGCCGCACCGCGTGATGAGCGCAAACGTGCGCGGTCTCATGGGCCATCACAGCTGCCAGTTCTGCCTCTTCGTCGGCGTTCACAATCAAGCCGGAGTTGACAAAGAAGAATCCACCCGGCAGCGCAAATGCGTTGATCTCGTCGGAATCGATCACCTTGATGGTGAATGGCACCTTGCAATCGGAGTTCCTCACGATGTTCTGGCCGATGCGGTTAACGTATTCGGTCACTACCGGATCGGTGATGAACCTGGTACTTTTCTCGATCTCGGTGGCATACATCCTGCCCATCTTGATCTCGGTATCATTCGAGTACCAGTTGCTCCACCCGCGGTTGCCGATGTCGCGATCCCCAACGGCGTTCACGTCGTCGATGGAGCCCGTTTTCACGCCAGCCCACTGGCTGCCCGGCTCAATCACTTTGTCGGGGTTGACGTTGACGACGGGGACCTTGCCACTGGCCGGCGTAATGCCGGGCGCAGTTTTAGTAGAACTGGTCGCGGAAGGCGCAGCAGCGGGTATATCGCCTCCCACCGGCGTCGTTCCCGGAGCCGGCTCAGCCGTGGGAGCATTCGGTGGAGGGGTGTTCGCCGGAATGGTGCCCGAAGAAGACTGCGCCAAGACCGTCACGGCCAGCACCAGCCCTGCGAGTACCGTTGTCTTGCAAGCTCTGCCAACAGTGTTCATGGCCTCACCTCCTGCACAAATCTATTCTCGCAGCTTAGGATCACGGCAAACTGGACCACTTCGCCGCATCGTTGGACGCCATCGTCTGCCCGTTCGGCACCACAGGAATCAGCTTTTCAGGCTTATCTCCGGTTCCCTGCCCCAAGCGTGTGTCCAAGCTAAAGGATAGATTAGACTTCGGCGTTTCCACCGCTGGGCACAAGATGCCCTCGGCAGCAATTCTTACTGGATGAGCAAAATTGAACAGACAATTGCAGTAGGGCCCCGCAAAATTGGCCGCAATAGATTACTTTCAGCGCCGGGATCTGCGATATGTGTATTTATTGGAGAAGACGAGCTTGCTGGGATTCCCCCTCCGGTGTTCAACGGTGTGTTTTTGCATCTAAGGAGACTAACCCATGCGGTTACAAAGGCTTTGGTTTTTGATTCTGCTTCTTCTGACACGCCTGGCTTATGCCGACTCTGTCTCGCTCGGATCCGCGGCCAATTTTGGGGTCCTCGGCGGCACTGCGGTAAGCAATACCGGCCCGTCAACCATCAACGGAGATCTGGGACTCTATCCAGGAACATCGATCACTAACACTGCGAACATCACGATCAACGGGGTCACGTATCCCGGGAACACGACCGTTCCTAACAACGCGGGCTCGGCAACGGCTCAGGCCGATGCGCTCGCTGCATACAATGCCGCTGCAGTCTTGACGGCCACGCAGAACCTGACAGGTGACGACCTTGGCGGGCTGACATTGACGCCTGGGGTCTACTCCTTTTCTTCCGCTGCTGGGTTGGCGACAGGGGATACGCTTACCCTCAATTTCGAGGACCTGAACAATGCCGCAATTGTATTCCAGATAGGCAGCGCACTGATAACGGGAAGCGGTTCGAGCGTCATCATTGAGAACCCCGGCTCAAATGATGAAGTGATTTGGCAGGTCGGCAGCTCCGCGACCCTGGGTACGACCACGGCATTTGATGGAAATATCATTGCAGACCAAAGCATCACTCTGGACACCGGTGCAACCATCGGCTGCGGCAGCGCCTTAGCTCTGAATGGCGCAGTGACGCTGGATGGTAATACGATCACCATCGGCTGCAACGGCGTCTCCGAGTCTACCCCCCCGCCAACCAGCCCCATTCCAGAGCCTGGGAGCATGACCCTGCTCGCCACGGGGTTGATCGCCCTAGCTGGATTGGTGCGGCGCCAGTTGCACAGATAGACCCTTCCCCCTGGCATGGCCGGATCTCCCGATCCGGCCATGTATTCTTCGCTTGAATTGGTAAACCTCTGAAGATCCAGCTTGAGGCGTCTATCTGCGCGTTTCCCTTGGTGTCCGCGCCGCTCTGCATTAAAGTGGTAAGCACAGAGCAACGAGGGGGATACACCTTGCGCCGAATCATTTTGGGGATCGCAGCCATCGCGGTAAGCGGAGTGATGCAACTGGCCGCCCAGCAAGCGCCCTCCCGTCAATCCCCCGTTCAGCCGAGCCCGCACCCCCTCAAACACGCTCTTTCCGCTCAAGCTCCAAGTGCACCCGAGGCAATCATCGACGCCACCGAATTGGGTTCCCCGCTGCTGCTCGATAAGGGCTGGCGGATTGGCATCATGTCCAATCCAGCTGCGGCAAACCCTGAGTTCGACGACTCCGGATGGGCCACTCGTGACGCACAGGCCTCCTTCGCTGAAGTGCCCGATGTCGGGCAATCCACAGGGACCCCTGCTGGCGCGTCAGTAAAGTCGCGCGAGCCTTACGCCTGGTATCGGCTCCATCTGAAGCTCGCGCCACACCACGGACCGCTCGCCCTGCTCATCGAATTGCCGGTCTCCCAGAACGCGACCATTAGCTCCCAGACCTTCGATCTGGACGTCTTTGCCAATGGCCACCATGTTCGTCCGGAGGGTCCGCACGGAGACGAGCCAGCGCGCTATCAGCAAATCTCCCGCATCTACAACCTCAACCTGCCGCCATCTGAAACCTCTCTCGTTCTGGTTGTGCGCAGCATATACATTCCCATGGGCTACGGAGCCTACACCACTTTTTTCGCCAGCCGGACTTTGCGCCTGGGCAACCGCGAAGACCTCATCCACTCTCTGGAACTTTGGTCCGTTCGCAATCTTTTCGAGCGCCTTCCGCGACTGATCACTGCCGTCCTGCTCGTGGCGCTGGCGCTCTTTTTGCTCGCCCTCTATTTCACGCAGAAAGGCCACGTCGAATACCTTTGGCTGGCTCTCCACGAGTTGTTCCTGGCGCCTATCTGGTTTGTCGAGCTGGCGGGCAGTTATGGCCGTCTTGACCAGCTCTGGTACATGGCCGCCATTGTGCAGTTGGGGCTGATCTCCCTCTATCTCTACTTCGAGTTCCTCATCGCTTTTCTCGCGTTGCGCCGCCGCTGGCATATTCTTCTCCTGCGCTTCTCGTCTCCCGCGCTGATTCTCGTGGCGCCCTCCCTGTTGCTGATAGGACTCAACCGCTACATCTGGATCTTGCTGGTCGCTGTCATCCTCCTCAGCTTTCTTTGGATTCTGGGCTGGCTCCTGTTTGTCCTCACCACTCTCATCAGAGCCACGCTCAAGCGCAATTTTGAAGCGGGCTTGCTGCTTCTTCCCCTGTTGTTGACCCTGGCAGGATGGATTGTGCCCATGGTTGCCGGCATCAACGATTGGGAAGGCCACGAAGTTCAAGCGCCACTCACGCTCTACGCCGGCCCCATTCCCATTCACCTTGCCTCTTTTGCAGATGTGGCCGGCATCCTTGCCATCGTGCTTATCATCTTTGTGCGGTTCCTGCGCGTGCAGCGCGAACAGGAGCATGCATCCAGCGAGCTTGCCGCTGCCCGCAGCGTGCAGGAGTTGATGATTCCCCAGGAGAAGCTCGCAACTCCCGGCTTTGAAGTGGACGCCGTCTACAACCCGGCCAATGAGGTCGGCGGCGACTTCTACCATGTGCAACCCGCGCCCGACGGCGGGCTGCTGGTAGTCATCGGCGATGTCGCCGGCAAAGGCTTGCAGGCGGCCATGAACGTCTCCATGCTCATGGGTGCGCTGCGCCGCACACCCGAACACAGCCCTGCCAAGATTCTCCAATCCCTCAATCGCGTTCTCGTTGGCAGCGACAGCTTCACCACATGTCAGGCAATCTGGTTTAGCACCGACGGCGCGCTGGTGCTCTCCAGCGCCGGCCATCTACCGCCTTATCTCAACAGCCAGGAGATCCCCCTGCACGGCTCTCTGCCCTTGGGCGTCCTCGCTGATGCGACGTATGAAGAAATCCGGCTTTACCTGCACCCCGGCGACCGGCTTTTGCTCATCTCGGATGGCGTGGTCGAAGCCCGCCAACCCTCCGGCGAGCTCTTCGGCTTCGACCGCGTTTACAACCTCAGCAACCAGTCCGCGTTCTACATCGCCGATGCCGCCAAGGAATTCGGCCAGGAAGACGACATCACCGTCCTCACCGTCCGCCGCCTTGCGGAAGCCGTGACGGCGTAGGAATCCTCGCGGTCGCTCGCGATTCTCGACCAGCCGTCAGCTAATCCCGTTCGCGAGCCAGATTGATCAAGGAAAAAAATTCCCCTCTCTATAAGGAAAGGGGATAGGAAGGCAAACATTGTTGAAGCTCGAAATGTGTTTCGCGAGGAATTACCAACGCTGAATGTATGGTTTTCAACACTTCGAAGGCATATTGCTAAAGAACCAGGCTGACGTTGCTCAAAAGAATGACCTGGAGGACTTCCTTGTCACCTTTGGCGTTAGTGGTTACGCCCTTGTGGTCGTGCTTCTGTTCCACAACCTTCGCTGGTACTGTGACAGGCTGTACGCCTTTCTTCGCCAGGGTGACCTGAGCGCTATCGCCAGTTCCTGTCCAAGTGACCTTGTAATCACCAGCAGGCAGCTGGGTCGATCCAACTTGCACGGCAGAGGGAAGGTTCACGGTTTGTGAGTTGGTTGCGGCAAGAGCGGGAATAGAAAGAATGGTGCAAGCCAATGCTAATCCGAAAAAACGCTTCATGTGTATCTCCTCAATTGCCCCGCCAATCCTGCCTAATACGCGAAGCATCTAAGGAAATTAGACCATCCACTTCGGAATTTGAAGCTTAAGAAAGATTAAGCGGCGAGGCTGCACTAAAGGGAATCGTAATACGTATTCGGAGGCCCGGTGACGCGTTTTCAGCCTCGATGCTTCCGCTGTGCAGTTGCACTGCCCGCTTGGCAATCGACAGTCCCAGCCCCGAGCCTCCGCCGATGGAGACGCGCGCTTCTTCCACGCGGAAGAATGGATCGAAGATGCGGCCCAGAGATTCCGTGGGAACTCCTGGTCCGTAATCCCGCACTTCGATCATCGCATTCTGCCTGTCTTCTGATAGAGTCAACCGAATCGTTGAATCCTGAGGCGAATAACGGACTCCGTTGCGCAGAACATTTTCAACAGCACGGCGCAGCAGTTCCCGATTGCCAGTGACCGGACGCGTCAGCGCGCCTTCCACAGCGATGGAACAGCCGTGAAAACCGGCTTCCAGGGAACAGTCCCGCACGACCTCGTCAACTATCTCCTGAAGCGGCACGGAAGCCCTACTCTGAGCTGCCGGGTCATCTTCGATGGAGGTCGTCTCGATGATTTCGGTCACCAGCGAGGTGATGCGATTAATGTCGAGTTCGATTCGGTCCAGGGCTGCCTTGCTGTCTTCCGATGTTCTGGCCAGCTTCACCGCAAACTTCAGGCGCGCCAGAGGCGAGCGGAGTTCGTGGGATATGTCCGCCAGCAGCCTCCGTTCGCTCACGATCAACCGTTCCAGCCTTTCGGCCATTTGATTGAAGGAGCGGCCCAACTGTCCAACTTCATCCTCTCGTCGGGTATGAACGCGTACAGAGAGATTGCCCTGGCCAAAGACGGCAATGATGGCGGCGATTTTTCGGATAGGCGATACGATCCCTATCCAGGCAAGCCAGCCGAGAATGCCTGTGGCGCCAAGAACGATGAAGTAGTAAGGCAGAAATGTCCAAATGCGCGTTCGTGGAACCTGACCCGTTGCCGCAAACCAGTACCTCCCATCCATTGACCGATGTGTGATGATCCATGATCTGTGTATTTGGATTCTGGACTTGTTTGCAGGCGCGGGAGGAAGAAGCTCAGACCTGTTCTGTCCGGAATAGAGATCTGCTCCGGATGCATTCAGCAGATAATGTTTGCCGCCGAAGGTGGAGTCCAGGCTGGCCAAGTACTCGTGCAATCCATTCTGGCCGCTTCCCTCGAAGGCACTTTGTGCGCTTCTCAGTTGGAGTTCGTCGAAGTCATCGAACATGGGGTTAAGAAACTTCATCTCGATTCGTTGGGAAACGAATTGAAAGGCCAGAAACGATAGGGAGAGAATGGCCGCCATCGCAAGCAGCACGCGGGCGTTCAGGGACCTGAAGGTGATTGCTCTAATTTTTTCCGGTAAGGACATAGCCAACCCCACGAATTGCACGAATCAGGCCTCGGCCGCCACGCAGCTTGGTGCGCAAATGGCTCACGTGGACATCAAGAAAGCGGTCATAAGGCGTAGCCTCGCGCTCAAACAACCGCGCCGTAATCTCCTCCCGTGAGACCACGCTGCCCTTGGAATGCATCAGTAGTTCCAGCAAGTCAAATTCCATCGAGGTCAGTTCCACCGGAGAGCCCGCGCTCCACACCTCGCGGGTGGTTCGATCAATGCGGATTTTGCCTGCCGTGAGCGACGATTCCGTCTGCTGCATGGCGATTGATGTGCGTCGCAGAACAGCCTGAATCCGCGCCATCAGTTCATCGGGGTCAAACGGCTTGGGAAGATAATCATCCGCGCCCATGTTCAGTCCAAGAATCCGGTCATCGCGATGAACGCGCGCGGTCAGCATAATCACGGGGAGGCTCTTCTTTCGGCGCAACTGCTGCAGCGCGGCAAACCCGTCTATCTCCGGAAGCATGACATCCAAAATTAGTAGGTCGTAGCTGCCATGGAGCGCGCTCGCAAGCCCTTCGCGGCCATTGTGAGCGGTATCCAGGTAATGACCTGCCGCGACGAAGAACTCCTTCATCATCGCGCACAGCTCGACATCGTCATCTACCAGCAACAGCGACAACGGCTTCTCACCAGTTACCATTGCAACGGTCTCAGCCCTTCCAAGTTTGCCAGTTCAAATTGTCGCATGGTTCTAATCAAATAAGGTGCGCGCTAACAATTCTTAAGATTTCACGGGAGTGAGAATTTCAGCCCAAACAAAAACGCCCCACCCAAAAAGGATGAGGCGCTCTGCTTATCTTTCTGCGCCGACCATCGGGAGGCGCTTTTGCCTTTGCCGACTAACGGGAAGCCGTTGGCTCCACCACAGGTGGCTCAGTCGTAGTATTCCAGTCCGAGGTGAGTGATCAGGTCCGCGCCCATGATATGGCGCAGCGTGTTCTTCAATTTCATCGACTGGATGAACAAATCGTGCTCTGGATAGAGCCCCGGCGCCGATTGCGGCGACTTCAGATAGAAGCTCAGCCACTCTTGAATGCCGAGGGAGCGCAGCGACGGCGCGCGCTTCGCCAGGTCAAGAAAGAGCACCAGGTCGAGCGCAATCGGCGCGGCCAGAATCGAATCGCGACAGAGAAAATTCACCTTGATCTGCATCGGATAGCCCAGCCAGCCGAAGATGTCAATGTTGTCCCAGGCCTCTTTGTCATCGCCACGGGGCGGGTAATAGTTGATGCGAATCTTGTGGTAAAGGTTCTTGTACAGATCGGGATAAAGCTCCGGCTGAAAGATGTAATCCAGCGAGCCGAGCTTCGATTCTTCCTTTGTCTTAAATGACTGCGGATCGTCCAGCACTTCGCCGTCGCGATTGCCCAGAATGTTGGTCGAGAACCAGCCAGATACGCCCAGCATGCGCGCCTTGAGCGCCGGAGCCAGCACCGTCTTCATCAGAGTTTGGCCCGTCTTGAAGTCCTTGCCGCAGATCGGCGCGGCGTTACGCTTCGACAGCTCTACCATGGCCGGAAAGTCCACCGTCAGGCCCGGCGCTCCGTTGGCAAAGGGCACGCCCTCGGTGATAGCAGCGTAAGCATAAATCTGCGAGGGCGCAATGGCTATGTCGTTGTTATCGAGTCCCTTTTCAAAGGCTTCGATACTCTGGTGGACGGCCGTCGGCTCAATGAAGATCTCCGTCGAGGCGGCCCAGATTACCACCACTCTTTCCACAGTCTTCTTGAAGGCACGAATATCAGCCTTCACTTGCTCTACCAAATCGCGCTTGTTCTTGCCCTTCTTCACGTGCGTGCCGTTGAGGCGCTTCACGTAATACTGGTCGAAGACCGCCGGCAGCGGCTTGATCGTTTCCAGGTACGGCTTCAGCTGTGCCAGCGTCTTCTCATCCAGCACCTTGGCGTGCGCGGCGGCCTCGTAGACGTTGTCTTCGAAGATGTCCCAGCCGGTGAAGACAATGTCGTTCAGATCGGCCAGCGGCACAAAATCCTTGATCAGCGGCGAAGTATTGTCGGTCCGCTTACCCAGGCGAATCGTGCCCATCTGCGTCAACGACCCGATCGGTTTGGCCAGTCCCCGGCGAACAGCCTCGACTCCCGCGATCATCGTAGTGGAAACGGCGCCCAGCCCAACCACCATCACTCCTAATTTGCCTGTTGCCGGCGCAACTTTGCCTGCTGTCTTCTGGCTTCCTTGCTCTTCAGTTCCCATCGTTTCTCCTAACCTCATTTTTGTGCCTCGGAATTTCCGGGCCGATTCAACCTAACTTCAGATAACCGTAATGGCGCCTGCTTTACCGAACGCCCCTATTCTACTCGCGCACTACGCGGATTGAGCGCTTCTTGCACGCTTCACATGCGCCCACAAGAACCAGACAAACCCCGCCACAAGCACCAACTCCACGCCAAGATGAAAGCGGTGAAACATTGCATAAAAACGCGGATCTGTATGCCACGCCTCGCCCAGCCTCATGCCTGCATAAGCCAGCGCAAAGCACCACGGCCACGACCCCACAAAGGTGTAGATGTGAAAGCGCGTTTGCGACATCTTGGCAATTCCCGCTGGAAACGCGATGAAGGTGCGCACCACCGGCAGCAGCCGCGCCACCAGCACCGTAATCGAGCCGTACCGCGAGAAAAATTCCGTCATCCAATCCAGGTCGCGATGGCTCATCAGCACCCATCTGCCGTAACGCTCCACCAGCGGCCGCCCGCCCTTCGCGCCAATCCAATACGCAACCGCCGAGCCGAGATTGCAGCCCACTGCTCCGGCCGTGGCAACCCACACGAGGCCCATCCAGGAATCGCCGGCTCCAAACCGCCCCATAAAGATCAGATACCCGGCAAAAGGCAAAATAATCTCCGACGGCAGCGGAATGCATGCCGATTCGATTCCCATCAGCGCAACAATGCCGGCATAACCGCCGGCGTCGATAACATGGGTTACGAATTCAACCAGGTGGGCAATAATCTTTTCGCTCATTTGCGTACTCAGTATATAAGCCCATAGTCACGATTGATGAATCTCGGCCGCGAGACAGGTTGAAAAGAGAAATGCACACGTCTGCATATTCACTTTTCTACGATGTGGGACAAGCTGGGAAACCTCGGGGCAAGTCGAAGTATTGAAAGGCCGCGGCTTTAGCTGCGCCGTACAGCGAAACCAGGGACGGTGTATCCCGAAAACACGTTCTTCAAGTTGACGCAACCATAAGGGAGCGGCAGCCTTACACAGAACTGAACAAGACACGGTAACCATGGTTTCGCTCTAAATGCTGCATAATCAACTTGGGCTTCAGTGTCTGCGTGAGAACTAGAGAAAGCACTTGATTTTCCCAGTGGAGATGGGCGACAAGATAAGTATGTCGCGATTCAAGTCTTACAGTCCTGATCAGGCGTATTTGCTGCCGCCGAGCGTGC
>Ga0187851_10000040_pt1 | contig 116738 bp, 103 predicted proteins | sample June2016WEW_6_10_FD_132997 | JGI IMG/M metagenome (GOLD analysis project Ga0187851, IMG submission 132997) | Peatland microbial communities from SPRUCE experiment site at the Marcell Experimental Forest, Minnesota, USA - June2016WEW_6_10 | ecosystem: Environmental > Terrestrial > Soil >... | reverse complement strand
TGGTCACGATCCCTGACAAAGCCTGATTGTTACCCACCTGCAGGCTGCCGAAGGCGAGACTCGTGGGACTTGATCCCAGCGCTCCCGCCGCAACCCCGGTACCGGACAGAGGAATGGTCAGCGCTGGATTGGACGCATTCGACATGATCATCACACTGCCGCTGGCGGCTGCGATCGATTGAGGTGCAAACGCGACTGTGAAAGTCGTGCTTTGTGAAGTATTCAACGCGATTGGTGTGGTGACCCCGCTCAGCTTGAATCCGGACCCGGTTGCCGAGACCTGCGAAATGCTGACTGTCGAAGCGCCGTTGTTAGTCAGGGTGACTGTCTGGTTGAACTGACTCCCCATAGCTACGCTGCCGAAACTCTGGCTGGTGGGATTTACAGCGAGTTGACCATTCGCCACACCGGTTCCCGAAAGCGACAGCGTGGTCGAGACGTTCGACGCATTGCTAGTGACAGAAACCGTGGCGCTGAAAGCTCCCGCGGCGTTGGGCGTAAATACAAGGCTTATCGTAGAATTTTGGCCAGCTGCGATCGTGATCGGAAGACTGGGTCCACTCAGGGAGAAATATTGGCTGGAGATCGCGACGCTGCTGATCGTAACGGAAGCGGTTCCGGCATTGGAGACTGTTGCGGTAAGTGTTTTGCTCGTGCCTTCCGTGACGGTGCCAAACTCAAGGCTAGCGGTGCCTAGAACCAAAACGCCAGATTGCTGCTGTTGATCCGCGGGCTTACCGGAACTAAACCCCTGGCAACCAATCAGAGCTACAAGGCCAAGAAAAACCAGTCCCAGACTTCCCACCCTGAGAAAGACCGCCGCATGAGACGCTCGAAACCCCTTAGCCATAGAGCAACACAGCAACGCGACAGCACCAACTCTTTTGGTATCAGGGTTGGTGGTGTACGAACTGAGTCTCGACTCTTGGGCGGCATGCGAGTAGATTTCGGAGGGTCACAGCAGATCACGGCGGAAGGCCAACACCGAGCTTTGCAAATGCCAGGCCGCACCGGTCCAAGCGGCCATCCCTGAGGAGCATCTCACGGAATCAACAGCAGCGGCGGAATGGGCGATGCGAGCACGCTACACTTTGCGCCGCTGGCCATGCGATCGCACATCTCCGCTCAAGAATTCTTATCCCCCGGGGACGCAGTCTGAAGTTTTGTTGCGTCGGGCTTGAGCGATCCTTGTACGAGACTCGCCAGATGATTCTTGCACCTTCATCTGAGATCAAGAGAGAACGATCAGCTGCGATGGCCACACTAGCCATTCGACCGTAGACCTCCTTACCCGTTGGATCAGGCACAAAACCAGAAAAGAAGCGAGTCGGCTTGGCGGCAATTCAGGATTTTAAACCGAGAGGTAGAGGGTGATTGATATGAGGAAATTTTTCTATCGATTGGGCAGTGCCCCGATTCCCGCACACCTAGCTTGGGCCGCTAGCTGGGCAAGTTGAACAAGAACAAACCGAAGCTCATGCTCGGCCAAGAGGCGCGGCGACGTCGCAAATTGTCACCATTGTCTCCCTATGCAGCCACTTGCCCCTTTACCAAACCGGGGAGCTCTTTTTCGGACGAGGCGAGGACGCGAACCTCGGACGCCATACAGATGACGAAGCACACTACACTCACTTCGAACAGATTCCGCTTCGTCAGGCTCATCGCCATGAATAGCGCCTTGGCGATGTTCAGATGCACGAGCCCAGCACAGAAGATCGCGATCCATCCTGCGTAATAGGTGATCTTTCCAATTAAATGCAGCCGAGTAGATCGGTTCATCATGCGATCCTCCTGGTTTCTCGAGTTGACAGAACAAGTGCACCGAAATAGGTGCATTTGCGAGCAGCCGAAATTCTACACCCGGTTGTCAATTTCTGGACCGAACTACTTTGGACCCAAAGCGAGTGACGTTCATTCGAAGCCTGCACCCCGCTTAAAATCTCAACGGACAACAAGCGTAAATCCTTCATTTCGGGGCTCCCAGCATAGTGGTGAGGCAGGTCATTAGCTTTTATATACGGCGATGCGGCAGGTGCCTGAAATCGGTAGGCACGCTCTCCACGAAAAGCCTACCCTGCGCCTTCCTTTCGCCTAGGGTGTCGCTGAGACCGCGGGGAACCTTGGGATGGACAAACGGGACGCGCATCCCGAAGAAGTGGTTTGAGGACGTTCAGGCTTGGCCGTGCATTTCCGAAGACCGCGAATTTACGTTGCTGGGCGCAACTCGGACACACCAAGCCCGAGTGCTTGGCCCGACGCCAAGCTCACACCCTTAAGTGACACCCGTCACTGATCTGCCCTCCCGAGTGGAGGATACTGACGATCTCAAGGATCGTACAATGTTCCCACTCCCCCAGCTTGAATATTGCCTGGCCGCCTTCTATGGTGTGCTTGCGCTTTTCATCCTCATGCTGGCCCGTAGGCCAACTTGTCGCATCTGCCTTCATCGAGGCTATTGTCCGAACCGACCTCGCCGGCCTTCCACCCGGTGCGTAAAGATTGGCGGTTCCCTCCCTGCTTCCATATCGCAAGATCCGGCGGGTCGGGGTGGAGATGTCATTCCACTTTAGACCCGAAACGGGGTGCGAGAGTGGGCGGCTGACTCCGCCGACGAACCAAAGCTCCCATTTTGCCTACGCATTGAAATGCTCGAAATAGCTTCTGTTTCAGCAGAAGCCCCTGAACCAGTTGTTTGACCCGAGAGCCGTGAAAGTCCACGAGGTTAAGTTCAGCGAGGAAGGCGAAAAGTTGATGATCCTCGGCCCCTGCCACTCCGATTGAGGTCCCGCGAAAAATCGGATTGTTTCGAAACATCAGCTGTGTGGCTTCGAACAAGAAGGCGTCGGGATTCGTGTTCGGTTTTCCGGTGTAATCGAAGTAGGGTCCGTCTTGGACTCGGCCGCCAGGCTGAATCAACCCTTCGATTACAATCTCGGAGTGTGCGGGAACCTCGAGGTTTACTGTCTGGCATGGAATGAGTTGAACAGCCTCCTGTTGCAGACCTCCGGCTAAGTCGAATTCATCCATTCCATCAGGGTATGCGGCGGCGGCGGCCATGACCACTGCCTCGCTGGCACCGATGGCGACCGCCATCGGCAAGGGTCGACCTTCTTTTTCGGCTTTGGCAAAATGCTGAGACAGGTGGCTTCTTGGAGAAGCACTCACGGTCGCCTGCCTCGGACCTAACAGTTGCATTCGATACACGCCTACGTTCCTGGAGCCTGTCTCCGGATCTTTGGTCACATTGATGTGCCAGGTTCCAATGTATCGGCCGCCATCGTGGTTGCTCCACTGCGGCACAGGCAATGTCAGCAGGTTGACCTCGCTCGCCCGAACAATGTTCTGGAGCACTGGGCCAGTCTCGACGAGTCTCGGCTTCACTGGTTTGAGCACTCTCCGCCTGGCTTCTTTTATGAGAGTCTTGCGTGTAGTCCCGAGCTCCAGACCCAGAGCAAGCCCGATCGAGGTGGTATCACACAGCCCGTTAGTGAACACGCGTCGATCAGGATAACCTTTGACATTCTCGAAGAGCAGGGGTGTTCGGCTCTCTCGCGTCTTTCTCCCGATCACGAATCTCCAATCGATTTCTTCCCTGACGCGCACCAGAAGGCCAGCGTCGTCGAGAACTTGAATGAAACGGCGCAGACCTCTCGATTCCTCGTTGAGTCCGCGCGAAGGCGAAAGCGAGGCAGCATCGGGGAAGAGCTCATTTTTCGAGAGAGTACCTTGCACTGTTATATCGCCCACTCTTCCACGAGAATGTCGCGCCCAGAATGGGTATCGCCAGAGCGCTCGTTGCGGTGGATCAGCTCAGCCGCCCGTTTCGCGAAATAAGTGATGATGATGTCGGCTCCCGCACGCTTCATGCAGGTCAGTGCTTCCATCATGATCGCGTCTCGGTCCAGACGCCCGAGCCGGGCCGCCGCATCGATCATCGCGTACTCCCCACTCACGTCATATACGGCAAGCGGCATTTTGAATTCCTGTTTGGCGCGATAGACGACGTCGAGATAGAAGAGCGCCGGTTTGACCATCACGATATCTGCCCCTTCCTCGATGTCCAGGGCGATCTCGCGCATGGCCTCGTCAGAATTGGAACAATCCATCTGGTGAGTTCTCTTATCTCCGAAAGAAAGGGTGGAGTGAGTCCCTTCCTTAAAGAACGGGTCATAGAGCTTTGAAGCAAATTTTGCGGAATACGCCATAATTGGCAGGTTTTGGAATCCATGCAAATCGAGTGCTTGCCTCATTGCCTGAATCTGCCCGTCCAGCATGGAAGCAGGTGCGACCATGTCACTCCCGGCTTCGGCATGGGAGACCGTTATTTTTGTGATCAACTCCAGCGAGGCATCATTGTCCAGGTAGCCATTGCGAATGATCCCGCAGTGCCCATTCAGCGTGTACTCGCATGGGCAGACGTCGGTAATGACAAGGATCTCGGGGACGGTAGTCTTCAGCGCCCGCACCGCTTCCTGAACGATTCCGTGCTCAGCATATGCGCCTGACGCCTGTTCGTCTTTCGCTTCGGGCACGCCGAACAGGAGAACCGCAGGAATGCCTAAATCGCGGGCCGTGATGGCCTCCTCTACCAAGCAGTCGATCGACAAATGGTAGTTGCCTGGCAGTGATCCGATCTCGCGTCTGATCTTGCTTCCGGGAACAGCAAAGAGGGGCAAAATGAAGTTACGAGCGGAAAGAGTATTTTCGCGAACGAGCCCCCGAATTGCCTCGCTCTGCCGGAGTCTTCTCAGTCTTTGTGCTGGAAATCCCATAATGTTCCTTTCACTTGGTCGCATACTCGTTATGTTGATTGGTTCGTTTCCCTAACTGAAAGGGCAGGATTTTGCCACTCGATGTGCAGATTGGAAAATCGCGCCTGACTCGCACCATGCCAGACTGGCGCCACATCTCGGTTCCAGATTGCGCCCACGATTCTGGACTGGCTTCCCCGCGCTTGAGCAGCGTCATGAACTTCTCCAGAACCTCGCCTTCGTTCACCTCTCCCACGCGAGGGCTGACCAACAAGTGGAGGTGGGTGAATCCCTTCGAGTCTTCCTCTTCGATCAACTGGTAGTCTGTACTTTTCCCGCCGAAGGTCTCGGGCAGCTCCTTCTCGATGATTCGCACGAAGTCCGTGTCCACGAAGGTCACTCCTTCGCCGGTCAGCTTTTCATAGCTGCGGATGTTGCTGAGGCAGGTGTCGAAGCCGAGACGTCCAAAGCCGCAATTACAACCATCCGAATCAAGATCGCCAAAATCGCCCATGCCGACATTCAGAAGTAATTTGGGCGATTCATAGAGGAGGGTGGTGAAGAGGTAGGAGTCCAGGCACAAATCGAAGTTCGGAACCACCTGCTGGTGAGAGATGATCGCAGTGGTGTCTTTGTAGAGGTGACAATGATCACTTTGCGAATGGGCTTGATCGCAACCCGCGGCGATCACGCCGGCTTCCGATATTCCGTAGACTGGAATCGCAGCAGCCCCCGTTGATTCGATTTCTCTCTTCTTGTGCGGTGTGAGAGGCTCGCCCGTTACTAGGAACTTCGCACCTTTAAGAGTCAGGTTGGCCTCGGCTGCAGCAATACACACTCTTACCGCCGAAGCTGCAAATGTGTAGATGATGCAGTTCGAGTGTTCAGCGAGAGCCCCGGAAGCCCATTCAGCGATCCGGTGAGCATCGTTAAGCCCGGCGTATTGTGGCTCTGCCAGCGGGCAACCAAAGAGGCGATGAACCGCAAAAATTGTTTTTGTACCCCATCTTTTTTCCCAGTTAACTCGGACCTGATCTTCCGCAACCTGCGAAAACCACTGCCTGACTGGGTTCCCGATATGCGCGAATCTCAGACTGGAGTTGATTCCAGGCGCTCCCGGAAACACCGGAAACCAATTTGCAATTGGGGCCGTGAGGCACCCGTGGAGATCAAGCAAGAACGCATCGTAGAGCGACCTTTGATGCAGGTAATCAAAGTCGATCCGGATCCTCGTACCCGCACTTCGAGTCGCGCCGCTCCTCACCTCGTATACGAACGACAGATAAGGGTTATCGAACATCCCTTCGTCGCAGACAAAATCGACCCCTTTGCGTCGAACCGGCACCTTCCCCTTGAACTCGTCCACAGTGAAGTAGACCCCTTCGCGTTCCAAGGTGCGCAGGCTCGCCTCCAGACCATCTCTTGAGACCCAGGACTTCAAATCGCTGAAAGTGATTCGCCGGGCAGCAAGCAAGGGCAAGTACGGGCTGCGCGAATGCTGAAAAATGCTCCGCTCAGCAAGGCTTAGGAAGTTCCCTTCGCGCGCGGCGATTCTCTTCTGGAGCAGAGATCGTGCTAAGGCGATCGCCTCCTCGGGCTCCATCCGGGATTTCGCAAACTTCCGCAGGCCGTCGATAAATCGATAATATTTCCGCAATCGCCCACCTCGTTACGAGTGCTACCGAACGTTCTTGGGTTGTTAACGGGGAGCGTCAAGCGGGGGGTGGCAAACGAACGATTTCGCGCCAATGCTCGACGTTTGTATTATCCAAGATTCCAGACGAAAAGTCTGTGACGAAAAACCATCGTAGTGTGACAAATGTCACTCGGACTGGGTTCGGAACTCACAACCAACATTGCAACAACTTCTCGATTCCGGGATAAGCCTTTTCAAATGTGCGGAGCGATTCGGAAGTGCCCCAAAAAATGCTCTGCTCCGTTACTTGATGAAACCTCCTGGTACTTGCAGTTTAGTACTTCTCCATCATGGACTTCAGCCAATCTCCTTTACTGCCAATGGTCCTCAGCCGAATGACAGCCGGAGATTCCCGATGATTAGGCTTCTGAGCGTAGTTGGGGCACGGCCAACCTTCATGAAAATCGCTCCCATCGTCGAAGAACTGAAGAACTTTCACGACATCGAACACTGCCTGGTGCACCTCGACAGCACTACGACGACCTTCTCTCCGGCAGTTTCTTCTCGGACTTAGGCCTGCCGAAAATCGGATGTGAATCTCGAAGCTGGTTCCGGCAGCCACGCAGTGCAGACTGCGGAAATTATGAAGCGCATCGAACCAGTTCTGCTTGACTACAGGCCACAAATGATCCTGGTCGTGGGGGATGTGAACTCGACCATCGCCGCGGCCCTTACAGCAAGGTAAAGCTGAGGATGAATGTAGCCCCCATCGAAGCGGGCTTGCGCAGCCGATGTAGAGTGAGTACTCCGTAGGGAGTGCATCCTGAGTGATTTTTACGCACGCCAAGCTTGTCGAGAGTCGGCGATCTCTTGGCCAACTCGCGGTGCCGGAGCAGGGAGTCGATCATGACGTTGCCGACAAGAAAGATTTGCCTTTGTCTTTTAGGTTGTGAACGCCGCTTTCTTCGCTTACGAAAAGCAGGGTGCAGATTGCATCCGTGAGCTTCCTGCTAATTTCTTCGGGCATGGTCATGTCGAATTCTAACGTGGATGATCCCAAAACGTTGCAAGGAATTCTAGCGGCCGTGAAGTCTCTGGCGAGTGCTCTGCCGGTCTTTTTCCCCATTCATCCTCGAACTCGCAAGAATATCGAAAGCTTCGGTTTGAAGCAGTACCTTGCGGATGTTGTCCGTGGAGAGCGCATTGGAATTGTGCCGCTTGATCCGCTGGGTTATCTGGATTTTCTATCGCTCAACGACTGCGCGCGTATCGTGCTGACAGATTCGGGTGGAGTACAGGAGGAAGCCACGGTCCTGGGCGTACCGTGTCTTACGCTGCGCGATAACACGGAACGGCCTGCAACGGGTCGAGCACGGCACAAATCAGGTAATAGGAGTGGACCCGGAACGCATTTCGCCGCCGGTCACGCTATCCTCCACAAGCCCGCACCACCGTCTAAACGTCTTCCACTCTGGGACGGCAAAGCCGCATCCCGGATCGTTGCGATTATTCTTGAGTACTTGAGAAATCGGTGATATTTCGGCAATCGACGAGCCCTCTATTCGCGCCGGCCCACTTCGCTCACATATCGCGTAAGCACATCGGCAAGACCCTCGAAGCGTGTCGTGACAATGTCCAAATGGCCTCCCGGGACGATCTCAACTGCGAGTTCATCTGCCAGTTTGCTCCAAACTGAAATCGGATTGCTGGGAAAGTAGGAATTGTTCTCGGCTCCTATAAATTTTATTTTGCCCCCATAAAACCTGGGCCGATAATGCCTCAGAGCCACGTAAGCCCTCTCCTTGACGTGCAACATTGTCCGCTCCAACGATAGGTGGGACTTTTTCGGAAGGGGACTGCCACGGTCGGGTATTAGGGTGATCCCCAATCGGTGTTCAAGCCCACGAACGAAGTATGAGACTGATTCACGGCCCGGCATTTGCCTCATTTCGGAAATATGTCTCCTTACACGCCGCGCAATGAGCCAAAGCCGCTGCCCCTTTGAGAGAAAGTGGGGATCGGGGTAAGCGTCTACCAGAACCAGCAGGGCGACATTTTCTCCGCCCTTGGACAGGCGCTGCGCCATCTCCAGCGTCACCAGACCTCCGAATGAATAACCGATCAGAATGTAAGGGCCCTTTGGCTGCAGCTTCTCCAGTTCGTCGACATAGAATCGGGCCATATCCTCAATGCGATCCAGCGGCTCCTCCATCCCGTCAACACCTTTAGCCTGAATTCCGTATATCGAATGACCAGTGTGAATGTGCTTTGCAAGTTGGAAAAAATCGGAGTGACCACCAAGGCCATGCGCAATCAGAATCGGCGGTTTCTCGTTTCCTGCCTTCAGCTGGAAGAAGGGCGAGAACTGCGGAAGCGTCGGCTGTTCCAGCACAGAAGCCAACGCCGCGATCGTCGGAGCGTGGTAGATGGTTGCACTTGGTAGTTCGCGCCCACACTCTCGCGCAATCTCGGCGAACAAAGTGTCCGCCGAAGAAAGATTGCCTCCGAGGTCAAAGAAATTATCGTCGATCCCGATGCATGAACGTTGCAGGACCCGTTGCCAAATCGGAGCGAGGATCTCAGGTATCGTCGGCGCGTGCTTCGGACTCACGGCGCACCCTGATTTTGTGGATTCAAAGGAAACCATTTCAGACCCGATCTGCGTCACGCACCTCGATCATACGAGCCCATCGGTTCGAGGAACAGCTCCGAGAGGCCGTGGAAGGTCGGGAACTGAAAACCAAAGTAACCGTAAGAGAACTTTCAATGTCCCGTGGGACAATCTCCCTCCTCCCGGCGAACCTGGGTGCCCTCGCTGCGTAACCTCCTACAATTGATTGTGAACCGAATCGACCACCCTCATTCCGTCTTGTCGTGGCACGGCTGGCGTTTCAAAGGATGATATCTTTTGGTTAGGGGGAGTCTGCAAACGAACACCGAGGCGAACCGGAGTAGTTCGCCCTCGACCAGACAGAGAGACCAATGAAGACCTGCCGGCAATTTTATATCGATGGGAAATGGGTCGATCCTGCAGTAACCCACGAGTTCACAGTCATCAACCCCTCCAACGAAGAGCCGGTCGCGGTTATCTCGCTCGGCAGCGCCGTGGATGTAGACCGCGCCGCGGCTGCGGCCAAACGCGCCTTCGAAACCTATTCCGAAACGAGTCCGAAGGAACGGCTGGAGCTTCTACGCCGGATCATCGATGTCTACCAGTCAAAGATCGGTGAAATGGCTGAGACGATTTCGCTAGAGATGGGAGCTCCGATCGCGCTTTGCCGAAAGGCGCAGGCGCCTGCCGGACTGGCCCATTTGCTCGAGATCGTGAAGGTGCTGGAGCACTTTCAATTTGAAGAGCTCAAGGGTTCCACGCTCATGCGGAAAGAGCCGATTGGCGTGTGTGGACTGATCACTCCGTGGAACTGGCCCATGAACCAGATCATCGGCAAAGTAGCGCCCGCGCTGGCGGCGGGATGCACCATGGTCCTTAAACCCAGTGAAATTGCGCCCCTCTCAGCATATCTCTTTGCGCAGATCCTGCATGAAGCGGCCGTTCCACCGGGCGTCTTCAACTTGGTCAATGGCGACGGGCCGACGGTCGGTGGGGCGATTGCTTCTCATCCTGACGTGGCTATGGTTTCCTTCACAGGATCCACGCGAGCCGGCGTCACGGTCGCCGTAGCCGCCGCCCCTACGGTAAAAAGGGTCACGCAGGAGCTCGGCGGCAAATCTGCCAACATTATTCTGGATGACGCCGACCTGGAGAATGCAGTCAAGCACGGCGCGCAGGAATGCTTTCGTAATTCCGGACAATCCTGCAATGCTCCCACTCGAATGCTTGTTCCCCGCTCCAAAATGGCTGAGGCTTCGGTTGTGGCGAAACAAGCAGCCGAGAGCACCATCGTTGGGGATCCATCCAGCAATGAGACGAGCCTCGGTCCGCTCGCGGGTCGAGCTCAGTTCGACAAAGTGCAGCGTCTGATCCAGCAGGGCGTGGCGGAGGGTGCGACGTTGGTGGCTGGCGGGCCCGGACGGCCAGAAGGCATGCACAAAGGGTACTTCGTGAAACCTACCGTGTTCGCCGATGTCCGCAATGAGATGAAGATCGCACGCGAGGAAATCTTCGGGCCTGTTCTTTGCATCATCGCTTATGAGAACGAAGACGACGCCGTTCGCATAGCCAATGACACGCCCTACGGTTTATCGGGCTTTGTAACCGCGGGAGACATCGAACGGGCACACCGGGTAGCCAAGCGAATTCGAGCCGGCAACGTACACATCAATGGCGCCAGAATCGACTTCGCCGGTTGCTTTGGCGGTTTCAAGCAGTCGGGCAATGGTCGAGAATGGGGCGAGGCCGGACTGGAAGAATTCCTTGAGTTGCAGGCCATCTTTGGCTATGCCAGCGGTACGAAATAAATCTTGGAAGTCTTCGACTCTGCGTTGGTGGCGAACCCTACGATGGAAGGGACAAAGGGAGGCAACATATGGCACTCGGAACCGGATGGTCCAAGACCTGGACTTATTTCGAAGAACATTGGCACGAGGGCAATGTGCCGATTATGGGTCCGCGTACGCATGCCGCGTGGCTTTGCTCTCTGGTATTCGACGGCGCTCGCGCGTTTGAGGGAGTCGCTCCCGATCTCGATCTGCATTGCAAACGGGTGAATGATTCCGCCAAGAAACTATTTCTTAAGCCGACGGTCGCGGCCGAAGAATGGGTAAGGCTGGCGCGGGAAGGAATTGCGAAGTTCGATAAAGACGCGGCACTTTACATCCGCCCGATGTACTGGGCGGAAAAAGAAGGGCCGTGGGTTCAGGCGCACGATCCCGACTCAACGCGCTGGTGTCTTTCCATCTATGAGGCGCCGATGCGCGTCCCGAAAGGCTTCTCCATTACTTTGTCCCCTTATCGCAGGCCGACGATTGAAACCATGCCGGTCGATGCCAAGGCCGGCTGTCTCTACCCTAACAATTCGCGCTCGCTCTTTGAAGCGCACGACAGGGGTTTTGACAACGCGATTGTGTGCGACATGCTGGGCAACGTCGCCGAACTCGCCACTTCCAATGTCTTCATGGCCAAGGATAGCGTGGTGCTGACGCCAATCCCGAATGGAACATTTCTGGCAGGCATCACCCGACAAAGGGTGATTGGACTGTTGCGCTCAGCCGGGGTGAAGGTGATCGAGACGACTCTCACTTACCAGGACTTTGAGAAGGCGAATGAGATTTTCGCGACCGGAAACTATTCCAAGGTAGTTCCCGTGACTCGGATCGGCAGCCGTCCGCTTGAGTTCGGCCCTTTCTACAAGAAAGCCAGAGAGCTCTACTGGGAATTCGCGCATTCATGACGCAGAGCTCCGCAGTCGAGTTTTTGCTTCCGCTCTGGCAGCGCGTGCTGCAGCGGCCGTCAATCCATGTGAACGACAATTTCTTCGACCTCGGAGGCAATGCTTCCTTGGCCGACAGGATATTTGCTGAGATTGCTGAGGGGTGCGGCCGCGATCTACCACCGCTCCTGATCTATGAAGCTCCGACGGTCGCTACTCTCGCGGCACTGCTGCAACAGCCCGACCCGCCGCGCCTTCCGCCACTCCTGTTAATGAAAGCTGGCGCCGAAGATCCACCGATTTCCATTGCACATGGTCTTGGCGGCACCGTGTTTGACCTTTTTCATCTCGTGGAGAAGATACAATCCTCCCGTCCAATTTACGGAATGCAGGCCAGAGGCATTGATGGGAAGGACGAACCGTCGAGCTCAATCGAGGAGATGGCCCAGTTCCATCTAGGTGCGATCAAGCGACTGCAGTCGCACGGTCCATACTACCTAATCGGATACTCTCTTGGAGGCTTGGTGACGCTGGAGATTGCTCAACGTCTACTTGCCGAAGGCGAGAAGGTGGCCCTGCTGGCCCTGCTAGATTCTTACCCTCATCGAGATCAGCTGGCTGCTTTCCAACGTTTGCTCCTGTCTCTTCGTCTCGCCCAAAGGCGAGTATGGTCACTTATCAAAACATCCTCTGGCAGAACCGGATCGAAGACTTCGGAGCACAATGCCGGAAGCGCGCCGCAACAAAGCCATTCCGAAATCTCGTCGGCCCAGGTGATGCAGCGGATGCGGGATGCCGCATCTTTGGCCTGGCGGCGCTATCGACCTCGGTTCTATCCAGGCACCATCAAGTTTGTAAAGGCGGGAATCAGCACTTATTTTCCCGACGACCCGGTCGCGGTGTGGTCGCATTTGGCGGCGGAGTTTGAAGTTGAAACCGTACCTGGCGATCACTTGAAAATGATCGCGGTGCACTTCGACAGCCTCGCCGCGGTACTAAGCCGTTATCTCGATGAAGCCCCTCTTAACGCTCCCTGAAGCCAGCCGAAGCCAATTCTGTATTTCACGTCGTTGACGCTGATTCGGGGAACCTTTCCGACAACACTTCCGAGGCGCTCGCCGGTCGCACTATAAAGATATTTGCTTTTCAGCCGATATGCCGATACAAGAGCATTCCTATCGTCCGTAGAACAGAGTTTGGAACTGCTGGAATTAGTCGTCGTAGCATGCTTTCTCGCCAAGCGTTTGCAGTCCCTACCGGTTGATTGGGATATCTCCAGTAATTCAGGGTCGTTCCGACCGCTCCCCAGTGTTCCTTAAACGATTTGAGGCCGGGTTTGTCATCGTCGGAACGTCCCATGTCAAATTCCTCGAGATCCTTGTCCTTGGCTTCTTGGATGGTGTTCCAAAGCAGAAGTGCCATTCCGCCCAATCTGTTGAACCGTGCATCACTGCAACCATACTTGTAAACCATTGTCTTTTTGTGTGAAATCGTCAGGATACTCGCCACCGGCCGATCGTCCTTAGACACAACTCGGATCTTCAGGTCTTCGCCAAATGAGGCAATCAGTGCGCGAAACCAGTACTGTGGTTGTGGTGGCAAGAACAGTCGCCGACGGGTGATGACCAGAAGCTTATAGAACTGTTGGAGCAGTATTTCCGATGTCCCTTCCTCGTACTTCAACCTTTCCCGCTCGGCTCGTCGAATCTTTCTTTGGACACAACTCCTGTGGAAATTGTGGAACAGTTCCTGGGTGCTTCGTCCGCTCAGATCCAGCCGATGAAGACAATACGTAAGACTCTTGCCGAAACCTGTCAGAGTGCCTGGCTGATAGAAAGGGGGCCGGACCTCTAGGTATTTCCATCTGCCTGTGTCGACATCGTGTCTCAAACTAAAGAGCAGGTCATCCAACTCGCCGGAGTTGTTTCCCAGTGGCTCGCAGTGATCGGAGAAGGGCAAAGAGACCATTCGCGGCCCCGTCAACCAACTCTCAACGCGGCAAAAAACGAGACCATTGGTCAGAGCGGCCTGCGGGCGACATGTTGTCACAACGGCCGGACAATACCCATAGGCAATTTGTAAGGCTCTGAGCCAGTTTGTACTGTGGAAGACTGAAGCTCGAGGACGGTTGCGGACGAAAGTCTCCCAGCGCGGATCATCCAGCGGGTTCAGTTCGTAAACGCTCGTTGCGGCAGATTCCCCCACATAGAGATGCAGGCCTGCTTCTGCTGGATTGATCAGCGAAATCCACTCTTGTACTCTGCTGCGAACGGTTTCGGGTGGATCAAGAAATCTGATGCCCGCTTCCTTCTTCGATTCACTCAGCCACGCAATCTGTCCTCTTATTTCCACCGTGTCTTGGGAGCCGGGTACATGGAAAGCCACAGTGGAGGAACATGCTTCGATCTCAGAGGCAGCTTTGTGTACACCCAACCCGCCTTCACTGATATCGAACACCACACCGCGACTGCTGCCAACGTTGACGTAAGCGAGCGATTGTACCCGGCGTCGGGCGTGGAAGCGGCGCTCAGGAACGCCGTGAGCGCACTCGGGTTGTTGCGGGGCACTCGACATGCTCGACCGTTGCTAAAAGAACCCAAAGCGGCTGAGTAGCTTCCGTCAAAGCACCGGAATGATCTCGAGAATCGCTGCGCCGACGAAGCTAAGCAGCGAAACGAGCAATATCCCGATAAGCCACCAGCCGATTCTGCGGGTTTCTTGGGCACTTGAAAAATTCGCTCAGCATCATGCCCCTGCGAGGACTACGTAGGATCGATACCTGAAACAACCTTCGCGACACGTTGAAAAAAGGCGGTCGCCAGGTCGTGAGAGCCCCAATGTGTAACACCAGTTTAACCCAACCGCATCCCAAAAAAGCGCTCCCTCCCCCGAGGGACTGCCGCGCCAAGTAGTTTGCAGAATACTGTTTCCCCAAATGGAGGAACTGTTCAAATTTGCTCACTTTTTCAAAACGGCGAGGAACCGCATCCCCTTGTAGGGCTCGAAAAAACCAAACTGCAGTGGTGTGACGTGGGCGCCCAGAAGCACATTACAGCCGTAGGAGAATTATCGGCCAAGTTCCAGTGGAAGCGACTGCTTCGCGTTTCTGCCACGGACTCCGCGCTACTCGTCCTGGCTGTTGCTTTCGGAACAACCGCTGTCCCACTTTCTTGTGGGTTCACCAGGTCTTACGGATGCAACTCGGAAACCGTCGCTTCGGGGTCTCCGACTATTTTGGTCTCTGGGTACATTATGAAGTCATACTTACTGCGCAGGTTCACTCCGGCTTCGAGCTCAATCGGCCTCGATTGAACATATCGCAACCGCAGGTCTTTGGCGATTGTCATGAGATGAATCTGCATTTCCATACGTGCAAAAGACGCCCCGATGCAGTTTCTCGGGCCTGCAGAAAAAGGGATCGTCGCCAGTCGATGCCGACGTCTTGAATTCTCAGGACGAAAGCGATCTGGGTTGAAGCGGTCGGGCTCCTCCCACAAATCGGGATGCCGCTGGATGAAATAGGGTGGAATGTAGATTTCAGTTCCGGCCGGAACCAAATACTCGCCGAGGCGATCGTCGCGCAGCGCTCTACGGGTCACCAACCAACCCGCCGGATATAAACGCATAGCCTCTTCTATGATTTGTCGGGTATAGAGAAACCTGGGCAGATCATCGAAACCAGAAAATATCGGCAGAGCTTTGAGCTCGTTGGACAGCGCTTGTTCGACTTCGGCGTGCTGGGAGATCAGATACCATGTCCAATTCAGAGTGCTCGCCGTGGTCTCGTGACCTGCGACAATCAGAGTGAGGATCTCATCGATGAGTTGGCTATCCTGCATTAATTGGCCGCTCTGCGGGTCGCGCGCCGGGATGAGCATGCCCAGAGCGTCAGTGGAAGTCGCGGGTCCCCTTCGTCGTCGCTCAATGACCGCAAGAATGATCTTACCTAAAGCTCGGAATGAGGATGCAAATTCCATGTTGCGCGCTGGTTCCTGGGAGAGGAGATCGAAATGGGAGCGGACCCGCTCGTAATCGTCGCCGAAAATGAAGCGGAGCATGACCTCAAGGGCCATGCCGCTGACGTCGCGCGTAACATTGACGGTTTCGTTTCTCCGGGCTGCCAGTTGCCATCTCCCAAGGAGTGCCGTATTGACGGCCGTGATCATTTTGGTCAAGGGGCCGATTGATTCATGATTAAACACCGGTTGTATCATTCGCCTCTGCCGCTTCCAGAGGTCTCCCTTGCTCACCATGAGGCCATTGCCGAGGAGTAGGGCAACGCGTTTGATGAGCTGACCTTTCACGTAGTTCTGCCAGTTCTCGACGAGCACATGGTGCGCAAACTCGACGTCCCGGATCGCATATACGCTGGACCCATACACGCGGGCCTTGTAGATGTCACCGTAGACTCTGAACTGGCGACTCATCCAATCCAGGAGGTCGTCGGTGGCTTTATAGTCCTCTTGAGGGCCGGACGGTATGCGAGTGTACTTGCCTTCCATATCTGCGCTCTTCTGCCCAAGCATGCATTCAAACTGGCAAGGTTTCGATTTTGAGCTCTACACTTTACGCCCTCCCCCAGTGAGGGTCAACGAACCTCATGGCGCCCCTTCCCCCTAAAATTGCACGCCTTATAGAACACCCTAAATCCCGGGGACTTGGGGTTGCGGGTTGGGCGGCGGGGGGACAACACCGGCCAATTATCCACAACGATCGGTCCAGAATCCGGGCGCTCAGCTCCACGTTTAGCAAATTAGTGGCTAAATCATCCGGAACTGGTACCGGATCGCGCAGAACTGTATGAGCTACAGGTGAAGCTTCGGGTGCAATTGTGCGCGGGCTCGAGAAACGCCTCGAGTCGAGAACCACCGACTGCGAACCGAAACTAAAGTACCCATGAACGAACTTTGAGTTCCCGTTGGTTTGTGAAATTCTACTTAGGTAAGACCGTCTGAGCTGCAGCTTAACAGCCTATGAGTGAGTACGAACAGAACCCAAGCGCGACCCCGCTGTTCAGTATTGTCGTACCCGTTTACAACGATTGGGTACCGCTTGGGGAATGCCTGCAGTCCTTGGCGCGACAAACCGATGCGCCATCTTTCGAAGTCATCGTTGTGGACGACGGAAGCACGGAAATTGCCCGAGAAGAGATTAGCCCTTCGGCGTATTGTTATCCGTTGACACTAGTCCGACAACCTCACGGGGGTATTCCAAGTGCCAGAAATCGGGGCATTCGGATGTCCAAAGGGGCGGTACTGCTATTTGTGGATGCCGACTGCAAAGTCGAGAAAAACTGTTTAGCAGCCCTGAATTCAGCAATCTCCCGCTCACCCCAGCACGATTGTTTCCAGCTTCGACTCGTGGGGAATTCCGCCAGCCTCGTTGGCAGGGCAGAAGATCTTAGGCTCACAACCTTTCAAAGCCTCATGCTTCAGCCAGATGCTCGCATTCGGTACTTGAACACGGCTGGATTCGCCATTCGACGCGCTCGGTTGGGCATCGAAAGCGACGTGTTCGATCCAGTTGCGCTTAGGGCCGAGGACACTCTCTTGTTAGCCAATTTGATGGAGGTTGGGGAACTCCCCCTCTTCATCCCCGGTGCAGTCGTCGAACATGTCATCCCACTCTCTTTGATGGGATGCCTCCGGAAGGATATTCGGTCCGTCTATCTGGAGCAAAGGGCGTATGACATTATCGCGTCGAAGGGACTGAAAATTCGAGTGACTCACCGAGAACGCATGCGATTGCTATGCTCCATGTGGAAGGCTGCCGGCAAGGATTCCATCGGAAGATCAGCTTGGTTCGTCCTGGTTATAAGGCAGGCGCTTCAGCGGATGATATCCTTCGGTTACCATTGTCTGCGGCTTGGGTTTGCGGGGAACGTTTAGGCGAACTCGACCCCGCCCTAGTACTGCTGTTTCGGCTGAGTCCTCCGATTGCAAATGGTTAGTGTGTTGTGGGGTCATCGTTGAAGCGATATTGCGGAACCATCCCCATGAAAGCTGTCGTGCGGAGAACGGGAGGCCTATTGGCGTGCCTCCTGGCCGGGGCGATGATGGCTTGCTCGCACGCCGCACCCAAGGTTTCCACCTCCTGGGATCCGACAGCCGCGGCAGCATACCTGGACTACAGGGAGGGCTGGTGGATGGAATGGTCCGGGTCCGCCCGTGATCACGGCACTTTCTGCATCTCGTGTCACACAGCTTTACCCTATGCCCTCGCCCGGCCGTCCCTGCGCGCCCCCCTCTCCGAACAAGTTCCAACCGTCATTGAACGCAGATTGATCGATAATGTCACCCAGCGCGTAAGGCTTTGGAGGAATGTTGGGCCGTACTACAGCGACCAGGGATACGACCACAAAACCGCTGAGTCCCGCGGAACCGAATCGGTGCTCAACGCGCTGATTCTCGCCAGCCACGACGCTCAGAACGGACAACTAGGTGACGACGCCCGAGCCGCGCTCCACAACATGTGGGCGTTACAGCAGACTACAGGAGACAAGCGGGGCTCATGGTTTTGGCTTCAGTTCGACCAGGAACCTTGGGAAGCGAACGATTCGGCGTACTATGGAGCGGCACTGGCCGCTATCGCAGTGGGGACGGCCCCTGGGAATTACAGATCGACCCCCGAAATCCAGGGCAATCTCGATCGTTTGCGCGAATATCTGAATCGGGAAAGCGCAGCACAATCCACCGCCAATCATGTTTTCCTTCTTTGGGCTTCGACCAAATTGCCGGAACTCCTGCCGCGGGACCAACAGCAAGCTATCATTAAAGAAATCTTGAGCAAACAACAGGCCGATGGAGGATGGAGATTGGCTTCAATCGCTTGGAACTGGAAGGGTTGGAGTCTTCGCTCGTTGGTGAATATGTGGCTTCGAGAAGATGGAACACCCATGGACGGGAACAGTGACGGCGTCGCCACCGGCCTTATTACTTTCGTTCTGCAAGAGACGGGCGTACCCCGCGACAATGCCCAACTTAAGCGTGGAATCTCTTGGCTGATGAGCCATCAGAATGCGGCGGAGGGTTCTTGGCCTGCTTCCTCTGTAAACAAGCGACGACACGTGTCGTCCGACACAGGGCGATTCATGAGCGACGCGGCGACTGCCTTTGCCGTGCTCGCCTTGACGGAGAACCAACGGACAACGAGTCCGGTAGCATCAGTGTCAGATCATGAGAATCACGGTCGCTAAGGCCCGCCGCACGACTGGTTGGGGTAACACAAAAAGCACGATAGCTATCGCGTTGCCTCTGGTCGTGGGTACGGCAGTCGCGTGCCGCAGTCGACCCAGCAGCTCGCGCGATGTTTTCAGAGAATTACCTGAAGATTTTTCAGTCCCCTGAATCCAAATGTTGAAGCCCACTCCGGTTGCCGGCCGGTCAGCTTCATCTCCGGAAAGCGCTGCACCAGATTCTGGATCGCAATTTGACCTTCTAACCGAGCGAGTTGGGCGCCAATGCAAAAATGCAGACCAGCACTGAACGCCAGGTGCTGGTTGTTCAGCCGGTTCAGGTTCAACTGATTCGGTTCCCTGAATTGCTTTGGATCCCGGTTCGCAGCGCCAAGCATGCACAAGATTGTCCATCCCTTCGGGATGTGTTGCCCGCAAACCTCAATATCTTCCTTGAGCACGCGAGCGGTGAACTGTACGGGGCTTTCGAAACGCAGAAGCTCCTCCACCGCCGAGCGGATCATCTCCGGTTTCTCGCGCAACTCCGCCGACTGCTGTGGGTTTTTCAGGAGCGTGTACATCCCGTTGCCGATCAGATTTCGGGTGGTCTCGTGTCCGGCGAAAAGCAGAGCGATACACTGGGCGTAAAGCTCTTCTTCAGTTAGCACTTCCCCTTCCTCCTCGATGTCGATGAGGAGGCTGATCAGGTCGGTTCCTTTATTGCGTCTCCGTTCTGCTACGGTCTTTCGGAAAAACTCGGTTAACTCGATAAGAGCATCCTGTGCCGCGCGTGCCTCTTCTACGGTTCGATTGGGATTGCCGCGAAAGACCGCGATGGCGCGCGACGCGTTGACGAATGTGCCGTGCAGTGCCTGGGGCACTCCTAGCAATTCCGAAATGATGCGCACCGGCATCGGGTTGGCGAACTCGCTCATGAGTTCAACCTCCGACCCATGCTGGAGCGGTTTTAGCATTTGATCCACAATGGCTTCGGCCTGCGGACGCAGGCCTTCGACCGCCGCGGCCGAAAATCCCTTATTGAGAAGTTTGCGCAGGCGGGTGTGCTCTGGCGGGTCCATGAAAATCAGCCACAAGCTCAGCAGGCGCGCCAGTTCGCTGAACTCGGACTGGCGGCTGAGCGGCAGAGGCAATAACATCTGCCTGGCGCGCTTTGCGGAAAGCCTCGGGTCTTTCGCAATGGAGGAGCACTCCGCGTGGCTGAAAACGGACCACACCGCCCATTTGCTGCCCACGTCCACGTAATGCAGCGGACCTTCCTCGTGCAAGCGGGCGTAGGTGGGATACGGGTCTTGCAGAATTTCGTCGCTGAAAAGAACTTTCTTGACCGGAGCGCCAACCTTAGACAACGTTCACCTGCTCGTGAGATCAGAATTTCCCTAACGCAGAAAGCAGTAATTTATTGAGGTTGAGTCTAACACAGGGGGTTCCGGGAAAACTTGCGAAGCGAGCGCTTAACTATCATGGATTCAGAGTGATACGACGAATACCCCATGGAGGTCTGGGCTGGCTGTATTCTCGCGGAAAGCATTAGAAGCTAGCCGATAGGCGTTTCCAAATCAATTCGACGGTTTGAATTTTTCCGTTCACCGGCGTCGGTGGCGTAACCAATACGATCTGATCGCCGTGAAATTTGACGTTGCGGACCAGATCCTTACCTACATAATTCTGAATCGACGAGATCTCAATATGATGGGTCACCTTGTCCCCGTTGAACGAGTAGCGCCCCGCGTAAGCGAGAAATGTCTGAAACGCCTCAGCTTGTTCTTCTGCCGTTCCACCGCCGAAAGAGAGCGATTTTCGACCGTCGTAGCTGATCAGGGCCGTTACCCTGCCATCCCCGGTGTAGGTGAGAAAACCCGCAGGCTTCGGCCCATAGGGAGTTTCGCTTCGCTCCCCGGCCGCTGTGGTGCTCGAGGCGGATACTAGCTTCCAAGTGCCCACAAGTTTGTCGCTTGTCGGCCCGGAGACATCAGCTGCAGTTCTCATTCCTGAATCCCCGCTCATAATTCTATGTCCGCGAATCGTGCACGTACTCGTCAAAAAGCATCAAGAAGAAAAGCCATACTTGGCAACTCACAGCCTTCTCATTGAAAATATTTGAGAACACCTGTTTGACGCAAGCTTCGCCCCGAGCCTAAACTCTGCGCTTCTATCTCGAGAGCTTTGATTGGCGAAGGAAACTATGACGATGGAATTGGAAGGCAAGGTTGGGATAGTGACTGGCGGGACGTCGGGTATCGGCCGTGAGACCGCGGTACTTTTCGCGAAGGCGGGAGCGAAAGTGGTGGTTGCGGGCAGGCGCGAACCGGAAGGCGAGGAAACGGTTGAATTGGTGCGTGCCGCCGGCGGGGATGGCCTCTTTGTGAAAGCCGATGTGTCGAAAGCCGCCCAGGTCGATGCGCTCGTTCAGAAAGCGGTGGAGAAATTTGGCCGCTTGGACATCGCCTTCAATAATGCCGGTATCGAGGGGGTTTGGGTACCCATCGTCAGGCAATCCGAAGAAGACTGGGATCGGACCATCAACGTCAATCTCAAGGGTGTTTGGCTCTGCCTGAAGTACGAAATTCGGCAGATGCTCAAGCAGGGAGGCGGCGGAGCCATCGTGAACATGGCGTCAATCACGGGCTTGATCGGTTCTGCTGGGGCAGGAGCGTATGGTGCGAGCAAACATGGAGTGGTGGGTCTGACGAAGACGGCCGCGCTGGAAAATGCTAAGAGTGGGATTCGGATCAACGCAGTGTGTCCCGGAGTTATCGAAACACCGATGGGTGATCGGCTCTTTGGCGCTCCGGCGGTCCACAAATCCGTTGTTAGTTACCATCCTATCGGCCGTTTGGGACGGCCTGGGGAAATCGCCGAAGCCGTGGTGTGGATGTGCTCGGACCGCGCATCTTTCATGACAGGCCAACCCCTGGTTCTCGATGGCGGCTTCATAGCCGGACCCAATCCACCCAGCTAGCAGCACATTGTTGATGAGGATCCTGATAAATTCACAGGGAGAAGATTGAAATGAACGGAGCGGAAAGCCTGATACGCACCCTGGTGGCCGGGGGGGTCGACACCTGTTTTTCGAATCCAGGCACTTCCGAAATGCACATCGTTGCCGCGCTCGATCGCACTCCTGAAATGCGATGCGTGCTTGGTCTTTTCGAGGGCGTAGTTACGGGCGCGGCCGACGGTTACGCGCGGATGGCGGGCAAACCAGCGTGCACGCTGCTTCATCTGGGGCCGGGCCTCGGTAATGGTCTCGCTAATCTGCACAATGCACGGCGTGCGGAAGTCCCGCTCATCAACGTGGTGGGCCAACATGCCACTTCTCATTTGCATTACGATACGCCGCTTGCTTCCGACGTTGAGGCGATTGCACGGCCTTGCTCCGAATGGGTACGTACGTCTTCGTCCGTCACGCAACTTAGTGCCGATGCGGCTGAAGCGGTAGCCGTAGCACGCACGGCACCCGGGCAAATCGCCACTCTGATCGTGCCCGCCGATGCCGCGTGGGGTGAGGGCGCCACGGTTAGTGCGATTCCGGAGATTCCGAAAACTCCGATGCCGAGTAATGTTGCGATCGAACAAGCCGCAGCCATGTTGCGGTCAGGTTTGCGAAGTGCGCTCTTGCTCACCGGGAATGCGCTTTATGGATCGGGACTGGCGGCGGCCGGGCGCATCGCAAATGCCACAAGTGCGAAGCTTCTTTCTCCCTATCCGCTAACGCGTCAGGAGCGCGGCGTTGGAACGCCGACAGTTGATCGTGTTGCATACGTGCTGGAGCAGGCCGTCGAGCAGTTGAAGGAATTTAGGCAGCTTATTCTAGTTGGCGCCCGCGCACCGATCGCATACTTCGCTTATCCAGGGAAAAGCAGCGTGTTCACTTCGCCGGACTGCAAGATCCACACGCTGGCACGCGCTGGTGAGGATTATGTCCGTGCGCTGGAAGCTTTGGAAGCAGTGCTCGGACCCAGTAACGCGAAGCCGGTCCAAGCACAGGCCCAGGAAAAAACAGCACGTCCCGCTTTGCCTGAAGGGGAGATTACTTTGGCAGGGATTGCTGGGGTCGTGGGCGCACTTCTCCCGGAGAATTGCATTGTTGTGGATGAATCCATGACGTCGGGACGAGGGATGATGGCCACCACGAGAGGCGCTTCTCAGCACGACTGGTTGGGGAACACCGGCGGTTCGATCGGAATCGCGTTGCCTCTGGCGGTGGGTGCGGCAGTGGCCTGCCCGAGTCGGAAAGTCTTGTGCCTCACCGCTGATGGGAGCGCTATGTATACGCTACAGGGGCTGTGGACGATGGCGCGCCAGGGACTTCGAGTGACGACGGTGGTCTTCGCCAACCGTGACTATGCGGTCCTGAAGCGTGAGTTTTCTTATCTGGGAGCGGGCAGCCCGGGACAGCGCGCCTTGGACATGTTCGAGATTGGGCGCCCTGATCTCGATTGGGTGCACTTGGCAAAAGGCATGGGGATACTGGCAGCGCGCGTGAGTTCGTTGGAAAGTTTTGCAAAAGCCTTACAGGAGGGATTTGAAAGCGAGGGTCCCAGCCTAGTCGAAGTACCGCTATAGGCCGGGGTCTTGGTCTTCTGCGATCTTAGTAGCTCGAGGAGGAGCCTAATTCCTATTTCTCCAAATCCTCGTTGGTACCACCTCCTTGCGAAGTTCTCTTTGGCGAAATCGGGATCAGCCGGCTGGAAAACTCCTTGAGCGGAGTGTCTGGCCACAACGGTACACCGCACTTCGCGATTGGAACTGCTGGATTGCCTCGGACCATCGTCATCGCAGGCACCGATCTTGTTACAACACTACCTGCGCTGACGACGGCACCCTCGCCGATCTCTACGTCCGGAAGAATGATTACGCCCGGTCCAATGAAAGCTCGCTTTCCAATCCGTACGCCCCCAGTCGGTGCTTGTAAGTGGTCTTGGAAGTGAGCAATTACAATAGCGCCAATTCCAATAAAAGCATCGTCCTCGATCGTGATCAGGTGCGGAAAACCCGTTTCGAGAATCACATTGTAACTAATCCAGACATTCTTTCCGATCTTTACCCCGCGAGCACGGTGCAGCGTCGCGCGCAGACCTTCGCCTCCCGGCGCAAACATAGTAAATAGTTGTAGGATTCTATTAATCAGTCCTCGGAATGGATTTTCCTTCATTCGTTTAGCTGGGATATCGGACTCCCGGACCGCAGTAGTTCCAAGTGTACAACTCAAGTCATCGAACAATCCGGATTCACTTCGACCAGATAGCCTCATAAACAAACCTTTGTAACTAAACGGGACTCAATGCTGTTTTCAAGCATTTTCGCAAGCTCGGCCTTGACGACCTTCCCGGTCGGGGTGAGCGGCATGTTCGGAACGAGGAAAATCTGCGACGGACGTTTGTACTGAGCTAGATGCTGCGCAGCATATTCCGCAAGATCTGTGGGCGTCACCGCTGTGTTCGGCAAAAGCTGAATGAAGGCGACAACTTCCTCGTCACCTTCCACAGAGCGACCGATTACACCGGACTGGACCACTGCAGGGTGTGCATTCAATACCGCTTCAACTTCCGCGGGGTAGACGTTGAAGCCACGGCGGACGATTAAGTCTTTGGTTCGGCCGACGATGAACAGATTTCCATCTTCCAAGCGAGCAAGGTCACGCGTATTGAACCATCCTTCGTTGTCAATCGCGGCGGCTGTTTCCTGAGGGGCGCGATAATAGCCCTTCATCACATTCGGTCCGCGTACCCAAAGTTCACCGGCTTCTCCTTCGGGCACCGGTTTGCGATCCGCTCCAACCAACTTTATTTCGACCCCGGGAAACGGTGGTCCGATCGAAGTATCGGCCCGAGGGGCTTCGATCCGGGTCTGAGCAATGGTTGGAGAGCATTCCGTCACACCATAGCCGTTGTGGAGTGGCATGCCGAAAAGGCTCTCCGTGCCTGACTTGGTCGAAGCGTGTAGTTGACCCCCGGAAGAAGCAATGATTCGAAGCGAGGGCAACCTCAGCGACTGGAGGCCTCTGAACTTGGCATATTGCAGAAATTGGTTGAACGTGGCCGGCGCGCCCAGAATTACTGTCAACCGCTCCCTCTCCAGAGTGAGGCGAGCGTTCATGGGATCAAAACGAGCCGACAAGTAAAGTGACGCGCCGCTAAGCAACGATCCCAGCAGGACCACTGAGAGGCCCACTGCGTGAGACATTGGAAGGATGCCGTAAAAACGGTCATCAGCCGTAAGCGATCGTATCTTCGCTGATCCGGCCGCAAGAAATAGCAGGTTGCGATGGCTCAGCAGGACGCCCTTGGGAAGACCGGTGGTGCCGGACGTGTATATTAGTGCGGCTACGCGGTCAGTGATGTTCGCACTCAAGGCTTCTGGTTCTGCGCTTTCGTTCAGGCGCCCGATGCCGATCGATCCCAGATCTTCAACCGATTCGACAGCGGCTCCATGCCGACCTGCGTGCTCGGTAGCATGAGGCGACACGCTAGTGGTGTAGAAAACACGACGTGCACCGCAGTGATCCCGGATCTCGTCGATCTCGCGCGCCGAAAGATTTGCATTCACTAGCACTGGCCATGCATCCATGCCTGCCGAGGCTAACAAAATCGCTACGAACTGCCGGCAGTTCTCCCCCACAATCATGACCCGATCCCCCGGACGCACGCCCAATCTCTGGAGCCGCATTTGCGTCGCGGCGATTGTCGAAGCCAATTGCCGATATGTCCAACTCCCAGACGTTTCGACCAGGGCCGGCCTCTCGGGTGAACCCTCCGCCCATGGCGTTACGACTTCGCTGATGCGGGCAGGAAGCATCCGCAAAATCTCAGAGGCCTGTTTCTCGATGGCTGATGCGGGAGCAATCATTTGGCGGGAAGAGTGGGGATCGCTACAATACGGCGGATCGTTTTCGCTGAGCTTGAGCGTACGAACCGGTGATGGCCGCAAACTGTGATGGCTCGGCCTTTTTCGTCAGCACATAATTCAACCAGTTTCGATAGATGCACGTCGCTGAAGATTGCCAGGTCTTCTGCAACGTTTTCACAATGGTCTCCGGAAAAAGCGCCAACTGCTCTTCGTTCGGCTGGGCAAGAGTAGCTTGTTGGAACGCGGTGAGAAGCTTGGCCGCCGATGCATCGAAATATCCTTGCGGCATTGTGGGATAGGTCTCTCGTTCGCTCCGAAGGAATCTCTTTATGTCTCTGCGATATTCCCTTAACAAAGTCTGCGCCCCATACTCCGGATGACCTTGGAAATGCACGAACAGGCTTTTCTTTTTCTGCTTTACAAAGACGTCGACGCCAGCTTGAGCCGATTTGGTGAGGACGGCATAGCCACAAGAAGTGAGTGCGCTCTCTTGTACCTCGTTCCATCGAGAATGCGGAAACTGTATGAGTGGCCCGGCGCGTTTTGTGAGTTCGTGGTCCGAAACTTTCGCGGACTCGAAGACGCCAAACTGCTTGTCAGGCAAACGATGGCGCTGAATACCATCGCTGTGAAGAACACCGGCGTGCGCCGCCAGACATGATAGGACCGTCGAAAGCGTATTACTCTCGGCCCAGTCCAGAACATTTGCCAAGACCGGCCAGTAAGGTTCCTGCCGCAGATCGGGCTGACGTGGCTCGGTGCCAGTGACGATGACGCCATCGAATCGGTTGTTCCATAGCTCGTCTAAGCCGGAGTAGAAATCGTTCAAATGGCGCTGTCCGCGATCCGTGCGAGGAACTCCGGTCAGTGAAAAAAGCTTGAGAAATACCAGAGCATCACCCGACGCGATATCCAAAAGATCAAAAAACTGGAGTTCCGTGTCTTCCAGTGCCGCGTCGGGCATGTTATTAATGAGCGCGAGACTTACGCACTCCGAACGCTGGACGTAACGGTCGATCGAAACCACGACGCCGGGACGCTTTTTCTCCGCCCAATGACTCGGAACTCGCCCGCCCTCAATGATTAGTGGCATATCATCCCCCCACGCCGGTACGCGTTCTCATTCCGTGCTTCAGTTCTTCGCCTTTTCCAACGCCTGACCCAGATCCTCCAGAATGTCGTCGATGTGCTCAATGCCCACACTCAGCCGAATCATCTCCGGCGTGACTCCTACCTTTGCTTGTTCCTCCGACGTTAGCTGCCTATGCGTAGTCGAAGCCGGGTGACATGACAACGATTTCGCATCGCCCATGTTCACCATTCGCTTGAACAGGCGGAAAGCGTTGAAGCACTTCCTTCCACCTTCATACCCGCCTTTCACTCCAAAAGTCAGCAGCGAACAAAAATTGGAGCCCAGGTATCGATGAGCCATCGGATAGAGTGGATTGTCGGGAAAACCAACATAGTTGACCCAATCGACCACGGGATGGTTGCGCAGAAATTCCGCGACTTTGCGCGCATTTTCCACATGACGCTCCACCCGGAGGGCCAGCGTCTGAATTCCCTGCAAGAACAAAAATCCGTTAAAAGGCGACAGCGTGGCGCCAGTGTTTCGCTGACAAACCGTACGGCATCGGGCGACAAACGCTGCGTCTCCGTAATGGTCAACATAGACCACACCGTGATAGGCGACCTCGGGCACGTTCAGCATATAAAACTTCTTGGGATACTGACGCCAGGGAAACCTTCCGCTATCGACGATCATCCCGCCGATACTGGTGCCGCCTCCACCGATGAATTTCGTCATGGAATGCACCACCACGTCGGCGCCGTACTCGATGGGCCGTAACAGGATCGGCGTAGCAACCGTGTTGTCGACCACCAGTGGCACACCGTGCTTGTGCGCAACTTGAGCTAGCCCTTCGATGTCGGCTACATTCCCCGCTGGATTGCCAACACTCTCGCAGTAGACCGCACGGGTATTCTCGTCGATCAGCTTCTCCACATCTTCAGGGCGATCGCTCTCCGCGAAACGCGAAGCGATTCCCCGCTTCGGGAAAATGTGCGCCAGGAGGGTGTAAGTGGCGCCGTACAACTGCGGGGTCGAAACAATGTTATTCCCGGTTTCAGCGATATTAATGAGCGAATACTCGATTGCCGCCATTCCCGAGCTGACGCTGAGCCCGTCTACTCCGCCCTCCAGGGCCGCCACGCGCTTTTCCAGAACCGCGTTTGTGGGATTCCCGATCCGCGTGTAGATATTTCCCTGGACTTCCAGGTTGAACAAAGCCGCCCCGTGCTCTGCGCTGTCAAACTCGAACGCGACCGTCTGGTAAATCGGCACAGCCACGGCTTTCGTCGTGGGGTCACCGTCGTAGCCAGCGTGTATAGCGATGGTCTCTCTCTTCATGCCTTCGGAAAGCGCAACGAACGAAAACAGTCTCCGGAACACACGGAAACCACTTTCAAATCGCCCCTATTGTTCACTTAGCGGTGGTAATGGCACTTTCAACAGGAACCAACTCGGCCTTTGATGTATGCGACTTCGCCAGAGCTCTCGTGACCGTGCGAGCAGCGAACTCTGCCCCGAACGCGAACCGCATGACCGGCCCGAAGCTGTTTGCAGCCGCAATTCCCACAAAATAAAGTCCCGGCACAGACGATTCACAAGTCGAGGAGAGCATCGGAGTACCGGCGAGAGTGGTCAACTTCGCACGAATATCTGAGCTAAGGAACGTTAAGCGTTCAAGGTTCACTTTATAGCCAGTAGCAGAGATGACGTGATCGGCCCGAATCTCATGTTCTGTGCCATCTTGCGCACGAACATGGAGATGAACCTTTCTTTCTTTCACCTCGGCTCGCTGCACCGTGTGTCCGAGCAGTTGAGGCACGTGATTCATTACTCTGTCTTTGACAAACCACCCGCCCGACGGGCCCAGCGTCCTTTTGACAATTTCCAGCCGGAGGCTTTCAGGTAAACGATGGAAGGCTGCTGGCGCATTGGCATAGAAGCTGGACCGCCAGCCCGGACCAAGTCCGCTTTGCGGGCGCTGAATTCGCTGCCACAGTGAACGCTGTTGCCCGATGAGCTTGCCATGGAACTTCAAGGCCGCTTGACGCGCCACCAGTTTTACATCTACCCCAGCCTCTTGCAGCAATGCGGCCCAGTCTAGCGCCGACGAACCCCCACCGATTACGATCACTTCGCGGCCGCGGAACTGTTCGACGTCGTGATGCCAAGCGCTATGGGACAAAGATTCCGCCGGTAAGTGCGCCAGATTTTCCGGGACATAGTCAAAGTGCGTAATGCCCACGGCGAGCACTACGTTTCGAGCGCTCAGCGTCTCTCCATTGTCGAGTTGCAGCAGATACCCTTGAGACGAGCGTTTGACACTGACCACCTGCTTGTCCTCGAGCTCTGGCACCATCCGTTCCCTAAAGGCAAGCCCATATCTCGCAAAGGTGTCAAGCCGAACTGGAATCCCTGTGTCGGCGTATTCGATCCCCTCTTCGGCACAGAACCTTCCCAGGGTGAATTGATCGTTCGGATCGTAAATGTTTGAGGCAAAACCATCCGACTTGAGCAACATGCCCTTCGGCATGTGCGCTCGCCAGCTGTCCATCGGACGGCCGAAGACCCGGAACGGTATTCCCCGGGTTCGGAAATGTGCAGCGATTGAAAGCCCATAGGGACCGGCGCCAATGATCGCAGTATCTAGCATAGGTTGAGAAAGCCCCTTATATTAGAGGTAAAGTAGCAAAAATCGACAGGGGGAATTACGGGGGGGGATTACTAGCTCATAATATCATGTGTTACGACAAAACCAAGCTGGAAAAAACACCTTCACTAGAACTCAAAACGACGACGCTAAGCCGACGCAGACCCCGACAAGCTGCTTATTATCAATTATATAGAACTGAGTCGACACCCCTATCCTTTGCTGCGTAGCTTCTTTTCAACGAAGTTAACGACATTTTTCAGAGAGCCGAAGTTTTCACTCATCACTTCTTCATCGTCTACTGAGATGGTGAAACGCTCCTGAACGAACACGATTAGTTCGATCACTCCTGTAGAGTCGATTATATTGCCCAGCAGCGGTACATCGTCGGTCAGCGGGGCGGCCCGCCCGAAGAGAAACTTTTCTGTAATAAAGGTACGAATTTCCTGTTCGATGTCTGTTGTCTGCATTGAGATATCCCCTAGTTTTCGTTGATAAGTTCTGAAGACATGAAGAAGTTAAGTGGAAAGAACCGTAACGGCCTTGCTCAACCACGGAAGCATTCGAGCCCCATCACGATTTCCCGTTCGGCGAACATTTTCACCCAGGAAGCAGTGCCGCAGTGTGGGTTGTCGTGCGACATCAGGGCGCCCGAACCGACACTTAAAGTTTAGAAACCGTGTTGCTGGTTTCGTTGGTTACCCACACGTTCGCGCCGTCAAAAGCAACAGACGTGGGGAAATTCCCTACCGGAAATGTCCGCACAGAGGCGCCGTCGCTGGCCCGAAGTTTCGTAGCATTTGCCGTCGTGCTATTCGCCACCCAAATGTAAGATCCCTCGGATGCCAACCCAAACGGGCTCGCCTCCCAGTGCCAGCGGTCCATCTCCAACCGGAAATGTCCCAAGGATTGCGCAGTCGCTGGCTCGCAATTTAGTTACGTTGTTTGCTTGCGCTGTTTACCACCCAGATATTCTCTCCGTCAAACGCCACATCATACCGGCTTTTTCCCACTGGGATCTGCGTGGTCAGGTTAGCGGCGTACCATCGGAGAATCGCAATCTGGTGAGGATTCATTACGCTCTCCTCATAATTCCGTTACGAAACCGTAAGCCGCAACGCGTGGCCAAGAATACGCTGCCTGGCAAACCAGGCAGTAATCTAAGATGGATTCCCGGCTAAGATGCCTCCGGCGGCGCCATATTTGAAAGCCAGCACCCCGATAGTAGTGCCCAGGGTATTGGTAATGAGATCCGTCATCCCGGAGTCTCGCGTCGGGAGAAATGCCTGCAAAACTTCAATGGTGAAGCTGACTGTAAATCCCAGGACAACCGTTACTAATACTGGCCTTCTGACTTTCGGTACCGAGTTAAAAAGGGCAAGGATGAAGAATCCGAGGGGGACAAACCCAGCAATATTAATACCGACGTTTTTCCAGTAGCTCGATCCAGGGCGAAACTCACTCCATGGGGATTCCAGAAATTGTTCGTTCAAGACGAAAAAACGCTCAGGAATGCTGAGGTCGGTCGCTGAATCTACCCGGTTATGGACAACGTTCCCGTTACCTTCATTGAAGAGGTAGAGGGCAACCGCACCTTTGCCACCCGTTAGAACTTTCTGGTCGCTTTTTGTAAAGTTTGCATAATGTTCTAACACCTCGACGGCGGAGAGTTCGCGGCTGTAAATCGCAAGCCTCCACAGCTGCCCGGACCAGTTATGGGTGCTCGCTGGGGAGTTGCCAACTATGAACTGCCCGGTTAAGTCACGACTCGAAAACCTGAAGTCTGCAGCCTGCCTGACCAGCGTCCCATCCATATACACGGTTGTACCTGACCGACCTGAACTGATGGCGAGAAACACCGCTTTCTGGTGGCTGAAAACATGACCAGCATAAATCCTGGCTTTCTTAGCATCGCGCAGATGGTTTCGGCTTGGTAGCTCAACCAGCAGATCGTCCAGAGATTGACGCAGTGCAAACGGGACAGCCCTGCTTTCCGGCCAGTAAAACGCGAGAATCGTGCCTGCGGCATTGACTCGCCTCGGTTCCAACCAGATCTCGAGACTGCAAGAACTGTCCGCCTGCGACGAAGGGTCCGTAAACAGACCCGCACTCACGATGCTGCCGTACTTGCCAAAGAGAAGGCCGCTTCCACCACTCGACCAGCTGACTTCATTCTTGGGAGCATGAAAGGGCCATAACCCCGCCACCAGTATCCCCAGGAGAACAAAGACACAAATTGCTCGCAAGAACATTGCTTGGATCTTGCCACTTTGCATACCACGCAATGTTCGCGGGAGCAACCTATTCAGCCAGAACCATCAGGCTGTATCCGCCGAGCACTCGCACCGTCAAGTCTGGAGCAAGAGCAAAGCTGAACTTTCTTGGAATCCTTGCGATCCTCTGCACGAACAGATCGCCGAGTTCGATGCATCGCGGAGTGAAGAAGTAATCAACAATGGAGTATCCCACGTCGGTTAGGGTGCGCAGAGCGGTTTCCTTGGTGAAATAGTGCAGGTGCGCGTGGTGATCGCGGCGAAGCAGCAGGCCGTTCCGGCGCAGAATTGCCTGAACCGAGAGATCCAGCGGAATGTGGAACATTTTCTGCTTGGCCTTCGACCGAACGGATCGTACCAGCCCGATGTAATCTTCAACGTGCTCGAAAACGTCAAGCATTAAGAGCAAGTCGAAGAAGGTGTCGCACTGATCCTTGCGTATGTCGAACAAGCGAAACCGAAGATTTTCGTTGCCCCGCTTAGCGCTCAGGGCCAGCGCGTCGGGAGAAACATCGTAGCCCCAGCAAACGCAATCAGGAGGAAGATGGGGTTGCAGTTCCGCCAGCACCAGCCCCGTGCCACAGCCCACGTCGCACACGGTTTTGGGTGCCAAGTTTTGCTGCTTCATCATTCGCTGGATTTGCCTCACCTTGAAAGGTGACTCCTCGATATGCCAGGACGGATTGTTCTTGAGATAGCTACCGTCTCGGTAAATCGCACTTTCCGAGTCAATGCTGATCAACTGGCCAGGAATTGCGGCAGGGATTTCTCGCCGAAGAGGGAGAGCAGTCATAACGTGAACTCCTTAGATATCTCGCATGCCAGAACGTCGAACTAACGGACAGGTTGAAAAAGACGCAATTACAATTTGATCCGTACCCATAACCGGAGCGGCTCCGGGGTCGGATGCCAACACAAGCCGCAATCAGAAGACGACTTCAGAACCCTCTCTTGATCGCCAGATAGGGGATTAGTGCCACTTCCGCGAGACCGGGTGCAGGGTCACTTACGCTGAACACCGCCTCCGCGTTGCAGCCTCGCAACGAGCGGAGATAGTCCCACAGACTGGTATCCCCTTTGAGTATCCCCATTATGGCGGCAGGAATATCTGTCGTCGTGCGTACCCACCCAACTCCAGGCCGGCCCTGGCACACCGACACCGGCAGACCCACTTGATCTGCATACAGCATGTAGCTGAAGTCCACACCCGCCTCTACCCCGAGACTGTGATAGCCCCAAGTTCTCGCATTCACGTCGAGGAGCTTGAATTGGGAATCGCGGGGATCGAGCTTATATTCCAATTCGATCAAGCCGTAGTAGTCAATGGCGCGCAAGAACCGCTCGGAGAGCTCTTCCAGGACGGGGATATCCAGGGTCTCAACATACGTGCTGGCTCTTCCAAACTGAAGCGGATGTTGACGCCGGCGCCGCACCACCATCTTACCCACCGCTTCACCATCGCGGAAAAATGCACAGTAGGAAAACTGCTGGCTGCCACCGCCCGGAATCAACTCTTGCACCATAATCTCTTCGCAAGCGGCGTGCTGCGATGCCTTTTGAAATAAGGTTCTTAGCTCCGCATGGCTGTTCGCCAACCAAGCCTTCGCTTTGGTGGTGTAGAAGAAGTGTTCTTTGATCGCCGGTTTGATTGCGAACGGAGGGTTTAGGTTATGGAGATGATCGAGTTCATCAGGATTTTCCAGATAATAATGTGTGACGGGCGTGGGAATATCGAGTTCCCGCGCAAGACTATAGGTATTTCTCTTGTCCCAGGCCCACTTCACGACTTCCCAGTCGGGAGTAGGAACTCGGAACACTTCGCTCAGTTCTGCGCGATAGCGCGATAAGGCGGCAACCAGCTCCTCACGGGTCGGATAGAGGACCCAACCATCCAAGCCCAGCCGCTTGCCCAATTCGAGCAAGCTGTCGGCCGCAACCCGTCCGTCGCGCAGATTCGCGAGCTTCACGAACTTAGTGCAGTAACGCGAGTACCGCGAAATGGAAAGTTCGTCATCGACCACGCACACCGGTATGCCCTTCCGGCCGAGACTGCGAACGATTCCCAATCCCTGGTAGTCGCCACCAATCACGACGGCGCCCACAGTCTGGTCGAAGTTCTCCCAGGCGGTGGGATTGGGGATCGGATGGGTTAGAGCGTTCATCGTGTTAGTTGCTTCCGTTGCGAGTCATGCAGCGAACCAATTCCTTCGAGGCAAACTCCGCTCCCGAAACAAATCCGAGCAGTGGTCCGAAGCTCCATGCCGCCGGTTTGCCGACGAAGTGCAATCCAGGGATCGAAGACTCCAACCCGCGCTTTAGCACGGGAAATCCGTTCACGATTTTCAGTTGCTTCGACAATGAAGGAGACAAGAACGGATATCGCGAGACGTCAACTCGGAATCCCGTCGCGAGAAGCGCATGATCGACAAGGCGCTCGCTTCCATCGTCCAGTTGAAGACGAAGTTGGCTGCCGGCGACTGTGGCAGATTTCACTCCACGTCCCATTGTGATGGGTACATCCGCGATTCTCGCTTGTAGCCAGGCTGCTCCGGCCGGCCTGATCGCCCGATATGCTGTGCGTTCTTGAAAGCCACGAGGAAAACGCCGGAACAGGCGTGGCATTGCGACCAGACGGCTGATCCCTGCCGGGCCAACATCGCGCGTCGAATACAGCATTTTGGAAATCAACCCCAAATGATGCAGCCGGGCATGTAAGCCTACCCAATTCAAAGTCTTCGCGCGCGCGATGACTTCCGCCTGAATGCCGTTCTCTTTCAACAAGGCAGCAGACTCCAAGGCACTCTGTCCCGCCCCGATGATCGCTACTTGCTGGCCCGCAAATTTTCGCAAGTCTTTATGCTCGCTCGTATGCGAAGCTAGGCTCGAAGGAATACCGGCGAACTCTGCCGGTCGAGCCGCAAACGGGCTGATTCCGGCTGCGACCACCACCCGCCGGGCGGTAAATTCCTCGCCATCCGCCATGACTACCTTGAATCCAGGCGTGTCGACGTCAATGCGCGCCACATTGCGTTTTTCAAGATCTCGCACCGCTTGGCTCTGATACCAACGGCCGTAATCGATGAAGCGCTCCAGAGGAATCGGTTTCGATATGGAATTACCCTTTTGACGGCAGTACACGTCCAGCGTCAGCTCTTGATTGGGATCGGCAATGTGCGAAGCGCCCCAATTCGAGCGCAAACACATGCCGGCGGGCATCTGGTTTTCCCAGAATGACATGGGATCGCCGAAAACTCGCGCTTCGACACCTGCTGCTCTCAGATGAGCCGCCGCCGCCAGCCCGTACGGTCCGGCGCCAATCACAGTCACGTAACAATCCGAGGTTCTCTTCTCGCCCATATTATTTTGCTCGATGTCGTTTGGCCCAGCCCTCGCAGCAAGCCGGCAGGCCAATGTGAGGACGGGGGATCGGCGACGGAATTATTGTTTGGATCGAACCAACGCGGGTACTTCCTCGGCTTGAACGCTGAGAACGAGCTGCCCGTCTCTATCGGTGGCGTAAGCTACCCGCGCCCGTTCGCTGCCTGGGCCTTCGATGTGGGCGCCATCGCCGTCTTCGACCAGCGTCATTTCGGCGCGCTGTCTCCACCAGCGGTTGACCTCGCCGGGAGTTGTCATCCACACGCCTCCTTCCCGCTTCAAGCGGGCCAAGCAAGCCAGCAAGGCTTCATAAGTGCCGCGCTCCGAACCCTGGGCAACGTAATCGGGATGCACAATGAAGCTGATCAAGCCGTGTTTCTGAATGATCAGATCGATTTGTTTTTCCCAGAGGCTGATGGAACGATCATCGAGAATGTGGAACAGATTGTAGTCCTGCGTCGCCGTCACCGGCAGCTCCACCATGTTGCCGATAAAAAATGGCATCACGGTGCAGCAGCCGCCTTGTTGCGGATCCAGGTGGGCCACGTTCGGCACCGACATGTCGTAGGAGAACTCGAGTGCGTCATACCAGAGCTGCTTGCGGTAAAGAACCGCGGCTCGAAACCCCTGCGCTCCATATTGCTTTCCGTAAGCATTGATCTTCGCTGCCCGGCGCAGAAACTCTTCGCGGTTCCGGTATAAATGGCCGTCATGATTCAAATCATGGACGACCAATTCGAAACCCCGATCACGAACCGAGGCCAGAAACGCAGGGCTGACGCTGTAGCGCTGTTCCGGAATGATCTGAAAGGACGCTTTGATACCGAACGAGTCGTCGATATCCATCAACGTCGGCGTGAACTGCTGACCCAGTTTTGTCTCCACATCGTGGGTCATGATTCCGCAGCTCGGAGCGCCTTCCGGCCAAAACCAAATAAACGGAACTCGCCGGGTGGGAGTCGATCTCACCGCAAGCAGCAATAGTTGTTCGAGCAGGCTGTCCACAGAGCAATCGACGGGCCAACGTGGAAAAGGCAGTTCGCTCCAGTCTCGCAGGTGAAATTTCTTTAGCCAGCTCCGCAAACCGAAAGGTAAAAATGGCCGAGCCAGGTAGTAAAGTCGTGCCAGAGCTGACTTTGCAATTCCCGTTCTCCAGTCGGAAGTGTAGAGCTCACAGCGGAGATTGTCGAGCACTTCGCCGAGATCAAAGGGTAGATAGATCGTTCCATTTTCGACGGCCGTATCCCCCAACGCATCATGCAAATCGCCCGCGGCTGACTCCGAAGGCCGTCGTCCTGCGTACTTCCCGTAGCAGATGGCTTCCTTCCCGAAGCGAAAGTATCCTCGAGTTTCCGAAGCTGCGCCTCTTTGGGCCAGCCGGACATAGCCTTCGGGACATCGAAAGTATTGAGATAGATAGTTGTTCATATCGTGTGTGGAATCACCCGAACTGCAATGACATACCTTCCCAGAGGAAGATGAGCTTACGATAAAGCGCGGAATATCGGGTTGCAGGGTCCGACGTTCTCATCAACCAATATGCCCGTACAGTAACCCGCCAACCATCTGCAAAACACAGCTCGGCGTGACCGGAACGAATCTTCGTCGCACGTTCTCCTGCCAGGCGCTTGCGCTGCGAGGGCCTTCGCCAGGGTATCTCCAGTAATGAAGATTGGTTCCGACCGCTCCCCAGTGTTCCTTGTAGGATATGAGGCTCGGGTGGCCCAAGTCGGAGCGTCCCATGTCGAGTTCGTCGAGGCCTTTTTGCTTGGCCTCCTGGATGGCTTTCCAGAACAGAAGCGCCATTCCACCAAATCGGTTAAAGCGTGCATCGCTGCAACCATACTTGTAAACCATTCTTTTCTCGTGTGTGAGGGTGAGAATGCTGGCCACGGGCACGTCGTCCTTGTATGCCACCCGGATCTTCAAATCCTCTCCGAAGGCTGCTATCAGCGAGCGAAACCAGGACTGCGGCGGCGGTGGCAGCAATAGCCGTCGGCGCGTGATCACCAGCAGCTGATAAAACTGTTGCAGCAGCAGTTCTGAGGACCCCTCTTCGTATTTCAACGCTTCCCGCTCGGCTCGGCGGATCTTTCTCTGCACGCAACTCTTGTGGAACTGCTGAAAGAGCTGTGGCGTGCTCCGATTCAGATTCAACCGATGAAGACAGTAGCTAATCTGGTTGCCCATCCCGGCGATGCTGGGCCGGAAGGAAATGGGCCGGGCTTCCATATACTGCCACCGGCCGCCATCGATATAGGGTTTCATGCCAACGAGAAGATCGTTCAATTCACAAGAATGGCTGACCAAAGGCTCGCAATGATCGGAGAAAGGCAGGGAAACCAGCCGCCACCCCGTCAACCAACTCTGCACCCGGCAGAAGACGAGGCCGTTGGTCAATGGCGAATCTGGAGGGCATGTGGTCGCCACAGTGGGCTCATACCCATAGGCGCTGCGCAAGGCTCGAAGCCAGTTTGTGCTGTGAAAAACCGAGGCGTTCGGATGGCTGCGAACCAGCTTCTCCCACCGCGGATCGAGCAGCGGGTTCAGCTCGTAAACCGTAGGGGAGGCAGAGTACCCCATGCAGCCGCGGATGTCCGCATGTGCCGCACTGCTCATATCATCACATCCGATGTTTTTTCTTCCGGTGGTTCGACTTCGGAGAGCTGAAACGGGGCGGACGGCATGCCAGATAGGCGGGCATAGGCCTCCAACAAGGCTTTCCGCTGGCGATCCAACCCTACCAACTGCACTGAGCGTTGCAGGCCAATCTCGCCCATTTTTTCGCGTCGAGCCCGGTCACCCAGCAGCTCGAGCACCGCTCGGGCAAACAACTGGGGGTCCTCCTTTTCCACGTAAAGCGCCGCCTCGCCCGCCGAGCGCCGGGTCTCCAGCAAGTCGAACGACACGATCGGGCGCTGGCACGCCATGTATTCCATAATCTTGGTCATGGTCGACAGCTGATTCATTCGGTCCGGCGGATCGGGAGCCAGACAGACATCGGCCGTTGACAAGTAGTCGATCAGAAGCTCGTCAGAGACATACCCCAAGAACTGAACAAAATCGGCTACTTGCAGCTCTTTGCTGAGCCTCTGCAACTCCAGCCAGCACTCTCCCTTCCCAATGAGCACAAACATCACGTCCTTACGGCCAAAGGTGTGGACGATCTGATGCGCGGCGTGGATTACGCGGTCGACCCCATCCTGTTTTCCCATGATGCCCAAATACGCGGCCATGTAGGAAAAATCCCGTTTGAGTTCGGGTCGGGGGATCTTCCGATGAAAGCGGCGGATGTCGACTCCGTTTCTCACGATTGCCGAACGCTCGTGGGTGATTCCGCCGCGATCGCGGGCTACATCCCGGTAGGACTGATTGGTCGAGATTACCAAATCCGCCGCGTGGTAGGAGCGTTTTTCGAGGAACAGCAAGGTTCGGTAAGCCCGACCCTGGCGCTCAAATTTTGACTGATAGAGTTCGGGACACAGATCGTGTTGATCGTATACGAATTTCTTTCCCAGGAGCTTGTAGGGCCAGGCGACCAAAAACCCGATGTCGGGCGGATTCGCGGTATGAATGATATCGATGCCGTCGCGCATCCACACCAGCAGCGACAACGCTCCCAGACAAAAAAGAGCCCAGGAATACTCGAGAAGGTATCCCAGTTTGCGGCTGGCATGAAAGGGCATCGGATAGCGGTAGACACGAATGCCATCCACCACTTCCAGGGTGCTCCGGTCGCGGTCCTGCCCTTTCGGGCAAATTACCGAGACCCGGTAGCCCCCATCCCGCAGAGCTTCTGCCAGGTGTCGCATCCTCCGGTCAAACGGAAACGACCCATTCTCAATCAGCATTAGGACCTTGGATAGGGATGAACTCATTGCTTTACCCGTGGGCATGTCTTGTTCAGCATCAATTGGGCCACTCTTTCAGGAGAGGATCGCGGCGGGTGCGCTTTCTCGCTCCGGCGTATCCATGCTCCAGTATTCCCCGCCGACTTCCTCCGCGTTCAGCGTGCGCGCCAGGTCGATACAGATTTGATCGGACTTGAGCGACCTGAAATGGCGCAGATCTTCGGCTCTGGTTTGCTGCATGACCACCACCACTTCGGCGTGCTCAAGCAGTTCCGGCAAACTGCCGACCAGCAGCTTCCAGATGTGCGGAATCGACTTCTCGATAAAATTCAGGTTGCTGCCATGCAATTTGCCGGGTGCGATGCTGGGTTCGTAAATTCTTAGGTCCCGGCCTTTTCCAATCAAACGCTCGGCTAGTTCCACTGCCGGGCTTTCACGCAAGTCGTCGGTTCCCTCCTTAAAAGAGAGACCCACCAGCCCGACCCGCTGCTTGCCGGCTTCGGCCACCCTCTGAATGCAGCTGCGTAAATGCTCTTCATTGCTGGTCAGGATATTCTCCAGCACGGGCAGACTGAGGCCACGCTTTCCGATCTCCGACACCAGCGCCTTCAAGTCTTTGGGCAGGCAGGAGCCGCCAAAGGCAAATCCCGGTTTCAGATAGCGGGGAGAGATGTTGAGCTTGGTATCGCGCGCGAAGATCTCCATCATTTCCCCGCCATCGACGCCGAGTTCGCGGCAGAACGACCCCACTTCGTTGCCAAAAGCAACTTTCAGCGCGTGGAACGCGTTGCTGAAATATTTCACCAGGGCGGCCGTCTTGGGGTCGGTGCGGACCAGGGGCGACGAGAGATTCTGGTAGAGAGCCGCCACCACGTCTCCCGCCCGCGAATCCCAGGAGCCAATGATGGTCCACGGCGCATCATGGAAATCTTTGAGCGCCACGCCTTCGCGCAAGAACTCAGGGTTGTAAACGAATCCCACATCTTTTCCGGCCTTTTTCCCCGAATTCTCCTCCAGCAGAGGAATCAGCTCTTCTTCAAAGGTGGTGGGCAGAACGGTGCTCCGCAGGGCAACCACGAAGTACTGATTCTTGTGGCGCAATTGTTCGGCCACGCTGGCAAAGACTTGCAACAGGTAATCCAGGCGGGTCGATCCGTCCGATTTCGTGGGAGTTCCCACGCAGATCAGTGCAAGATCGCTGTTCTCAACTGCCTCCGCGTGATCCACGGTCGCGTGCAATCTGCCGGCAGCGACCATTTCCCGCACCAGGTCGCCGAGCCCAGGTTCGTAAAATGGAGAGCGGCCTTCATTGATCGCCTGCACCTTGAAGGCGTCAACATCCACTCCGATGACCTGGTGACCCTCCCGCGCTAAACAAGCCGCCGTGACGCAACCTACATACCCCACTCCGAATACGCTTACTCTCATAGGACGCCTCTATTGTCGATTCACGAACTTTTGTTGCCGACTAGAACGGTTTGCCAATTAGGACAGTCTGACCTTGTCACTTTATTCTCAGGAAGTCGAGGTCTTTATAGTTCGGCGATCAAAAAGGGCTTTCCGCCTCAGACCGCTAATTTCTTCGCCATGGGCGAGTCCAGCACCCCGCGCCCGCCAAAAATTGTACGCAGCCGGCGCTTGAGTGCTATCGCCTGCGGTAGCCAGAGGTAGCCCCCCAGCAGCTTGAGCCGAAACTCCAAATCCCAATCTGTTGGCTCGGCTTTCACTCTTCCGACCAGGAATGCGCCGGGGGCTTCGAACGCGCTCTGGTGCTGTGTGGTGAATGCCCGCTCGTAGCCCGCTTCCCGAGACCAACGAACCACATCCTCGTCAAAATCGCCATAAGGAAAGCTGAGACTCCTGATGGCATAGCCCACCATGGATTCCAGCCGCTGCCTCGGCTCCGCGATCTCGCGCCTGGCTTCCGGCTCCTCGAGCGCCGAGAGATGAGGATGAGTCATGGTATGTGCTCCGACGCCGATCCACTGCCGCGGCAGCGACCGGATCTGTTCGACGGTAGCGATCTCGCGGGTGCGTTCCGGATCGGTTGCCGGCCACCATTCGGCGGGTTTTCCCATAACACCCACGGTCACAAAGATGGTTGCGTGCAACCTCCTGCGCACCAACTCGGGCACTGCATTCTCAATCGCATCCTGAAAAGCGTCGTCGAAAGTGATGGCTGAATAACGATTACCCGGAAGTAGTTTCGGCTCCTGTTCGCCGTCAATCACCGTGGTGAGCCGCAGAACCGTGTCCATCTGTTGGGCAAACGCCTTCCGGCATTCCGGCGCGATCGAGTGATAATAAAGGACGACACAAGTAGGAGCTGGAGTTCTTCCCAGCAATCTCGCGACCGCCCGCCGGACCGTTACCGCCGCAAAAAATCCTGTACTAATGAGGAGCTTTAGAACTCTAGATGGCAGATGCACGTTTTTCGCCTTACTCCTGGATGTTTCGGGATTTAGGTTGTATGTTCCGCAGGCGGAGCGCAATCGCTCTCCGCCCGATCGGGGCTCCACCCCGAGCGGAAAAGCTTGAGCACTCTCTGCCTCTGCTCTTGCCGTGAGTACAACAGAAAAGCCTGCGGCACCGCCCGCGGTTCCCGCCGCAGGTAGGAATCGAGGTAGCCGGAGCATCGGGCCAACGCGCCCAGCACGTAGGGCTTGACCCATACCCGGCGCAGAAGTTTAAAGAACTCGAAGGCGGGAAGAGCGCCCAGGGAATAATCCATCTTGCCTTGTCGGAACCATCCGCGAAGCACTCCTTCGGCGGAGTTCGTAGGCCGGTGGTGAAACACCTTCAGGTCTGCGAAGGAGGCGACCCGCCAACCCTTCATGCGGGCCGAGATCTCAGCATAAGTATCCGGTCCGCCATAGCGAAGCGGTACGTATGCGCCGCCAATTGCTTCGAAACATTCCCGGCGAAACAGCTGGCAGGCGTGGGCCACGGAGCTGACGTTGCTGATGGGGCGCGGCCGGAATTCGCCGTCCGGGCAACGTTCACAAACCGTTCCCCCGCCCAGCCCCAGCTTGGGATCCTGTCTGAATTTCTCCAGCAGCCGAGCGAAATAGTCGGGCCCTAGGGTAATATCGGCGTCCAGATTGCCCACCAAACCATACTCTGAATCTTTCAACTGCGCCAAGCCTGCGTTAATGGCGTAAACCTGAGCGGCAAAGTTCCTTGGGTGGTCTTCCGTGATTCGACAGAGATGAAGGAATGCGTTGGCAGCGGCATATCTCTGCACAATTTGGTCGGTTTGATCCGTGGAGCCGTCGCTGACGATAATCCACTTCGCCGGCCGGGCGGTTTGCGCCACAATCGAAGCGATAGTCTGCTCGATCAACCGCTCTTCATTGTAAGCCGCCGTCACCAAAACATAAGCGTCGCGATTCATATTCTCCGTCATCCCCAATGTTCGAATGGCCTCAACTACTCGCCGGCGGACTGATGCAGCTGCATGGGTACCGTCGCTAGCCATTTCAGGCAGGAAACGCTGCGCATAACCTTCAGCGCAGAAGCCGGGCGCGTGTACCGGTTGCAGCAGTACACCATGCCGTAGCCTGCAACTCTGATCAGCTCATGTACCCCCGTGGCAAACAAGAAACCCAGAGCGCCGAATTGCCCATAGTGCTTTTGGAAAAACTGCAGGTTGGCTCGGACCATCTCGACGTAGAACCGGGTGGGAGCTTGTCCCGAACTGGCCGCGCCGTAGTGCAAAGCTTCGGCCTCGGCAAAGAAAACCACTCGCCACCCCGCTTTGAGAAAACGATAACTCCAATCGAGGTCTTCCCCGTACATAAAGAAACGCTCGTCCAGCCCGCCTATTTGCTCGAGCACACCGCGCGGCACTAGCCAGAACCAGCCCGTGAGCACCTCCACATCTTCGGTCCGGTCGTAGGCGTAATCGTCCATGAGATAGCCGCCAAAGATCTTCGATTTGGGGACGAGGGAGTGCAATCCCAAGGCGAAACAAAAATAATTCCACACCGTGGGGACGCGGTTGACCGACTTACCAATCTCCCCCGACGGTCCCAGCATTTTAGGCCCAAGCAACCCAATCTTAGGGTTAGCCTTCATGAAGTCGACCATTTTCTCAAAACAGCCGGGCGGTACCACCACGTCGGAATTGACCAAAGCCACGTATTCTCCGCAACTGGCCGCGATCCCTATATTGTTGGCTTTGGCGAAACCCAAGTTCGCTTGGTTCCGGAACAATCTTACTTCCGGGTAGTGTTCCTGGATCGCATCCGGAGTTCCGTCAGTCGAAGCATTGTCGACCACAATAACCTCGAGGACCAGCTTGCTGTTCAGCGCCCGGAGCGAATCGAGACACTCCAGGGCGTACTTCTTCCCGTTCCAGGTCACGATGATAATCGAGACGTCGGGCTGGGAGATTCTGTCAGCAGTCATGCTTAAGCTATCCAGGCTCAAATCTGTCGAGGTTCAAACCACATCAGAAGTCAACCAGGGTTAAGCCGATCGCGCACTATACTGCGGGATCGCGGGGGCATCTTCTTCTACGGTCTTTTGCGCTTTCGCAGTATGGTCTCTCAGTTCACCAGGAGGTTGCTTGCCTTCAACAATGAATGCTGCCGTAGCGGAGACCATCGCAAGGACGCAATACCAGGCTAGAATACTCTGGTCAAAATAGACGATTCCGAAAAATCCCACGGCGTTGGCAAAAAGGCTGGCCCCGATGGCCCACACCAGGCGCTCATCTGGCCGTGATTTTCGGAGCAGCCATCGGGACTTACCGACCCTCTTAAACGCGTACACCAGCAGCGCGAGAAATAATACAAACGTGATTAGCCCCCCGCCGATCCCAGCGGCTACATATGCGTTGTCTACATCCCACATGTCAAAGCCCCAAGCCGCGTTGTTCTGGGTGCCCACCAACCACCATTCCCCAAAATGGTGGATGAAATTGTCGATCAGCATGGCCCGGTGATAACCACTGCCACCCATGCTTCCACCCACTCGCGCCACCAGGAACCACACCGGGGCCTTCATGATGAAACTCAAGGCGACGATTCCGAGCACGGCCGTCCAGCGGAAGATCCGCAAACGCTGGCGCATGGGCCAGAGCATCAGCGCCAGAACCCCCGCCCCGCAAGTCATGATCGGAGTACTGGAGGCTGAGGCAACCGCCATCGTAATCCCTCCGACAATTCCCAGCCCCGCCATCACACGATTCCGCTTTCCCTGCCACCAAAGTCCCACAAAGATCGGCATCAACATTGCGGCAGTGGTCCCCGCTATGATCGCGTGCGCGAAGGGACCCCTTGCCCGGATCGCTCCGCCGCGAACATCGGAAAACTCCGCAGCCCCCAAAATCGAAAATAAGTTCCGCCGGGTGATGTGCTCAATTTCCATCGTCGGCGCCAACAGGATGACCAGCCCCGCAAGAACCTTGATGCACAAGATCACATCCGCCTTGTCGCGGATCAGCAGGCGCACGAGAAAGTAGCTGCCCAGCGTGGTCCACAGAAAACCGAGCCGGTTGGTTACCGCCCCTAGGGTTCCCCAAAGGATGCAAAATGTGATCGCATTGCTGACGGCCCAGAGCAAGAACACCTTGTCGATGACATTCATCCGGGGAAACTTGATGTCCCGGCGAGCTGCGAACCGCAACCAGGCTGCGGCCAAGAGCAGTCGAAGCGCCTGGAAATGCAAACCTGCAGCCACAATGGTGATCCCGAAGGGAAGCAGGATACCCGCCGTCAGAACGGGCACCAGCAAATACCGTCGAGGGAGCCACAGGATCAGAACGATCGCCAGCAGCAGGCCCACTAGTGACAGGGGCGTAACAAAAGTGTCGCCGCCTCCGCCGAAGTAGTAATTCTCCGGCATGTCATAGCGGGTGTTCATGCTTGCCCCGCTGGCGTTTGGGAGTTTATTAGATCAGTGACGCCCTGCAGCACCAAGATCCCCCTCATCATCGCGAACCCACAGCGTGATACACCAAAAGAGTCAGGCCGACCGTGGCCAGAAAACTCCCGAGGCAGAATAACTCAGTCCAAAAGACATATCGGAAGCGTTTTCGAAGACCCCACAACATCGCGGCATAGTGAACAAATGGAGACAACGCCAAAACGCAGATTGCTTCTCTTAGCCCGAAGCGGGTGAAAGCAATCGTCAGGCCCACAGCGAGAAAAATCATCTTGGCGCTGTTTCCAATGGCCGCATACCGTGTGATCCCAACCGCGAAAAGCATTGCGCATGCAGCTGATCCAAAAAGTTCCAACGCGGAGCGAAACCCGAGCAACTGCAGCATCCAGCCAGTTGGTGCGTACTGCGGCCGCAGCAACAGCCGGACAGCAGTATGGCTAAGAGTAATAAAACCGACGGCCATGATCAGACTAGCCATGAGGAAGACCAGTCGAAATTTCCTGAAGTGTTTTGCGGCCTTGGCCCCATCCTCTCGCACCGTGCTGGAAATCATGGGAAAGAAAACATTGGATATGACTCGCTGTACGATGCCGAACGGCGCATAGGACATGCTCAGCGCCAGGGAAAAGCACCCCAACTCAGCCACCGACGCGAATTTTCCCACCACTAGACGTTCGGACTCACTCGAGAAAAAATAGGTGGCGGAGGACAAGAATATCCCGCTGCCGAACATCAGAATGTCTCTCGCCGCTTGGCGCTCCCACCGAAACTCCGGCAATCGCTCGGAAAGAATGTGGGAGGTTATTACATAAGCTATAGCCGTCGCTACCTTACCGGCCACCAGCGCCCAGGCCGTAGGCGACAACAATGCCCACACAATGGAAACAATCAAACCCGTGGCGTCTCCGACCACGTTCACCGTCGTGAGCTTGCCCATTTGCACGTGGCGGGTCATCAGCCACACCGACATACTGGCAAATCCTCGAATGCCAATGGAAAAGGAGCCGACAATCGCCAGCCATCGCACCTCTGGCTGATGGTAGAAAGCGGCGAAAGGCACGGCGAGACCAACCGCCAGCAGGCAGAGAAGCATGCTCCGTCCCATCTGAAACAGGAACGCCGTATCCAGGAAAATCGGGTCTTCTCCCCGGGGACTCTGGACGATGTCCATTCCTATTCCCAGGTCCGACAGCACCTCGAGGCCGGTTAGGAAGACGTTCACCAGCGCCATTAGCCCAAAGGCCTTCGGGTCAAGCAAGAGCCTGGCGAGAACCAGGACGGACAGGAGCTTTAGGCACTGGCTGGCCCCATATCCGGCAAAAGTCCAGGCGCTACCATGCACGGCAACCATCAGTCGGTCGGTGACCGAGGTTCCCCGCAGCCCGGGAATTAGCCCCAGCACCCGCGCTGCGATCTGCTTCGTGCGGGACGGCTTTCGCGCAGCGACCTCGTCCTGCGGCGGTTCCAATGTAAGTAGGTCTGTCACTTATTTTCTTCCAGGCACAACGTCCAATATTCTTGTCCACTTTCCAGACGCGGGGTCCAATCGCTTCACCACTCTGGCGGGATTTCCCACCAGTATGCTATGAGCAGGGCAACTTTCCGTAACCACAGAATATGCCCCCACAACGCTATTCTGTCCTATAACCACACTTCCCTTTCCCGCGAGCACCATGCTTCCATAACCGAGCCAGCAATTTCGTTCGATGACAATGGTCCCCCCTTGAGTGACGCCCTGCTCAGATATGGGAAGATCCGGGTTGGTGTATTCATGATTATGGTCCGTCACGAAAACCCCAGGCGCAAACAAGACGTTTTCTTGAATATGTATCTGGTTGATTGCGGAGATTACCGACCTGCGTCCGATGTTGGTGCCGCTGCCAATAATCAGGGCAGGATCTGAACTGGGGGAGATAACCGGGACGTTAAGCCAGACCTCCCGGTCCAACAAGACAAAATCTCCAATCCTGATCTTGTGCGATTGGCTTCGCCGAATTTCGCAGCTGGGGTGAATCGAAACTGTCCGGCCGAAATCCACGAAGGGATAGCTCAATTTCAGCCAAATCGAGTGTCGTTTGGTCCGTAAACGGGACACCCACATCAGGGGATCGTCCGCAGGAACACGCCCATTAGTTCGTAAGTCCGTCAATCCGCCCCTCTTTTGGCGTTTTATGTGTCAAAGACTCATCTTCATGAGGAATTCTGCTCATGGACGGGGAGTCGGCCGACCCGCCCAGCCTCGTGGCCTCCATGATCGGGCACCAGGGAGTTCTCCTGTAGAGCGCTCCACGATAGTGCTCAACCGTCTTGAGGATCCTGCTGAGGGTCGAGGATCCAATGGTATGCATCTGGCCTATTCTCGCGGCGACAAGCTCTCGATGTCTTCGTTTGAGCTCTCTCCGTAGAATCGTTCTCAATCCTGCATGGCTTCCTGCTTTCACTCTTTCACTAAACGACTCAACGCACTTCAACGCATATTCTCGCATTCTGATCTCTTCGTCCTTTGCCTTCAGCCACAAACTCCCCGGCGACCCCTGACGCCAAATCACGAGCGGCTCGCGCGTAAACACCCAAGAGTTTCCCTCAAGGGCAAGGCGCAAGGCAAGGTCGTGGTCCTCCATTAGGGTAAGCGTCTCGTCGAAGCCCCCCACTCTTTTCAGGGCGCTTGCCCGTATCGCCGCGCATTGGTTAAACAACACAAAGGTCGTTGCCAGGACCTCAGCGACGTTGCTCCAAATACCATTTTCAAGCGCGGGATGGATGCCAGCCAGATCGAAAGATGTCGTGGCCGGCTTGCCCGTGAAATACATTTCAGCGTTACAGAGGCAAACCAGCACCCTCGATCCACTGCGCTCAAGCAGGGAGACCTGGCGCTCCAGCTTGCCGGGCATCCAAAGATCATCCGAATCTTGGAATGCGATGATCTCACCCGAGGCAATTTCAAGACCCCGGTTGCGTGCCGCGGACGGTCCCGCATTTGCCTGGCTCACAACCCGTATCCGGTCTCCGAACTTCTTCAGAACGGCTAGCGTGTCGTCCGTCGACCCATCGTCGACGACAATGACCTCCGTGTTGAGGTAGGTTTGCTCAAGCACGTTGTCCACCGCCCTCCCGATAAAGGAGGAGCGGTTGTACGTGGGTATGATGACGCTTACTAGCGGATCGGACATGGCCCGCCTCCGAACCATCCCTGTCCCTCATGTATCGTCCTCGGCAGGAACGGATTGAGCCAAGGGCGGTAGCCCTTAGTTTGGGCGGAAAACATCATTTTCTTAGGTCTGGAAGCTGGCGAAAGGCGAGTACTGATTTTGGGATAGGACAGCAATACGGCGGGCCGGAGGCAAGCTGCCGTTCGGCCCGCGGAAGCGCTCGGATCCACTCATTGCACAATTGCTGCCAGACCGGTGGGCGGAGCAGGAGCAGGCGTTGCCCCGTCCGAAGCATTGTATACTCCAGCATCCCAGCCAGTGGTAAGTTGAGGTGGTCTCTGGTTTAGCGCCATGTCCAAATCCAACGAGGCGACGTTCAGGCCCGTTAGGTTGGAGGCCAGCCCGGTTGCGGAAGATCCGGAGGACAGATGATACGTACCGTCGAGCTTTGGATCGGCAGTAGTGCTGGCGTTATCGAATCCGGCCGCTTGCCAAGCCGAGTAAGTGGCAGTCGCTTGGCTTGCTTGGCTCCCCCAAGCTGTTCCAGTACCGAGGTTCCAAACATTATGATTTGACGTCGAAACTGTGGCGGCAAAACTGGCTAAGGAGGTCTGGTATGTGCTGAACAGCCAAATGCCTCCCGGTCCAGTGCACACGTTGTTTTCGACGGCGGCTTTTCCCGAGATGTTCAACATGATGCAAACGTCAGATGAAGTGGCGCCTACAATCGTGTTGTTGTACACATTCATGTCCTTACCGAAGTAAGTACTCTGGCCAAGCCACATGATCCCGTAAATCACGTGTCCCGTGTTGACCAAAAGATTGTTGTAGATGGTGCAAGTAGTGTAGTTGGCGCAGTAGATGAAACCGGTCGGCGAGCCCACTCCAAGATCGCCATGGATATAATTGTTGTACAACGTGGCAGTTAGCCCGGCGGTTGGATTCCCGAAGTTGAAAAGGATAACTCCATCCTGATGGTAGAGATCAGTGGGGAATTGCCAGTTTGTCCAGTTTGTGATGTTGTTGTCGTGGATAACAAGGTTGTTTATGGTGTCGGTAGAATCTCCCCCGGCAACCATGATGCCCCAGTCCATATCGCTGATTGTGTTGCTGTAAATGGTGACATTGCTTGCGTCTGCCGGAGAACCCCCATCGGGTGCGACTTGCACCCCAGTCTTACACTGGGACACGGTGTTTCCAGAAACGACCGCCCCTGTGGCCGTTCCGCTGAAGGCGATGCACGCCGTCAAATCGCCACTCGTGTTTGTCGCGCTGGGACTGCTCCCGTTGTTGACGTAGATATTCGCCACAGTTGTGTTTTCTACGGTGCAGTGGGTGCAGCCCGACAGCCCGATCCCTAAGCTGCCTTGTTGGTTAGCCAAGCCAGAGCCGTTGCTTGGTGAGCCGCCTGACGTCTGGTTGGCGATGGTGAGATTATTATCACCATTGATGACGATATAGCTGCACGTTCCGGAGTTGCTGATGGCTCCTCCAGAAGTGCTCCAATAATTGCTGTTGTAAAGATTCGTCGCACCTTGATCGAAAGTCAACGTGACGGGATTCGCGCTGCTCCCAGTGGCCACACCGCATTGGAATTTCAGCGCGGTGTCGCCCGCGGTTGTATCGTTATAGGTCTCCGAACAGGCGTGGATCGTTGTACCCGGCCCAATCTGGATTCCCCCAGGGCTGGAACTCCAATTGGAGGACGAATTGAAATAGCTGTACGATTGCGGACTGGAGCAGCTTGACCCGTTTCCTCCGCCAGCGTGGGAGATGTAAACGGTGTTCGCAGCAAGAGCTGAGGGAGCGGAAACCGATACAATCAGTCCGAAAAAAATGAGAACAACGAATACTCTTTGAACCGTAACCATGGCACTTCCTCCGGGGGTAAGGTGCATGCCTCTTCAGTTTTCGCTGATGGGGTCGTGTGCGGCTCCGACCGTCAGTATGGGCACTTTTCTCTCTACCTTTCCGATTGTCAAGGAATGTGTCCGGCAGGTCTAGGTTCCGGGAGTACATCGGCCGTCCGGCAAGCGGCCGATATCCGCCGATCCGGCCCAAGATTCGGATTAAAGATTCGATTTAGCGCGTGATCAAGCAGCGCTTTGGTAAACAAACACGCTGTCTCCGCTCTCATTGGCGAAAACAGCCCCATCTTGACGAAGCCGCGCTTCGTCAACCTTCCGGTATCCAAGGCCCTCGAGATATTGAGTCGTATCCCGCTCATTGTGCCGATTTCTCTCGATTACGAGCACCGGATGGGACCTCAGGATCGTCTCGCGGGCGCCGCGAAGAACGTTCAGTTCCCACCCCTGAACGTCTATTTTCACGAAATCGGGCGACAGATTGAGATCGTCCAGACGTAAAAGCGGGAAGATGCTCTCCTTGACCCGGTAATCCTCGCCTAGACGTTCTACCATTTCCTCATCCAGGTTCCCTTCCAAAAACGTGCCTTCCGCACTGACGGGAAGAGAGTTTAGGAAAGGCTCGTAATACGTTGCCTTCCCATTATGGTCCGAGACCCCGGCCAGCTCAAAACGGAAGCGCTTTCCCAACATTAGTTTTACGACTCGGAGGGCCAATCTGCATCTTCGATTCGGCTCAAAAGAGATGATGTTGAAGTCCGGCTTGAGTCGAGCGATTCTGATTGCGCTCTGTCCGCGATTTGCTCCAACGTCGAGGGCCAGCCCCTGTCTTGAGCCGACAAGCAGAATCGCGGAGATCGCGCCTCCTCCCGAGTAGGTCAGGCGCAACCAGACAAGTCGCAAGAGCGCGGCCCCCTGGTACACGAGTGGGACGCGTGAGAAAAGTTGGCGGATTCTCTTCAGCATCGGATCTGCCGTTCCACGCGTAGTCTAACCGGTTTGTTCCGCCCCGGCCAGAGGAACCGGCTCAGTCTCGACGTGCTTGCGAGCGCTCATCGAGGTGAAGTTCAGAATCTCTTCTACCACGCGAGCTTGCTGTGCAGCCGTAAGCTGCGGGAACATTGGCAAGGAGACAATCTCCGCGGCGGCTTTCTCGGTTGCCGGGAAGTCTCCTTTCCTGTAATTCATGGCAGCGTAGGCTTTCTGCAAGTGCAGCGGAATCGGATAGTGAATTCCAGTCCCGATGCCCGCCTGCTTAAGATGTTCCATCAAGCCTTCGCGATCGGTAGTGCGCACCACATATAGGTGATAGACCGCCCGTGACCGCAATCCTTCGTAAGGCGCAACTACCGCGCCGTCTACCGATTTGAGCAACCGGTTATATTCCACCGCGTGTTCGCGGCGCTGGGCATTCCACTTTGCCAGGTGATTGAGCTTCACACGCAGCAGGCCTGCCTGAATCGAATCCAGCCGGCCGTTGTAGCCTTCCACGTCGTGATAGTACTTCGTGGCCTGACCGTGGTCGCGCAGCATCTTCATGGTCTTCGCAAGGGCAGCGTCGTTCGTGGTGGCCGCGCCCGCTTCCCCGCAGGCTCCCAGATTCTTCCCCGGATAAAAACTAAAGGCCGCGGCTCGTCCCATCGATCCCGCCTTCATCCAGCGGTTGCGTTTCCGGGAAAAGTATTCGGCGCCGTGTGCCTGGCAGGCGTCCTCGATCACGACCAGCCGGTAACGCTCCGCGAGTTCCAGGATAGGATCCATGTCAGCCGTTTGCCCGTAAAGATGGACTGGAACGACAGCAGTGACTGGGCGGCCGCTACGGCGACTTATCAGTGCTCCGCCATCATTGACTGTGCACTGTTTTTCCAGATACTCCGCTAGTTTTGCGGGATCCATGTTGTAGGTCTGCTCATCAATGTCAACAAACTCAGGCAACGCACCGGCTTGCGAAATCGCTTCCGTCGTTGCAATGAAGGTGTGCGGTACGGTGACTACAACATCGCCCGGCTTCACTCCGCAGGCCATGAGCGCGAAGCGCAATGCGTCGGTTCCGCTGCTGATTGCAACCGAATGATCAGCCTCGCAGAAGGCCGCAAAAGCTTTCTCGAAATCTTCCACCATGGGCCCACCTATGAATCCGGCGTTCCGCAGGGCCTTTTGAAAAACCTCAGTCAACTCCTGTTCAAGTTCGACATGGGGAGTAACCAGATCAAGAAAAGGAATGCTGTTTGCAACGCTATGAATACTGCTCACTTTGAAACCTCCGTAATTTGTTCGATCGACCGCAGAAACTTTGCAGGATTTCCCGCCACGATGCTATTGGCCGGCACGTTCTTGGTGACAACGCTACCGGCTCCCACGATAGCGTTTTCCCCGACCGTGATGTTGGAGAGAATCGTGGCTCCGGAGCCGATCGATGCGCCCTTCTTGATTACCGTGCGCTCGACCTTCCAGTCGGCTTCGGTTTGCAGATTTCCATTGGCGGCAGTCGCTCGGGGATAGATGTCGTTGATGAACATCACGCCGTGACCGATGAAGACGTTGTCCTCCACAGTGACGCCTTCGCAGATGAAAGTATGACTCGAGATCTTGCAGCGCTTGCCGATCGTCGCGTTCTTTTGAATCTCTACGAACGCGCCAATCTTCGATTCATCGCCGATCTCGCAACCGTAGAGGTTGAGGAACTTGGAGAGCTTGACATCTCGACCAAGCTTCACGTCCGGCGCGATACATACGTAAGAGTTCATAAATTAAATGTCTCTTGGCTAAACTGTGATATTGGAATCCGGAAACCAGCAGGGGGTGAGTAGCAAGCAGACGGCTCAATCCGCACTTGCAGTGCGCTGCTGAGGATCGTACTGCCAGGCTGTGAGGTCCATCCCTACGCTCTGGACGGGGAGTGCACGCGCTTCCAACGCGCCCAGCTGAAATTCCTGATGTGTGCTATGCAGTGCTGCTCTTACGTCTTGCTTGGAGACGACAAAGGAGATATTGCACTCGGAAGAACCCTGGGCAATCGCGATGATGTTCAGATTTTCTCGTCCGAGAGCGGTGAACGTGCGACCCACGATGGCAGACCCTCGCATGTTCTTACCGACTACGGTCACCACGGCAACAGTCGAGTCGAGCGTAATATGTTCCACTTTTTCGTGCTCCAGATCCAATGCGAACTCGCGGCGCAGAGCCTGAAGGGTGCACTCAGCAACAGAGGAAGCGACTACCAGGCAGATATCGTTTTGCGAAGACGATTGCGAGATGAGCAGGACATTCGCAAATACTGCCGCGGTGGTTGCAAAGGTGCGGCCCAAAACGTCCGGCACACCAACAATCCCCGCGCCGCCCACTGTAATGAGTGCGACATCGCTTATTGCCGTTAATCCCTTGACTCCGCCGTCCGACAACGGCCCCGTGGGGGTAATTCGGGTTCCCGGCCGATCCGGTGCAAAGGTATTTCGAATCCACAGCGGAATTCCGGACTGGGTGACTGCGCTAAGAGTCTTCGGATGCAAAACCTTAGCGCCGAAGTGAGCCAGTTCGGCCGCTTCGCGGTAGGAGATTTCCGGGATCGTGGCCGCCCCCGGCACGAGGCGTGGATCGGCCGTCATCAGGCCGTCCACATCCGTCCAGATGGTCACCTCGTCGGCGTCGAGAGCAGCACCCAAGATTGTGGCAGAATAATCCGAGCCTCCGCGTCCGAGCGTTGTCAGCACACCCTCTGCCGTAGCGCCAATGAAGCCGGTCACCACGGGGACGACTCCCTTCTGCAGGAGCGGGCGCAGTCGGGACTCGCACTTCTTACGCGTCGGATCCATCGTCGGGTCCGCAGAGCCATGGCACGAGTCGGTCTCGATGAGCTCCGTGGCTTCAATCGCTTCGCCCGCCAAACCGCATTCCGTCAGCGCGGCCGCAACCAGAGGAGCGGAGAGACGTTCGCCCAAACTGGAGATCGAATCACGCGCCCGCGGCGTCAACTCGCGTAGAAGAGCCGTGCCTTGGCACAGGCGTTCGCCCTCTTGAAAAATTTGTTCTATTTCGCGGTTGATGCGGCTCCGCACCATACTCGAATGGATCAACGCGCTGACCACCGCATGGTGTCGGTTGCGGAGCTCCCGGAAGATCATCTCGACCAAGTCGCAATTACCTGCCTCTGACTGCGTGGCTGCATCGACGAGATTGTTGGTGACCCCACTCATTGCCGACACGACTACCACGATCTCGCCCTCGCCGGAAGCCGCTCGAATGATTTCAAGCACCTTCTGGATCGCGCACGCATCCCCCACGGAAGTTCCACCAAACTTCATGATTCGAAGTGGTGTCTTCACGGTCTTTGACGATTGCCTAGTCATATGCGGATTTACTTGCTTCCCCAATCGAGTCCTGCGGCTTGACTCTTTGCTGGAGCCGCAAGCGGTCTGGAGCCCGGGGCCGCCGGAGCAGCCTGTTTCCGGCCGGACCGCGAATACCAGGCACTCTGCCTCCTACGATTGTTGACGCAATCGCGCACGAACTCAGGTTCTTCCCAAGGGACGTCGTGATAACCCGATTGCAGGAACGCGCTTTCTGCATCCCTTATCCATTCTTGCGGGAAAAGAGCAATCGTGTCTTTCTCGGTAACCTTCGGCGCTGCCTGCACAGCTTTGCCGGACAAAGCAGCGTATAGCGCTGCAGGAAGATCGTGGCCCGGCCCCAAGCTCAGATGGCCCACCTGAGTGGCTCGGGGATTGATTTCGATGACGTACGCATTTCCGGAGCCCGCTTCGAGCATGAAATCAAATCCGTAAAGCCCGGAAAGACCAAGCTTGCGAGCCATCTTTTCGACAGCAGCTACCATCTCCGCGTTCTCGATCAAGCGCACGACGGTCGCATGCCCAGCCGAGCTTGCTTTGTTGACCACCTCGAAATGGAGGCATGCGAGGACGTCACCTTTCCAGCAAGCGATTGCGCTCGTCGCTTCGTGTCCCGCAACAAACGCCTGCGCACTCACGACCCGTCGGCGCCGAAGTAGTGACGGCCAAACCAAGGTCTTGTCGTGGTCAATCAGCGCCCGCTTCGCCGCCCGCGCCAACAGCGGAGGAGCCTGCAATTTCCGAAAGGCGATCTCCGCTTCGTCGAGCGTATGGACGATTCTTACGCCGTCCCCGCCGGAGGTTCCGTTCGCCTTTAGGACCGTCGGGAATCCAGTTCGTGAGATCCATGCCTTGAGATCGCGGGTGTCCCGGATCACCTCGGCCGCGGGTACGCGTACGCCCTCGGCGTGGGCCAGGTCCATAAAAGCGCTTCTCGAGTAGACGATTGGGAAACTTTCGGGTGCGCCGAGGGAACGCTCGATCAGCGGGCAAATTGCTCCCCCTCCCCCTGAGGCCTGTTCTCGACGGTACAGGTGGTGCAGGTGCCAGGTTGCAAGGTCGTCACCTGGAACAATGATCTCCGGCTTTGCAGCGGCGATCGCATCGCCAAACGACGTCAACGGTACCAAGCCGTTGTAAACATGTGTTTGATACACAGCACCTGTCCTGCTAAGGGGATGGCCGGACGGGCATACAGCCTCCACGGCGCAACCGGCGTTGGCGAGAGCCATCGCCAGCCGAGCAGTTGGAAACCAACGAGAGGTGGTGGCAAGCAGGACTTTTGGTTTCACCGCTGTCCAAGCCTCCCTAAAGTTGCACCGTGCTTCTTCACTGTGGCGAGCGAAAGCAAGTCCAAGTCTCCCTTCATTCGTGTCTTTGATTTCTTCTGACAAAATCGATCATGGCAGAAGACCGATCAGCAAAACAGTTAGAGGGGGACCAATTCTCCACGTTTGCGGATCGACGCGTTGGCTGCCTCAAGCATTCTGACGACACGCAGCCCCGCCTCGCCGTCGTTCACGGGAGTTTTATCCGTTGAGATGCATTCGACAAAGTAGGCCAGTTCCCGGGTCAGTGCTTCCACCTGTTCGATCTGGGGCGCCCACATGTCGCCCGAGCGGTAATGCACCAGCAAGTCATAAAGCCCTTCGCGACTGGTCACATTTACGCCTTTGTCGTAGATCTTGATTTTCTCGTCCGCTTCCAGATCGTTCCAGACCAGCATTTTCTTTTCCCCGCCGATCAGGGTCGTTCGCACTTTCACCGGCGACAGCCAATTCACATTGATATGGGCGATGACTTTGTCAGGGAAATATAACGTGATGAAGGCTACGTCTTCGTGTCCGTTCAGATGAGTCTGACCCGTCGCAGAAATGGCTTCGGGAGCCTTCTGGATCAGGTGGTCGATGATCGACAGGTCGTGAGGAGCAAGATCCCAAACAACATTCACGTCATGCTGAAATAGACCAAGATTCACCCGAGTGGAATCGTAGTAATACAGCTTGCCCAGTGCACCTTCTTGCAACAGCTGCTTGATCTTTTGCACCGCACCCGTGAACAGAAAGGTGTGGTCAACCATGATTTTCAGGTTTTTTCGTGCGGCCAACTCAATCAGTTCCCGCGCTTGGTCTGCATTGCTTGTGAATGGCTTCTCGACAAAAACGTGTTTGCCATTCTGCAGGGCCGCCTTAGCCAGTTCATAGTGCGTCCAGACCGGCGTCACGACGGCAATGGCATCAATCTCGGGGGAAATCATCAGCTCGCCAGGATCACCCGTCACCAGCACGTCCGGATAGGCTTTCGCCACTTTCCGCCGGGCGGTGGCACTCTTGTCGCAGACGGCGACCACTTCGGCTTCATCCATTCGGTCGAGGTTCCGAACAATATTCGGCCCCCAGTACCCATAGCCCACAACTCCAAACTTCACCATACCTTCACTCCGTAACTCTCCCAATGCGTCTTCGTTCCGCGGTCTAGTAAATAACGTCGCCATATCGGAATGAACCTCATTAGGGGAGGAAGTGGTTAATGTGAGAGGGAACCGGTCTAGTGAGCGCCGTCGCCGAGCAGCACTGCACCCGGGGTGCGAGCCAAGATCTTGATGTCCATCCAGGGAGACCAAGTGCGGGCGTATTGCAGGTCGAGACGGACCATGTCATCAAATTTGACGCGGCTGCGACCGCCGACCTGCCAAAGCCCGGTGATCCCGGGTTTGGCCTCGAGCAACCGCCGGCGATGCCAAATGTCGTAAGCTTCGACCTCGTAGGGAACGGGAGGACGGGGCCCCACTAATGACATTTCTCCGCGCAATACATTGATCAACTGGGGAAGTTCATCCATGCTGGTTTTTCGCAAAAAGGCTCCTGCACGAGTAATCCGGGAATCTTTGGTGAGCTTGTAAACGCCTACCCCGCTGCTGCTCGATGGGTGTTTGCCGGCCTTACCGGCAATCAATTGTTGAACGTACTCTTTATGCACTCCGGCATCATTGTTCACATACATCGAGCGAAATTTCAGGAACACAAATGACTTTCCGTGTTGACCGATCCGGCGTTGCCGGAAGAAAATCGGGCCTTTCGACGTCACTTTAATGGCGAAGGCAATCAACAAAAAAATCGGCAAGAATAAGACGAGCGCCAGCGCGCTTCCCAGAATGTCCATTACGCGCTTCATTATGTGGAATGACTTGCGGGCGTCCTCTCGCTGGGACAAATCGGGATACAGCGTAGGGTTGCTCGATCGCTGATCGCCCTCGTGATCCCAATCCTCCGGAAAAACGTGGAACGAGATACTAAGCTGATTGAATTGCTCAGCGGCTAAGCCCTTGCTTAACGTCTGAGTCACCCTGGTGATGATCGTGCTTGGAATCGAGTTATCGTCAACGGCGATTTCGGTGAAGAGAACGCCGATCACAGAATCATTTGCGTACCACCCAGTAATGTCGGTTTCCCGCGAGGAAGCGGAGAGCGCTGACAGTATTTTGCTTAGCGTCTTTCCATTTTTCTCGGACGGGAGGGGTTTACCCAAGTCGAGAAGCATCAACATAAAGGGCTTGCGCGAGCGCTCGCTTCGCTTTCTTTCGAGCGCGATCATCCGCCGAAAGGTCTCGGCGTTCAACAGGACCGAATCCTCAGGGGATGGGACTCCAGAAATTGGGCTTACGGTCGCACGTTTGGTGGAACTTCTTGCGTTCACGATTCCCTCCGCTTGTTCTGCTTGTGGGGAGTGGAGACAAGCGAACCGCTGGTTGCGTATGATTCTTGGAAATTAAGAGATTAGGAGATGCCGGCCGGTGCTTCAGCCTTGCTTGGATCGGTCGATTGCAGACGAACTGTACCGCTGATAATAGTCGCTGTGCGCTGCGTTTTCGCTGCTGTTTACTAGCGCTCCCAGCAACTTTGACTTCTCGAGAGCTTCCAGACCCTTCTGTAGTTGTCGCTTTTCTGTCGTGCCCTTTCGCGTGACCAGCAGGATTCCATCTGCCAGGCGGGACCAGATGCTCGTGTCGGCCAGAGGCAGAACCGGCGGAGAGTCAATCACGATCCAGTCGAACCATGCCGTCAATTGATCCATCAAGGGCGAAAGCCTTCCCCGTTGCATCAATTCCAGAGGGTTTTGTGGCGCGGCGCCCGCCGGCAGAATCCACAGTCCCAAACTCTCCAGCTTATAAAAGTTGATGCTCTCGGTTTCTCCCGAGAGAAACTCGCACAGGCCCGGGATCTTGCCTAAACCGAATTGCGCCGCCGCCGTGGGACGCCGCAGATCACCATCCAGGAGCAAGGTCCTGTTTTGTCTCCGGCGAGCCAGGGTGCATGCGAGATTCGCCGCGACCGTGCTCTTACCTTCCTGCGGAATGGTGCTGGTAATGACAATCTTTTTTAGGGGACGGGTCTGGCGAAGCTGCCGCAAGCGGACCGCAAGAAAACGGAACTTCTCCGCACCCAGGCTATCCTCTTTACCCACGGCGACCAAGCGGTTTTCCAACGGAATAGCGACGGACAGCACCGGGCATTGTTCCACCGCGTCTGCGGATGCAGTCGTTGAAGAGCCGAATGAATCTGCAGCGGCATGCTCCTTACCATTCCCATTGCTCCCGTACATCTTCCGTTCCGCGGCCTGCAGCAATTCGGTCGCGACAGAAAACGTGGACTCTTCCGTTCCCGAGCGTTCGGATTCGGATCTTTGTAATGCGTCAAATATACGGCTCATTGTTCGTTCACTCTCACCGGCACCCGCACTCGCGATTCGTCTTCCCGGGTTTGCTGGGCCTGCAGGCTGGCGTATAGCGCAAGCAAGGTTTGGGCAGCTTTCCGCACGTCAGGTTCCTCAGCTGTCTGCTCTTTCTTCACTTTAGCCGTTTGAACCCCGAGCCGGAAGTCTCTGGCGATGTCGTCGATGATGTCAGGGCTCACATTTTGCATTTTCTTTCCGTAAGCAGCAATCAACGCGTTTTCGCAGATCGTGTTGATCAATCGAGGGAATCCCTGAGAGTGCTGATAAATGGCGGCGATCGTCTCCGGTGGGAACAAGGCCGACGCATACGGACTTCCTGCAAGCTCAAGCCGGCGCTGAATGTATCCCTTGGTTTCCTCCGAATTCAACGGCACCAGATGGGAACGAAGGGCAACCCTCTGTTTCAACTGCCGGAGGTCTGGAGAGTCGAGCTTGTCGTCCAACTCGGGCTGGCCCACCAGCAGAATTTGCAATAACTTTTCTTCCGCAGTTTCAAGATTGGTCAACAGCCTGATTTCTTCCAAAATCTCTGCCGAAAGATGATGAGCTTCGTCAACCACAAGAACAGTCGTCAGTTTCTTCTGGCTACGTGAGATGACGTACCGAGCAATCTGGAGTAGCAGCTCGCCCTTGTTTTTGCTGACGGCCGGGATACCCAAATCACCGGCGATGTACTGCAGGAATTCGACCGGCGACAGAAGGCCATTGAATATATACGCGTAGGCGATGTCACTGCTTTGTTTCAGCGATTGCAGCAGGCAGCGGAGCAGAAGCGTCTTGCCCGTTCCCACCTCGCCGGTCAAGACGACGAAACCCTTGTGCCGCCTGACGCCATAGTAGAGAGCGGCCAGGGCTTCGTTGTGTCTCCCGGTCGGAAACAGAAACGATGGATCCGGAGTGATTTCGAACGGGTTGCGCTTCAGGCAATAAAAGGCTTTGTACATAGGGAATATCGCTAGCCGCGCAGGTAACTGAAGGCCGAACCTAGCAAAATCGTAACAGACACGAAAACCGTTGTCGCCCAGCCCAGCCGGAGGCGCCGTTGCTCTCTTCGTTCTTCTGTCGCTACTGTGATGGCCGGAATTTCAGAGATGACGGCCACCGGCAACAGCTTTTGCAATTCCTTCTCGTCGTGGATCCGATCATCCATCAGTTCGAAGGCGCCCGTTACCACCGTTCCCAGGGCTAATCCGATGGCCAGCCCAATGCCACAGAACTTCAGGCGATTGGGAAACTCCGGTTTCGTCGGCAGGCTCGGAGCATCCACCACGCGGAAGCGTTCTCCCTGTTGAAGCAACTCCATGCTGGTGGCCATGGAAGACTCATTTTTCTTCTTGAGCAAATCGTCGTAATTCGCCTTGGATTGTTCGTAGCCTCGCGTCAGATCGGAGAGCTGCTGCTCGCGTACCGGCTCCTGATTTAATCGTGCCTGGTAATCAATCACCTTTGCCTTTAACTCTTCCACTCCATGCTCGCGGTTGGCAATCTCGACACGGTTGGCCTGGACCTGACCCTGCAGCTGCACCATGGGGGATGATGCATCCCTCATCTCAGCCGAGTCCGGGTTCGTGGTCGCTCCATTGGGGTCGGCCGCCTTCGCTTTCAGGCTCGCAAGGAGCTGGTCCCTCATCTTCTCCGTCTTCGCGATCTGTTCCTTGACCTTGCGTACATCGGGGTGTCGATCGGTGTAATGCGAACTGAGGTCCGCCAGTTGAGCCCTGAGCTTGTCCAACTCTTCATTCACGGCAGATACCCCAAGGGGGGCCCCACTCTCGGTCTTGGGCGACGCTTGCAGCGATCGATACTGATTGACCAACGTCTCCAGGTAAACCCGCTGTTGTTTCGCCGTATTGAGGGCGTCTTCTTCTGCTTGCAATTGGGACTGCAGGCCAGACAGGATCTGCAAATTACTTCCTACTTGTGCTGGCAACTCCCCTACGTGTTGTCCCTTGAACTCACGAATCTTCTCCTCCTGGTCGGACAATGTTTGGCGCGCCGTCTCCAATTGGCTCTCGAGAAACTTCGTGGTGTCCTCCGATTGCTGCTGGCGCACCTCCAAATTCTCGTTGATGAACAGGTTCGTAAGTTCGCTGGTTACTTTTTGGGCCACACGGGGATCGCGGGACGAGTAAGAGACGTTGAATGCGGTGATCTGATTGCGTTCATCCCGCACCAGTTCGATGTCGATATCTTTGCGCATGCCTTCGACCTTTTGGTCGGGCGACCGTTGGGAGTGCGGGGTTGCGTAAAGGTCGAATTGGTCGATGATGTGCAAAAGCCGTGTCCGGCTCAAAATCTGCTGCGTGATGCTCTGCATGCGTTCTTGCAAGTCATCGTTCACGTTGGGCGTGACATAATCTTTCGGCATGGTGGGCTGCTCCACCAGGATCAGCGTGCTCGATTGGTAGCGCGGCGGAAGCACCCAGCTCAATCCCCACACCGCCGCCCAGCCCAGGAAAAGCGGAATCAAGAAATAAATGTGGCGACGCCGCACCACGCCCAGGTAGCGCTGAAGGTCGAAGCCTTCTGAATTTTGCTCGTCGAGATCGTTAACCATAAAATCTACCTGCCCAGCGGTCTGGAAAACTGATAGGAAATCGAAACAAACTCGCGATTGGTGTTAGGTGTCGCGGCCAGGATGGCGACGCTGCTGTAATCCTGGTGAAGCCGTGTGTAGCCCAGCTGCAGATTGATGTGCTGGCCAACCTGCTGCTGCAGGGAAGCGGTGCCCGAGAGCGTGTGCCCGTTCTCGTCGCCGGCGAGTGTTGAGCCGATAACATCGTTCTGCACATATCCGCCTGCGAGTGATCCACTGAGATTTCGCATCATTTGTTGTCGTAGCGATGCACTCGCACTATCCATGTGAACGGCTCCGATCAACCCACCCCCGCCTGAGATGACATGCGAGTAGCTTACGGCGACGTTGGTCAGTCGGCCTTGCCAGCTCAGGCTAGCTCCGGCTGCAGGAGTCCAGGCTCGCGCGGAGGACGGTTCCGGCTGCAACGGCGGAAGCGGAGGCTGCACCGTATCCGAGTATTGCGGGCCCCCGAAGAAAGAGATCGAGAACCTTGACATCGCATAGAGCGTGTAGAAAAAAAATAGCGCGTGAGTCTGGGTCTCGTTCTGGCCCGCAGTTGGATATGACAGCAATCGCTGATACTCGTAGGTCACGCCAATGTAATGCATCTTGGAAGCACGGAACGAGTAAAACACCGACCCTGCCTGCGAGCTCGAATCAAAGAGCCCAGGGACTTCAGCCTGATCTGGATAATGCAGATTCGTCAACGTGCCACTGGCCCCGACCATGCCGTTCGCCGCAAATTGGAAGGCGATGCCAACGTTCCCGGAATTGCTGAGACGATCCGCAATCGGCGCGATCACCGAAAAATTTCCCTCTTGCGTACCCCCCGATACCGCCCCGGCCGCTGCTAGATCCGGCTGGTTGAGCACATTGGAGCTTTTCAGGAAGCCGTCTCGGGCGCTAAGGGTCACGTGCGGGCTCAGGCGGTACTGAAGATTGATCGACGCGTTCTGGTCCTGCTCGTTCAAGGCACTCTCTCGCTGATAAAAGGTGAATCCGGGAGCGTATGTAGAAACCAGGTGCAGCCGCGGCGTTGTCTCGTCCAGCGCGATGAACGGCGCAACCGAGTAGCTCACATCACTCACCGGGTGGCCGGTCAGGGAGCCCACTGCATTGTCGGTGTATGCACTCGTAAACGCCATTCCGCCACGGAGGTAATTCGATCGCTCGCCGGAGGCGAACGAAGTTGGGTAAGATTGGCCGCTCACAGGAGGCGGAGTCAGCATTTGATCGCCGCTACTCTGCGGACCGACGACGGCGGGCACGGGAGCCGTCGGCATGCTGTCCGTCGGCGCGTTTTCAACCTGGGACCACAGCGTAGCCGCGGGCAACAAGAGCAATCCTACGCAAGTCCGAACAGATAGTTTCATGATTACGGAACCACGATCGTGTCACGCGGCTGAAGCTTGATGTTTTGGGCCGGATTCTGGCCTTTAACCACTTCCTTGTAGTTGAAGCGGAGCCGTGTCTGGGTGCCGTCGGAACTCTGCCGCAGAACGTAAATTGCTTTCTGTTTGGCAAAATCACGGAATCCGCCAGCCACCGCGATCGCATCCAGCACCGTTGCTGCCGTAGCGATGGGATACGAGCCCGGCCGATTGACTTGCCCCAGGATGTTGAACTTTTGACTGTTGATTTGCTGAACGATGACGGTGACGTCAGGCTCGGCGATGTAGCTTTTCAGCTTGGCCGCAATATCTTGTTCCAACTTCAGTGGAGTCCGTCCCGTGGCCTGTACTTCTCCTACCAATGGCAGCGAGATCTTTCCATCCGACCGCACCGGGATCGAACGCGAAATATCCGGTTCTTTCCACACACTGATGGCCAACACATCATCGTTGCCAATTATGAAACTGTCGTCGTGCGGCCTGGCCGTCGCGGGCGCGTCGCTCGATTGGCCAGCTTGTGCGCCGTCATGAGAGGCCGAAGCCGGAGCGCTACTTTCCGGTGCCGCTTGTGCCCGCAGTCCAATCGACATCGCGAAACAGATCCCCGCCACAAAGAGGACAGCTGGCAATGAACTACCGGCGATCCTGGTCGCGGTTAGGACCCTTGGCTTCTCGCCGATGCTGGTGGTTTCTCGGCTCAACTTGCCTTTCCGTTTCCTTTGTTCGGACCCGAAACATTCAATCTCGCCCCCGACAAGGAGGAAAGATAAGACTCCGAAGCGCTCATGTGGTATTGCTCGATTTTATACAGAATTGTTCGATAGCTTACACCCAAAAGGCGGGCTGCGGCTTTCCGGTTCCAGCCGGTTTTCTCAAGCGCCGCTGCGATTGCGTTTCTCTCGGTTTCCCAGCGCACGCTCTGTATCATCGATTTCAACGATTTCGGCAGGGATCCTCTCTCGTCGGCGTCCACCTCTTCTTCGCGCCTGGCCAAAGCCAGATTAGCAAGCGGTCGATGCGACTCGGGGCTGATCATTCTGGAGCCCGCTTCGAGCCCGCTCAGGGTCAGCTCTTCGTCGCCCGCAATCAGGTAGCGTTTGACGAATGTCTCGAGTTCTTTCAAGTTCCCTGGCCAGGAGTAGTTTTGACAGGCATCCAGAGCAAATTGAGTAAACTCACGCGGAGGAAGCCCGTAGTACTTCGCCAATTTATGCATGGAATAACGCAGGAGAAGTTTGATTTCTTCCTTGCGTTGGCGCAAGGGCGGAACATTCACGGTAAACGCGCTGAGACGATAGTAGAGATCGGCGTGCAGCCGCTTTTCGGCCAAAGCGCGATCCAACTTATCGCTGCTGGCGGCAAGAATGCGAACCTCAACCTCCACCGGCTTCGCATCCCGCGAGCGGGAAAATCGGTTCTCTTGCAGAACTTTCAGGATGCGCGATTGCAAAGCAATGGGCATTTCCGTGATTTCATCGAGTAGGACCGTGCCCTTTTGGCCAACTTCGAGCTTGCCCGAACCTTTCGATGACCCATTGCAGCCATTCTCTCTGCCGAAGAGCTCAATCTCCAGTAGGTCTGCCGGCATCTCCGCGCAATTGACTCTCAGGAATTTAAATCCAGAGTAGACGGATCGCTCGTGGATGAGGCGGGCAATGGTGCCCTTACCACTCCCGGGCTCGCCCAGAATCAGCACGGGCACATGCGCCTGCGCGAGCAACTCAGCCTGCGCGCGCAGTTGTTGCATGGCGGGACTGACACTAAGGAAAAATTCGTCCTCGCCCAGAGATTCTATGTCTTCGCTCGCCATCTCCGGCTCCGTACCATCATTCGATGAACCAAGATGACGGCGGACAAGGGATTCCAGTTGCGGCTCACTCAGTGGCCGGACCAGAACATCTTTTGCGCCCAGACGGGTCGCCTCTCTCTGCCGGTCCATGTCTTCGGAATCGCAAAGCACCACGATCGGAAGTTCAGGCCGCAGCCTCCGCAGCCAGGGTAGGAGGTGAAGGCTATCGCCGTCTCCGCGAGGAACATCCAGCAATAGCAGATGGGGAGTCGCGCCGGATTGCACTCGCTCCATGGCATCCCAACCGCTGGACGAAGTTTCCAAGTACCAGGAATTCGACCTTGCGGTGGAGCCAAGCAGACGAAGAACCGACGGTTCACTGCTCACGACCAGCAGGCTTAGGGTTTCAATTGTGTTTGGCGCCATGGGTAAGTGGACCTTTGACCGGGGAGAGAAAGGGGAATTTATGGGGTGGGTTTCTGGGGTATTTCAGACCGGTTCGACTTCGTATCCTTCGACACGTACTGCCAACGATCGCTGGATTGCCTCTACGGAAATAACCAGCGTGCGGTCTCCATTGCGCGAGATCAGTATGCCCTCCATGCCATCGAGGGCCCCGCTCTTGATGCGCACGCGCTGGCCAATCTTAAGGTAGGGATGGGAAGACCAGGGCAGTTCTCTTTCCACCAGACTCCGAACCGCTTCGATTTGCGCGTCTGGAATGGGCGCGCCCTCGCCCCCGGCACCAACCAGTCCGAATACTCCGTCGACCCGAAGGACGCGTAACCGGTCCGAGCGGTTCGGCACAAATTTCGCGAAAACATAACCACTGAAGAGCGGCATCTGCACTGACTTTTTGCGGTCGCTCCAGCGGTGCACCTCGGTGACTAGCGGCAGGAATGTGGTCACGCCTCTCTCTTCAAGTCGCTGGAACACAATTTTTTCGTGCCGGGGACGGGTCTGCAGTCCGTACCAGTTTTCAACTTCTGCCTCGATCTGTGGCGTCGATTGCGGCAATTCACGTGAGAAACCTGCGGTAGCCATAGCTTCGCCCTCTAAGTCACAGTCCGAGTGACCCCAAAAAAATCAGTTACAACGCCATCACAATCGAGATCTCAGCAATGAGATCCAAGGGGGATACTTGGATAAACTGGGGGGAGTTTTACCGGCTCAAAAACAATTGTGCTTCGAACAATCGCTACGTTTCAGTCAGTGCGATTTTCGTGGAGTCATAGTGCATGGAGCACATCGACTGCCAAAACTGAACAGATAAATCACAACTATTCCTATAGTGATAATCGTAATTGATACACCTTAGCCAACAATATGAGTCTTCCTGCTGTCGCCTTCACGGGCTTTACCACGGAACCATCTGGCCGGGGGGAGAAGGTAGTGCCAACCTCATGGTTGGAGTTGCCCTGATGTCAGAAGAGCTTACATCCGATTGCAGATTGTTGCAAGGGGTATGAAGTAATCAGTGCAAGGATTACTCCTGGGCATAAGTCACCTGCAGATATTGAGCAGCCGATCGAGGTTGAGCACTCTTTTTTGCTGGCCAGCGGGAGCAATCCCGATTGAGGTCAATTTTCATCTAAGCTATTGATCCTGCTAATGTTTGTCCCACTGCTTTCTGCCTTGGAGGGAGATGATCATTTTCCGCGTTTGCGAAATGTCAACGGACCCAATCCACAGGGCCCTAATGCAAGACTTTGCAGTTTATGTCCATGACTTGCGACACTTGGGAAAGAAGACAACTGCAAGAAATTTTTGCTAGGCCAGGATGAAATCTGCTTGGGATCACTGGTGCAAGTCCCACAGCAGGGAAAAGGGCGTGCCTATTTGCACGCCCGCGTGATTCGAAGTTGGAGTGGGTTGTCGGCAGCGCTACCGAGCCGGCTATGAGTTGGTTTGGGACACCGACTCGTGCCGACGCATTCGGTAAGCCATAGCGCCGAAGCAGCACAGCCCGGCCAGAGCCAAGTACATCAAAGACGTTCCACCCTCGGGAACCGCAGCGGTAGGGGTAGGCCCGCAACTTTTGTTTTTGTTGTCACCGCTTCCAAAGAACCAGCCCCACCCTCCGTTGCCGCCCTGACTACCACAGAGCCCATTGTTTTGATTGCCGCCCAGGAAGCTTCCCGGCCCTCCGGGGCCAAAAGCGCTGGTCAGAAAAGCAAAGGGCGCATGGTTCAGAACGCTACTTCCCGCAACCGTAACGTTTTGACCGACAGCGCAAGGCGCAAAACAAAGCAGCGCCAAAAAAACTACCAATACAGAAAACCTAGCTCTGGACTTCATAATTGACTTCTCCTCTATGCGTGTCGGGATAGAACGCGGGGGGAAGGCTGTGTTTGTGGAGCCTGCATTTATGCCGCTCCACAAATTATTCGTAATCTTTAGCGCGAAACGCGAAACTGTCAAGACTGATAATTTCTGCGACCCATGTCGCAGCGATTTGCGACTATTGATAGCCCGTCAGGCACACCAAGAATAAGGCGCGCCCCGGTTTGGGCGCGCCTCTTAGGGTGATCGGTTGAAATCGGCAGTCTTAGACGAGCCCTTGGGCTGACATTCGCCGCGATCGCCAAGAAATAGCTCCAAGGCAAGCCAGGGCGGCGATGAAGAGATATGCCAGAGTCGCTCCGCCCTCTGGAACGCTCACCTCACTCCACATTTCCTGCGGCCTTCCTCCCGTCCAGGAAGTGGGAGTGAAGATGTAAAGATTGGCAAACTCGCTCAGGTTAATGCCTTTGCCATTGTTCCAAGCCGCGACAGCCGCATTCAAGAAGCCCCATGCGGTGGTGCTGAGCGGGCCGGTGCTGCTCTTTGCTCCTGAGGTGATGTACCAGATGGCCTCGGAAAGCGCTGCCTGTTGGGAAGATGTGGAACTCGGAAGGAACATCTGGGTTACCAGGTACGCGATTTCGGTGTAGTCCTGAATCGCGGCCGAACCCATGCCTGCCCCGAACAGAGTTTGACTCCCGATGTTGCTGGCGTTGAGGCTGCCGGCGCTGATCCCGCTGGCTGTCCAATGCTCGCCGGTGGTGATGTTGTCGAAGTAATCGTCGCAAATCATGCCGCCCACGGTGTTGCCGGGACCGACATTGACCCCATTGATCGTTCCGCCGTACAAGCCCGCGCCCACGCACCCTTCTGGTCCAGCGCAAGAAACAGCGCTGTAGTGACCATCAAAGGACATCGGGACCGTCGTCTGGGAGGAAGCAATCGGGGAAAAGGACAGGACAAGTAAAGTCAGAACTACTAACCAGAAACCACCCTGGGTTCGCATAGTTAATTTCTACCCTCTCTTCTAAATGCGGGGGAGGGCAGGGCGCGCGGTCCTCTTTCGACCTGCGCACCTCGATCTACAAGAGATACTTTCTACCCAAATGAGGCTTCCCGTCAAGACTGATAATTTCTGCGACAGTTGCAACGCCATGCGTCATGTATGTCACTTGTTTTCATATTGATACATGATCCCGAGAGATAGGGAGGAAAACCAATATTCGGGCATAAAAACCCTAAGAAACGAGCATCTATGGTCGTCTTTTATTCGCCTTTTTGGCAGCGCTTTCCTGCACTGAATATTGAATTCTCAGGACTCGAACAAGGGCGGCAGTAGTTTATAGTTCACTAAAGCAGTCTTAGCCTGGCGGCGGCACACTCCACGCCCGGAGGGTTCGCAATAAAATGATTCGTTCGCAGAGATGTCTGATCCTTGCCTCGGCTCTGATCGCGGCCCTTTTTCCCTCCTGTTCCCGAGATCCCAATGTCCGCAAGCAGAAGTACTTTCAGAGCGGCCAGAGCTACTTTGAGAAGGGCAAGTATGCAGAGGCCGAGATCGAGTTCAGTAATGCGCTGAAGATAGACCCCAACTTCGCCGATGCCCACCACAGCTTAGCTGAAAGCTATCTCAAGCTACAAAAAGCGGACGGCGCTGCGGAGGAACTCGCCCGTACCGTTCAACTGCAGCCACAGAATGATGAGGCTCGCCTGGAGCTGGCGAATCTGCTGATCCTGGGCCGTCGCCTTCGGGAAGCCCAGCAACTAGTAGACCTCCTGATACCAGAGCGGCCGAGCGATCCGGCGGTTCACTCTGCGCTCTCCAATCTTCTGGCTGCGCAAGGGGACGTTCACGGCGCAATCGATGAGATGCAGAAGACAATCGCGCTCGATCCTGGCCGCTGGCAGTCATACCTGAGCCTTGCCTTATTAGAAATTAGAAATAATCAATACGATGCCGCGGAAGCGAGCTTCCAGAAAGTAATCGAGCTGCATCCCACAGCATCCGGGCCCCGCTTATTGCTGGGCAATTACTACCAATCTCGCAACCGATACGCTGACGCCGAGCAGCAATTCCAAAAAGCGATTGATGTCGATGCGAAAAATCCGGAGCCGCGAGCCGCCCTCGCCCGCTTGTACTTAGCTGAAGGCAAGAAGGCGGAGGCCGAAGATGTTGCCAAACACGCCAAGCAGGACCTTCCCGACAACTCAGCCGCCTATCGCATGTTGGGCAATCTCTACTTCGTGGATGGCGACTTCGACAAAGCTGTCGCCGAATACAGCGCCCTCAGCCAGCAGTACCCGGCCGACCTTCAGGTCAAGAAGGATTACATCCAGCTACTTCTCCAGAAAAATCAGATCTCGGAGGCGAGCGCACTGGACGCCGATATTCTCAAGGCGAATCCCAACGACAATGACGCTCTGGTCTATCGCAGCCAGATGCAAATCAGCGCGGGCTTTAACAGCGAGGCGATAACCATCTTGCAGACGGTGATCAAGAATGACCCCACCCATAGCGAGGCGCACTATGTACTCGGGGTGGCAATCGAGAAACAGGGGAACACCGAGGGTGCTGCCAACGAGTGGAGGGAAGCGTTGCGTCTCCGCCCTGACTTGCTGGATGCAGTGCGAGCCTTGGCAGCCTTGGCCATGAGCACAGGGGACATGGATGGCCTCGACCAGTACGCCACGCAGATGACCAAGCTGCAACCCGATTCCCCGGAAGGCTACTCTCTACGGGCACTTTCCAAGGTCAATCGCAAGCGCTTCTCCGCGGCCGAGGTGGACGTTCGTAAGGCCATCGAAATCGCCCCCCAGAGTTCGTTCGGGTACGTGCAGCTGGGCAACTTGAAGTTTGCCCAAAACCAACTCGAGGACGCCGGTAAAGCTTACCAGGCCGCCCTCGATCGTAATCAGAATTCCAAAGATGCGCTGCGTGGCCTGCTGAATACCTATGTCGCGCAGAAGCACGTGGATCAGGCCATTGCGGCTGCGAATGCTCAGATCGCGAAGGTGCCGAACGACGGCGCGTTTTATGATTTGCTCGGAACGGTGTTATTCGTCAACCAGAAGGACCTGGCCGGGGCCGAGACCGCCTTCACCAAATCCGTCGAACTCGACAAGAAGAGTACCGACGCACAGCTCAAACTAGCTCAGGTGCAAGCCGCCAAGGGATCGACAGATCAGGCCATCGCCACCTGCCGTCAGGGCCTGGAGAACAATCCAAACGAGCCGGCTTTCGATATTCTGCTCGGCGATTTGTATCAATCGAAGAAGGATTGGATTCATGCCACCGAGGCCTATCAGAAAGCGCTCGCCCTCAAGCCGGAAAATCCCCTGGCATCGAATGACCTCGCTGCCGTCATGCTCGAATCCGGTGGCAATCTCGACGTGGCTCTGTCACTGGCGCAAACCGCTCGACGAGGATTGCCAGGTTCTCCCGGCGTGGCCGACACGCTCGGTTGGATCTACTATCAGAAAGGAGCTTATCCGTTGGCAGTCGATTCGCTCCGGGAGGCGGTGAGGCTGGCCCAGGCCAGCCATTTGCCGGACGAACCCCAAATTCACTATCACCTCGGAATGGCGTATGCCAAAGTCGGCCAAGCGGCGCTTGCCCGGCAGCAACTAGAAAAAATGTTGAAGATGAATCCCGACTCAAGCGACGCGAGCGACGCCAAGAAGCAGCTCGCGCAGCTCAAGTCCTAGCATCGCCGGAGCGAGCTGTGGAGTCGAAGAGCGCATCTGCTCATCCGGAGTTGGCGGGGCCGGGGCTGCCGCGGAATTGCTGAATTCTATGCGGGGCCGATAGCATCTTAGATCCTGTGGCCGAGATAAACCTAGAGCAGCATGCTCAGCAAGATTCAGCGGAACAAGACGATTTGAGATCAGGGAAGGCGGTGGAAGATATAAGCCCCGCCCACGTCTGGTTGATGGCGTTCAGCGTGGGCGCGGTCGTGGCCAACATTTACTATATCCAGCCGCTGCTGGCGACGATCGCGGCGACGTTCCGTATCTCGGTGCCGCAGGTGGGAACGGTCGCCATGCTCACGCAGCTCGGCGCTGCGTTGGGGATGCTGTTCTTTGTTCCGTTGGGCGATACCAAGGAGCGGCGACGTCTGATTGTTTGCTTGCTGGTAGCTGAATCCGTGTGCCTGGCCGCGATGGCAAGCGCGCAGAGTTTTGCCTGGCTGGCCCTCGCCAGCTTGGGCATAGGAATTACGACGGCGACGGTTCACGTGATCGTTCCGTTTGCGACCCATCTTGCGTCTCCCGCACGCCGCGGAGCAACGGTGGGAGCTATTCTGGGTGGGTTGTTGTTTGGCATTCTGCTGGCGCGAACCTTCAGCGGACTGCTGGGCGCGTGGGTGGGCTGGCGGGCGATTTATTGGTTAGCGTCGGGTCTCATGCTGGTGCTGGCAGTCTTGATTCGAACGGGACTGCCCATTAGCAAACCCGAGCTGCAACTTTCCTGGCCGAGTTTGATTGGTTCCACGTTTGTTCTCGTCCGCAATCAGCCGGTACTTCGAGAAGCGGCTACGCTGGGCGCGATTTTCTTCTGCGCCTTCAGCGCATTCTGGACCACGCTTGCGTTTTTTCTGGAAACTCCACCGTATCACTATGGGAGCGCCGTAGCTGGGCTCTTTGGACTCGTGGGCGCCGCTGGGGCGGTTTGCGCGCCTTTTGTGGGGCGCATGGCGGATCGCTATGGGGCAAGGCGGAATGTGTTTGTGGCGCTTGTCGTCGCACTCATTTCATTCGTCGTTCTTTATTTGTTCGGAAAGCACATGACCGGGCTGATTGCGGGAGTGGTATTGCTGGATATTGGTGTCCAGTCCGGCCACGTTTCGAATCAGACGCGAATTTACGGACTCCTGCCGGAGGCACGAAGTCGCCTGAATATGGTTTACATGATCTGCTATTTCAGCGCCGGAGCTCTGGGTTCGTACGCCGGGTCGGTGCTGTGGCAGCGGTTTGGCTGGGCGGGCGTATGCGGATTGGGGTGCGGCCTGCTGGTGGCGGGATGCGTTATATACGGCTCGACCGGGCAGAAGGATCCGGGCGTGCGGGTGGATCGTTGGGACAATTGGAAAGAAGTCCGGAAGTCTGGAGTTTAAATGGGTTTGCCGCGGAAGAAGTAAACAAGCTCGATGATCAGGATGATGACGACCATGAGTTCGAGTACGAAGGCGCGGCTCTGGTTGAACTCGTCCACCATGAAGCGGTAGAGCTCCTCGGCAGTTTGCAGCTTTTGCTGGACGAGGTCCTTGTAGTCGGGCACGCCGACTTTGGACGCCGCCAGTTTGTACAGGCGGGCGGAAAACATATCACTGAGGAACTTGATGGCGTTATCGGCACGCTCGGTCAGTTCGCTCACATCCAGTAAGACCGTGTGAAGCTTGGAGGCAGCGCGGGCAGTGCGCCAGCGCGACCACAGGCCGCGGCCTCCGCGCTCGAGGAAGTCGTAGACGTCTTCGAGCTGCTTGGTGAGCAGATCGTCGTAGTGGCGAAACTCGAGCAGCTGCGAGTTGGCGTACTGCAGGAGCTGAACCGCCGTTTCGGCACCGGAAGGAGTGTCGTAAATAAAGGCCGCATTCCATCCGATGACGGCGAGGTCGCTAGGGTAGTAGGAGATTCGCGACTGAAGAATTTCCTGACGTTCTCCGTCTGACAGTGGCTGGTTCTCTCCACGAACTACTTGAGAAATGCAATCTCCCTGCGACGCGAGCAGATCGGCCCCCGAGGGCGAGCCAGCAATCTCGCGCAGGTGGAAGATGAAGTAGTCCTCTTTCAACCACTCCGTGGTATAGGGTTTCACGAGCGCGGGAGCAGCTCGCTTTAGCTTCTCTTTGACGATGCGGGTGGCGAGACTTTCGAAATTCGTGTCCCAAACCCAGCGGCTGGAAAGTTGCACCAGCTTGTCCCAATCGCCGGAAAAGGGCAGTTCAAAGACCACGCTGACCACGCCGTAGTCGAAGTATTTGATCTCGCCCTGAAGACGCTCTCCGCTTTCCAGGATCAGCGGCTCCAGAGCTTCTTCAATCGGAGGGCGCTGGAAGCGGACGTATCCGGGAGCCATGTGTTTAAAGCTGGTGTCGACGGTGCGCGCGCCAAGAATGTGACGAAGTTCGTCGAGGCGAATCTCTTCGCAAACGTCAAACTGGATCAGAACGAGGACCGAGCCGCATAGTGGCGCCTCGGGCGGCTTGGCAGCGACCAAAGTCGGCAGGGCCTCGGTCGGAACTTTGCCGAGCACCGGTGCGGTTAATGTAGCTTCGTGATCCATACTTCAGCGACCAGAATTCAGTCCAGCGGCTTTCAGGTTCGTTGACGACCGGCGAGACTTCTATTGTCCCAGAATCCGAGCCATCTGGCGAGGGGGAAGGTGTTAGCCATGAGCTATATTAAGTAATAAACACTTTAGAATCAGCCTCTTCGGGACGCCTTCCACAGTAACGCTCCTGCTGCCAAAGCAGCCCATCCTAGCCCGGCGCGCTTCATGGACTGAAAGACTTCAGCCTGGCGTTGGCGGGTGCGGGCGGATTCGGGATATGGGTGGGACGGAGAAATATCTGGCTCGTGGAGCGCCATTTGTAGCACCTCGGCCAGATGAAAGGCATGACGACGAGTTCCTTGGGCGATCTGTTCACGGCAGCTGAAGCCGTCGGCGATGATCAGCCAGTCGGACGGGGCTTGGCGGACGGCGGGCAGAAGTTCGAGTTCGCCGATGGCAATAGACATGTCGTAGCTCTTGGGCTCAAATCCGAATGAGCCCGCCATGCCGCAGCAGCCGGGAGCGGGACTTTGAAAGTCAACGCCCAGGCGCCGCAGGACGGCCTCTTCGGCGGTCATCTTCATCAGGGATTTATGGTGGCAATGGCCGTGGAGGATCGCCTTGCGCCGCAGTCGGGGCAGCGGCAGATGCGGCGAGTGGATTTCGAGGAATTCGCTGAGCAGGAAAGTTTGGCGCGATAGGGCTTGCGCCCGTTTGTCGTGAGGAAAAAGATTGAGGAGTTCGTCACGAAACACCGCGACGCAGCTGGGTTCGAGACCAACCAGGGGAATTCCGGCTTCGATTTCCGGAGAGAGTTGGTCAAGAATTTGCAGCAGAAGGGCTTGAGCACGGTCGAGCATGCCATGGTCGTAAAGCGGACGGCCGCAGCAGAGGTGGACGCGGGGAACGACTACCCGGAAGCCGGCAGCTTCGAGCACATCCACCGCAGCCTTCGCGGTGGCAGGCAGGAAATAGTTATTGAAAGTGTCAGGCCAGAGCAGAACTGGCAGAGCATCCGGATGGTGGGTTGGCTTACGACTGCGGTGAAACCAGGTTTTGAAAGTTTCTGGAGCGAAGGCGGGGATCGCTCGCTGCCTGGGAATCCCGGCCACAAGTTTTGAAATATCGCGCAAGAACGGCAGTTGCGTGGACAGGTTGGCGAGTCCGGGGGCATGCGACGCCACCCGCGCCCAGAGGTCGATGTTGGCGAAAGCATAGGCATTGCGCGAACGCATGCGGCCTTCGTAGTAGTGAGAAAGAAACTCGGCTTTGTAGGTGGCAACGTCGACGCCGACAGGGCAATCGCTCTTGCAGCCCTTGCAGGCCAGGCAGAGATCGAGCGACTGCTTCACTTCTTGGCTGCGCCAGCCCTCACGAATGACTTCCCCTTGCGTCATCTCCCATAGAAGGTGCGCGCGGCCGCGTGTGGAGTGCTCTTCTTCGTGCGTGGCCCGATAGCTGGGACACATAAGGCCGCCTTCTTCGCGACGGCACTTGCCTACGCCCACGCAGCGCAGAGTGGCCTGGGCAAGGCTGCCGTGGTCGTCGAGGAATTGAAAGTTGGTTTTTGGTTCCCACGGCGAATAGGCGTCACCGAGGCGAAGATTTTCGTCGAGCTTGTAGGGCTCGATCAGCTTGCCGGGATTCATCTTCCAATCCGGATCCCACGCCGCCTTGAACTCACGGAAAGCCGAGACCAGTTCCGGGCCGAACATCTTCGGAAGCAACTCGGCGCGCGATTGACCGTCGCCGTGCTCACCGGAGATGGAACCCCCGTAGCTGACGACGAGATCGGCAGCCTCCTCCATAAACTTGCGGAACTGGGCAATGCCATCTTTCGATTGCAGATCAAAATTGATTCTGGTGTGGACGCAGCCGTGGCCGAAGTGTCCGTAGAGCGAACCCTTGTAGCCATAGACGGCCATCATCTTTCGCAGATCGCGGAGATACCCACCCAGCTTCTCGGGAGCAACGGCGGAGTCTTCCCAGCCTTCCCAGTTCAGCGCTTCGCCGGGTACGTGCGACGTGACACCGAGGCTGGACTCGCGAACCTCCCACACGCGCCTGGCTTGCTGCCTGTCGGTATGGAGACGCATCAGGGGAGGACTCGCGCTGCGGCCGAGCGTCTCCATCAGGCGACGGGCCTGAAATTCTGCTTCCAGCGCGGATTCCGCCCCGAATTCGACCATCAGCCAGCCGCCGCCTTCGGGCAAGAGCGCCAGCCCCTCGGAGTTGATGCCCTTGGCCCGGGTGTAGCCGACGAGAAGATCGTCGAAGCCTTCGAGCCCGATAGGCTTGTGCGCCATGATTTCGGGCACATGGTCGGCACACTGATAAATGTCAGGGTAGCCGACCACCAGCAGCACACGTTCGGGCGGACTCTCGACCAGGCGGCACATTGCTTCGAGAACCGTGACGCAGGTGCCTTCGGAGCCGACGAGCGAGCGCGCCACCTGAAAGCCATTCTCCGGCAGAAGATAATTTAGGTTATAGCCGGAGACGCGCCGCGGGATATTTGGAAAACGCTGGCGCACGAGATCGCCGTAGTTGGTGCCGATGGTTTGCAGTTTGGCGTAGATCTCGGCGCGGCGGCCACCTTGCTGCAGGATGTTTTCGAGCTCCGTGCTGGATGTGGCGCCAACCGTCATGCGCGTGCCGTCGTAGGTCAGAATCTCCAGCTCCTCGATGTTGTCGTCGGTTTTGCCGGCCATAACGGAATGCACGCCGCAGGAATTGTTGCCGATCATGCCTCCGAGGGTGCAGCGATCGTGCGAGGCGGGATCAGGCCCGAAGGTGAGATGGTGTTTTTCGGCCGCAAGACGGAGATGGTCGAGGACGACTCCAGGCTGCAGGCGGGCGATGCGGCGGGTGGGATCGATTTCAAGGATCCTCGCCATGTATCTGGAAAAATCGAGGATGACGGCGACGTTGCAGCATTGCCCGGCCAGAGATGTGCCGCCGCCGCGGCAGAGCAGCGGAGCGCCAAACTCACGGCACAGCGCAACTGTGGCGGCGACATCGTCGTTATCGCGAGGCAGCACAACGCCGATAGGAACCTGGCGGTAGTTGGAGCCGTCGGTCGCGTAGAGCGCGCGGCTGCCGGGATCAAACCTGACTTCACCGCGAACCTGTTTGCCGAGAGCCTTCGCCAGACCAGAGGCATCCACCGCCGCATACTGCGCTTTTGCGGCCTGTGCGAGTTCTCCAAATCTGTCTGACATGCGGCCGGTTTTTCTTAAAGTCGATGATAAGTCCAGCGGTTGATTCGAAGATCAGTTCGAAGACGAATTCCCCGCGTCTGCCTTGCGAGTCACATTGGTGATCTGAATCTTGGTTTTGCCGCCCTCGGCTTCAATATTGATGGTGATCATGCTCTTGTGATCGTTCGAGATGATGGTACAGCGGCCAGCATCTGAGCTCGTGACCATCGCGTTGGGGAACTTCGACTTGTAGAAGCCAGCCACTTTATCCGGGGAGTCGCTGCTCTCCGAGCTTAGCGAGACGGTATGGACACCGCCGAAAGTTACCGAAGCGGCGCCATCTTTCAGCAAGTCTGCTCCTGGATACAAGTCCACTCCCAGATTGCGCGCGGCCTCGTCTGGATCCTTGGTGGTTTCAACACTGCCAAAAGGCGTCTCCACTTTTACGTTGTTGCCATCCTGGTGGATGCGGGAATGGCGGGCGACTCGCGTGGCAAAAAACACGAGCGATGTAATGCCGAGAATCCCGAGAAGAACCACCGCGCCGACCACGAGCAAAATGACTTTAAGCGCGCCGCCGCCCTGAGCAGGTCTCGCGGCCGCGAGGGGAGGCTGTGATGTCGCTGCACCGCCGGCAGCGGAAGGCGGGACACCTGTAGTTGCTGAGGGCGAATCGATTACAGCTGCGCCGCACTTGTTACAGAAGCGGGTTCCGGGCGTGATACTGGCACCGCAAGAATTGCAAAACGCCATGGATCACCTCGAACTGGTCGGACCATGAGTCGAAAACAAGGAAACGCTCGGCGCGAGTATACCGCAGATTGATTGGAACAGAGCAGGCTGGGACCTAGCTCCACAACCGAGTCGCATAGTCCGACATGGTGAGTCCGAGTAACAGCAACAGGAAAAACAACGCCGCAATTACCACCAGCTTGGTGAGTTTTTCACGGGCGTGCCAGACGTGCATAAAGAAGAGTGCGACCAAAGTTGCTTTAAAGGTGGCAATACCCAAGGCAACCGCGGCATTGAAGCGGCCCAGCTCGATGAAGGCGAGTTTATAGGTAAGGTAGGTGCAGACCAGCAGGGTGGCCCAGATTCCGAAATACATCTTCAACGGCGACGATTTTGCATGTTCAGACATAAGAAGCCTCACGGATGCCGGTCGATCAGGTAGAGCAACGGGAATAAATAGATCCAAACGATGTCGACGAAGTGCCAATAAAGCCCGCCGATTTCTACGGGAGTATGCCACTCGGGAGTGAATCGTCCCTTCCAGGCCATGATAAAGAGCCACAAAAAGATACCCAGGCCAATGATCATGTGCAAGGCATGCAATCCCGTCATAACAAAGTAGAGAGAGAAAAACATCTGCGCGTGGCGGGGATTGGCGAACTGACCGGGATGCCCTGGAATCGGGACATTCTCGAAACTGAACGAAGCTCCGGGGACGTGATGCTCTTCAAATTTATCTTTGTACTCAACCGCTTTGATACCGAGAAAGACGAGGCCGAGAAGCATGGTGATCGCGAGCATGCTGATGAGCAGAGTTCGACGCGCCGTTTGCGCGGCCCAGACGGCGAGGACGACGGTCAAGCTGCTGCAGATGAGTACAGCGGTGTTGGTTGCGCCGAGCGTTGCATCAATCGATTTGCTGGCCGCTCCGAAGTCTCCGAAATACCACTGCCGGTAAACCAAGTAGGCGCAGAAAAGGCCACCAAAAAACATGACTTCCGTGCCGAGGAAGACCCACATTCCCAGACTGGCGGCATCGCGCTGCTGCTGCGGTTCAGCAAAGTGATGCAGCAGTGCGGGATTGTGCGCCGCGTGAGCTTCGCCATGATGGTCGTGGACCGCGGTTAAGGAGTTGGCATTTGCGTTATCGTGCAACGGGGACCTCCTCCTTGTGAGGCGCGTCCAATTCCTCGTAGTTATAGGCTTCCCAGGTCACGACAGGTTCCTCGTCGAAGTTGAAGGTCGGCGGCGGAGAGGCTGTTTTCCACTCCAGTCCAGCGGCGTTCCACGGGTTGTCGGATGCGGGCTTGCCATAGCGCATCGACCACAGGAAATACACCATGGGCAGCAGATAGCCTACGCCAAGGATGGTCGCTCCCGCGGTGGACAACACATTCAGCACCTGGAATTCAGGCATGTGGCTGTAATCGTAATATCGCCGCGGCATGCCCATGTATCCGAGAATGAACTGCGGAAAGAACGTGAGATTGAAGCCGATGAAAACAATCAGCGCCGCCAGACGCGCCCAACCTTCGGGATAGAGACGGCCTGAAATCTTGGGCCACCAGAAATGCATCCCCCCGAGGTAACCCATCACCGCGCCTCCCACCATAATGTAGTGGAAGTGAGCCACGACAAAGTAGGTATCGGTCACATGGACGTTGATGCCGAGAGCTGAGAGAAATAACCCCGTGAGGCCGCCAATCGTGAACAGGCCGAGAAAGCCGAAGGCGTACAGCATGGGTGCATCGTAGCGAATCGAGCCTTTGTAAAGAGTGGCCGTCCAGTTGAAGACTTTGATGGCTGACGGCAACGCCACGGCGTAGCTCAAGAAAGAAAATACGAGCGCGGAGTACACCGAGATTCCGGCCACGAACATGTGGTGTGCCCAAACGAGAAAGCCAAAGACCGCGATCGCAATGGAAGAAAAGGCAACGAAATGGTAGCCGAAGATGCGCTTGCGCGAGAAGCAGGCGATGATTTCGGTGACCACGCCCATCGACGGCAGAATCATGATGTAGACCGCGGGATGGGAGTAGAACCAGAACAAATGCTGGAAAAGAACCGGATCGCCACCAAGCTTGGGATCAAAGATCCCGAGGTGCAGAGCGCGTTCTGCAGCGACCAGGACGATGGTGACGGCGACGACCGGCGTGCCTAACAGTTGAATGATGCTGGTGGCGTAGTGGGCCCAGATGAAAAGAGGAAGGCGCGACCAGGTCATCCCCGGGGCACGCATGCGGTGGATGGTGACAACGAAATTCAATCCGGTAAGGATGGAAGAAAAACCAGCAATAAAGATCGCGATTCCGGCTTCAACAATCTTCGTATTCGTGAAGGACGTGCTGAACGGTGCATAGAAGGTCCATCCGGTGTCCACGCCGCCGGTGAGCATGCAGTGCAGCATGATCACGCCGCCGATGATGTAGAGGTACCAGCTCAGCAGGTTGATGCGGGGAAAGGCAAGATCCTTCGCGCCGATCATCAGGGGCACAAGAAAGTTTCCCAGCACGGCGGGAATGGAAGGAATGAGGAAGAAAAAGATCATGACCATGCCATGCATGGTGAAGATCTTGTTATAGGTATCCGCCTGCACCAGGTCGCCCGCGGGCGTGAGCAGCTCGAGGCGGATGAGCAACGCGAAGAAGCCCCCAATGAAAAAGAAGAAGGTGATGGAGATGAGATAAAGCAACGCAATGCGCTTGTGGTCAGTGGTGAGAAGCCACGACCACACTCCATACTCCTGGTTCAAATAGTTCTCGCGTTCCGCCCCTTGCGGGATCACGGGTTGAGGTATTGGGGTAGCCGCCATACTCATTGCACCTGACTTCTGTCGAGTTGGGCCTTCGGTTGTGCTTGTGCTTGTTCACTCGTCTGGTCTCGCAGCGGAGCCAGGTGAGCATTCGTTTTCGCGCCTCCAGCCGGCTTGGCCGCAGAAATTGACTTGATATAAGCGACCAGGGCGTTGACCTGCTCCTCGCTGACTAATCCTTGAAACGTGGGCATGATCGGCTGAAATCCTTTGACCCGCTTCGCCCCCGGATCGAGGATGCATTCGCGGAGATAGTTCTCGTCAGCCGTGACGGTGCGTCCATCTTCGAGTTGAACCGGCTGGCCGTAAACGCCTTGCAGGTTGGGGCCGCGTCCTTGGGTATCGCTGCGATGGCAGGTGGCGCAGCCCAGCTCGGCAAAGATTTTCTCTCCCGTCGCAGAGAGAGGACCGGTGGATGCGCCGCTCATCCAGGCTTCATATTGCGCGGGTTCCTGAACAATGATCGAGCCCACCATGCCGGAATGCTGCGTGCCGCAATATTCCGCGCAGAAGAGATGATAGACGCCGGGCTTGGTTGCACGAAACCATTCCACCGTGTAGCGGCCGGGCAGCACGTCCTGCTTGATGCGGAAAGCCGGAATATAGAAGCTGTGGATCACATCTTGCGAGGTCATGATGAGTTTGACGTCGCGTCCCACGGGAACGTGCAGTTCGTTAATCTCACGCTGGCCTTCCGCGTGCTCCACCTTCCACATCCATTGTTTTGCCACGACGTAAACTTCCGTGGCGTCGGCGGGGGGAGTGCGCTCTTTGAAATAAACGACGGCGCCCCATGCGAAAATCACCATGAAGATGGCGAATGGAATCGTGCTCCAGGTGATTTCGAGAGCCGTGGAACCTTCGATCTGTTCGGCGCGAACGCCGGGGCGATGACGAAAGCGGGCCGCGAAGAAGATGAGAAGGACGAAGACCAGCAGGGCCATCATCCCGGTGACGATGAGCAGGAAGATATAAAGTGCATCCACGTGGGCCGCCAATGTGGAGGCCTGCTGTGGCCATAATGGAAAATTATTGAGCATACCTTGTCTTCGTTGCCGTCTTCTTGGCTACCGAGCGATCCAGTCGCACCAAGATAAAAATCAAACCACCGATCAGAACAATGGTCGCGGCTGCCGCCAGGCGAAGAATGTTCGCCACCATGGCGCCATATTTTCCCGTCTCGGGATCATAGTGATAGCAATAGAGCAGCACGGCGTCCACCGCGTTGCCGATCTTGCCGTGCGAGGCTTCCACCAGACCCAGACGCAAATCCTTGGGAGGAAAATCCACGCCGTAGAAGTAGCGCGAGATGCGGCCTTGCGGCGTGAGCACCATGATGGCGGTAGCGTGCGCATACTGGTTGCTCTTGGCGTCGTATTGATACTGAAAGCCGACGGTTTTGGCTAGTGCGTTGATGGAATCCGGCGGCCCGGTGAGGAAATGCCAGCCAGCCGCGGCGTTGGCACGGCCGTAGCGTTTGACGTAGTCGATCTTCTTGGCCGCGGCCATGTCGGGAGTTTCGCGCGGATCGAAGCTCACGGTGACCACGTCGAATTCGTTGCCCACATCAAACTTTACCAGGCGCATCGCGCTCGCGAGCCCGGCCAGAGCTTCACCACATAGCATGGTGCAGTTGTAATAAACCAGATTGAGGATGAGTGGCTTGCGTCCGAAGTAATCGCCCAGCTTCACGGCCCTGCCGGTATCGTCGTGGAAGGCGAGATCGGGCGGCACCTGCGCGTTCAGATGCTGCTCGATGCCGACATTTTCAAGTCGCGGCGGACGCATGTTCGCCGGCGGAGATGTGACGCCACTATTGATCTGCGCGACCGCGGAGGCCGACAGCGCAAGCGACAAAACGCAGGCGGCGGCAATCGAATTGAATTTCTTGAAACTCACTTCTTTTCATCCTTAGCGGCGGCGTCGATTTTGCCCGTTGTGTTTTCCTTGGTCGCGCCTTGCGGGCGCACCGGCAGGCCGCGCTGCACCAGCAAATCCATTGCGCGTTCGATGGGAATACGAACGGTTCCAGATTTCTCGTCGACCCATCCGTAGCTGTAAAGTGTTTGTTCTTCCGCCAGCCGAATTCCATTCAGCTGGCCGCGTTCATCTTCTTCTAGCTTCGGACTGGGGAAGACGGCCTGCGGATAAGCGCGCGGGATGTGCCTCGTATCCTCTGGAACATTGGTCACCAACGGGTTGACCGCTGGCTGCGAAGCTTTTTCGCGGCGGTCGAGAAAAGTATACAGACCTTTGAGGCCAAAAAGGCACATCACGGTTACGATTCCCAGGGTCGCCAGAAAATAGAGAATGGCGCCCGCCTTCAGGTCCTGGTGCTCGAAGCTCCCGTGACCGTTGGGATGTTCGTGTTTGATCTCGTCACTCATATTTCATTGCCCGTGCTCATGTGCCGGCTCCAGAACTTCGTGGGCGTCCTGGTCATAGGCCGGCAGCAGCGGCAGTGATGCCAGGTTGCGGAAAAAATACCAAAGCCAGATTCCGCCGATCGCGATGGGCACAACTACATCGGCGAGCGTCACCGCGAAGGTTACTGAAAAATTTGCCTCGATGATCCAGAAAAGGTCGACATAGCACATCAACAACAACAAGACGGCGACCCAGACCAGTTGTCGAATATTGCGCTTGAACTGGCGCGAGAGCAGCATTGCGAAAGGGATGGCAAAGTGAAAAAGGACCAGGCTCAGTGCAACAAATCCCCATCCGTTATTGATCCGCCGCAGATAGAAAGTGATCTCATTGGGCAGGTTCCCCGCCCAGATGATGAGCCACTGGGAGAAGGAAAAATAGGCCCATACCATGATGAAGGTGAGCATCCATTTGCCGTGGTCATGAACGAAGTTAGGCTTTAGCAGCTCCGACATCGGCTTGTAATTGAAAAGGATGCGCTCGACGACTACCGCGAAGCACATCGCCGACAGGATTTCACCAATGAGGAGGATCAAGCCGAAGATGGTCGAGATCCAGCTGGGGTCAAGCGACATCACCCAGTCGATCGCCGCAAATGAAATAGTGAACGCGTAGAGAATCAGTCCGGGCCCGGCAACCGCCTTAAAGCGCTGGCTATTGTCCGGCGTGCTCGCATCATCGGTTTGCTTCGACCACATCGAAAGCAGGAACGAAAGCACGTTCCAGATCGCGAAGTAAATGATTGCGCGAATGAAGAATCCTGAAAAGTTCAGGTAGCTCTCTTTGACGAAACTGTGTTTTTCGAGATGCTCGCGAATGTGTAGATCCTGAATCGACTCCAGCGGCATCGCCCAAGGATAAATCCGGTGCTGCCAGACCGCGATGATCATCGGAATGAATAGAATCGCCAGCAGCGGCAGGGTTCGCATGGCCGCGCCCAGGATACGACGGATCACCGTACCCCAGCCGCCTCCGGTCAGATGGCGAATCATGAGAATGGCCATGGAACCGAGGGCCACGCCCAGCCAGCACATGAAGCCCACGAGGTAGCCGCGATAGAACTCGTCCGGGCGAGTAAGCGCCAGCGCAACGGCGGCGACGCCGAAGACGACCCCGACGACCAACGAGCGCTGTGAGATTTTTCTTACGACCGGCGGCGCCGCCAAATCGAGATGGGGCCGAGTCGCGGCGCTCATTTCTTTTCCTCTGCTCGTGAATCACTCGGCGCGATGACAGGAAGAGTTGCTCCTGAGCCCGGCTCTCCCAGAAACTTGGGAGGCTCCGACGGAATGTCCTGCCCGGAAGGAACATCTACCTTCGTGGCGTTTTGACTCAACTGCAGAGCCCGGATGTAAGCGACGATGTTCCAGCGGTCGCGTGGCGCAATCTGCGCAGAATAGTCGGACATAATACCGAATCCGTTGCTAATGACGTCGTAAAAATGACCCAAAGGTGCTTTCTGCAGGCGCGCGGTATGGTAGGAGGGCGGCTTGACCGAGAACCCGCGCGAGGGGACGAAGCCCTTGCCATCGCCGAGCGGCGAATGACAAGGAGCACAATAAATATTGAAGCGTTCGCGGCCGCGATCTAAAACCTCTTTCGTTACCGGAAAGGGCATGTAGTCACCGGGAGTGCTGCCGATCTTGCCGCTATAGAAATACGTGTCGGCCCGCAAGTCTCCGCGCGCGACAGTACCTTCCACCAGCGGACGGGCACCGCGCTGGTCCGGGAAGAAATCGCTCTTGGCCAAGGGATTCACACGAGGCTGCACATGCATATCGAGCCGGCAGCCGGAAAGCATAGCGATCATCCCGAGCAGAACGAAGACGAGAATTTGACGGAGGCACAGCATTCTAGCTGGCCACCTCCGAGATGGAGCGTGGAGCTAAGCCTTCCAGAAAACTGCGCGTACCAGCGGGATTGTACTTAGGATCGGAAGAGAACACGATCAGGAAGAAGCGGTCTTTCGATGCGAGCGCAAAGCGCGGCACATTAAACACGGGATGATACGGCATCGGCAAACCGTTCAGCGCGAGCATGCCGAACACTGCCGAGAGTACGGAAAAAAGAATCGTCATTTCGAATGTGATCACGATGAAGGCCGGCCAGGAATGCAGCGGCTTGCCGCCGACGTTAATCGGATAGTCAACGGCGGCCATCCAGTACTGCATCAGGTAGCCGGTGAGGCCACCGATGATGCCGCCAATCAGCACTACCAGAGGAACCCGGTTATGGTGAAAGCCGATTTCCTCGGCGAGGCCTTCAATTGGAAATGGACTGTAAGCATCGATCTTCTGATAGCCGGCCTGATGCGTGTGGCGCGCCGCGTCCACCAGCGCCTGCGCCGAATCGAACTCCGCCATGATGCCGTAGATCGGATCGCGCTTCATTCCTTCACCTCCGCTTCCGGCAGGAGGGTACGCATTTCAAAGATCGAAATCGCCGGCAGAAGCCGCAGGAACAGGAACATCAGGGCCAGGAACATGCCGATGGTACCGATGTAGGTCATCCAGTCCCAGCGCGTGGGATAGTACATGCCCCAGGACGAGGTGAGGAAGTCGCGGCTGAGGCTGACCACGACAATAATGAAGCGCTCCAGCCACATGCCCACTAGAACCACAAACGAAATCAAGAACAGCGCGACGGGGCTGGTGCGCAATTTCCGAATCCACAGCACCTGTGGGATAAAGATGTTGCAGAGTAGCAGCGCCGCATAGGCGATGGCATAAGGACCGTGGAGGCGATTCCAGATGGTGAAGGCATCATAGCGATCGCCGCTATACCACCCCATGAAGGCTTCGATGCCATAGCCGTAGGCCACGATTAATCCGGTCGCCAGCATCACTTTGGCCGAGTTCTGCAGATGGCGTTCGGTGATGAAATCTTCCAGGCCGTAAATTTTCCGGATGGGGATGGCCAGCATCAGCACCATCGCGAATCCAGAATAGATCGCGCCGGCCACGAAGTAGGGCGGGAAGATGGTGGTGTGCCAGCCCGGGACAATGCCGATGGCGAAATCAAAACTCACGACCGTATGAACCGAGAGCACGAGTGGTGTGGCTAATCCCGCCAGTAACAAATAGGCAGTCTCGTAACGCGCCCAGTGCCGAGCTGATCCGCGCCAACCCATCGCCAGTGCGCCATAAATCAGCCGGGCGGCAGGATGAGTCGCGCGGTCGCGCAGCGTGCCCAAGTCAGGAATCAGGCCGATGAACCAGAACAGCGCCGACGTGGTGGCGTAGGTCGACACGGCGAAAACATCCCACATGAGCGGGCTGCGGAATTGCGGCCACACCTGCATGGTATTGGGGTAAGGAAAAAGCCAGTAAGCCAGCCACGGACGGCCAACGTGGATAGCGGGATAAATGCCCGCGCAAGCCACGGCAAAAAGTGTCATGGCTTCGGCGAAGCGGTTGATCGAGTTGCGCCATGACTGCCGCAAAAGAAGAAGGATGGCGGAGATAAGCGTACCGGCGTGGCCGATTCCGATCCACCAGACAAAGTTAACAATGGCAAAGCCCCAGCCGATGGGAATGGTCGACCCCCAAATCCCGATGCCTTTCAGAAAAAGGTATCCGATGGCATAGAGCATCATCATCGTCAGCATGAAGGCGATGCCGAAACCAGCGAACCAGCCGTTCGATGCGGGACGGGTCAGCACAATCGCGCTGATCTTCTCGGTGACGGTGCCAAAGGTATGGCCCGGCTCAATTACCGGAGCTCGCTCGTCTTCCACCGTCGTCTTATATGGCTCGTTCATTTATTCGTCGCCCATGCTTGCGCTGTGCTACACGCGCTTGGTCGCCTATGCCTTTAGGTCCGGATTTGGGTTGCTGACTTCCGCCAGATAGGTTGTACGCGGACGAGTGTTGAGTTCGCCCACGAGACTATAATTGCGGGACTCTTGCTTTAACTTCGAGACCTTGCTGTTGGGATCGTTGAGATTGCCGAATATGATCGCGCCAGCCGGGCAGGACTGCTGGCATGCGGTTTGCAGCTCACCGTCTTTGATTTTGATTTCTTTGCCTTCCCGCACCGAAGCGGTTTCAGCGTCGATTTTGTGTTCCGTGATGCGCTGCACGCAATACGTGCACTTCTCCATCACGCCCCGGCTGCGCACGCTCACGTCGGGATTGCGCATCATCTTGTATTGCGGCGTCTCCCAGTCCTGGAAGAGGAAGAAATTAAACCGCCGCACTTTATAAGGACAGTTGTTCGAGCAATAGCGCGTGCCCACGCAGCGGTTGTAGACCATGTCATTCAGGCCTTCGCTGGAGTGATTGGTCGCGCCCACCGGGCAAACCACTTCGCAAGGCGCGTTCTCACATTGCTGGCACGGCACGGGCTGGAAAAACGCTTTGGGATTGTCGCGGTCGCGGGCTTCCTGATCCGGATATTGATAGTAAGTATCGATGCGGATCCAGTGCATGTGCCGGCCGATCGCGCATTGCTCCTTGCCCACGACTGCAATATTGTTTTCCGACTGGCAGGCAATCATGCAGTTGTTGCAGCCCACGCAAGAATTCAGATCAATCGCCATGCCCCAGGCGTAAGCCTCTTCTTTATAAGGATAGGGCTTGTAAAGCGTGAGGCCCGGCGCCGGCTCCTCACCTTGTTCTTTGGCGAAGTCGGGGTGCTTGCGGTATTCCTCCAGCGCAGTTTCTCTTACCAGCGGACGATGATCGCCATTCGGCGTATCCATCGACTGGTAGCCTTGCGTCGAGGCAAGCACGTACTTCTCGCCAGTCTTTCGAATCTGCAAGCCGGTCGCCAACCACGGCGCGGCTGAAGTGCGCAGAGGATAAGCGTCGAAGCCCTGTGCAGTTCCGACGCGGCCAGCGCGTTTGCGTCCGTAGCCCAAGAATACTGTTACCGAGTTGTCAGGATGCCCGACCTGAACCCAAACCGGGCCGGTAACTTTCTTTCCATTGAGCTCGAGTTCGACGAGATCGATGGTTTTGACCTGCAGCCGCTCGGCCATCTTGGGGCCCATCAGAATGGCGTTGTCCCAGGTGAGCTTGGTCATCGGCTTGGGAAGCTCCTGCAGCCAGCCGTTGTTAGAGAATTGCCCGTCGTAAATCGAAGGATCGCGGCGGATGTTGAGCTCGATAGAATTGAGGCTGGCCTGCGCAGGCCGTCCCATGCGCTCGTTACTCTCTGGCTTGGCGCTAACCGGCTTTTGAGTGAACGCCGTCCCCTCAATCCAGCCATCGTGCAGTGATTTGCGCCAGAAAGCCTCGAAGTCGGCACCCGTGTGCTGCTTCTGCCAGTAGGCCCGCACCAGATCGTAGCTTGTGGCATCGGCTTGACCGGACAGCAAGGCTACAAATTCGCTCGCTGTTTTCCCTCCATAAAGAGGAGCAATCAGCGGTTGAATGATGCTGGCCGTGCCATCGTAGGCGCGAGCGTCACCCCAAGATTCGAGTTCGTGCGTCTGGTTTATGTGCCAATTGCAAAGCTCGGCGGTTTCGTTGTCATAAAGGCCGAGATGCACTCGCAGCGGAGCCTTGGCGCTCTTGAGAACAGTGGCAAAACCGAGATCGGCGGGCGCATCATAAGCCGGATTTCCGCCGAGAATGATAAGCAAGTCAACTTTGCCGGCATTGATATCGCCGACCAAATCTTTAATCGATTCGGTTTGATTGACAGGATTCGCGTCGACCGGGTCAGTGTAGAAGACAGTTTTGCCAATGTTGCCGAGCGACTGGTTGATCAGATGACCTAGGGCATGCAGCACAGGAGGTTGATGGTCGCCGACAATGACGAGGCTCGATCCAGCGTGCGAGTGTAATTCGGCCGCAACCGGATCGGCCGCATGTTGCTCTCCATGCAGACGGCCTCCGCCATATGTCCCCAGATCGAATGCGAAATCGGCAACCTCACTCGCGCGAATAGGCCACCGGTGATCCGCCTTCGCACCCGTAGTCGTCGGAGTGCTTTCGATCACATACAGCCGGTTCATGTTGCCGTCGGGATTGCGCCGCTTGGCGAAATCGCGAATGTAGCGGACATTGCCGGGGAATCCGGCGTAGAGAAAGTCGGCGTCGAACGAGACGATCACGTCGGCCTTCTCAAAATCGTAGCGCGTCTCGACCGGCTGGCCGAAGGCCAGTTTCGCGCCTTCGAGCACGTTGTCGCGATTGACCGGCTCGTACACATGCCACTTGGCCTGCGGATAAATCTTCAGGAAACTGCGCAGCTGATCGGCCAGCGTGGGCGAGGAAATCGTCGGCGTAAGAATACGGATGCCCGCGCCCTGCAGCGCCTTCTGCGCGTTTAAAGGCCCGCGAATCGCAGTAACGAACGACTGCCACGAGCGCTGGTCGCCCATCGAGACCACACTCTGCGAGCGGTCGGGATCATACATCCCAAGAATCGAGGCCTGGGCAAAAATGTCAGTGCCGCCTAACGACGCGGGATGTTGGTCGTTGCCTTCAATTTTTGTGGGACGTCCGAGATGGCTCTCCACCAGCAGCGGGCTGGCGTATCCGCCGAGCGTCATGGCCGTGGCGTAGAACATGGGACGGCCGGGAACCACTTCTTCCGGCTGGCGGACGTAAGGAACGATTGGCTCGAGAGGAAGTTTTACGCAGCCCGTCATGCCCGCCAAAGCCATGGATGCGCCCATGACCTGAAGAAAGCCGCGGCGGGAGACAGAATCGACCCACTCGGATGCGCCCTTGGGAAATTCGCGGTGCAGAGCTTCCCGAAAATCGGGGTTGCCAGCGAGCTCTTCCAGGCTGCGCCAGTATTCCGGGCCGTTCTTCTGATCCGCAGCAGTTTCGATCTGAGCGCGGACAAATTCGAGGTCCAGCTTGCCCTTTTTACTGGGGCAGACGTCTTCGCGCTTTTTTTCAGGCGGCCCAGCTGTATTTTGATCGTCCATTTTCACGGCTGACAATTTGTAACGCAGATCGTCATTATCTGTGGCATGTGTTGCAACTCGTGATGTCGCTGACACTGCGAACGTTGTATTTTTTTATTAACGCTGTACCTAGGTCGACTTGATCGGTATAACTCTGTCCGTCTACCACCACCGGATGGGCGTTCGTGGGAGGCTGGTAACGCATATTGAAAACCTGGTCGCGCGGGCGAAGGTTATTCTGCGGCGCACGATGGCAGCCCAGACACCACTCCATCTGCAATGATTCCTGCTGGTACATGAGCGGCATCTGGTCGACGGGACCGTGGCAGCTATTGCATCCCACACCTTTATTCACGTGAATGCTGTGATTGAAAAAGACAAAATCAGGAAGCTGGTTCACCCGCGTCCATTGCAGCGATTGGCCAGAGCGGTAGCTGGCTCGAACCGGCTCCAGCAGCTCCGCATTGGTCCAGATCTGCGAATGGCAGTTCATGCAAGTCTTGGTAGGAGGAATGCCGGCAAAGCTCGAAGTTTCAACGGAAGTATGGCAATAACGGCAGTCAATGCCGAGCCCGGCAACATGGTGCTGGTGACTGAATGGGACCGGTTGCGGCCTGCGCACCCCGGCATAAGTGACATAGGGCGAGCCCTGAACTTCATACGCCACCCAGCCGAGCGCGGCAATCACGAAGACCGCGCCAAAAATCGTGGCCCGGGATAGGGTGTTCGCACTGCGATGAAAGATCTGCGACATGCTTACGCACTAATTCTAAGAATACGAACGAGACCCAGCAGACTTCAATTTGTGGAAGCTTATTGGTTACGACGCGAATGAAAATACCCACATATTTTTTCGCGTCAGCTAGAAGAACTGTGAATTATAAATATTTCGCGCGAACTTGTCGCGTCTTTCACCAAAGAATTCGCGGAACACGTCTCAAATTGAACTCGACAACAAAATGTTGCGTTCCTAAACGTTTGCATCAATTCCTAGCGCAAATTCATCACTAGCAACTTGGGTTCAGTCATCTCCTCGATGGCATAACGCAATCCTTCGCGGCCCAAGCCAGAATCTTTTATTCCACCATAAGGCATCTGATCGATGCGGAACGAAGGAATGTCGCCCGCGATCAGAGCGCCAACTTCGAGTTCGTCGTAGGCTTGGAAGAGCAGCTTCACGTCCCGGGTGAACAAGCCCGCCTGCAGACCATAGTTAGAATTGTTGATTCGCCGCAGAGCTTCATCAAAATTCTGATACGGCTCCACGGTTACGACGGGGCCAAAGATCTCCTGGCAGTTCACTTTCATATCGGGCTTGGTGCTGGTCAGCACCGTCGGACTAACGATTGACCCCTTGCGCTCTCCTCCGCACAACAGGCGCGCGCCGGAGTGGACGGCCTCGTCGATCCAGTTGGTGACGCGGACAGCATCACTTTCGCGAATCAGCGGACCGACATCGGTCGACTCCTCCATCGGATCACCGGTTTTCAACTTCTTTGTGCCTGCGACCAACAAATCGGTGAACTTGCCATATACCGACTGTTCCACCAGAATCCGCTGCACCGAAATGCAGGTCTGACCCGCATAGCCAAAGCCACCGGTGACGCAGCGCTCGGCAGCATAGGCAAGGTCAGCATCGCCGTGCACGACGGCTCCGGCATTGCCGCCGAGTTCGAGCGCAACTTTCTTCTTGCCCGCGCGTCGCTTGATGTCCCAACCTACAGGGACGCTGCCAGTGAAGCTGATCAGTTTGATCCGCTCATCAGTGACGAGGAGACTGGCGTGTTCATTGGAAAGGGGCAGAACGTTGAGGCCGCCGTCGGGCCAACCTGCCTGCTGAACGCACTCCGCCAGCAATAGCGAGCAAAGCGGAGTCTGCGGCGCCGGTTTCAATACCATGGAGCAACCGGCCGCGATGGCAGGCGCCACTTTGTGCGCAACCAGGTGCAACGGAAAATTGAACGGTGTGATGCCCGCGACCGGACCGAGCGGATAACGCTTTACAATGCCCCAGCGTCCGGCGGTGTACTCCTGCCAGTCGAGGGGAAGATATTCGCCGTAGATGCGCGTGGCCTCTTCGGCGGCAACGTTGAAGATGAATACCGCGCGGTCCACTTCAATCCGCGCCAGTTTGATGGGCTTGCCAGCCTCTTGCACAATGGTGCGGGAAAATTCTTCGCGGCGCTCAGCAATGGCCCCAGCCACCCGGCGCAGCACGCGCTGCCGTTCGAAGGCGGGCAAGCGACGCGTGGTGCCGAAAGCTTTAACCGACGCTGCAATCGCCGCTGCCGCGTGTTCGTGCCGCGCCTGAGTGACTCTCCCAACCACGCTGCCATTGAATGGGGATCGGACGTCGACCACGTCCCCGTCTTCCATCCAACGACCGTCGACAAAGAAACCGTGGGTCGCGACTGGCGCGATCGTCATCTCCGCCATGGCTAGCCTCCGGATTTGGACGAACGATTTTTGATTATAGGCCATGCTTGGGAGTTGGCTGCGAAAAGGCATACCGAGGAGGCTGGGCTGCGATTTGGAAGACGCGCGTCCACTACAATAAGGCCGCCTGCGACCATGCCCTTGCTTGAAACCATCGTTGAGCTTGCGCCGCGTCTTCGGCGGAAAGAAGTTTCGCCGCTGGAACTGACTCGCGCTTGTCTGGATCGCATCGAGAAACTGAATCCCACGTTGAATGCATTTATCACGGTGACGGCCGAATCCGCGCTGGCAGAGGCTCGCGCCGCGGAGATGGAAATCTCTCGGGGCGAATGGCGCGGACCATTGCATGGGATTCCAATTGCGCTAAAGGATCTGATCGATACCGCAGGTACACGCACAACGGCGGCCAGCGCGCTTTACCAGGATCGTGTTCCAACCGAGGATGCCGAAGTTGTGCGGCGGTTGCGGAGGGCGGGCGCGGTGATTCTGGGCAAGAATAATCTCCACGAGTTCGCTTATGGGGGAAGCTCGCTGGTTAGTTTTTTCGGCGACGTTCACAATCCGAGGAACACGGCGCAAATTGCCGGAGGGTCGTCGGGAGGATCAGCCGCAGCCGTTGCTGCGGGGCTTTGCTATGCGGCGATTGGAACCGATACGGCTGGCTCCATTCGCGAACCGGCCGCGCTGTGCGGATGCGTTGGCATCAAGCCGACTTATGGACGCGTGTCTTGTCAGGGCGTGATTCCGCTTTCGTGGTCGCTGGATCATGTAGGTCCCCTGGCTGCGACGGTTGGCGACGCGGCAGTCGTTCTGCAGGCGATTGCGGGATACGACCCGCTAGACATAAACAGCGTCGATGTGCCTGCGGCTGACTATGTTTCTGCGCTTCGCGAGGGCCCGAAGACGCTTCGCGTTGGATTTCCGCGGGCTTATTTTTATGACAATCTTGATGATGAAGTCAGCGCGGCTGTCGACGAGGTTCTCGTCGTAATCAAGACGCTCGTGGGGGAAACTCGCGAGATGCAGATGGAGATTCCTACCGATCGGGTTGTGCAGAATGCAGAGTCGTATGCGGTTCATGCTGACCATGTCGCGCGGACCCCCGAACTGTATCAGCCGGAGACTTTGCGGCGCATTGGCTTCGGCGCTGATATTTCTGCGGCGGAATATATTCGATGCCGCCGCCAATTGGACATCGAACGCCGAAGCGCTCACGATTTCTTTGCCGAACTAGATTTGCTGGTTACGCCTACAATTCCCATTCCGGCACCGGCCATTGCCGATCTGAAGAAAAATCCCGAGGCGCTTCGTCCGGCGGAGCTTGTCCTGCTGCGCAACACGCGGCCGTTTAATGTGTGGGGATTGCCGGCGATCTCGGTGCCTTGTGGGTTCACCAAGAGCGGGCTGCCCATCGGCCTGCAGATTGCGGGTCCGCGGTGGCGGGAGGATTTGGTGTTCCGGCTCGCACATGCTTATGAGCAGGCTGTGAATTTCTCCGCTAAATAATCGGCGACTGTGCGCTTCAGTCCACTGTCCTCACATCATCCGGCAGGAGCAGCACGAACATGCAGTTGCCGGTGGCCGTGGAGCAGGAGAGGGTTCCTCGCCGGAGGATTTTTAACGGGGTGTCGTCGGGGAAGGTTAGGCGATATTCGGCGGTGCGCAGGGCTTCGGTGAAGACTTTCAGCTTCTCGTCTCCGCTCACGAATTTCACTGCCTCAGCTTTTGCGGGAGTACCCGCGGCGCCGCTTAGCAATACGAAGAAATCTGCACTTCCGGGTTCTTTCGCTTTGCCCAAGTTGATGGTGCGGAGGGATTGCAGATTTTCTTTGCCTTTGCCCTTCGCTCCGTCATTCGGTTTCGAGTCGCCCTTGACCAAGGCATCGATTCTTGCCTTCGTCTCGGGGATGGGTCGCAGTCCGGTTACCGCAAGTTCGTAGGTCTGCAGAGCTCGATCTTTCTTTCCTTCTTTCTCGTAGATCTGACCGAGATGGTCGCCCACTTCTCCATGCTGCCCCAATCCCCAGGCAGCGGAAACGTATCTCTCGGCTTTGTCCAGATTGCCTTCCGCGAAATACACCCACCCCAGAGTGTCCCAATAGGCAATGAGCGAGGGCACCAGAGGCAGCTCCTGGGGGGTGATGCGGTCGAGCGATAGGTTGCGCAACGCTGCGGTGGTGGCCGAGACTGCAGACTCCGCATATTGCTGGGCGCGGTCGAGATGAGATTTCTTCAGCGAAAGCTGGTAGGCGATGTTGTTCCAGACCAGGGGCGTGGCGGAAAGTTCGACGGCGTGGTCGAAGGTGGCGAGGGCTTTGTCGTCCTGGCCGAGGTTGAGGTAGGCGTCCCCAAGGCTCACTTGCAGCTCTGGATTGTCGGGAGTGAGAGAGGTGGCCTTTTCCAACTCGCTGGCGGCCAGGTCGTACTTGTGCCACTCGGAATACATGGAGCCGAGGCCGGCATGAGCGAACTTGTCGAGGGGGTTGATCTCGATCTGCTTATTAAACGCGGTCACGGCATCGTCGTATTTGCGTTGCTGCCAGTACGCGCGGCCGAGGGCGTTGTAGGCGTATTCGTCGTAGGGATTGATCTCGATCTGCTTCTTGAGAGCGGCGATGGCATCGTCATTCTGGCGCATGCCCATGTAAGCGGCAGCGAGCATGTTCCAGGCGTATTTGTTTTTTGGATCCACTTCCGTGGCGCGCTTAAGAAGTTGAACCGCCAGGGGAAGATTGTTGCTACCGATGGCGGCTCGACCGCTTTCCACCAGATCATCCGCCTTCATGTCGGCGGGGGCGGGGGGCGTTCCGGCCACCGTATTCTCGACGGAAAGAAACTGTCCCAAATCAGAGGTCACGGCGCGACGAAAAGCCTGGTAGTCGGTAACGCGCGGAGCGGGAATCTCGTCCTGACGTAGGGTCAGCGTCCTTCCGGCCATGAGGGTGGTTCCTTCCAACTTGTACGTCGCTTGATATTCCGCGTAGTCGCGCTTCACGGAAAGCGGAAGTGGTGCGCGCGCGGTGTACTTGGCGGGTAGTTCAAGCTTGATGTTATAGACATACACCGCCTTAGGCCCGAGCTTGAGCGGTTCAGCTTCCGCATTGCCATCGTCATCGCCAAGATCCGGCAGGTTGAACTGGCAAAGCGGCAACGTGAGGTCCGATTTTTTCTTGGACCAGTCGAGGAAGTTGGGGCGGGAGACCTCGTAGGTCATGGTGAAGGGCTCGCGGGTCGCGGCGGGATCGCTAATCTTCAAATTCGTAACATCGCCACCCATGGGGGAATTGACGTTTTCCACCACGCGCTGCCATTGCGCTTCCGGCAGACGGCGGAAGATCGAACGGAGCAGGAGTTCTTCATCGCCGCGGAAGGTGTAATGCACGTGGGCTTCAAGTTTGCCGATCTCATTAATTTTTCCATCGACGTCGGCAACTTCGCTGTCGGGCATGGGAGTGTCGGCGGGGGTTTGTTCCAAGTGCGGGGTGCCCGAAGCGGGGATCACCAGGGCCTGTTTCTTGCGCAGGGTGTAGGCCAGCAGACGAAAGGGAGCGACTTCGCTGGTGGTGTCCATCCAGACTTCTTCTTGACCCATGGGAAGCATGGTGATGACATGATCAAATTGTGAGGGGGAAGGTACGTCGGGATCGAGCTTGCGGCTGGAATTGATCAACACGGAAGACGCGTGCATGCCTTCGGCTTCGAGCAGCGAAGCAAGCAGGGTGTGCTTATCCTTGCAGTCGCCGTATTGGTTGTGCAGGACGTCGCTGGCGGCGTGCGGCTGGTAGCGGCCTACGCCCAGCGACAGGCTGACATAACGGAAATTCTTGGCGACGAAATCGTAGAGGGCTTCGACCTTGTCCAAGTCGTTATTGAGACCCTTGGTCAGTTCGTCCGCTTTGGCGCGTACTTCTGGCGAGGGCGCCCGACGGTCTTTCTCGAGGCCTGCGTACCAGCGGCCGATCTGCTCCCAACTTACGAACGTGGTCAACTGAATGTCGGGGCGGTCATCCTCGGGATTCTTCTTTTTCTTCTTGTCTTTATCCTTCTGGTCGTCTTCGCGTTCCAGGTGAGAACTGGTCCAGTGGTAGAGGCGGCGTCCGTGTTCTTCTGAAATCTTCGGATCCATGCCGGGTTTGTTTTTCAATTTGAGCGGACGATCGGCGGGAACATCGACGTCGATTTCTTCGTCGAGGTCGATATTGGTTTTGTCGAACTCATAATCCGCCCAGAACTCTCCCGGAGCCAGAGCCGTATGAATCACCGTTACCATGTGGTATTCGAGCACTTCACCGGGGCGCAGGCCGGGCACGGTGATGTGCTTCTGGCGATAGTCGGTGTAGACCGGAGCTTGCTGCTCGAGGGGAGCGCTAAGGTCCTGGACGGCATCTTCACCCGCCTTTACCACGCTGCCATCGGCTTTCACCACGCGAACGTAGGGAATCTCGACACGTTCGTTGGCGGAGTTGTAGCCGACTTGAATCTGTCCCCATTGCTGGACTCCGGCCTCGCTTTGCACGCGGATACGGGCGATCGTCTCTTTGCGGCCAGTGCCGTCGTTTTCGAAGCGGTAAACGGAGTGGTACTGCTCGATGACAAAGGCCTCCTGGGAATAATCGTGCTTGTGGTCTTCGGGCTTGGAAACGGTGGCGTCCTGAGGGTTCGTTTTGGCGGCCTTCGACGCGGGGGACCCGCCCGATTGCGCTTGGGAGGCGAAAGCGCTGAAAGATGCGAGCAAGATGGCGACAACAACCGGCAAGCAAAAGAGACGACGCATAGGGTAATAGTAAGGCAGGTTGAGCAGTTTGTATCGCGCGGCGCCGGTTCAGGCGACAACGCGTCGTGGTCCGATCGATAGTCCAGCTGACCGTGGTATCGGGGTAGGATACCGTGGGATGGGACGATTTATTCGCCGACAAGGCTCGTGACAGACATCACATTTATATGTTCATTCGACACGAAACCGTAGTAAAATCGCGCCCAGAAAGTCTTGTCCGGCCAGGTTGCCGGACAGGCGTGACGCATAGCGTAATTGCGCCACGATCCTTCCGTTCGGAGGTTTGGCATGGAAGATCGGGCCCCTGACGTCTCTCCTTCGCTTCAGCAGTCTCCCCAAACATCAAGTTCTCAAGCCATGAGCGGCAGGCACCATGAAGGCCGCGGCGCATGGGTTCTCACCGCTTACGGCATCTCCGGACTGGCACTTTTCGGGATCCTGGCCTACTTCTTCTCGGACTTCATCGCTCATTAGTGGAGTGTCCGGCAGCGACGAGCGGACGTACGCGTCCGCGGAATGTGGTGATAGTGTAGCTGGAATTTTCTGAACGCCGGGCCGGGCCTGCTACGCGCGGCGACATCTTCGAACGTGTTACAATGAGCGACCTTGGATGGCGACGCTTCCCAAGGAACCCAGCGTTTCCCCACAACAGAAGCTGAGAACGAGACACCGCAGGAACTCGTGGCCAAAAGACCTATGCCCGCTGAAACGCCGATCACCTACGCCGACGCGGGTGTGAACCTTGACCGTGCCAACCGCACGAAACAACGCATCAAGTACCTGGCGCACAAGACTTTTACGCGCGGCGTGTTGAGCGAAATTGGCGGCTTTGGCGGCCTTTTTGCCGTCGACAAGACCAAGTACGTCGATCCCGTGCTGGTCTCGAGCGTGGACGGAGTAGGGACAAAACTCAAGATCGCCTTCGAAATGGGGCTGCACTCAACCGTTGGCGCTGACTTGGTGAACCACTGTGTCAATGACATCGCCGTGCAGGGCGCTGCGCCGCTGTTTTTCATGGACTATTTAGCCACGGGGACTCTGGAGCCCCCGATCGCCGAGCAAGTAGTGGAGGGCATCGCCGACGCCTGCAAACACAACGGGTGCGCGCTGATCGGCGGCGAGACCGCCGAAATGCCCGGCTTTTATCCCGACGGCGAATATGACCTGGCGGGATTCATCGTCGGAGTGGTGGAACGCGATCGGATTATCACCGGCAAAGACGTGCAGATCGGCGACGTTATTCTTGGCCTAGCCTCGAATGGTCTGCACACGAACGGATATTCGCTGGCCCGCAAACTTCTCTTCGAGGTCGGGCACTACGCGCCCGACGATTACGTGAACGAGATCAAGAACAAGGTTGGCAATGAATTGATGCGGACGCATAAGAGTTACTGGCCCGCGTTGAGGAAGCTACTCGACGCGCAGTGCGTTTCCGCATTGGCGCACATTACCGGAGGCGGTATCACGGAAAATCTGCCGCGGGTTCTGCCGCGCGGCACTGCGGCCTTGATTGAACTGGGCTCCTGGCCCGTGCTGCCTTTATTCGAGCACTTGCAGCAGCTGGGCAATGTTCCGCAGGATGAGATGATGCGGACTTTCAACATGGGATTGGGCATGCTGATGGTCATCCCTCTGGCGAAATTCAAGAAAGCTCAAAGCGTTCTGGAACGCGTGGGAGAAAAGGCCTATACCGTTGGCCGCATCGTGAAGGGCGAGCGGAAGGTGATCTACAGCTAGAGAACGGCTCACCCCAGAGACACAGAGAAGACCTCAAGGACTCTTGCGCTCCGTGCCAGGAACGGTAACGCTCCCCGAGTTTCTATAATTTTTAATTCTAGTTCTCCGCGCCTCGTGTCTCCGTGGTGAATTATCATGGCTTCGCTGAAAGCTTCCATGAAATCCCTTGGCATTCTCCTCTCCGGACGCGGCTCGAATTTCGTTGCGATTGCAGACAGCATCGATGCCGGCCGGATCGCCGATGCGCGAATTGGAGTCGTGATATCCAACCAGGCAGACGCACCGGGCACCGCCACCGCGCGACAGCGAGGCCTGAGCGCTCTCGTTATTCCGTCGAAGGGCAAGCGGCGCGAAGAGCACGATCAAGAAATTGTCGCTGCATTAAAACAGCACAATGTGGACCTGGTCTGCCTGGCGGGTTACATGCGCCTGCTCTCGCCCTGGTTCGTGCAACAATTTCCGCGGCGGATTCTTAATATCCATCCGTCGCTGCTGCCCGCCTTTCCTGGACTGGAAGCGCAGGATCAGGCCTTCGCCTACGGCGTGAAAGTTTCCGGCTGCACCGTGCATTTCGTGGACGAAGAGCTGGATCATGGCGCCATCATTGTGCAGAAGACAGTGCCCGTGCTCGACACTGACAACGAGCGTACATTGGCCGCCCGCATTCTGGAGCAGGAGCACATCGCGTACGCGGAGGCGATCAACCTCGTGCTCAGTGGAAAGTTCGAGATCATCGGAAGAAGATTGAAGATCTCAAGTCGGAAGGCAGAGGGCCCGGCTTGACTTCTGCGTTTTGACTTCTCACTTGAATTCCTTTGCCATCCTCACAATCGGCAGAACTTCCCCGTTCCCAAGCGGGACCTCCTGGTTCTCGACGGCGGCGTATCCCTTTGCCTCATAGAAGGCCACGCCGCTCAAGGTTGCGCCCATCTCCAGACGCGTGAAGCCGTCTTGCCGGGCGGCATTCTCGCAGGCTTCGAGGATCAAGCCACCGATTCCTCGGCGCGCCCACTTCGGATGCACAAAGAATGCTCGTATTTTCGCCGCATCCCGCGCCGGATCGAGCAGCGAATCTTCCCGCCCCGCGTATTGATCGCCGCCGTACAAGGTCTTGCGCTTGCTCCATCCGCCACAAGCAACGATTTCAACGTTGCCTTGCGATTCCGAGAACTCCGCTACAAGATACGTTCCATCCGCGATGAGCTGGCTGTCGACTCCGTACACAGACGTCAGGGCGCCCTCAATCTGCCCGGGCGAATAGTAGCCAGGTTGCAGACCTCGCACCGAAGCCTCAATGACTTCGCGCAGGCGGGGGACATCTTCCGGAGTTGCCTTCCGTATGGGAATGCTCATCGATTCCGTCTCGGTGAATTGCCGACATTCTAAACGCCTGGATTCGGCCATTGGCGGTTCGTTCCTTATAATGTCTTTTCCATGTCAACCTTCGCACCTGTCGATGAACAATTGACGTATCTCAAGAAGGGCTCCGCGGAAATCATCCGCGAATCTGACTTGCGCGCCAAGCTCGCGAAATCGCAGTCCACGGGCAAACCGCTGCGGGTAAAGCTTGGCATGGATCCGACGGCTCCTGACTTGCACCTCGGGCACACCGTGGTGCTGCGCAAGCTCAAACACTTTCAGGATCTCGGCCACACTGCAATCTTCCTGATCGGTGATTTCACCGGCATGATTGGCGACCCCACGGGGCGCTCGGTCACGCGGCCGCCGCTTACCCGCGAACAGATTGAGGAAAACGCCGAAACCTACAAAGCGCAGGTCTTCAAGATTCTCCATCCGGAGAAAACTGTAATCGACTTTAACCGGCGCTGGATGGGCCAATTCACTGCCGATGATTTCGTGCGGTTGATGGCGAAGTATACGGTTTCGCAATTGCTGGAGCGCGAGGATTTCCATAAGCGATTTCAGGATGAGAAGCCGATCTCTGTGCACGAATTGCTGTATCCGCTGGTGCAGGGCTACGACTCGGTGGCGCTCGAAGCGGATGTGGAACTCGGCGGGACGGATCAAAAATTTAATTTGCTTGTCGGCCGCGAACTGCAGCGCGCTTACGGGCAGGAATCGCAAGTGGTGCTGACTACACCGATCCTCGAAGGCCTCGACGGCGTGCAGAAAATGTCGAAATCGCTGGGGAATGCGATCGGCATCCACGAGCCGCCGCTGGAGATGTACGGCAAGATCATGAGCATCTCGGATGAAATGATGTGGAGGTATTACGAGTTGCTGACCGATATGCAGGTGGCAGATATCGAGAGGATGAGGCGGGAGTCGCATCCGATGCAGGCGAAGAAAGAGTTGGCACGGAGGATCGTCGAGGATTTCCATTGGGCGGATGCGGCGGAGAAGGCGGGGGAGGATTGGGCGAGGCAGTTTCAGAAGGATCAGGTACCGGAAAGTGTAGAAGAGGCCGAGATCGATGTCCCCGGAAACCGGCTCCGAATTGACAAATTAGTGGCTCGCGCGGGCCTCGCAGGGTCCGTGAGCGATGCCGGCCGGATGCTGAAGCAGGGCGCGGTCAGAGTCAACGGCGTGGCCGTAAACGATCCCACAACTGTCCTAGATATTTCGGCTGGAGTCACGTTGCAGGTTGGGCGCAAGATCAAGAGATTACGCCCCGGAATCCCCGGCACAGGTCCTGTTACCGAAACCTAGTCCCACTGATATCCAGAAACCGAACAGCCGAGGGCGGCTGTCTCTACATAAACCACTACGGCAGCAGGCCAAAGACGGCTACGCCGTTTGGAGTGCCTACAAAAACCTTGCCGTTCACGACGGTTGGCGTCATGAACTTGTTGCCGGAGCCGAATTGGTCGCGGCCACCGCTGGCTTGGTTGCTGTTGTAGATTTCGTTCAGGCTCGAAGCATTGTAGGCGTGCAAGACTGCTGGGCTGGAGTTCTCGACGGCCCACACGATCGCGTTGCTGGTGCCATTGGCCGAGATGCTGGGGGTTGCTCCAGGATAGCCGAAGCTGTTGGCGGTTTGTGCGGTGGCGCTTGTCGAGAGCTTCGCGTTGGTGATGGTGAAGGCCTGGATGGGGCTACCCACCGATCCGTAGTAGAGCGCGTTGTTGAAATACGCCGGCATCGCCCAGACGCCTCCGGGCAATGCGCCCGAAAGTTCCTGATAAATGTTGGCGTTGTTCGAGCTAAATTTGCCCATGGAATCGCGATTCACCAGGTAAAGGTTCGAGTCTTTTCCGGCGCCGACTGCCAGATGCAAAGTCTGGCCCGAGCCATTGGTCAGATCAGGCAGCACGATCATTCCGCCGGAGCCCAGGTCGGTGTCGCTGCCGTTCTCCGAGGCCTCGTTGTCCATCTCGAAGTAGTCGGCCACCGCGAGGCCGCTTGAAGTGGAGAGCTTCATCAAGGCGTTGCCGTAGTCGGCATCGCTGGGAAAACCGCTGGCGTTCATGTTCGTATCGAAATCGCCGTTGGCATCGAGAAAATAAATGTTGCCGGAAGTGTCGGCGGCAAGGCCGGCTCCAGCCATCCAGATGGCGCCTTCGTTGCCGTTGGGTGTGACATTCAGCACGCTGGCCTGCGCCAGCGTGGATTCGTTGTATCCGATGATCCATCCGGTGTAGGGGCGGATGTCGCAGTGCGAAGCCCATCCGGTATAGATGACGCCATTCAACAGGAGCAAGGCGGCACGTTCTTTGTACTGCCCGGGCTCGAAGACCACATTTCCGTTGCTGCTGCTGTCGCCGGTTCCGGGATAGGTCGCCTGGATATCTGCGGGTCCGCCCAATAATTCCGTGCCGAGGGCGAGATCGAGCGCGTGCAGGCGCTGGTGATAGTTGCCAGATGAGTCTTTCGACATTGCCACCACGTAGATCGCGCCATTCGGACCATTCCTACGATCGATCACGGGCGTCGAGGTGACTCCGATCTCAGGACTCACTTGCCCGCAACTTCGCGTGTCCGACGTGGTCTCACCGGTTTTCAACATCGACGCGTGCCAGAGGATCGCGCCGGAATCGGCGTCGAAACCGTAGACCGAATCGTGCTCCGTGGCAACGACCAGCACATTGTGGGTACCGTTACTCGGAACGGCAACGTTTGAGGCGTAGAGCGGTTGGGCGTCAACCAGGCCATCCACCGAATAGAAACCCAGCTTGCCAAATTTCGCCGAAGTCACGTTGCCGGTGGTCAACGTGGTTTCGGTCAGATTCTGCCCGGTGCGCGCGATGTCGTTGTGGTAGGTGAGCACATCGGTGGTTGCGGGGGCGGCGGCATTCACCGTTAGAGTGGCCGGGTTGCTGGTTGCATTGCCCGCGGAGTTGCTGACCACGACTTTATATTGCGTGCCATTGTTCGCGGTTGTGGTCACGGGCGTGGTGTAGCTGGCCAACGTGGCGCCGGTGATCGTGGTCGTTCCCTGGAGCCATTGATAGCTCAAAGGATCCGTCCCGATTGAGGTCACCGAGAAGGTTGCCGTCTGGCCGGCGGTTACCGTCACGCTGGAGGGTTGCTGCGTAATGGAGGGTGCTACCGAGGTTGCAGTCACGGTGAGAGTAGCCGCATTGCTGGTAACATTTCCTGCCGCATTGTTCACTATTACGCTGAACTGCGAACCGCTGTCGGCAGTTGTGGTCGCGGTGGTTGTGTAGCTGGCCGAGGTCGCTCCGGTGATTGCTGTGTTCCCTTTCTGCCATTGGTAGCTCAGGGGAGCCGTCCCGGCCGCTGTCACTGAAAAAGTGGCCGTCTGGCCGGCGGCAACGCTCTGGTTCACGGGCTGGACAGAAATGGTGGGAGCCGTGGGAGCCATCGAACCGGCCGGGGGCGCAGGCGTGCTTACGCCGCTGCAGCTCGCCAGGAGCAGGCCAACTGCAAGAAGAGACGAGATATTCGCCAGTCTTTGCGGTCCCCCACCGGCTTCTGAGAAACGAGCCATCAGGCATCCATCATGCCAGCCATTTCGCAATTTGGGGAGGGGGTCTAAAGTTACGATAGTCTTTGGATCAGCCCTGCTTCGGGAAGCATCGGTGGTGGCCGCTCGGACGAGGCCCAGTGGTCCTGCCGATCCGCCAACTGGTTCGACTCTGTTAGTCTCAACCGCGCAGATGCGCGCGGCTGTCATCCTCGGGCTGGGATGTTCTCGGAAAAATCTGAAGCCCTTCCAAACCGACCGAACCATCGATTGGCGCATCGGTCTGCCCGCGTCATCGGACCTAGTGGACATCATCGTGCTCCTTGGCGGCGATGGCACCATTCACCGCCACCTCAGCCAATTAGTTAAGCTCGCGCTGCCCGTGCTGGTCGTCCCAGCCGGCAGCGGCAATGACTTCGCCCGCGCGCTCGGGCTGCGAAGTGTGCGCGATTCTGTTGTCGCGTGGCGAAGCTTCTGCGCGGGAACATACAATGTCCGTGCCATCGATCTTGGAATCATCAAGCCGCTGGGAGACGCGGGCGGTGCCCGCGCGCAACCTGCGCCCTCTAGCAACTCGGTACTCGGTACTCAGCACCACTTTTGCAGCGTGGCGGGGGTGGGGCTCGATAGCGAGGTCTCACGTCGCGCCAATATGCTGCCGCGTTGGCTGCGCGGACACGGCGGTTATGCGTTGACGCTGGTTCCAACGATTTTTCGCTTTGCCCCGATCCCCATGAAGATTCTTGCGCCTAACCAAGCCGGGGATTGGATCGTCCGCAGCGATCAGCCGACTATTCTCACTGCCTTCGGCAATACAGCAATTTACGGTGGTGGGATGAAGATTGCACCGCGCGCCCGCATGGACGACGGTCAACTTGACGTTTGCGTGATCGCAGGCGTCAATCCCTTCAAGCTGGCTTGCATGTTTCCCACGGTTTATTTCGGTCGGCACCTGCGGATTCGCGAAGTCGATTACTTCCAGGCCGCACGGCTCCGCGTGGAAACCGAAACGCCCCTTGAGATCTACGCAGACGGTGAATATGTGTGCCGCACACCGGCCGAGGTCAGCGTCGAGCCCCGAGCCCTGAAAGTGCTCACCCCTTAGCTCCGGTGCTAAACTTTCCTCATGGCTGAACAACGATCCCGCACCCTGCTCTGGATTTTGATTGGTGGAGGAGCATTTTTCCTCTTTGTTTTGGCCGTGTTTTCGCTGGTCTACCTCACGCTGCACGCCGGCAGTAACGAGGCCGCGTTCGGCGGCTTTGGCGAGCGCATCGGAGTGGTGGACCTCGATGGGGTGATTCTTTCGCCGGAGCCGGTGGTAGGGCAGCTCAAGAAATTCAACGACGACTCTTCCATCAAGGCCATCATCCTGCACGTGAACTCGCCCGGCGGCGGCGTGGCTGCGTCAGAGGAAATTTACCGTGAGGTCAAACGCATCCACGATGAGAAAAAAAAACGTATTGTGGTCTCGATCGAGACGGTGGGCGCCAGCGGCGCTTATTACGTTTCCTCCGCGTCGAACAAGATTTACGCCGACAACGGCAGCATCGTGGGATCGATCGGAGTGATCGCGGAGTGGGTGAACTACGGCGACCTGCTGAAGTGGGCCAAACTAAAGAGTATTGTTTTCAAGACCGGCGAGTTTAAAGATACGGGCAATCCCGCGCGCGACCTCACTCCCGCGGAGCAGGCCTACATGCAATCACTGATCGACAACATGTTCGGCCAGTTTGTGCAGGCCGTGGCCGATGGGCGCGGGATGAAGTTCGATGACGTCAAAGCCATCGCCAACGGGAAAGTGTGGACGGGCGAGCAGGCCTTGTCCATGAAGCTGATTGACAAGGTTGGCGACTTCCAAGCGGTCGTGAGAGATACGGCGAAGGCGGTGGGCATCTCGGGCGAACCCACGCTGGTCCATCCGGAAAAGGATCGCAGGACGTTGCTCGACCTCATGCTGGGCGACGTTTCGCAGTATCTGCCTGACACGGAGAAAATGCTGGAGCAGCACGTTGGGTTCTATTATCTATGGAAGTAGGGCAGGTCTTTGGGACCTGGGTCTTAGGTCTTGGCCGATAGGTATTAGGCGTTGCCCCTTAACCGTGTGCAAATGGTGAAACAGGGCATCCTGCCAGAGGTATTGCCTAAGACCCAAGACCTAGTACCTAACCCTTGGGCCCGGGACTCCCCAAGGCTGCGACTTGCATACAACCCCTGAAATTTGAGAAGGTTATGAAGGTTGCCCGGCATGAACCCGAGGTCTTCGCCAGAAGATGGCGGCGTGGCAGTCAAACCCAGCGCAGGAGCGAAGGACCATTATGACGAAAGCCGATCTGATCGATGAAGTCTCTCGTTTGGCAGAACTTACACGCAAGGACAGCGAAGTGATCGTGGAAACCATCTTTGACAGTGTGGTACGGTCCCTGCGCGCGGGCGACAAAATCGAGATACGCGGCTTTGGCAGTTTTCGCACCCGACAGCGCAAGGCACGCATGGGACGCAATCCCAAGACCGGTGAAAAAGTTGAGGTGCCCGCGAAGAAGATTCCCTTCTTCAAGCCCAGTAAGGAATTGAAGGATCTGGTGAATGAAGGAATCGCCGAACCGGCCGCCACGCCTCCGGCACCGGCACCGCCGAGCACACCTCCGACGGCGTAGACATAATGCAGAAGGTAGAGCTCAGAATGCAGAAGTTAAGAGCAGATCTATCTCTAACTTCTGGATTCTGTCCCTCTGCGTTCTGCATCATTGCGCATCAACCGCGGATTCCCACCACTCCCATCATCAGCCCGGTCTTGCCTTTTTCGCTGCGATAAGAGAACAGTAAGTCTGTTCGACAATTCGTGCAGAGGGACGAGACTTCGATGCTCTTCGCCGGAACGCCCACGGCCAACAGTTGTTGGCGATTGGCCTCCGCCAAGTCCAGAAAAATCTTCTTCGGCAAAACGCTGTGACCGGGAGCGCGCGCCGTCAGGAACAGCATGGGATATTTCTCGCGCACGGGATCAGATTCCTCCACTACCCGGACCAACTTCTCCGCGTACGCGAACTGGGACTCGAACTGGTCGCGAACTTCCTCGCCCACTTCATAACAACAACTGTGAATTCCGGGACCGATCGCGGCCTCGAGATCGCTCGCCCCGGTGCCGAAGCAGCGGTGCATCTCCCCCACTCCCTTCTCCACGATTCGCCTGAGAGTACCGCGCCAGCCGGCGTGAAACACTCCTAAGGCGCGGCGTTTGGGGTCGACAAGAATGATAGGGAAGCAATCCGCAGTCTGAATGGCAAGCAACAGCCCGGGTGTGTTCGTAATCAGCCCATCGCCAACCAGCTGCGATTCCGGAGCCGACTCGACCAGCTGGATGATGTCGGAATGAACTTGCCGTAGCGTAACCAGCGGCCATCGGCGATTTAGCTCGCGCTTTGCGCCGAGTTCGGCCAGGAAGGCGTCGCGATTGCGCTGGACCGTAGCTTTGGAGTCGTCCCGGGTGAATCCCAGGTTCAGCGCGGCCTTCCCGTACACGCGTGAAAATCCTCCCACGCGCGTGGAAAATCCGTGGATGAGCCAGGGGAATTTACTCAGGTGGGCAGGGCGAAGAACATTGAGTTTAGCTTGTCTGGGAACCCGATTCGGCACGCAACCATGTTACCCGATGCGCGGCTCGAGCCTGGCTCGCGCCTCACCAGCGGCTGGCCCAGCGCTCCCGCACTCCGGCCAGAAACTTCTGCTTGTCCTCTCGCATGAGCCGGACAAGCGCTTGGTTGCCGGTGTCTTCGTGGGCAGCCGCCCAAAGCACCATCTCCGTTAGCACCGGAGCGAGATCGATTCCCTTCTGCGTGAGCAGATAAGTGACCTTGCGCCCATCTGCCGGGTCCGGCTCGGTCTTGATGATCCCATAAGCCACAAGCTTTCTCAGGCGGTCTGCCAGAATGTTGGTCGCGATCCCTTCATAGCACTCCATGAATTCCTTGTAGCTGCGAAAGCCTCGCAACATCATGTCGCGAATGATCAGCAGGGACCAGCGGTCGCCCAACATCTCCACCGAAGCGTTCAGGGGACACTCGGAGCGGCGGTTTGAGGCTGCCCTTTTCGACATCTTTTTCCATTCTAAATTATCACTTGCATTTAGCAAGTGAAATATGGATACTCTTCGTTCATGGGCAGCGCCAAACTCGCATCGTTTCTCTTGCAATTAGGGCTGGTGGATGAGTACCGTGTCATCGTCAACCCGGTCCTTCTGGGCAAAGGCAGGCCTTTGTTCGGGGACATTCCAGAAAGAATCCGCTTGAAACTTCAGGCTACGAAAGTTCTTGCCTCGGGGGTCGTGATACTGAGTTACCAGAGAGCTTGAGAAGAAGCAAAGACGGCGGAATAAAGAGGAAATAAATCTCAACCAAGAGAGGAAGCGATGAGCAACGTACGAGTTCTGGTCGGTACGCGGAAGGGCGCGTTCATTCTGACGGCGGATGGCAAACGCGAAAAATGGGATGTCAGCGGGCCGCACTTTGCGGGATGGGAGATGTATCACGTAAAGGGATCGCCGGCCGATCCAAATCGGCTGTATGGGTCGCAATCCAGTGGGTGGTTCGGGCAGTTGATTCAGCGCTCGGACGATGGCGGGAAGACTTGGCACCAGCCCGGAACGCCGCCCGGAGAACCGGCCGCGCCGGGTCCCCCGAAAGGCATGAGTAATAAGTTCGTCTACGACGTGTCTGCTGAAACCGGCAAGCCGCTCACCACGCACCAGTTCTACGACGGAACGCAGCATCCCTGGGAATTCAAGCGGGTGTGGCATCTCGAACCGTCGCTAACCGATCCGGACACGGTTTACGCAGGCGTCGAAGATGCCGCTCTTTTCCGCTCGACCGACGGTGGCGAGAACTGGAAGGAACTCTCAGGATTGCGTGGTCACGACAGTGGCCCAAAGTGGCAACCGGGTGCGGGCGGCATGTGTTTGCACACCATCATTCTTGATCCCAGTAATCCTGACCGAATTTTCATTGCCATCTCGGCGGCCGGCGCCTTCCGCACCGATGACGGCGGCAAAACTTGGCAACCCATCAACCGCGGGCTGTACTCGAAATACATTCCCAACCCAACCGCCGAGGTCGGTCACTGCGTTCACCACGTTGCCATGAACCCGTCTCGTCCCGGCGTGCTGTTCATGCAGAAGCATTGGGATGTGATGCGCAGCGACAACGCTGGAGATTCCTGGCACAAGATAAGCGGAAATCTTCCGACTGATTTTGGCTTCGTGATCGACGTGCACGCCCATGAGCCGGAGACAATTTACGTCGTTCCCATCAAGAGTGATGGCGAGCATTTTGTTCCCGACGGCAAGCTGCGCGTCTTCCGCAGCCGCACTGGCGGAAACGAGTGGGAGCCATTGACCAAGGGCCTGCCACAAAGCAATTGCTACGTCAACGTCTTGCGGGATGCGATGGCTGTCGATTCACTCGACAAGTGCGGGGTTTATTTCGGCACCAGTGGCGGGCAGGTTTACGCATCGGCCGATGCCGGGGACAGCTGGGCTGCGATTGTGCGGGATCTTCCCGCCGTACTTAGCGTCGAGGTGCAGACCCTGGATTAAGAGGAGTCCACACATGGAGATGAATTATGTCTCGATTGCAAGAGATGGTGATGCCGTCAAGCCAATCTTCCATGGCTGAGGCGCAAGTCCTGTTGACCGGCCTAGGGTTTGGCGAGTCGCCGCGCTGGCACCAGGGTCGTCTTTGGCTTTCCAACTGGGGCATGCAAGAGGTTGTTGCCGTCGATCTCGAGGCCAAGAGCCAAGTCATGCTTCGCGTGCCGACCACCCTTCCATTTTGCATTGCCTGGCAGCAAAACGGACGCCTGCTCGTCGTCTCAGGGCGCGAGAGTCTTCTGTTGCGCCAAGAACCTAATGGACAACTGGTGACTTATGCTGATCTGCGCGGCGTGTCGAACGAAGGCTGGAATGAGATTGTCGTGGACGGCCGCGGCAATGTCTACGTCAACGGCGGACCCGGAATCATAGCCCGGGTCGCCCCCGATGGCTCGGCTCGACAGGTGGCCGACGGCATCGCTTTCCCGAACGGCATGGCGGTGACGCAGGATAACTCGACCCTCATCATTGCCGAGTCCCACGGCAGAAGACTCACCGCATTCGACATCGCGGCGGACGGAAGTTTGTCGAACCGGCGGGTTTGGGCCGACGTTGACGGCCACCCCGACGGCATCTGCATCGACGCCGAACAAGCCGTATGGTACGCCGACGTTCCCAACCAACGCTGCGTGCGCGTCCGCGAAGGGGGTGAGGTGCTGCAGACGATCAACCTTGATCGCGGCTGCTTTGCCTGCATGCTCGGAGGTGACGACAGGAGAACGCTATTCATTGTCGCGGCCGAGTGGCATGGTTTTGCGAAAATGATGGACGGGTTAGGGACAGGCCGGGTGCTCACCGCCCAAGCACCCGCACCTGGCGTGGGGTGGCCGTAAGAAATATAGGTCGTCTTACTCTCGTCGTGAAGCGATACTCGGCAAGCGAATATGATCCGTGTCATACTCCCGCAGCATCTGCGAACCCTCACCCACGCCGGCAGCGAGGTGACTCTCGAGGTCGAAGCTCCAGTGACGCAGCGCTCGGTGCTCAACGCGCTAGAGGCTCGCTACCCCATGTTGCGCGGTACCATCCGCGATCATGTCACCCAGCAGCGCCGACCGTTCTTGCGTTTCTTTGCTTGCGAGGAGGATCTGTCGCATGAGCAGCCGGACGCTCCCTTGCCTGACGCGGTCTCCTCGGGCTCCGAGCCTCTGTTGATTATTGCGGCCATCGCGGGAGGGTAGGGCAGCACCCGCCATTTGCCCGGACCGCGTCCCGTCCGCTATAGTTTTTCTAGCCGTGTTTGGAGATTTCACCGCTACCGATCGCTGGACCAAGAAGCAGGTCCATTGCGTCTATCAGGCGCTGATCGTAGCCATCGCCACGCGTCATGCCGATGCCGTCGACATAAAATTTCTGGTCGATGGGAAGACGGTTTGGGTGGCGCTACCCCACCCCGCCTGGGTGGAGTACAAAAAGCGCACCGGCAAAGCCATCACGGATTCTCTGGCGGTGGAGATTGCCGGCCATTACTTGCAAAGCGCGCTCCAGGCGGGTGAAGGACTAGGCCGAGAAATGTACTCGCTCACCGTCGAGGAAACGCTGGCTCATCTGGAAGCCGTAGTTTCCGCGATGCAGGAAGCGATCACCGCCTAGACACCCCAGGCGACGGCAATGCGCGTTTTTTCTTCCTCAGCAGGAATCGTCCTTCCATTTTGACTGAACCGCATCTTTATGAAGTTTCGGCGTTTCGAAGGCAAAAAGATCAAATCGGCGCCCCGATTGTGATCCTCGCACTTGGCAGACTTCTACCTTTGAGGCACAATACGGCGTTTGCCGTTTTCAAGGAGATTTCATGGCGACCACAATGCACGTCAGTGATATCGCGGAGTTGCTCGGCGACGGCCGAACCCATTTCAATCTTTCTCCGGCCGACCTAGTAGAACACTCGATCCGCCGCCACGAAGCTAAATTGGCCGCCAACGGCTCGCTGGTGGGCTTTACCAACCGCACCGGCCGCTCGCCCAAAGACAAGTTCCTTGTGAAAGATGCGGTCACCACCGACAGCGTAGCCTGGGGCCCGGTGAACGCGCCCATGGAACCGGAGAAGTTCGACGCGCTCTACGAGCGGGTGATGGAGCACCTGCGCGGCCGCGAGCTCTTCGTTCAGGATCTTTTCTGCGGGGCCGATCCGGAATATCGCCTCCCGGTGAGAGTCGTCAACGAGTATGCCTGGCACAACCTGTTCGTACACCAACTTTTTTTGCGGCCTTCGGCGGAGGAATTGAAGACGCATCATCCCGAATTCACGGTTATTTGCGCCCCCGAGTTCAAGTCTGACCCCCAGCGCGACGGCGTCAATTCTGAGGTTTTCGTTGCGCTCAACTTCACCCGCCGAACGGTGCTGGTTGGGGGCTCGTCCTACGCGGGAGAAATGAAGAAATCCATTTTCAGCGTGATGAACTTCCTGCTCCCGCCGCGCAATGTGTTTCCCATGCACTGCTCGGCCAATGTGGGCCACAACGGCATAAGCGCACTCTTCTTCGGTCTCTCCGGAACCGGCAAGACCACGCTTTCGGCGGATCCGTCCCGGGGATTGATCGGCGACGATGAACACGGCTGGAGCGCCAATGGAATTTTCAACTTCGAGGGCGGATGCTACGCCAAGTGCATCAAACTCTCGCACAAGAACGAGCCGCAGATCTGGAATGCGTTGCGCTTTGGATGCGTGTTGGAAAACGTCATTCTCGATCCGCACACCCGCGTTCCCGACTACAATGACGGCAGCAAAACCGAAAATACCCGCGCCGCATATCCGGTGGATTTCATCGATAATGCGGTGATTCCTGGATTAGCGGGACATCCGAAGAACGTCGTGTTCCTCACCGCTGATGCTTTTGGCGTGTTGCCGCCTATTTCGCGGCTTAGCCCGCATCAGGCCATGTTTCATTTTCTCTCCGGTTACACCGCGAAGGTCGCGGGGACAGAAGCCGGCCTGCTGGAGCCACAGGCTACCTTCTCAACCTGCTTTGGATCGCCCTTTCTACCGTTGCCGCCAAAAACCTATGCGGAAATGCTAGGACGCCGGTTGCGCGAACATAACGCCCAGTGCTGGCTGGTCAACACCGGCTGGCAAGGCGGGCCCTACGGCGTGGGAAGGCGCATGGAGATTCCTTACACTCGCGCCATGGTGGATGCCGCCGTTGAGGGCCATCTGATTAAAGAAGAATTTGGGGTCGAGCCCACCTTCGGCTTCAGCATTCCCAAGAACTGTCCCGGTGTTCCCCCGCAGGTGCTCAATCCTCGCAATGCCTGGGCCGATAAGGGAGCATACGATAAGGCCGCCGAAGACCTGCGCAACCGGTTCGCTAAGAACTTCGAAAATTTCGATGCTCCGCCAGAAGTGAAAGCAGCCGGCCCGCGAGCTCAGAAGTAACCGACGGCAGCCTCGTCTCCAGCAGCACTCCTTCGCACCGAGCATGGGCATCACTTTTTGATGGGCTGTGACGTGCGCTCTGCACGTAATCGCAAGAGCTACCTTCTCACGGGTGGATCCACTGCTGGCCGACACTGTGACGGAGTATGTACCAGCCTGTGCGCTGCTGGCCGCCGGGAGTTTAAGAATGCTTGTGCCCGATCCCGGAGCAGCCAGAGTCGCATGCGTGAACGCCGCAGAAATTGGGCTCGGCAATCCACTGATGGAGAAGGGCATTGAAGCCTCCACTCACTGTGACCGTTAGGGTGGTGTTGTTGTTTGATCCGGCAGTGACTGAAAGAGAATTCGGGGACGCAGACGTCTGAAATGCCGGGGTGGCAGTCGCGTTGCTCCAGTGCTTGACGATGACTGCGGCATCGATGGAGCCGAGATCGGTGGCCTAGTCGGATCCCGGCGTCGCGTTAAATCCGGCCAGTCTGGGAACGCTATTGTTGCCGCTGGTGATGTCATGAAAAACGGATGCTCCACCTGCACTCTGCTTGGCCGCTAGCGAATACAACGCGCTATTGGCACTGCCTTGACGGGCTGCTGCATGCTGCGCTACCAGCGCCATGACCCTGGCAAACGACGGAGGAGCGGCCAATGTGCTGCGCGGCAAGCAGCTGGGCAAGAGCAGCTTCCTGCGCGGGGTCGGGAAGCAAGGTGAGGAGCATGCCATCCATGCGGAAAGCAGGTGAGACGGCGCCCCCGTCATAATTGCGCGATAGCCAGGGGGTGGCGGTTGCCATGCAGGGTGACACGCTTCCCATCGGCAACGAAGCCGGTGATGCGGTCTTGCGGCTGCACAAACGAGGGGTTCGGAGGGGTCGGCGGGAGGCTGCACGCTCGCCGGAATCGGCTGAGGAACAACTGCTAAAGACAAGTATCAAACCTAGCAGTGAAAATGGGCAACGGCGTCTGAGTGCTGCAATGAGTGCTGCAACAAGAAGGATATTCAACCTCCGAGGATTTTGCGGCTCTAGCGTTCCATCGGTAGGAAAAGTAAACACTTGAGGATCAGCCCTACGTTTTCTCGTACGGGAGTAACACCCGGGCGGAACTAAGAGAGTACGACCTTTTCGGGTTCGATTAGAGAGTTTTGTCGCCGAAAATCTCCGCAGTAAAGACCTGGAGGGTTGCGCCCTTTTGCCAGGCGTCCAGAGGCAAGCCAGCTTTGCGACAGGTTTGTTCGAGGAAGGTGGCGCGATCCCAATTGTGCTCGACGGGTACTTGCGGCAGCAGCAGGCCACGGCGGCCATGTTGGCTGACGAGGAGGCCGTGGCGTCCGATTTCGACGGCTCCGGCGGCGACTAGCTGTGGCGGCGACAGGATGCTGAGCTCGATCTCGAGATGCGAAGCTTCGTCCGGAGTGACGGGCGAAAAGCGGTTATCGTCAAAAGCGGCGGCGAGGGCGGTTTCCGCCACGGCGCGGTAGACCGAAGTGGCTGGCAGCACATAGCCCACGCATCCGCGTAACTCGCGGTTCAGGTAAAGCGAGGTGAAAACTCCCCGAAGCTCGGCCAGGTGCGGGGTTGGAGGATCAAAGGAAATCCCAGTTCGCTCAAATGCGGAAGAAATCGAATCGTGGGCCAGGCGCAGCAGAAGGGTTCGCTCCTCGGCAGAAAACTCATGGGCGATGACTTCCGATGCCACGGCGGACGGCGAATTATGTTGAAGGTGCGACATCGGCATCGGCCGCTCGCGGGCCTGCTTGCGCCTTGCGGCGGCGGCTGAGAATGAATGCCCGGCGGCGGCGTTTGGAAACTTGCCGATCGATCTTCGACCAGAAGGCGGCAAAGTAATCGATGGCAGAAATCAAAGAAACACAAACCACGAACCAGATCGCCGCGTAGGCGATCCAGTGCACCGGAAAGACGAAGCTTCCGTAAACCGGCCACTCTTTCCACCGGTGATCGAGAATGACTGCGACTACGGAAACGATCTGGACTACCATTTTGAACTTGCCCAGGTCGCTGGCTTCGATGGTAAATCCACCGGATGCGGCAATGGAGCGCAGACCACTTACCAGGAATTCACGGCCGATGATGATAACCGCGATCCACGCGGGAACCAGACTGGGATTGAACTGAACCAGAGTAACGAAAGCGGCCGCGATTAGAAGTTTATCGGCCATGGGATCGAGCAAAATTCCCATGGTTGTGATCTGGCCGCGCTTGCGCGCGAGATATCCGTCAATGCCGTCGGTCATGGAGGCGGCAATGAAGATCACGGAAGCGAGCAACTCCTTGGTGCCGTGTTCACTGCTGAAGTGGCTGGAAGACAGAATCCAGATCAGCAGGGGAATGCTGCAGATGCGGATCAGCGTGATGGAATTAGGCAGGTTCACCGCAGCTCTGCGAGTTTCCGGGAGGGCTACCGGAAGACTTTTTGATTATGCTCCACGCTACGAGGGAACGCAATCAGGGGAATATATAGTTTGGCCAGCGAGTTGCCCCGACCGTTAGGCCGTAGCGCCCAGCTATTTGGAGGTCGCCGGCGTCATGGCACTGGGCTTCGGCTGCTTGGCAATCACCAGGTCTTTGATCTTGTCGTACGTGGCTTGCGGAATGATTTTCTTGTGGACCAGGTCGAGCTTGGTGCGATAGGGGCGACCGGCAATGATTTTCTGGGAGTAGGCGACGCCGACGCCTGGCAAGGACTTGAGTTGGTCCGCGGTGGCTGTGTTGAGGTCGAGTTTATCGCCGGCGGCCGCCATTGCGCCTTGTGCGGCTGCGGCGTTTGAAGTGGCGAGAGCGGCGCCGGTCGTCGGCACTAAACACAGAGCCAGCAGCAGAGGCAACATCCGGGCAAGCATGCTTTTACTCATCGAGTACATAAATTGTCCTTAGGCGTAAATTCCGCGCTGGCGGATGGTGTAGGCGACGCGATCGATGGCCAGCATATAGGCCGCGATGCGATTGTTCACGCGATGGGTCTCGGCGTAACGGACCACGTCGCCGAAGGACGAGACCATGATCTCTTCCAGTTGCTCGTTGACGACAGACTCTTTCCAGAAGTAGCCCTGGCGATCCTGCACCCACTCGAAATAGGAAGTTGTGACGCCACCGGCGTTCGCCAGAATATCCGGGATGACGAAGACGCCCTTGTCGGTCAGGACGTCGTCGGCGGCCGAAGTGGTGGGGCCATTGGCGCCTTCCGCCAGAATGCGGCACTTCACGCGATCGACGTTGCGGGAAGTGATGACGTTTTCGGTCGCCGCGGGGATGAGTATTTCACATTCGGTAGTAAGCAAATCGGCAGGATCGTAGGCTTCCGCACCCGGGAAGCCGTGTACCGTCCCATTCTTCTGGCGAAATTCGACGAGAGCGTTCAGGTCGATTCCGTTCTTGTTATAAAGACCGCCTCCTACTTCCGCGATGCCGACCACTTTATATCCGCCCTGGAACATGAGTTGAGCGGCGTTGGAGCCGACGTTGCCGAAGCCTTGCACGATGACGCGGCTGCTCTCACGCGACAGGCCGAGTTTCTTGATGGCCTCGTCGCATACCACCATCACGCCGCGGCCCGTAGCCTCGCGACGACCGCGCGAGCCGCCAATGTTGATGGGCTTTCCGGTAACGCACGCGGTCACGGTTTGCCGCATGTGCATGGAATAGGTATCCATCATCCAAGCCATGATTTGTTCGTTGGTGTTGACGTCGGGAGCGGGTACATCTTTTTCCGGACCGATGAATTCGATGAGCTCGGAGGTGTAGCGGCGGGTCATGCGCTCGATTTCGCCCATCGACATTTTGTGAGGATCACAGATCACGCCGCCCTTGGCGCCGCCGAAAGGAATGTTGACCACGGCGCACTTCCAGGTCATCCAGCTGGCGAGGGCTCGGACTTCATCGAGAGTGACGTCGGGAGCATAGCGGATACCGCCTTTGGCCGGGCCGCGGGCGATCGAGTGCTGCACGCGAAATCCGGTGAAGACCTCGAGATGGCCGTCATCCATCTGGACGGGTATGTAGACCGTGAGTTCGCGGTTGGGATAGCGCAGAACCCGCCACAGGCCGTCGTCGAGATTCAGCTTCTGCGCAGCCAGGTCAAAGCGCGCCCGTTGCGACTCCCACGGATTACTTTCCTTGTCGACGTGCGGAGGCGTGGTCATCGTGGTCATAGAATCTGGTCTCCGGAATGATTGCGATTCGAGATGTTGGCCGACACCGGGGTATTTTCCGGGGTGTAAGGGCAAACGTTCAGAGTATATGAGCCGGGGCGGTGGGGAAGCAAGGCGAGGTGGGGATGGTTGTAAGTGCTCCAAGATAATGTCACCCCATAACTGCAACGAGACTCTGTCACCCTCCAAGGATGGTGACGATGAGTCAGAAAGAGTTCCAACGGGTGAAGGTGATTGAAAATGCAGCGGGCGGGAGGCTGAGCGTACGCGAAGCCTCCCGCCTGCTGCATTTGAGCGAGCGTCAGGTGCAGCGGCTGAAACGCCGCTATCGGCCCGATTCGGTGAACTGGGTGCAGCATGGCAATCGCGGACGCGGCATGCCTTGGGCGGTTTCTGTTCCCCAGAAGCAGT
>Ga0187851_10000038_pt1 | contig 117741 bp, 81 predicted proteins | sample June2016WEW_6_10_FD_132997 | JGI IMG/M metagenome (GOLD analysis project Ga0187851, IMG submission 132997) | Peatland microbial communities from SPRUCE experiment site at the Marcell Experimental Forest, Minnesota, USA - June2016WEW_6_10 | ecosystem: Environmental > Terrestrial > Soil >... | reverse complement strand
CTGCAGGACCTGGCAGCCTGCGCATCGAATAATCCCGTTTTTGTTCTTCCTTATCAGGAAGGTTTTTTACGCTACCGCCCTGCCTGCCATTTCTTCGGCAGGCACGAAGTCCTGTTTTCTGCGCTCCACGGCGAGCATGTAGGCCACCATTTTCCTGGCCACCGCGAAGGTGGCCCGATTCTTGTTTCCTCTTTGGATCTCCCTCTCCCGGACCAGGGCTAACTCGGGAGAGTATCTGGGCGCCATCTTGGCCGCTTCCACCAGCACATGCTGGATATGCTTGTTGCGCTGTTTGGATATCGGCATGCGCATCACCTTGTCGGCGGAGCTCTTTTCCGCGCTGCACAGTCCGCAGTAGCTGATGGCTTCCTTGACCGACCGAAAACGCGTGTAGTCGCCGATCTCCAGTGCCCAGGTCAGAGCTGTAATCGGGCCGACTCCCGGGATCGTCCGGAGTCGTCGCAAGCGCTCCGACAGCAACGGATCCTTTTCCAAGGATCCGATCAGCGCCGAATCCAGCCGCTGCGCTCGGACGATGTGTTCACGGCCGAGCTTGAGCAGAGGCAGGATGCTCTGGCTGATCTCCTCGTTGGTCGAAAGCAGATCTGTGAAATAGCCCAGCTTGTGCAATCGCTGCTTGTTGTAACTAACGCCGCTCTCCATCAGCAGACCGGAGACCCGATTCTTCATCTGTACCATCTGCCTGACCAGAAGTCCGCGATAGCGAAGGGTTCGCCGTCGGTCGCGGATCTCGGTCGAGGCCATGTGGCACTCGGGCAGGAAATCGCATCTGAGGCAGTCGGCGATCTTGCCGGCATCGATCCGGTCGTTCTTCTTCTTGGCTGCAGCGATGGCCCGCAGCATCAGAGGATGCGCCACCTTCACCTTTTCGGCATGCGGAAGCAGGTGATCGTAGATCCAGCCCGTGAAGATCGTCGCTTCCATGGCCATCATCCGGGGTTGGGGAAGGGTCTTGATCCAGCTGTCCAGGTCGCGGCGTGTCGATCCAGTCTTGCCTTCCTGATGAACCTTGCCGGCCGCGTCCTTCACGCAATAGCTGATCGTCCTCTTGTGAACATCCAGTCCGATGTAATACATAGTCTCTGAGGAGCCTCCGAGGTCGTTCTCTGAATCAGCCTCACAGCTGAGTTCAGCCTTTAGCAACACCTCGTGCTCCTCTCTGACTTAGCATTCAAACAATTCGTCAGTCACTACTTCTTACCTAGTACGCCACCAGTGTTGCTCAGCCTGATCGGTGCTATTGCGCAATGAAAAGGAGACATCTCTCGCGGGTCTTGTTGAAACCCCGCGTCCGCAGTCATCCGACGAAGGAGCTGACCTTATCTGCGCCTCGTGTGATACGGAATGTCTAAACGGCCATCACGGCGAGGTAATTATCGAAGGCGCGTCAGACGAACTCGTCAGAGCCAAGTGGAATCCGTTCCCAAACGCCCCGAATAGCCTTCGCCTCGTCTTTTCGCATCGGGTCGCACCAACCGCACGAAGTATCGCAGGGGAATTGACCTTGACGGGCATATTTCTGTAAACCGCTGAATACAATTGTTATGAGTGGTGGGCCCGGAGGGATTTGAACCCCCAACCAAGGGATTATGAGTCCCCTGCTCTAACCGTTGAGCTACAGGCCCGCCCCAGCAGTTCTCCAGCGACTTTCGCACAAAAAGCCTCAATGCCAAAGAGGCTCTTTCCTGAAGAAAGAATCACACCGCATCCGGTCATTTTGACGCCGATGAACTGTTGATCCACTCTTCCTGCCAATCATAAAGCAATCACTATACTTACTTGTAGCGTTCTCGCCCGCTTAGAGCGCGATGCGGAGGTCGTTGCAGTGGATACGCCGCTCCGAAGTGTCGAATTCACCCAGATAACGGAATGGGAAAACGGTCAAATCCGCTCAAGCAGCGACGCGCTAGCCGCTGAAGAGCCGCTCCAGATTCTTGCGTGCGGCGGTCCTTTGGTCGTGACAATGCGAACTCCCGGCCACGACCGTGAACTGGCCGCCGGTTTTCTCTGGACCGAAGGGCTGATCGAGAGTCGCGATCAGATTCTTGGTTTCCGCGATCAGGAATCCACGGCCTGCCAAGCCGGGAACATTATCGACATTGAGTTGCGCGACGGCGTAAACAAACCTGACAATCCGCAGCGCATTTTCCTGTCCAATTCGAGCTGCGGCCTCTGCGGCAAGGCTTCCATCGACGATGTGCGCACGCGCGGACTGCGGCCGCTCGGCTCGGGATTCGCAGTGGACGCAGAAGTTCTCTGCTCCCTTCCAGAAAAACTGCGCGCTCGGCAACCGGTCTTCGAGCGCACCGGCGGACTGCATGCCGCAGCCCTGTTTAACGCCGAGGGGGAGCTCGTTGCGCTTCGCGAGGACATTGGCCGCCATAACGCAGTCGACAAAGTTGTCGGATGGGCGTTGCTACAAGGCATGATTCCACTCTCGAGTCATGTGCTCTTGGTCAGCGGACGCGGAGGCTTTGAGATCATTCAGAAGGCGATTGCCGCTGGCGTGCCAATTGTGGCTTCGGTCTCTGCCCCTTCGAGCCTCGCAGTCCAACTGGCCCGCGAACTGAATTTGACGCTGATCGGCTTTCTCCGTGGACGACGGTTTGTTGTTTATTCGGGCGAAGCACGCTGCTTGATGCAAAGCTACGCAGCGGGAGGGCTCCCGCATCAAACCGCACAGCCGCCCTTGATCGGTGAATGAAAGTGCAATAATCAATCCGGCGCTTCCTGGCTCCCGATTCATGGGCCGAGATTCAATTCCCCATCTCCCCGCGAGGATTCTGTAAGCCATGGCAACGGTCACAATCGACAGCAAGGTGCATCAACTTGCGCCGGGCGAGCCCCTGATCGACATCATCAACCGAGCCGGCGAGAAGATTCCGCAGGTTTGTTACCACCCTCAGCTCGGCCCGATCCAAACCTGCGACGCCTGCATGGTTGAGGTCGATGGGCAGCTGGTGCGCGCTTGCGCCACAGCCGCCTCGGACGGCATGGCCGTGCTTACGGCGTCGCCGGGCGCCGCAACCGCCCAGCGTCAGGCGTTCGATCGCATCCTCGGGAACCACCTGCTCTACTGCACGGTCTGCGACAACAACAACGGCGATTGCACTATGCACAACACCACAGCTCTCCTGGCCATCGAACACCAGGAAACTCCCTACGCTCCCAAGCCGTACACGAAGGATTTTTCCAATCCCTTCTACCGTTACGATCCTGATCAATGCATTCTTTGCGGCCGCTGCGTTGAGGCGTGCCAGAATCTGCAAGTGAATGAAACCCTCAGCATCCGCTGGGAGGACGAGCACCCGCGCGTTCTTTGGGATGGAGGAGCCCCAATTGGCGAATCAAGTTGCGTCTCCTGCGGCCACTGCGTCACGGTTTGTCCCTGCAATGCGCTCATGGAAAACTCAATGCTGGGCGAAGCCGGCTACTTTACTTCCCTTCCCGAATCCGCACTCGCAGGGATGATCGAGGTTGTGAAAGAAATTGAGCCGGAGACGGGTTATGGCTCCGTTCTTGCGCTCTCTGAAGTTGAGGCGGCCATGCGCGGCTCGCGTATCAAGCGCACAAAAACCGTTTGCACTTACTGCGGCGTCGGCTGCAGTTTCGATATCTGGACGCGAGACCGTCAGATTTTGAAGGTCGAGCCCGCGGAGGGAGCAGCGAACGGCGTCTCGACGTGCGTCAAAGGCAAATTCGGTTGGGGATTTGCGAACAGCGAGGACCGCCTTACCAGTCCGCTGATTCGCGAAAACGGGAATTTCCGCAAAGCCACCTGGGACGAGGCGCTCTCGCTCGTTGCGCGCCGATTCTCTGAGATCAAAGCCGCCAGCGGGCCAGATTCGCTCGCCTTTATCTCTTCGTCGAAATGCACCAACGAAGAAAGTTACCTGATGCAGAAGCTGGCGCGCGCGGTCATTGGCACCAATAACATGGACAATTGTTCGCGGTACTGCCAGGCTCCCGCGACTGTCGGCCTCTGGCGCACCGTTGGTTACGGCGGCGATTCCGGATCGATCCACGACATCGAGAAGGCGGATCTCGTTCTCATCGTGGGCAGCAACACCGCGGAAAGCCATCCGGTCCTCGCAACACGAGTCAAGCGCGCGCACAAGCTGCGCGGGCAAAAGCTCATCGTCGCCGACCTGCGCGAGAACGAGATGGCGCGCCGCGCCGATGTGTTTCTCCATCCCAAACCCGGCACCGACCTCATCTGGCTCTCCGCAGTCACGCGCTATCTGTTCGACAACGGTCTTGCCAAACTAGGATTCATCTCCCAGTGGGTCGAGGGAGCGGACGAATATATCAAGAGCCTCGCGCCTTTCACTCTCGAAACGGCCAGCGAGCGCTGCGGTCTCTCGCAGGAAGCGTTGATCAAAGTTGCGCGTATGATCGCTGAAGCCGGCAGCGTCTGCATCCTCTGGGCGATGGGCGTTACGCAACATGTCGCGGGCTCCGACACATCGACGGCCATCTCCAACCTTCTGCTGGCTACCGGCAATTACATGAGGCCTGGAACCGGAGCTTACCCTTTGCGTGGCCACAACAATGTGCAGGGAGCCAGCGATCACGGCGCCATGCCCAACTTCTTCCCTGGCTATCAGAAGGTTGAAGATCCGGCAATTCGCCAGAAGTTTGAGTGCGGATGGAATGCCGTGCTTCCCCCGAAACCCGGTTTGAACAACCACCAAATGATTGACGCCACCCTCGATGGCCGCTTGAAATCGATGTATGTTTTCGGCGAAGAGATGAGCCTCGTCGATTCCAATGCGAACTATGTCGCGCAGGCGCTCTCGAAGCTTGATTTCTTCGTGGTGCAGGACATTTTTTTCGGCGAGACCTGCCGCTACGCCGACGTCGTTTTGCCGGCAAGTCCGAGCCTCGAAAAGGAAGGTACATTCACGAGCACAGAGCGGCGCATTCAGCGGCTTTATAAAGTGCTCGATCCGCTCGGTGACAGCCGGCCCGACTGGCAGATTATTCAAGATCTCGCCAACCGGCTTGGCGCGAATTGGAATTACGCACATCCATCGGAGATCTACGCTGAAATCGCTTCGCTCACGCCGCTCGTGGCGGGCGTCACATATGAACGACTCGAAGGCTACAAATCGCTGCAATGGCCGGTCGCCGCGGACGGCTCCGACGAGGCCTTGCTTTACACAAAGCAATTCAACATGCCCGGCGGGAAAGCGAAGTTTTTCCCTCTCGACTGGACCGAGCCGAGTAACCAGCCCGACGCATCCTACGATCTTCATCTCAACAACGGCCGGCTGCTGGAACACTTCCATGAAGGCAACATGACGTACCGTACGGAAGGGATCCGCGAGAAGGTTCCCTCCACCTTTGTTGAGATTTCGCCGGAATTGGCCGGCGCTCGCGGCATCAGGAGTGGAAGCGTAGTCGAACTGACTTCCCGCTATGGCCGCGTCCGTGTTCGTGCCCTGGTCACCGATCGTGTGAAAGGCAGCGAGCTCTACATGCCGATGAATTCGATCGAGGAGCCCATCAATCGGCTCACCAGCAGCAATACCGACAAGGTGACCAGCACTCCGGCATACAAGGAGGCAAGCGTCCGCTTGGAGCTGATTGACCTTGACGGCGCAGTGCCGCTACCCCGCGGGAATTCGCGTTTCGGCAATCCTACGCCGCAGCAAGGCGTGGAAGTCGAACGCAAGTGGAAACGCAGCGACTACCGCATGCCCAACGGCCTGGTTCAAATCCAGGCAAAGTAACAGGAGGAACGCCGATGGCTCAACCGATCCCTCTTGACCTGCCGCCGCGCGATCCGCGCAAGGAGCTTCTCGATCGCCTCGAAAATGCTCCGCAGGAACACGCGGAGGCATTGCTCGATAGCTACGAGCTTCTTGAGCAATTGCATCAGGCCGGAATCCTTCAACTGATGCGCGGCACGCTGAGCGCAGGTGACGAGATCCTTGAACGCGCCGTGGGCGCAGCCCGGTCACCGCAAGGCTCACGCGCATTGCGCAATCTGCTGATCATCGGCCAAATGCTCAGCTCCATCAACCCTGACCTGCTCGAGTGCGTCGCCGTGGCCGCGGGCCAAACGCTGGGTAGCGAACGCAAACCAGTCATCGAGCCGCTGGGGCTCTTTGCGCTGCTCAGTGAGTTTCGGCAGCCGGAATTGCGCCGGAGCGTAGCGCTCATTAATCGATTTCTGCTGACATTGGGGAATCAGCTGAAGAACGTGCCTTCAAACCGCCCGCAGCAGTGAGCAGTCGCTGCTCTCAGGCCCTCGCGTGAGCGAAGTCCCGGTTGCCATGCGCCGGCTTCGATGGGTTTGGGATTCGATCGCAGGTGGTAGGCGAGGCGGGAATCGAACCCACAACCCCCGGCTTAGAAGGCCGGTGCTCTATCCGATTGAGCTACTCGCCCACACTCTTCATTATTGTATCTGCGAAGTCATTGGTTAACGCTGCGCGGCGCTGGGGCCGGTACCCGCAGTGACAGCCTGGAGGTAACGAACGACGGTGACCTCCGCCCAGTGCACGCCGTCAGGGGATCGGCGGCTCAGGAAGGCACAGTGGCCCCCGTGGCGCGGCTCAATGAAGTCGATACAGGGATTGGCAAGGATTTGTGCCCTGGTCTCAGGAAAGAAGCGGATGAAGGGATCGTTTTCGGCGAGAAGAACCAGCGCCGGAACGGCAACGCGGTCAATAACACGCGCGCTCGCGGAGCGATAGTAGTAGTCATCGGCATCTTGAAAGCCGCAATAAGGCGCAATAATCTTCTGGTCGAACTCGCGGATGGAGCGCACGGGGCCAACGATGCTGTTCCGATAGACGTCAGGAAACATCTCGGCTTTGCGTCGGAAGCGCTGCATCAATGCACGCAGAAAATGCCACTCGTAAACCCGGTTCCGCGGTTCGTGAAGGGCGTCCGCGCCTGCCGCCAAATCGATAGCCGGGCAAACCGTGGCCACCGCGACGAGCGGCGCGTGCTTGCCCCATTCGCCGGCGAGCTTGAGAACCAGATTTCCGCCCATCGAATAACCAACCAACGCCACGCGCTCCAGGCCGAAGCGCTCGGTAAAGTAGCGCACCACCGCGCCCACATCGGCCGATCGGCCCGAATGATAGAGCGTCGGCGTCAGCGCATCGGAGCCGCCGCAATTGCGCATGTTCATACGGACCACGTTCATGCCGGCGTTCCAGGCCAGCGCCGCGATGCCGCGAATGTAGCGAGAGTCGGAGGAACCGTTCAGCCCGTGCACCATCACAGCCGTGAGCCGGCCCGCGCGCACACGCTCAGGCTGCCAATGACAATGGCACAGCACGCGGCTGCCGTCAGCAGGATCCACTTCCACGGTTTCAGCCACAGCAGGCAGAAGAAAAGCAGGGCGCGGAAGAAAGTTGCCAACGATGGTTTGGAGATGACCGTTCAAGAGCCAGGGATGTGGCTCAAACTCCGTTAGCCAAGCTGGAGACGCCTCGTGCGTCTGAACCAGCACGTCAGACTGCGTCACAGAAGATTACCCCCTACGCGCGAAAGTGGGACCATTACCATCCTTTGGCTTTTCGGGGGGGACTTTGGGGCGGCTAGTGGGGATCGAACCCACGACATCCTGAGCCACAGTCAGGCGTTCTGCCGCTGAACTATAGCCGCCGTCTACCCTTTAGATTGTAGCATCGTAGCAGATCGTGAAAGATTGGCCGGAGAGGAGCGACGGTGCCGCAGCGAGAACCAGTTGTACCCTCTGCAACTGCGGATCAAAAGGCCAGCGCAGCCGCTCCAGACCGCTGGAATCGCGGCGCGTGGATCTTTCGCGACGAGACACTGCGCAAACTCGAAATCCTGCTCGACGAGGCCTTCCGCATACCCGGAACCCCTATTCGTTTTGGCCTGGATGCCCTCGTTGGACTGGTACCCGGTTTCGGCGATGTGCTGGCGGGCTTGTTCTCGCTTTTGATTCCGCTCGCTGCGTGGATTCGCGGCGCGCCCTACGTAACGCTGGCGCGCATGGCGGCCAATCTCGGCATTGGCGTGCTCGTGGGTTCAATCCCGATCCTGGGCGATGCCTTTGACGTCGCATGGAAGGTTAACCGCCGCAACTATCGCCTGCTTACCCGTCACCTGGGCGAACCGCGGCGGCACACCTGGCGCGACTGGGCTTTCCTTCTGGTTCTGGCCGCAGTCCTCGCCCTGGTCTTTACCATCCCAGTGGTTGTTGTGCTGTGGCTTGTCCTGTGGCTTCTGCATCGGTAGCCAACCTGATCCAGGACCAGTAAAAAACGGGTTACAATCGAAAGAGATTGTCGGGGCGTAGCGCAGTCTGGTAGCGCATCTGCTTTGGGAGCAGAGGGTCGGGGGTTCGAATCCCTCCGCCCCGACCAGTACATTCTTCTTAAAAATAGGGTTGTCCTCGACGATTCAACCACGTCTGCCCGATACCCATAAAGCACTTCCGCGCAATTCTCGTTCATACAGATCGCTGCGCCCTCATCTTCTATTGACCGATCTCGTAGCGCACCACCGCTAACGCCGTTTCATAGGAATAGCTGGCATTTGTGTTGTCGATTTCAGCCTGCGTCTGGTTGAGCTGCGCCTGGCTGATCTCAACGATGCCGCTCAAGCCGATTTTGTAGCGCGCCGTGGCCAGGTCGAGCGCGAAATTGGCCTGATCGAGCAATTGCCTGGTCACGGCGATGCGTTGATAAGCAGACTGCGCGTTCAGCACCGCAGTGCGCACGTCGCGAGCGATCGTGTCGCGCAGATTGCGCACGTTTTCCTGTGCAGCTTGAGCGCGCAGCTTCGCATCTCTGGCGTCAGCGTTGAAAAGGAAGCCGTTGAAAACCGGAATGCTCAAATTGGCTCCTGCGGCGCCATACCAGGAAGACTGAATCTGGTCGGCGCGCACCGGCGTTCCACCCACAGCAGCCATGGCGGAGAGCGTAGGCAGCCAAAGATCGCGCTGCGCCGTACTGAACTCGCGAGCCGCGGCAAAGTTGTCATTCATCGCCGCCAGGTCGGGACGCGCACTGAATGCAGCATTAACAAGCGCTTCAGAGTCGCTGGGCGCCGCCGGCGGATTGCCGTTGGTTTCGTCGACGAGACTGTACTGCTGGTCCTGCTCGGAACCAAGCACGTCGTTCAGGGCGGCCATGCTGGCCTGTGCATTGTTCTGCGCGTCGAGCAACAGCAGCTGCGACTGTGAGACCTGAACATCGGCAAAGCTGCGGTCCAGATCGGACCGGATTTTCGCTTTGGTTAAGGCGCCAACCTGATCGGCCGTCGCCTGGCGCTGGGTGAGCGTTTCCTGCGCCACTTTGAGCACAGCCTGCGCGGTGAGCGCCTGATAAAAGGCCTGATCGACGGTCAGCGTAATATCGAGCTCCGTGGCCCGCTCGCTTTCCAACTGCGCCTTCGCGCTGGATTGGGCGCTGAGCACAAGATTGTGCGTGCGGCCAAAGTCTGTGATCAATTGGCTGACGGTAAGCCCCCCGGCCGCGCGATTGTAAATGGAAGGATTGTTCAGCAACCCCGCCGTAATCCTGCTGTTATCATGCGCGTCAACGGCTGTCAGGTCGCCGGTCGCCATCGGCATTTCCACCGAACGCACTTCGCGCGTGACCTGGGCCTGAGCCAGTGCGACCAGGCGTGCCACGCTGATGTTTGGGTTGTTGCGGATTGCCATCTGTTCGGCCTGCGCAATGGTCAGCGACGGCCCCGTAGGCTGGACGGCCGAAGGTGCGCCCGTCGGCGTCTGCGGGTCCGTGGCCATGGTTGGGGCTGAAGTCTGTGCCAGGCTAGCGGCAAGTTGACCTGCCGGCGCGTCGGGGAGCGAAGGCTTTTGCGCGGGCGCTGCTGCGGGCAATGCAGCCAAAAAAGCAGCGCAGAGAACGAAAGTGAAGGCGGTTTCAGTTGGCTTACGCATGATCGATTCCCTCCGCGGCAGTTTCTTCCCCGTGCCGGCCGTGGATGAGGAGGTACACGGCTGGAACCAGAAAAACGGTGACGACGACCGAAACGGCGAGTCCGCCAATGATGGCTCGTGCCAGTGGCGCGTACTGCTCGCTACCGGCCTCGAGGCCGAGAGCCAGCGGAATCATGCCCAGGAGAGTAGCCAGCGACGTCATCAAGATGGGCCGCAGTCGGACGCGGCAAGCTGTCACCGTCGCTTGCAGGAGCGGCTCGCCCTGTCTGTGGAGAATGCCGGCGAACTCGACAATCAGGATGCTGTTCGAGACCACGATGCCGGCCATCATGATTACGCCCATGAGCGACATGATGTTGAGCGTGCTGCCGGTGAGAAGCAGAATCAAGACCACTCCGGCGAGTCCCGGCGGAATCGCCAGCAGAATGATGAATGGATCGATAAACGAAGTGAACTGCGCCATCAGAATCAGATAGACCAGCAGAACGGCAATAATCAGGCCGTAGCCGAAGTCGTGGAAGGCTTCGTTCATGCTCACGACGGCGCCGCGCATGTCGATCACAGTATTGCGGTCGTGCTTGGTATCGGCCAGTATGCGGTTGATTCTCGCTCCCACATTCTGCAGAGCCTCGGTTCTGGTGGACACAAAAATGTCGATCACGCGACGAATCTGATAATGATCGACCTCGGTGGGCGTATTGATCTCGGAAATGTCAGCCACTTCGCCAAGCGGCACGTAACCCGCAGCGTGGTCGCCGGTCAGGTCCGAAGGCGAAGCGGGATCGGCTTGTCCACTTTCCTGCATCGGAGAATAGCCTGCGGGCCGTACGCCCCGCAGTGGAATGTTCTTCATGTCTTCGAGCGACATGTTGTCGATCCACTGGTTGGCGTATTGCACGGTGACCATATAGTTGTTGCCGGTGTGCGGATCAATCCAGTAGCTCGGTGCCACCATCCCGTCGGAAGTGAGCGCCGTGATTACGTCGTCAACCACATCCCGCGCCGAGAGACCGATCAGGCTGGCGCGCTCGCGGTCGATGTTCAGCGCCAGGCCGGGGTAGTTCACGCTTTGCGGAATATAGACACCGCTCACGTTGGGGATCGATTGGATTTTCGCGGCCAACTGGCTCGCCAAATTGAAAGCGCTGTCCATGTCGTTGGACTTAATCTGCACATCAATGGGTGCCGGAAGTCCCTGATTGATGACGCCGTCGACCAGGCCGCCCGCCTGAAAATAGGTGGAGAGTTCCGGCATCTGCCGTGAAAGTGCCGACTGCACGCGGCGCATATACTCATAACTTCCAATGCTGTGGCCTTCTTTCAGGCTCGTCTGCACGAATGCCGTATCCATGGATGCGTTGGTGGTGTAAATGGCCGAAAGGTCGGGATAGACGCCGATGTTCGACACGATCATGCCCAGGTCCTTCGGCTTCACCACATCCCGAATGATGCCTTCGACTTTGGCGATGTATTCGTTGCTTACCTCAAGCCGGGTGCCGCTGGGCATGTGCACGTTGATGATGAATTGTCCAGGATCGGTGCGCGGAAAGTAGGCGCGTCCGAGAAAAGGGAAGCACACAGCGAGGATCAGCGCCAGCCCGCCGAGCATGACGGCAGTGGCAAATCCCGGCCTGCGCAGCACCTTGTAGGCAAATTTTTCATAGCTGTCGAGAAGGTGCTGAAAACGCGTGTTAAAAACGATCAGAAAGCGCTTGAAGAAATTCGGCTTGGTCCCTTCAACGGCGTCGACGTCGCCTTCGTGTTCCATGCCTAGCGGATCCTGGCGAATGAACTTCGCGCAGAACAGTGGCACCACCGTCATGGCGAAGAAATAGGACGCAAAGATCGACAACACAACTCCCAGCGCGAGCGGCGTAAAGATGTATTTGCTGACACCGCTAAACGAGGTGACAGGAAAGAAAACGATAGCAGTCGTGAAAGTGGCGGCCAGCACGGCCATCGAAACTTCGCTCCCGCCTTCCGACGCCGCAACCTGCGGCGATTTGCCCAGCTCCATGTGCCGGAAAATGTTCTCGAGTACGATGACACCGTTATCGATAAGCCGCGAGAAGACAAGCGCAAGTCCGCCGAGGATCATGGTGTTAATAGAGCCACCCATGAGGTTGACCATCAGTAAGCAGACGAGCATGGAGAGCGGAACAGAGAGCAAGACCGCAATCGTCGCACGCGGGCTGCCCAAAAACACAAGAATCATGACTCCTGTCATCACCAACCCGATAACCGCCTCGCGGGTGACGTTGGCGATGGCCAGTTTGACGAAGACCGATTGATCGAAGACCACTGCGGTCTTGAGCGTGTCCGGAATATCGACGAGTTTTTTCACCGCTGCCTTGATGCCGTCGACTATTTCAATGGTATTGCTGTCGCCGCCTTGCTTGAAAACGGGCACATACACCGAGCGCTGGCCGTCGATACGTACGATGTTGTACTGCAGAGCGCCCGAGTCGACGGCCTTGCCGATGTCACCGACCAGCACCGATGAGTTGCCAGTCGACTTCAGTGGCATGTCGTTCATCGCGTTGGCATCAGGAAACTGGCTGTTGGCATAAATGTTGAAGTCCTTTGAGCCGATGCGCACGTCGCCGGCGGGAAGGATCAAGTTCGAGTTGTTGACCGCGGTGACGACGTCGTTCAGGCTCAGATTGCGCGCTTCAAGCTTGAGCGGGTCGACATAGATTTGGATCTGGCGATAAGTTCCTCCGTATGGTTGCGGAACCGAAGCGCCTTGAACGTTGGAGATTTGATTGCGCACCTCGAATTGTGCAAGGTCCTTGAGACGAGTCTCGTTCAAACCCTCGCCCTTCAACGTGACCAGGCAAACCGGTTGCGTTGATGCCGTCATTCCCAACACCACAGGAGGCAGCGTACCGGGCGGGAGGCGGCGCAGATCGGCCATAGCGAGGTTCGCAATATTGCTCAGCGCCGCGTTGGGGTCCGTGCCGGGCTTGAAGTAGATCTTGATCAGGCTTACACCGGTGAGTGAACGCGATTCGCTGTGGTCCACGTTGGCGGCGAGCGTGAAAAAGCGTTCGAAGGTGTTGGTGATATCTGCCTCAATCTGCTCTGGGGGCATGCCGTTGTAGAACGTGGCCACAACCACCACGGGCATGTCGATCGGCGGGAAGAGGTCCACCGGCATGCGCGCCACGGTCACCGTCCCGATGAGCATCACAATAAGGCAAAGCATGAGAATGAAAAACGGATACCGCAGAGCGAAATTCGGCATTATTGACCTCCTCCGCTTGCGCCAGCTTTCAGGTCGATCATGCCGCCTGACTCCTGAAAGGTTTCAGAGGCAGGGGTGGAAGCGAGGATCGGGTTGACTTCTTCATCATCGTGATATTTTTCTTGTCCGCCTATCACCACCCGGTCCCCGGGCTCCAGTCCGCTGGAAATTTCGGCCAGCTTCGATCCCTGCAATCCAACCTGAGCGGAGCGGATGTGAATGTGGTTGTTCGCTCCGAGTACGTAGACCATCTCCTCCTTGTTCGCATTCAGCACCAGAGCTTCAACGGGAATCGTGATCACGTTCTTGACGTTGCCGAGTTCGAGCGCCGTGTTGGCGTACATTCCGGGAGCGATGGAGAGATCCTTATTGTCGACGTCCACTTCGGTTTCCATCGTGCGGGTCTCGAAATTCACGTCGCGAGTGAAGCGGACGATTTTGCCGGTGAAGGAGCGGTTGATGGCATCGACGCGAACCTGCAACTGGTCGCCCTCGTGAACAAATTTGACGTCGTCTTCGGGCACGGGAATCCGCAAGCGGAGCAGGCTGCTCTGCGAAAGCCGGACAATGGGAAGCGACTGGTCATTGGAGCCCGTACCCCCCTGGATGAGCGCACCTGTATCGGCATAGCGCCACACAACAACGCCGGCAATGGGTGCCGTCACGGTGGTGTAGTCTTCGAGCGCCTGCACGCGCTGATTGTCGCTGCGGGCCGCTTCAGCGTGTTGCTGCGCTGCCGCCATTGAGGACTTCGCGGCATCCACCTGCGCCTGCGAGCTCAGATCTTTGGCCTGCGCGTCGTCCAACTCCTGCTGGGCGATGAGACCGGGACGCGTCGCGGCTGCCTGCTGCAGGCGCACGTACTGTGCGTGCACGGCGGAGTACATTGCTTCAGCACTCTTGAGTTCGTGCTGCGCGCGCAGAATTTCTTCCTGGCTTTGCTTGAGCTCGAAGGCGCTCTCTTCAAGTTGAGCTTTCAGTTCCGGAACATCGAGAACCGCGAGCGTTTCTCCTTCGTGCACAATGTCGCCAATGTCGACATTGATGCGCTTCATGTAGCCGCTAACCTTGGGGTGGACGTCAACCACCTGATACGGCTGAAACTGTCCGGCCAGGGTGAGCATATGAGAGATGTCGCCGCGCTGGGCGACTGCAACCCGTGCCGAAGGAATGGTTGCGGCTCTGGCTTCGGGGCCCGCTCCATCGGAACGGCAGGAGCTGATGCCGAGGGCTGCGCACGCGGCAACCATCAAAAGAAGAATTCGTTTACGCATGTCGAACTTACTCCTGATTCCCAACACCGTCTACCGCCGCGGTGTATGGAAGCAATTGGGAACTGGGCCGAGTGGGGGCAGGCTGCATTCGGTTAGATGCGGCCCGCTGAAAGCCGGTTGACCACGTGTTAGTCGCCTTGGCCTTGCCAAATTCGTGCATGCCGCGCGAGGATTTTCGCGGCAACAACACCTTGCACCGTGGTGGATCCGGGCAGACAAACTCTGCACCGTTCAATGCGGGAAAGGGCCAAGAAACAAAACGCGATGAATAAAAAGTTAAGAAGTCGGCGGAGGGCGGAAAAGATTTGAATACGAAAAACCCGCATGAAGGGCTCGCAGATGCCGGCTAGGCAGAACTTCTCCCTGTCTTCGCGAAGAAAAGCCCACCAACATCGGGGTCGCAGCTTGAGAGAGAAATGCAAATGCGGCGCTGGGATGCGTCGGATCTGGCTTGGGCACACCATGTTCCACGACCTCGGGCGAGGTCATGGGTTGCGCCTTTGCGGCGCGAATATTACCGCCGAAACCGGCCGCTGGGCTGTACCAGGCTGTCTTGGCTTCAATTGCAAAGAGAAATGCCAGCAGACAGAGCCCCAAGGCAAGCGGAGCGCGCCGATAAGACAGGGAAGCGGCGAACCATCCCGACATAGCCGTAGTTTATCACGCGGCTACGAACGCAAGCATCACTGAGGCGCATGGAACCTACCGTTCGCGCGGCTCTCCCGTCGGCAGGAAGGCCAATCCGTCAATCTCAGTCCCCGACGCGAGCACATCCCTGATTGTTTCCGGGTTGGTGCCCGCGCGTCCGGACGCCTCCCGCAAAAGCCGCAACGCCGCAGCCGCCGTGTTCCCCGGTGGCAGTCGGAAGATCCAGGGAATATCAGCTGAAGTCAGAGCCTTGTCACTGCTCAGAGCCACCACCGGGACAAAGCACTTCAATGCCAATTGCTCCGAAAGATGGCTAGCGTCCCGATCCAACGCCACAATCGCCACAGCATGTTCGTCCATCAAGGCGTGGACCATTTGAGTTGAAGCTGCGCCCCAGTTTTGCGTGCTCTCAACCGGCAGGACTGTCCACGGCCGGCCTCCGTACACTCCGTCGTTCAATACCTTCGCAACCTCCGGCGACCGGGCAATCTCCGCGGCTTTCGGCCCAAAGAGAACCACGCGCACCGGCCCGCGCGGAAGGTCGGCGGATCGCGGGCCTACGAAGTTCACACCATCCTCCCCAACGCGCGCATAAGGCGTCGCTGGCGCATCAGACAGTTCGCTTGCTTCAGCGGTTCCCTTCCCTGCTTGCTGCTTCTCCATTGTTGCGAGCCGGTAGGTGATCGCTCCATGTTGTACGGTTCCCAGGTACATCGGCGCGACATTCTTCTGGTTGGGATCGAAAACCATGGGCCCGGTCACGCCGTCATATTCTTCAATGTCCGCAAGCGCGTCATGAATGCGTGCGCGATTCAGCCCAGCCTTGCAGATCGAGTCAAGCAGCGCGTTCATGGCGTCATAGGCTAACGATGCAAACTGCTCCGGCTGCTCGTAGAATCGAGCCGCGAATCGGCGGTTGAAGTCAAGCCAACGCCGGTCGTTGCGCGTTGGGTCGTAAGGAAAAACCGCTTCGAAGCCCTCGGCGGCGCTGCCAGCTTGAGCCAGCAGGTCCGGCCCCAGCGTGCGGTAGGAGCCAAAGACGCGCTGCTTCATTCCCATCGCGCGCATTTGTTTCAGGATTCCGGCGGCCTCGCTTTCATCTGCCCAAAGCACAATTCCGTCGACGCGCGAATCGCGGATGATCTGCAATTCACGCGAAAAGTCCGTGTCGCCCGGCAAAAACTTCTGCTCGATAACGACAGGGTGGCCAAGCCGCACGGACGCGCTCCGGAACTTCGGAACGCCCATTCGGCCGTAGCGGTTGTTTACCCTGAGCAACGCAACTCGCTTGAGGCCAAGCTCTGTGTAAATGCGACGAGCCAGGGTAAAGGCCTGTACACGATCGTCCTGCAGATCCGTGAAATACCACGGAACATAAGTCTCTGGAATCGTGGGATCGGTTGAGGCTGAGTTGACGATCGGAATTTCGGCTTTCAGTGCGACGCGCAACATGATATGAGTCGATTCGGAACTGATCGACCCGAAAATCGCCCAGTCCTGGTCGTCGTAGATCATTTTCACGGCTTCGTCCGCTGCCGAGCCCCAGATTGTTGGATCGGTCGGGCGATTGGTCCCGTAGACCGCTTTAGCTTGCCAATTGTTGTAGTCGTTATGCAACATCAGCTTGAAACGTTTGCCGCCATAACCGCCGCGTGCGTTTGCTTCATCTACTGCCAGTTGCGCTCCGTGCAGCATGCGCAAACCGTCAGCCTGATCCGGGCCAGGCTCGACAGGGCCCAAGAAACCGATCCTGACCTCGGTAATGTCCCTGGGATCGGGAATATCCCGGCCAGCGCCCGCGTAAATGTTCGGTTGGACATAATTCTCGGAGTACGGCGCTTCGAATTTTGCGTACGGCCTTAAATCCTGGGGCTCACCGGCGTAGGGCGTCACAGTCCGGTCACGTGGCGGCGCGGGCGGATGCTTGCCACATTCGCACACACTGTCGCTCTGCGCACCAAGTGAAACTGCGGCACCCAAAGCCAGTGCGCAAGCCGCAATCGGAACGATTCCGAAACGCATGTCCCTACTCCTTGCCGCTGTCGGCATTTTCCGTGCGGAACATGGCAATCGCTTCAATCTCCACGAGCAGCTCCGGCCGGCACAGAATTGCCTGAATGCCGGTCGACGCGGGCAGTGGGTCGAGTCCCTGTTCTTTGAAGAACTCCGTGCGCTCTTCGTTGAATGCGTCGTAGTCGCGCTCGATGTCGCGCAGGTAGCATGTTGTGCGCACGATATCGTGCCAGGTGCAGCCTTCGCTGGCCAGCAATCCCGAGATATTTGTGAGTGTGCGCCTCATCTGCGCACGAAAGTCGCCAACATGAACACTCACGCCGTGCTCGTCAATCGACGCCGTGCCAGAGATCAGCAGAATCGTTAAGCCGTTCAGGTCGATCCTCATTCCGCGCGAGAACGAGCTGGGCTTGGCATAAGCGTGGGCTTCGTTCAGCACATCGTGATTGGTGATCGCCCGCTTCTTCACTGGCGCGTTTGCAATGGTTTCCAGAAGTTCAGCAAATGCATTCATAGCGTTCGCTCCTCTTTCCTATCGTTGAAGAATTCCATGGCTCAATCCCTCGGCGGTGGCAACCCATATATCGTCGCCCTGAAAATCAATGCCAAGAATGTAGTTGTGTGCGGGCCCGCTGGTCACGGGAATCTCAGTGACTTTCCCTTTTGCATCGCGCACCGTCATGGCCGGTTTGTGCGAGCTGAGCGAGCGCGTGTAGACGGCCCAGTTCGCGCCGTCGTAATATGCCAGCCCCTTATCGGTGCAGAACCAGGCATGATTGGCGTCCACGCCCTTCACGTAATTCGTGAAGTTCGAGGGCAGTCCACTATCTTTTGTCAGAAAATTGTGCCAGTAGCGGCCATCGTAACGGCTGTCGCCAAAGTACGTCGCGGCCCACACGATGTTGTCGACGTAGCTCACCGATGAAACAATGTCGTGAATCAGCCCCTGGTCTTTGAAAAGCACCAATTCGGTTTCACCGTCGGGGTCGTCGTAAATGTCCCAGCGTCCGGTCTTCTGGTCATATTCGAGCAGGCCGCTGCCCCACACGGCGAAATAGACCTTGGTTGAAGTAGCCGAGACACCGTAGACCCAAATCTCGCGCATCGGCGTGTTGCGTTCGTTATACAGCGACCACTCCCCTGTATGCAGGTTGAGTCGACCGGCGCCGGATGCCGTTGCCACCCAGACGTTCTCGCCTTCCACTGAAACTCCGTACACCACGTCGTTGCTCAATCCCGAGTTCAACTGCGTGTAGCTAACGATCCGTCCGCCGGAAACCCGGCTCAACCCACCCATCGTTCCGGCCCACACATCGCCAGTATGCTTGTCCAAGGCAAGTGAAAGCACAGCCCGGTGCGCCAGGCCATCCTTTGTCGAATAGGTCTTCCACTTTCCGTCTTGGTAAAGACCCAGGCCGTTGTTCGTGCCCGCCCAAACTCTGTCGCCATCCACCAGAACCGCGTACACGTGATTGTCAGGAAGACCCTCGGTAGTGGTGAAGTTTTCAAACCGAAAGCGCGGCAACTGTGGAAGGGTCACTGCCCCTGCCGCGCCGCGAGGATGGTGCTGAGCTTCCTGAGCCATTCCGCATTCCGCCGAAGTCCCCACCAACGCGCCCGCAAGCAGCACCGTGGCAAGCCATTTCTCTTGGGTAAACTTCATCATCGCGTCCTCAGGTATTCGATCAGATCGTTCAATTCATCTTTGGTCAGATCGTTGGTGCGCCCGTGCTTATCCTCTGGGTTGTAAACGGTCCATATCTCTTCAAGCGTGCGCGCCGAACCATCGTGCAAATAAGGCGCTGGCAGGGCGATGTTGGTCAGTTGCGGCGTGTCCAGCATTCCCGGATGATCGCTCGGTTTCGTTGTTCCCACGTCGAACGATTTGTTGTCCGTTCCCAACGGGCCGCTGTGGCAAAAAGAGCAATGATTCGCTTCTGGAATCGACGCTCCGAAGTTGTCGATCGAGCGCTCGAAGATCGCCTTGCCGCGTTCTTGCGCCGAGGTGAGCTCCCCTCCCGGAAGGCGCCAGCGGTTCGGCCGTGCGGGGAGACTGCGAATGTAGAGAACCAGGTCCGTCAGCTGTAGGTCGCTGTAATTCTCCGAGCGCCAGAAATACTTTTCCGTGCGCGGGCCGCATTCGGTGGGCAGATTGGGATTGCCCCCGTTCCACTTGTACGGGGCAGTATCCTTGATGTCTTCGAGCAAACGGTTGGCAACAATGTCGCGGCCGAAACCATTGGGCTCCAGGTTCCATGTCAGGGCATCGTAGGTCGAATCGATGTGGCAGCTTGAGCAACTAATTTGGCCCTGAAAGGAATAGTGTGCCGAATAAAACGTCTGCTCGCCCCGGCGACGCGCGCTGATGGCCTTCGGCCCTTCGAGTGTGATAGTTGCAGCCACTCGCAATTTGCTTGTGTCGATAACGCTCAATGTGTCGTCGAGCCGATTGGCAACAAAAAGCCTACTGCCATCGCCGCTCAGCGCAAGCCCCCGCGGATTGTGGCCCACTTGGATACGAGCGATCACATAACTCCCGCTGGCTGAAAGATCTTGCGCAAACGATCCCGATGCGGGCCGTGGGTGCGTGCGGATGAAGTGCAGCAAGTGCGGTACATCGATGGCCAACACGCTCTCCGACCCGCCAAGTGAGACGTAGAGACGCGATCCGTCCGGTGCGATTGCCACTCCGAACGGCTGCGAAGCGTATCGGTCCAGCTCGTCGAGCGGGATCTCCACCGGCTTGCCTACCGAAGCGCCGAACAATGTCAGCGTGTATGCGAATGCTCCGCCGTGTTCCAGATGCGCCAGCGGAATCAGGTTCTTGGGGTGAAACTCAGCCACAGCGCCAAGGCGGCCATCGCTCGACAGTGCCACATGGAAGACTCCAGCGATCGAAGGCAGTGGTATGCGATCAATCACCTCCGCTCTTCGCGCATCGATCACCGTGATCTCCGACTCGGGCGGTGTCCGGTTTTCCAGGCCTGTTCGCAGCGCGGGAAGATTGGGATAAATATGTGTCGCATAAATCAGGTGGCCATCAGGCGAGACCGAAAGATAGCTTGCACCGCGCCCGGCCAGCAGCCGCTTTTCTTCCGCACCCGTCTGCGCATCCAAAACCGCAATGTCGCTGGAAATACGGTTTGCAACAAAAACGTGTTTCCCTTCCCGGTCTTCGACTACTCCGGATGGCTCCGCGCCCACCGGCCAGGTCGCTACAACTTCCAGCGAGTGCGTGTCAATCACAGACACTGTGTCGTCCCACGAGTTCGCGACAAACAGCCGCGCTCCGTCCGGAGACCGTGAAAATCCGCGCGGCTGGTGGCCCACCGAGACGCTCTTGATGGGCGCGTAGGTCGCCGCATCCAAAACTCGCACTTCGTCGCTTTCATTGCAGAGAACATAAATCCGCCCGCCGTCGGGCGAAAACATCAGCTCCAGCGGAGAAGCGTATTCCGGTTCCACTCCGTTCGCCGGAGTGGTAGCCGCATCGACGGTCCCCGCTTTCCAAAACACCACGCTGAACAGCGCCGTAGCGAGCGCGCAAAGGCTCGCGGCCTGATCGAGTCGCACGCACCCCCTGCTTGAAGTGCGGCTCATCGCGGCTTCCTCTCGCCCGGCTCTTGAACTGTGAGGATGCGATCGACCTGCTGCGCTTCCAGCGTCTGCACGATCCCGCTGGGCCAGCGAACAATCAGTTTGTCGATCTCGCTCGCCGTCCCGATCCCGAAGTGCAACCGGGCCTCATTCTGCGAGAGGAATCCGGAGCTGGCCACGCGCTCGGCTGTCCATCGCTTGCCTCCGGCCATCACTTCCACGCGCGCGCCAATTCCGTCGCGATTACTCTTTGTGCCCACGAGCTTCACTTCAATCCAGTGGCCGGCGCCGGTGGAGACGTCATGAAGTAGCTTTCCCTCCGCGCCGAGATTCACCAAATAGGCGTCAACTTTGCCGTTGTTCTCGTAGTCGGCAAAGCATGCGCCGCGAGCCACCGTGCGGTCGCTCAATACGGAGCCAGCCTCGCGCGACACGTCCTCGAAACGGCCTTTATCGAGCCCACGAAAGAGGGTGTGCTCCTGCGGGATTAAATGAATCAGCCCGCCGTGAAAGACCAGAATGTCGAGCTCGCCATCGTTATCAAAGTCGTAAACTCCCGAACCCCAGCTCACATATTGCGCATCGGTCTGTGAGATTCCGTTGGACGCGCCCGCATCTTCAAAGCCGGCTTTTGCGGGCTCGGGTTGCGAGGCCGGCGAGTCACCCTCCGCCGTCGAGTCGTTTCGGAGGAAGCGGTTGTAGCTGCCATCGGTCACCCAAAGATCCAGAACTCCCCTGCCCTCAAAGTCGGCGGCTACCGGACCCATCGACGAAGTGGCTTCGCCATTCTGGCCGAAAGCCGTACCGGTATCGTTGGCGATCTCTTCAAACGTCCCATCGTGCTTGTTGCGGAAAAGAAAATTTTCCGTCCGGTCGTTTGCTACGTAAATGTCGTCCCATCCGTCGTTGTCGAAGTCTGCTGCGGTTACTCCCATCGTTCGGCCAACGTAGGCGCCGATCCCCGATTTTTCCGTCACGTCCGTGAATGTTCCGTCGCAGTTGTTGTGGAACAACATGTTCGTTTCGCCTGCATAGTCGAGCGGCCCGGGATAGTTATCCGCGGCGTAAAATGCGCGATACTTCGGATCGAACTTGACGTAGCGGCCAACAAACAAATCGAGGCAACCGTCCTTGTCGTAATCGAGCCATGTGGAGCTGATCGCCCAACCGTTGACTTTGATCCCGGCCTTCTCTGTCACATCGGTAAAGTGGCCATTGCCGTCGTTGTGATAGAGGACGACCTTTCCGTATCCGGTTACCAGCAGGTCTTCATAGCCGTCGTTGTCGTAGTCCGCTGCCGTCACGGCGACCGAATACATGTCCGGGTCCAGGCCCGATTGTTCGGTTACATCGGTGAAATGTCCGTTTCCATCATTGCGATAGAGATGGTTGTGCGGCGGCGGGTTGGGCTTGTCCTTCAATGGATAGGGGTGCATCGAATCGTCGAGCGGCCTGCCGCTCACAACATAAAGCGACGACCGCCCTGAGTTGTCGTAGTCGAACCAGACGCAGCCCGCGCCGGTGCCCTCCAGCAACGATCCGAGCTTGGCCGACCCAAAGCTGTGCGTAAACTCAATTCCGGATTTCTCCGTCGCGTCTTCAAACCGAATATCGGATTGAAGCGATAGCACACTCGCGGGCGGCCTTTGCTGGTGCACTTCGCTCGCGCTCGACGGCGTTTGCGCCGCAAAACTAAGCCCCGCCACCGAGGTCGCGCCGAAAACTACAACGAGAACAGCAGATCTCATATCAATTTCCATGCACCGCCCCTGAGACTGCCTTCGCGCCAGTCAAATCCACCGGCTCGGTTGTTCGCATCAGCACATCCGGCACGCGGTTCTCTGATGCACGCTCCGGTCCCGCATGACAGCCCACGCAAATGCGCTGCTCGCCGCCGCGTGCCCAGAACCACCCATGTTCTTGCCGCAAAACCGCCCCTCTGAAATCGAGCAGCTCAAACCGTATGGGTCTGTCGGCTGGCACTTTCACAAAAAATGACCCGTCCGGGTCAACCGGCGCCGTCCCCATCGCAACTGCGCGGCCCTTTGCATCCTGCGCTTCCAGCCGCACAGACACTGGCTTTCCTTTCAGTTCTCCGTCACGGCTCACACGCGCGTCCAACGCCATCAGGTTCGCGTAGTCCCACGGATGCAAGCCCGACGGATGCCGATTCGGTCGCGTGACCGGCGCAGCAAGTACTGGCTCGACAAGATCCTCTCCGCTCATCGCCAAAACGGTTTGCATCGCCGCCTCGCCGGGCGTCCAGATCTTGATCGCGAATTTCGGCCCCGTCGTCGCCCTCGCGCTCAGAAGCCATGCACCTGAGGCAGTCTCTGTAATCGCGCCCGCGTATTCGCCGCGCGGCGCTGGAACCTGCACCTCATGCGCCATCGCTGAGATGAAGCGACCGAGTGAGGCCCCATGTGTGAATACCACGTCTCCCGACGCCAGTTGCGTTCCGCCCCAGCGCGCGCGTCCGTGATCGCAGCGCACCGACTCCACACCCGAGCCGTCGGCGTAGACGAGATACATCTCCGGCGTCGTTCCGGCGCCCAGCGGAAACCCTGCTTCAAACAAAATCCGCCCGTCATGCAGCACACTCGCTGGAAATGCGTTCGTTCCCGCGTATGTGAGGGGCAATATCCCCGGCCCTGCCGTCGGATTCAGGAACCAGGGAGCCGGGTGCCCATCGTCGCTCGACTGCAACTGAAATCCCGCATCCGTTCGCTGCGCCCACACCATCCGTCCACCCGGCAAATAGAATGGCCGCTCCGCGTCGGTTGCAGTGGCCGTCACCTTTCGCACAGTTCGATCTTTGAGAGTCAATTCCCAAATCTGCCATGGATCGCCAGCAGATCGCTTTCCGGCGAACAGCACCGTCTTGCCATCGAATGAGACATTTGCGTCTGCTGAAGCTGCGAACCCGCTCACCAGCGGCTCTGGCTTGCCGGCGTGAACAAGCAAAAGCTGCGCGCCTTTGGAAAACCGTTCCTGCCCGCGCAATTCCGCCAGCGATTTATAGACCGGCGCGGCAGTCACAATGAAATCCGAAACCTGCTCTGCATCAGGCGTGAGCCCGCGCGCAGGCGCAAGCATCAACACAATCGCTGCGGCAGTCATCCCAGCCGGCAGCAACGTCATGCCAGCGCCTCCGCAAATCGACGCTCGGTCGATCCCCGCTCTTGCGACTTTTGAATGTGCAGCATCGATCCACGCAAAGCGATCCATGGCTCGAGGCCTGCCATCATTGCAGTGAACCCGTCAAAGTCCAGCGACTGTTCGCCATCGCTCCACGCATTGTCAGGATCCGGATGCACCTCAACCAAGAGTCCATCTGCGCCGGCCGCGATTCCGATCCGCGCCAGCGCCGGGACCAGCTCGCGATGCCCGGATGCATGGCTGGGATCGGCGATGACAGGAAGATGCGTGACTTGCTTGAGCAGCGCGATTCCGGCGGCGTCGAGAGTGTTACGCATCGCCGTTTCAAACGTGCGAATCCCGCGCTCGCACAGGATGACATTGGGATTGCCATTGCTCAGGATCACTTGCGCTGACCGCAGAAGATCGCCGATCGTGGCCATCATGCCGCGCTTCAGCAGAATCGGCCGTCCCGATCGAGCCGCCGCTTCCAGCAGCGACTCGTTCTCCATGCTCCGCGAGCCGATCTGCAAAATATCGGCATACTCGGCCACCAGTGGAACGTCGCACTCTGACATGGCCTCGGTCACAATCGCCAGGCCGGTCGCCTCGCGTGCTGCAGCGAGCAGTTTCAGGCCTTCGAGGCCGAGTCCTTGAAATGAATAAGGAGAACTGCGCGGCTTGAACGCGCCGCCACGCAAAACACGTGCACCTGCGCTGCGCACGCGTTGGGCTGTGACCATGAGCTGGTGCTCGGATTCAACGGAGCACGGACCCGCCATCGTGACGAATTCATCCCCGCCAACCGCAAGATCGAGTACCGGCACGATGGTCCGCCGGCGCCGCGCATCGATCAGAACATCGGGGGATTCGGCAAAACGTTCCAGCCAGCTTTCGCGCACACCAAGCGCTCCATCCGGCCTCCAGTTCTCAGGGAAGGCTCAGTGTACCGCCGCGGCAGAAAAATGACCTCCATCGAAAGGTTGACCTAAGGAAGTGCGGCACGCGTCGATTGGGGAGCCCGAGCAATCCGCAAGCCAATGGTTCGAAAGGAGAAATCGGCCTCGAACGGCTCAGGCCGACGCCATATCCGGCGCGCGATATCCAAACGCTGTGTCCACCACGGCCGCCACACCCAGCACGACTTCATCCTCGAAGGGCCTCGCCGCAATCTGCACGCCGATCGGAAGCCCTTCAGGCGATGTGCCCACCGGAACTACTGCCGCCGGACATGCCAATGTGTTGAACCACTGCGTGAATCGCATGGCATCGAGGTATTCGACACTTCTGCCGTCGATCGTCCAAGTGCGCTCATTGGGTCGAAAGGCTGGAATACTGGCCACTGGACAAAGCAGAACCGAGTATTCGCGCATCTCGGCCAGCGTCTTTGCGCGCAGCAGATCTAATTCCGCCCACGCGTTCAGCAGTTCGGTGGCGTTGAGCGGCCCGGCAGCTTCCGCGATGCGCAGGAATTCGCTGAAGATGGGGCTCAACCTCGCGCGCTTGTTGCGAATCTCTGGCTCATAAAACATCGCCCCGCATTGCACAAAAAACTTCCACCATAGCTTGCGCAACGGCTCCAGCGTTTTCGGGCGAAAGGTCTCCACGCGGAAGCCTGCTTCGCACAGCGCTTGCGCCGCATCGTTCACCGCCGCGCGCGTCTCCGGCGTCACTGGCACAAGGCCATCGTCTTCAAAGAACCCAATTGCCATCGCCCGCAACTCCTCCGCGCTCGGATGCTTCAGCGTGACCGGTGGGCTCACCGGATCAAGAGGGTCCTGTCCGCTGAGTGTCTCAAAAAGCAATGCGACGTCGTCCATCGTGCGGGCCAAAGGTCCGATCGCACCCAGAGTCGAGAACGGTCCCACGCATGGCGGTAAATGTCCCCGCCCCGGAATCCGCCCGGGGGTCGGCTTCAACGAGCAAATTCCTGTAAAGTGCGCCGGCACTCTCACCGACCCGCCACTATCGCTGCCCAGTCCCGCCGCGGACATCCCCGAAGCAATCGCCGCAGACTCACCGCCGCTCGATCCGCCCGGAGTGCGCTCACGGTCCCATGGATTTCGCGTGCTCCCATGGAGCAGGTTCGCGGTCTCATAGGCCATCAGAAACTCCGGGCAGTTGGTTGTGCCGAGAATCAGCGCTCCTGCCGCGCGCAGCCGCGCCACCGCGACCGCATCTTCCCCCGGAGTCTCACCCTTGTGCAGCAGGCTGCCAATCTCGCACCGATAGCCCGCAGTTGCAATCGACGACTTGATAGTCACCGGTAAACCGTGCAGTGCGCCGTGGGCTCCCCGCTCCGCGTCAAGCCGGCGCGCCTGCACCCGCACGCGCTCCGCATCGAAGTCAGCAAATGCGTTGAGTTGTGGATTCAGCCGCTCGATCTGCTGAATGTGTGCCTCGGCCAGTTCTGCCACGGAGATCTGTCCCGCGCGGAGCAACTCAATCTGCCGTGTCGCCGAGGCCAAAACAACATCTTTCATGGCCGCGTTCCCGGCAGTGACGGCGGCGCACCCATCTCCGGCGGCGCCGACGGCAACAACTGATAGTTGAATCGGTAAGACCGCACCGGCTCGCCCGCCTCAAACCTGTCGTTCCAGCTCAACCGGTAGTCGAGCGAGGCGGCATCGTCGGGGTACTTTTCGTTCATCGGATACGGGTATGAACTCATGCCATGAAACGGCATCTGCGCAACGGTGAACGGCGACGCATCCCACCAATCCATATCCTTCACGAACCCATTGGCATAGAAGAAGTAATCGCGCTTCCAACCCGCGGGCAAAGCGGGCAGCTTTCCCGCGTCGAATTCCGCAGAAATCTCCTCGCCACTGCCAAAAACGACGAACCTATTGTCGACGCTCCTGAGCAGCGGGGTCACCTCGCCAAAGTGTGTGTAGTCGCCGCGTTCGCGTTGAAAGGGCCCGCTCAGGCTGACGAGGTTGTAGTCGTAATTCAGGTCGCCCGGACTCGTGCCTTCAATCTGCTTTGGATATCCCCGGAAATCGAGCACCGCTGACGCGAGCGGAACCTCCGTAGTGCGCGTCTGCGCGTCTTCGCTCTGGTCGATCAGCACTTGATCCCAGTAGATTTGCAGATTTGTCATCAGACGAATGCGGCGCGTTCCTGGCGGCAGCTTCCCAGTCAGGTCCATTACGATCGTTCGCTCGAGGCCGGCGGGAAATCCCGCGTCGCCCGGAATTCGCTGCCACGTACCGTCAGGAAGCTCCGCTTCCACATAAGGCGGGATCTCCTTCAGCCCCGCCTGCCACGCGGCGTAGAGCGATGTCGCGCTGAAGTAGTTCACATAGCCGGTCATCAGTAGCCGCAGCGGCGCATCCTGCTTGACGTCGCCCAAATCAAGCGTCAGCGCGTGCAGATTTGCGAACCCGTCATACGGTAGTGCAGCAAATCCGCCGGCAAATACGTGATCGCGCCGGCTAAGCTGTTCCAGCACATTGCGCCCCTCGCCATCCCACGCGCCCACCGGCAACCGCGCGCCTTCACTCGCCACCACGCGGCCTGACGCGAATGGCGGATCGTCGAAAAATCGCTCGTCCGGATTCACATCCACGCCGTCCGGATGATCGACGGCAATCATTCGCAACTGGTCGATGTAGTTCACCTCTTCCATCGGCTCCATGAAGCGTACGCTGATTTTTCCATCCACCAGCGCAACATTCGTGCCGTCGATCTTCACCCACTCGCCTGGATTCGGCGTGTTGCGGCGCGTCGGCGTGAACCAATGTCCCACCACGGCCGCACCGATCACATCCGTCACGAATTTGTACCGATGTCCATCCCACGCGAACAACACGGGACAAGAGCTGCCCCGGCGATCCACTTCCTTCATCGCAATCACGTGCTGCTGCGGCAAACCGATCTCGTCCTGCAACACGCCCGTCGGCCACAGAATTCTCAGCAAGTCGATGCTCGGCGCCTGCCCAAGGCCCACGAGGATCTGCGGCGGAGCCTGTGTCTGATAGCCCGACGCGCCCGCAAGCTCCCACTTCTGCCACAGTCCATTTGCAAACACTTCGACCTTCGCCCCGATCCCCGTTTTGTTGTCTGCGTAACCAGTAAGGTCAAGACGCGCGAAGTGGTTTTTATTCGCGCCAAGATTCCGCAGCAGCACCGGTGGTGCATTCTCCTGGGTCACGATCAAATCAGGTGCGCCATCGCCAAACACGTCAGCGGCAATCAGCCCGTGCGGCGCTTTCAGCTTCACCGAATCCAGCCCCAGCGCTCGACTCACATCTGCAAACGTCCCGTCTCCTCGATTGCGGAAGACCTTGACCTGCGGACCGGCAGCTGTCTCCACAATCGCCGCCAGATCGACCCAGCCGTCGTTATCGATGTCCACAGGTGTCAAGCCCCATCCATGCACCGCACCCCTTAGTGGCAACGCAACGCGCTCAAAACGCCGCCCGACGTGATCCGGCCCTCCAACGTTTCGCCACAGCGTCAATCCCGGAGCACCGGCATGCGTTACCGCAATATCCATCCATCCATCTTTGTTATAATCAAACACCGCGATGCCAACCGAAGGGGGCAACTTCGCCGCTTCATACAGCGGTTGCTCAGGATACTTGCCCTCGCGTGGATTCACGTACAGCAACGGCGACGGCCCATCTCCCGTCACCGCCAGGTCCACGGCGCGATCGTTATTAAAATCGGTAAGAATTGCTGCCGCCGTTTTGGTGCTCCCACCCAAACCTGTCGGCGCAGTTTGCTCGGCGAATGTGCCGTCGCCATTATTGCGCCACAACACATTGGCTTCATCGCCCGGCTTGAATGAAGCGCCGGTCAAAAACAGATCCAGATCTCCATCGTGGTCATAGTCCACAAACGTAATGCCCGTTGGCCGGTTGCGCGGTACGATACCCGATTTGGCTGTTTCATCTTCGAACTTCCCGTGGCCGAGGTTGCGGAACAGAAGCACGCGATCGTCGAGAGCCACAGCCAAGTCGTTCAATCCATCGCTGTCGTAGTCGCCAACGGCACACGCCACTGCATGGCCGCTGGCCTTTAATCCCATCGCTGCCGCATCAAGCTCTTCAAAGCTTCCGTCGCCGCGATTGTGCAGCACTCGAATCGCCTGATCGCCCGCTTGCGTCAGCACCAAGTCCATCTGCCCTGATCCCATCGCGTCGATCATGCATGCCCCGCCGGTCGTCGTCCATGATGCGGAACTGCCTGGGCCCGGCGCCATCATCGGTTGCGCCACAAGCCGCACCGGAATCATGGTCCGCGCGATCGTCTCCGGCTCTTCGACCGCCGTGACCGTCGAATAACGACCCTGTTCGCTATACGACAGCCCAAGAGCCGATGAAATCTTGGTGCTGGTCAAATGCTGAAAACGTGCGAAGTGTTCCCTTGCCTCCGCGGTGTGACCTGTGCGCTGCAGCGCACGCGCAAGGCCGAACTCTGCCGACGCGTGCAACGGGTTGATCTCCAGCGTCTTTTTAAAGACATCAATTGCCTTGTCGAACTGCCGCAGTTCCTCATCGCACGCGCCTTCGAAATACCACGAGTCCGCATCGCGCGGATCGAGCTTGACCGCTTCCTGAAAGCTCGTCACTGCGTCCGCAAGCTCATTACCCGCATGTTGTGCCAGGCCCAGGTTGTACCACGCCTGCGGATTCTTCGCGTCGATCGCGATAGCTTTCCGAAACCATTCTTTGGCCTGATCCAGCTTCTGCTGTGCCAGCAGGGCAATGCCTTCATTGATGGCCGCCTGCGCCAGAGTTGGGTCCTTCTTGTAGGCTGAGGCAAAGCTGTCCGCGGCGCGCTCGGTCGACTGCTGTCCCATCAGCGCCACGCCTCGATTGTTTAACTGAATCGCCTCTGTGTTGAAGCGCGTCTGCGGCCTGCAGAACGCGGGCATTCCTGCCGCAATTGCAAGCGCCCAAACCGCTGCTCTCCGCTTCGTTCTTCCACTCACGGATCGAATTCTCCCCTCGTTGCGGAACCCTCCAGTGTACGCTGGATCACGACTCGGAACGAGAGCACGCGCTCGCTGCGCAGGCCGCCTCAAAGCGCCCTCAAGATATACTTCTGGTGTGATTCCGCCTCAAAATCAAATGAACGGTCGCGGATTTCCTTCGCAGCGTACTTCGACCGTCGCCCGGCGCCGCATCGGCGTGGTCACCACCTCGCGCGCCGACTACAGCCATCTTTACTGGCCCCTGCGCGAGCTCGCCGATCGTCCTGAGGTTGAGCTGGGAGTCTTCGCTCTTGGACCGCACCTCTCGCCCCAATTCGGAAGCACGATTCAGGAAATCGAGCGCGACGGCTTTCCTATTCAGGCGCGCATTGAGTGTCTTCTTAGCTCTGACACTGACACCGGCATGGCGAAGACCATCGGTTTGGCGATTTTGGGTCTGGCCGACGCCCTGACCGTGTGGCGGCCCGATTTGCTGCTGCTCATCGCCGACCGCTATGAGATGTTGGCGCCTGCCGCCACGGCCCTAGCTTTGCGCATTCCCTTAGCCCACATCGAGGGCGGCGAAGTGAGTCAGGGGGCAATCGACGACGCGGTACGAAACGCTCTAACCAAGCTTGCACACATCCACTTCACCTCGACAGAGTCAGCCCGCCTGCGTGTGATCGCGTTGGGCGAAGAGCCCTGGCGCGTGCATCGCGCCGGCGCGCCCTCGCTCGACCATCTGCGCCGCTCAACTTTGCTCGATCGCGCGACGCTCGAATCCAAAATAGGCCTGTCGCTCATCCAGCCCACAATTGTTGCCGCGTGGCATCCGGTCACCATCCTGCGCGACACCAATGCAGAGGCTGACGCGTTTTTCTCCGCGCTCGCACAAGCACCGGGCCAGATCCTCTTTGTTTATCCAAACGCCGATGCGGGAGGCCTCGCGCTCATTGACCGCGCTCGTTCTCTCGCGTCAACGCGAGCGCACACCCAGGTCTTCATCAATCTTGATGCTGTCAGGTATTGGAGTTTGCTCAGCCACGCCGATGCGCTTGTCGGCAACTCCTCCAGCGGCATCATGGAGGCGGCGTCCTTTGCTCTGCCCGTTGTAAATGTCGGCATCCGCCAACAGGGTCGTGAGCGCTCGCGCAACATCATCGACGCGCCCGCCGAAGCTTCTGCCATCCGCGGCGCCCTCGATCGTGCGCTGAATCCTGCGTTCCGCAAAGGCCTTACGGGAATAACCAATCCTTACGGCGACGGCGCCGCGGCCGAGATCATCGCCTCCGTGCTGTGTTCTGTTCCGCTCGACGGGCTGCTGTTCAAGGCGCCTGTGCCGTTGCCGTCATTTGCCGAGTCAGTGCACGCGGAAAAACAATGACCGCGCGCATTCCGCTTTCCGCGCCCGACATTACCGAAGCAGAGGTCGCGGCAGTCACTGCGGTTCTGCGCACGCCGCATCTCAGCCTAGGCCCAGAACTCGGCGCCTTTGAAACGGAGCTGGCCACCTATCACGGAGTGGGTCAAGCGGTCGCCGTCAGTTCCGGCACCGCTGGCCTTCATTTAGCTTTGCTCACGATGGGTGTGGGCGAAGGCGATGAGGTCATCATTCCCTCGTTTACGTTCGTGGCCGTAGTCAATGCTGTCCTTCAGGTGCGCGCCACGCCCGTCCTCGTTGAGTTGGATTTCGTCACGCTCAATCTCGACGCCGCTGCAGTCGAGCACGCGATCTCTCCCCGCACCCGCGCCATCCTCGCAATCCACACGTTCGGCGTCCCCGCTCAGATGGATGCACTTCAGGATCTCGCTCGCAGGCACCAACTTTCCTTCATCGAAGATGCATCCGAAGCCATCGGCGCGCGCTTTGGCGAGCGCCTTGCCGGCAGCTTCGGCGATCTCGCCGTCCTCGGTTTCTATCCCAACAAACAGATCACCACCGGCGAAGGAGGCGCTGTGCTTGCCTCCGATCCAGCGCACGCCGCGCGTCTGCGCCAGCTCAGAAATCAAGGGCGCGATGCAAGCGGCAATTGGCTCGATCACGTCGAGCCCGGCTACAACTACCGGCTTTCAGAGTTGGCCTGCGCGCTCGGTCGCGTTCAATTGCGCAGGATCGATGAAATCCTTGCTCTTCGTCGTCAAGCTGCGGAGCGCTACAACGCCCTGCTCGCACATGTGCCCGGTCTCGAACGCCCGCCGCTCTCGCTTCCCAACCGCGAGCTCAGTTGGTTTGTCTACGTCGTTCGCCTGCCTGAAGGCGTCAACCGTGATAGGGTGCAGGCCGCGTTGGCTCGCCGCGGCATCGCCACCGGTCGATACTTCGCGCCCATCCATCTGCAGCCGATATGGCGCGCATCGCATGGCCAGGAACCTGGCCATTTTCCACTGACCGAATCCATCGCCCGTCGCACGTTGGCCCTGCCGTTTTTCAACCGCGTCACAGCCGATCAGCAGCAGGAAGTGGCAGACGCGCTGCGCGAGGCAATGGCCGGCCCCAATTGAATACGCGGATCCCGGCCCTCAGTTTGAATTGGATACTTGCGGAGTCTTCACCGGTTTCTGCCGGCACGAATGCAGATAGGCGATCAGGTCCCTCAGTTCATTCGGCTCAAGATCGTCCCCGAAGGCCGGCATCACCTTGCTGCCGTAAACAATCTGCTGCCGAAGTGCCGCATTCGACTTGCGCCGACCCACGCCGGAGAGATCAGGCCCTTTGTGGCCGCCCACGTTCCCTATGCTGTGGCAATGCTGGCATCCGCTCTCGCTGAAGACTGCGGCGCCATGCGCTCTCTGGCTTCGGGAAGAAGCAATTGCGAACGAAGAAAACGCCAAAAGCAACGCAGCGATAACCAGCACCACTCTCATTGACCGGTCCCACCGCCATGCATGTTGCTGTCAGTTGTCACGTTGCTATGAATATGCCACGGAACGCTTTCCGAAGTCACTTCTGGATGTTTGCTGAGGAACTCCAGCGCGTAAATGTTCGCCGTCGGATCGTCTTTTTGATCGGCAAAGATCGCTGCTTCACGTGCTGCATCCTCTTTCATGCCCAGCCGGCGATAAACGATGGAGAGAATGTAATGTGCGGCCAGATCATCGGGATCGATCGATTGCACTGTCTCGTACTCGGTTCGCGCCTCTTGGTATTTGTGCTGCTGGTAGAACGAGAAACCCAGCTCACGATGCGCGTCGCGCGAACGTGGAAATTGCGTTATCACGTCGAGCAAATCGGCGATGGCGGCATCGGGATGACCCTGAATGCGCTCGACCAGCGCAAGGTAGTAAAGTGCCCGGGCATTGTGCGGCGCAAGCTGGAGCGCTTTTTCCAGATTGATACGCGACCCGTCGTAGCGCTGCCATGAGAAGTCGGCAATCGCAACATTGGTGTAGGCGTCTGCATAATCGGGCCGCAATTGAGTCACTTGTTCGAAGGCCCGGGCGCTCTCCGCGTATTGCTGCGCATCGAGCAATCCAATACCGTAGTTGTTCCAGCGCATCCACTCCGGATTGTCCGTGGAATCGGGCGGCGTCGCGGGATTGGAGCCAATCGTCAGTGTCCGCGTGCGCGACGTCATCTCCACCTCGGGCGGGTCAAAGTGCTTCCCCAGCCCGTAGTCGATAAAGTGCTGGTTGAAGTGGCGATAATTGACCTTCGCGGTAATGGTGATCGGCCCGGACGCGTTCTCCGGCACTTTGAACTGATAGCGCACAATCTGCGAGCGGCCCGATTGAATCGTGTTGTTGTACGCGACGACCCGCGTGTCCCACACCTGGTGCAGATCGTTCAGCGTTCCGCGAACGTTCACCAGTCGATTGGTAAAGCTGTGCGCCGTAGGATCGAGATTTCCGTCCGGACCGACGGCGCCGGAATCCATCAGCGTATCTCCTGCCGCATCCTTGGCCTGGAACTCCACCCAACATTCGTAAAAGTCGCGCTGCTCGGGAATGAGAGTATGGCCGATTCCCTTGTTCTGAATTACCACGGAAACCGTAAGAACGTCGCCCGCGGCGATATCGAATGGCTCCGACCCGAGCGGCGCAATCAGCTTGCCCTCATTGCGCTCGATTCCGAATAGATCGACATTGAGAACCCCGTTTTGCAAAAAGGAAATGGTCTTTTGCAGTTGCTCATCGTAGCCGTAGTACTTCGATAACACCGTGTTCCCACCCAGCCAGCGGTGTGACATCAGCTCGCCTTGCTCCGTTCCATAATCCGGCTGCTCGATCGTCTCCTCGGCCATATGGCAGGTTTGGCACGTGGACACCTCCGCCTTCAAATAGAACGACAGCGGATTCTGCTTGCTGAAAGAAGCCTGCTGCCACTCGTCATAGAGAAAGAAGGCTCGCTGCCACTTATAGCCGTTCAGCATTCTGGGCAGCGCGGCCTTGTGGCAAGCGCCGCAGAATTCACTCGTCCGGTAGAAATCCCTCATCACGGCCTTGGAGTGGCGATCGAGATGGGCCAGGATCTCCTTATCCGGAACTTCGCCGTAGATCGGTTTTCCGTCGGCGTCTACAAGTACCGCCGGTACCCCCATCACGTAGCTGCCTGTGCCGCGCTCGTCCACCTTTTGGATCGAATGGCAGACCGAGCAACTGACCCCGTCCGCATCGAACTTCCGATTCACGGGCGAGTTCTCTGTCATCGCGCCTGAGGTCAGGGCAATGGGATTGTGGCAGCCTTCGCAGTGGCGCGCGTACTCGATCCCTTTTCCCCTCATCAAGAGGTTGACGTTCTTGATGTACCAGGGCGCGCGGAAGGAATTCGCATGTGCGGTCTGGCGCCATTGTGCATATGCCGCCAGGTGGCAATGCCCGCAGTACTTCGCCGTCAAAAAGCTCTGCGGATCAATGAACTCGCCGGTGTCCGTGGTGGCATTGGAAGGCAAGAATGGCTTGTCCGCGCCAAAGCGATAGTTGTAGTACGTGGCGACGCTCCGCGAATATTGCGAGCGCTCAGCAGCAGGGTCGTCGACGGCATAGGCCGGCCGCGTTCGCCACGCCATCAGGCCGCAGGCAATCGCGCCCATCAGCAGAGCGCTCGAAACAAGGCGCGGAGTACGACTCGCGAAAAGACGGGGAAGCATCGCGCTAATAATTCTATAGGCTTTCGACTGAGCCCTGCATCGGCCCTAATGCGAGAGAAACGTGCCCTCCACCGAAAGGTTGAGACGGCAATCCCTCCATGGGACGAAGCCCCGGGAACTTCTCTCGCTATTTCCCCGTTCCCTCACTGATCGTCACAATGCGGTCTACTCCTGGCACAGTAAAGTGTTCCACCTTGCCGCTGGGCCAATGCACCTCGATGTCGTCGACCTTCGTCGCTTGCCCCAGCCCGAAATGCGGCCTGGGATCGTTGGTTGACGCGTAGCTGCCGCCGCTCAGTACATCTCCTCGCTGCTTCATGCCGTTGGCTGTTACATACACTGTGGCGCCTACCGCATCGCGCGGGCTTTTGGGCCCGCCCACCAGCTTCAGCTCCAGCCAGTGATTGTGGTCCGGGCTCACATTCCGCAGGAGCACCGGATGCCCGTCCATCACATTGATCACCACGTCCAGTTTTCCGTCGTTGAACAGATCGCCCTCGGCCATCCCACGGCCGCTGATCACGTCCGCCAGCCCCGAACCCTCCACAGCCGGCACCGCTTCAAACCTTTTCCCCCCGATGTTGTGGAAGAGCATGGGCCGCTGCGCCCAGCTCGTGCCCCATGGGTGCTGATCCACCTGCGGGTAGACGTGTCCGTCGTCCATCATCAGGTCCTTCCAGCCGTCGTTGTCGTAATCGAGGAAGGCGTCTCCCCATCCAAGAAACGGCACCGAAATCTCGGCGATCCCCATCTGGTAGCTAACGTCCGTCATGTTTCCGTCGCCATCGTTGCGGTAAAGCACTTTATAGTCGTCGGAGAAAGTCGTGTTGAAGATGTCTTCCATCCCGTTGTTTTCGAAATCTCCCGCCGCGATGCCCATCGATGCGGTCTCTCGCCCGGCCTCGTCCAGCGCGTAGCCCGACGAGTAGCTGTCATCCTCAAACGTTCCGTCCCCTTTGTTGATGTAGAGATAGTTTGGCGTTGAGTCATTGGCCACCAGCAGATCTACTTTGCCGTCATTGTTCATGTCTACAAACAGCGCGCTCAGTCCGTAATATCCGGGCGTGTCGGCCACGCCGGCCTTCTCACTTACGTCGGTGAATGTTCCGTCGCCGTTGTTGTGGAACAGGTGGTCCGGCTCGCCCTTGAGCCCTCGTGGTCCGCAAATCACCGCCACTCCCCGGAAGGTGCAGTAGGTATCGGGGACGCCGTTCTCGCCGCCGGAGGGTAGATGGTCGCGGTCAAAATGAACGTATCCCGGCACAAACAAATCCAGGCGCCCGTCACCGTCGTAGTCGCCCCATGTGGCGCCGGTTGACCAGTTCCCCAGCTGCACGCCCGCCTTTTCCGCAACATCGGTAAACGTTCCGTCGTGATTGTTGTGGTACAGCCGGTTCTTGCCCCAGTTGGTCACGTAGATATCGGGCCAGCCGTCATTGTCGTAGTCTGCGATGGCCACGCCGATTCCCCAACGGTCGTTGGTTACGCCGGCCTCCGCCGCCACGTCCGTAAAGGTCCCGTCGTGATTGTTATGGAACAGGGCCGCATGCGGTGGTGTCTCCTTGCCGTCCAGTGCGTCGAACGTCGAGCCATTGACCACGTAGATATCGAGCCACCCATCGTTGTCGTAGTCGATCAGGCCAATGCCCCCGCCTTTGGTCTCGATGATGTGTTTCTTCTCGGGCGTGCCCATCTTGTGGGTCCACTTGGTCAATCCCGCCTTCTCGGAAACATCTTCGAAGATCACTGGCCCGCTTTTCACAAAGCCGCCCGCAGTAATCGGCCGATGCTGCTCGTCATACTGGGCCGGCTGCGGAGGACCGCTGTTGACGCCGCCCGAGGCTGGCGTCTGGACTGTCGTGGGAGTTGTTTGAGCGGGTTGCGACGGGGCGGGCGGTGCGGAATTTGTGACTTGGGCGGAAATAAACACGGGAACCCCTCCCGCCAGCAGTCCGCAGAGAGTGGCTGTACGCAGAAACTCAAACATGGCAGCAAGTATACGGGGCTGGATCGAATGAAGTCTCAACCGAAGGGTGGAGGTTGCCTCTGGGTTCAACCTCTTCGCACATGCGTTTGCGAGTTACTCCTCGCCCAGCTTGTAAGGGATCCCAAACCGGCCAATCTGAATCAACGCCTTCTCGCCCGGCGGCCAGATGTGCAGGCTCTCCACCCGGGTTGAGCCGGCAATCCTGTGCGCATCCGCGGTTCCCACCAGTGCGCCCGTCGCCGCCTTGTTGAAGTGAACGCTCAGACTTTCTTCACCGTTCTCCCTGCTCCATCCGAAGGCGTACTCACCCGGCTTCAGCGCCACGCCGCCGATCTCCACCGGCGCCTGCACAATCAGGTAGTGCGAATATTTGCCCTCCGCCGAATAGCCGGCCGTGATCAGCACCACGCCTGCAATAAAACGGCCGCGCTCATCCACAATCCCTGACGCCGTGCGCATCTCCGTCTCGATGTGTTCGCGTTCTACCGGTGCCCGCGCAGGCAGCACCGTCGCCAGTTCCGCAGCAGTGGCCTGCCGCCACACTGCCTTTTGCGCCTTGGCTTGGAGCGCCAGCAATCCCAGAAAAACTCCGCATAAGATCGCTCTTTTCAAGGGCTTCATCATCATGATTTTGGCTTTCTCAAAGATTCGATCGGAATAATTCCTCGCTGCAGCGCCGCCGTCGCCGCCTGCGTTCGGTCGGTCACACCCAGTTTCCCCAACAGGCTGTTGATGTGGGTCTTTACCGTCGCCTCTGAAACTTCCAGCTCGGCTGCAATTTCTCGATTGCTCTTGCCGTGAACGATCTGCTCCAGCACATCAAACTCGCGCGGCGTCAGATCCTGCGAACCCATGCGTTCGGCCAGCCTCTCGGCGATCGCCGGCGGTATGTACGACTTCCCTGCATGCACCGTGTGAATCGTGCTGATCAGTTCCTCGCTCGTCATTCCCTTCAGCAGGTACGCCCTTGCGCCCGCCTTGAGCGCGCGATAGATGTCTTCATCCCCGTCGTACGTTGTCAGCACGATAAACCGCGCTTGCGGCGTCTCCATGCGGATGCGCTCGATCGCATCCACACCGCTCATTCTCGGCAGGCGCAGGTCGATCAGCGTAATGTCCGGCTGATGCTTGCGAAACTGCGTAATGGCTTCCACGCCATCCGCGGCCTCGGCCACAACCTCCAGGCCATCCGCCACATTTAACAGCGCCACCAACCCCTGGCGAACCACGTTGTGGTCTTCGACAACCAGCACATGGATTGATTCCGTCGTCACTCTTCGACCTCCGACTTTTCGCGCACCTCACGGCGCGCCGGTACGCATAATCGTATCGTGGTTCCCTCACCTCGCGCACTGCTCACTTCGAGCGTCCCGCCAATCGCCGTCGCGCGTTCCTTCATTCCGGTCAATCCAAAATGGCCGGCCGAAGTTCCCGTCGCCTGCTCCGATGCGCCTCCCCGTCCGTCGTCTCTCACCTCAAGCGTAACCATCTCCGGCCCATACTCCAACTGAACCCAGAGTTGGCTCGCATCGGCGTGTTTCTTCACATTAAGGATGGCTTCCTGTGCCACGCGCATCAATTCGCCTTCCGTCTCCGCCCGCAGCGGACGATAGGCCCCAAACAAACTGAACCTGGCCGTCAATCGGTCGCCGCCAGCCGCTTCCGCAATGCGCCGCAGCTTAACCGGCAGCGTGGTCTCGTTCGCATCCTGAGTGCGCAGCGCCCAGATCGACTGCCGCGCATCGGCCAGCCCATGGCGCACATAGTCACGCGTCTGGTTCAACTGTTCACCCGCATCCTCCATCTTGTGCTGCCTCAGCAACTCCGAAAGAACTTCCAGTTGGACCGATACACCCACATACCCCTGCGCCAGCGTGTCGTGGATCTCTCGCGCGATCCGGCTCCGTTCGCCCAGGACGGCCTTGAACTCGCGCTCCGCTACATAGAGCCTTCGTTTAAGCACCAGCAAAACCGCCCCTCCCAGCGCCAGGAGCAGCAGCGCGTAAAACCAGAGCGTCTGATAGAAATGCGGCCTCAGCTCAAAGCTGAACGCCGCGCCGGCCGTGTTCCAGATTCCATCGTTGTTCGCCGCCTGCACCCGGAACGTATACTTTCCCGGCGGAATGTTTGTATAGTAGGCTGCCCGCCGTGTTCCGGCATCCGTCCAGCTGTGATCGAATCCTTCGAGCATGTAACGGTAGCGCACTTTCTGCGGCGCAACAAAACTCAACCCTGCGTAGTCGAACTCGAAATGCACTCGTCCTGCCGAAACCTTCAACCAAGAGCCTGCTCCATGCAATGGCTGCGATACATCGTCCACCTGCAGCTTTTCCAACACAACGGGAGGCGGAATCGTGTTCACGGAAAAGTGAGCCGAGTCCACCTCCACCAATCCCCGCGGCGTGGCAAACCACAGTTGCCCGTCGCGCGAGCGCCACGCTGAAGGATGGCTGTTTGTCGCCGTCTCCCGGCTGTGCAGCCCATCCGCGGTCCCAAATTCCATCCAGTGCGAACAACTGCCTGCCGCACCGGTTCCTCCCATTTCATTACAGTCGCATCGAGCAATGCCGTTGCCCGTGGCAAACCATAGATGCCCGCTTCCATCGTCGAGAATCGCGTGAATCGTTGTTTGCTCAAGGGTGTTTTGTGTCGCGGCGGAAAACTTGTTTCCATCCCACGCATCCCACCCATGCTCCTGCGTTCCAATGAGCAGCGTCCCATCGGCGCGAGGCAGCAGCGCCGTCACCACATTGCTTGAAAGCTCATTCGCCGTGGTGAAGTTTGAGATCCTGTCGTCGCGCAGGCGCGATAGCCCGGCCAACGTCGCCACCCAAAGGTCGCCGCGAGTATCGCGCGCCATGGCGCCCACCAGATCGCTGCCCAGTCCATTCTCCGTCGTGTAAGTTTTCATTCCCGCCACGGAAACTGGCCCGCTTTTCCCAATCGCCCAGTGTGTCAATCCGCGTCGGGTGCCAATCCAAAGCGATCCATCGGGGTCGATCAGCAGCGAGCGTACGAAGTCATCGGGTAAGCCATCGGCCGAAGTGAAAGTAGCCACCGTGTTTCCGCGAATCCGGCTCAGCCCATCCGGAGTTCCCACCCATAAATCACCGTTCGGCGCAGCGGCTAGCGAAAGAATCACGTTGCTTGCCAGCCCATCTTTCACCGTCAAGCTGCGGGCCACGCGCCAGCCGTCGCTGCTTTCATCGCGGCGAAGGGCGTTCAACCCTTCCTCCCGTGTGCCCGCCCACAGCGTTCCAGTGCTGTCTTCCACCACCGTCGTGATGCGATCGGAAGACAACCCCTCCCGCGTGTCCAGCGTGTGGAAGCGCTGATCGCGCAGAATATCCAGACCACTGGTTTCCGTTCCTACCCACAGATTGCCTTCGCGGTCTTCTATTAAAGCGAGAATGGACGCCGTCGAGAGGGGATCGGTGACGGGAAAGCTCTCCACCTTGCCGTTCACCCACCTCACCAGCCCCGCGTTGGTGCCAATCCAAAGCGTGTTCTCTTGGTCGGCGAAGACGGCCTGAATCCGGCTGCCTGGCAACTCCTTGCCGACCGTTAGATGGGTCGAGATCCCTGCGGGTTTCTTGCCCTGAGTGAACTTCAAAGCGCTTCTGTCCCCTGTCACCTGCGCGCCGTTGGACATTTGAGCTTCGAAGACGACGGCTCCTGGATTCTCTCCTGGTGACCTCAGCGCGGCACGCTGAGACGCATCCACGTTCCTCGCCGGCACAAACCGTTCTCCAGACATCCGAGCGGGACCCTGCTCCGTCCACACCAGGAGATTTCCTTCCTGCGCTTCTCCAATCGTCAGGATCCCGTTGTCCGGCAGCCCGTCCTGTGTAGTGAACGTCCTTGATGCCCCGTCCTTCCAGCGCGCCAGGCCGGCGCCCGTCCCAATCCACAGTGCTCCGTCGCGGGTCGCCAGCAAGCAGCGAACGTCGCTCCCGGGCAATGCCGGAACAGAATTGCGGTCGTATGTCTGGAATTCAACGCCGTCGAAGCGCACCAAGCCGGCCTCTGTTCCCAGCCAGAGAAATCCATCCTCGGTCTGTGCCAGTGCCTGGACAGTATTCTGTGGCAGGCCGTTCTCCATGGCCCACGCCTGCCGTCCATAATTCGCGAGCGAGGTAGCGGGCTCAAGTGCCGCAACAGGAGTCGCCAGACCCAGGAGCAGGGCCGCAACCACGGGCCAATTTTTCCCGGGGGGCAGCATTCTGCTCACCGCGTTCCGCAATCGGACTTTGCTACGGGAACTCGCCAGTCGGTATCCCACAGCCATTCGCTCTACCGGGCGAAGTGCGCGTAGCTCCGCCCTGCATAGAGGCGGAAACCGCCAGCTGAGTCGTCGGTCACTTCCAACGGACGGGGCCGCGTCATAGCTGTGTCTTTTGTCGTGTGAACCGCGAGGACGTCGTTGCCACCCAGATCGGTCACGAGCAGCCGATCGCCGTCAAGAAAGCCGAAGCCGTACGCGCCCACCGGCAGCCGTTTCCCTTCAATCATCAGCGGAACCTCGGTGATCAGGTACCCCTGGTACTTCGCCGCAACACCCGTCGAGTACCCGCTTGTGTCCACCATGCTTGCCAGCACGTAATGGCCATCGGCGAACTTCACGCCGCCCGAGTTGCGCAATTGCGCGGGTGCGCTCTGCCCGCAGTAATACACAGTGGCCGGAAACAGCTTTTCGAGGTCGGCGGGCTTTAGTACGGTGTTCGTTCCCGCCTGTGCCGCCACCGAGCCTGACGCCGCCAAGGCAACCACGATTGTCGCGCTGGCCAGCACTCGAGTTATCGCCTGCATACGCATCGCAATCCTCCTGTTTCTCACTGCCACTGGAGTATAGCGCATGCTCCGCAAACTTGATCGATTGAGCCGTGCCGTTCGCGGATCCTGCCGAGCGGAATCCGTTCCCGAATCGACGAACCCGGACCACGAGTTGTCAGGTAAAATTTAAGAATGACGGTTCAGTCCTCGTGCAGGGTCCTGATTTTGTTGCTGGCCCTGCCAATTCTGGCAATCGGCCAGATTCACTCTCAAGGAATGGGGCATCCTTTAACCGGCCCGCCGCCCCCGGGCGCCAAATCGATCAAATGCACCCATCGCCCTATCCCCCAGTTGGAGGATGATACCGCGAAAGCCGGCATCACCTTCACCCATACATCGGCCAAGGAAAAGAAGTACATCTTCGAATCCATGACCGGCGGCGTGATCATCCTTGACTACGATCGCGACGGCTGGCCCGACATCTATTTCACCGACGCGCCGACCGTTGATATGGCTCTGAAGGGCCAAACAACTCTGGGTGTTCTCTACCACAACAATCACGACGGCACCTTTACCGATGTGACGCAAAAAGCGGGGTTGACCAAACCATGCCTCGCCATGGGCGGTGCGGTCGGTGATTACGATAACGACGGCTGGCCCGATCTATACATCACCTGCCTCGGCGGCAACATCCTTTATCACAACAACGGTGACGGAACCTTCACTGACGTCACCGCCAAGGCCGGCGTCGCCGATGGCCACTGGTCCTCCGGCGCCTCTTTCGGAGACTACGACGGCGATGGAAATGTCGACCTCATGGTGGCAGACTACGTCGACTTCCACCTCGACGACCTGCCGCAGTTCGGCAGCTCATCCATGTGCAAGTATCGTGGCGTCGATGTGCAATGCGGTCCGCGCGGATTGAAAGGCGCCGGCGACATTCTCTACCACAACAATGGAGATGGAACCTTCACCGACGTTTCCAAACAGGCCGGCGTCGACAATCCCAACGGCTACTATGGCCTTGGCGTAATCTGGGCCGACTTCAACAATACCGGTCGCCCCGACATCTACATGACCAATGACTCAACACCGAAATTCCTCTATCGCAATCTGGGTAACGGGAAATTCGAAGAGATCGGGTTTGAGTCCGGAACTGCGCTCAGCAATGAAGGCGCCGAGCAGGCATCCATGGGCATTGCCGTCGGCGACTACAACCACACCGGCCGTCCTTCTCTCTACGTCAACAATTTCGAAAATGAGAATCCCGATCTATATCGCAACGATGGCGACTGGAATTTCACTGAGGTATCTTTTCCCTCCGGCGTTGCTATGTCATCCTTGCCCTGGGTCAAATGGGGAACCGCGTTTGTCGATCTCGACAACGACGGCTGGCTCGACCTGATTACTGTTGACGGCCACGTCTATCCGCAAATGGACCAGATTCCATCCGATCCCGGTTATCGCCAGCCAAAGGTTCTCAATATGAATCAGGGCGATGGAACCTTTTGCAACGCCAGCGATGAAGCCGGTCCAGCACTCGAAGAAAAGCAAGTCTCTCGCGGACTCGCAGTCGGAGATCTCTTCAACGATGGCAATATGGACGTGGTGATCAACAATCTCGATGGTCACCCTATGTTATTGAGAAATAATGGAGTTCCAGGACGTCATTGGGTCAGCTTCGAGCTCGCCGGAACCAAGAGCAACCGCCTCGCGCTCAATGCTCGCATCAAGATTGTTGCGGGCGGCATGACGCAAACCAGCGAGATTCACAGCGGCGGAAGCTATCTATCGCAAAATGATCTGCGCCGGCACTTCGGTCTCGGCTCCGCCACAAAAATCGATAGCGTTGAAATTCACTGGCCTTCCGGCGCCGTCGACCACATCGGTCCTCTGGCCGCCGATCAGTTCTACTCAGTACTCGAAGGCCACGGAATCGTTCCTGCGGACGAAATCCGCCCCAAGCTCAAAACGCCTCCGACCGCGTCGCCACACTGACGGGCGTCAAACGGCTATCGGCCAGTCGCGGGCGTCCCGCATTTCAGCTCGGCTCGGTCAACATCGTATCGCGTCTCGAAGTCGCTCGGATTGATCTGGCTGGCCGCATCAAATTCTTTCATGGCCTTTTCGCAGTCGCCTTCAATCTCCCATACCTCACCCAGCGCTCGATGCACTTCGGGAATCTCGGGATGTGCGGCCTCCAGCGTTTCCAGGCGCTCCTTCCCCGGCGAAACCTCTCCGGTCTTCACCAGCGAATCCGCGTAAATATACTGCATCTGCGGGATGGACAATACTTCCTCTCCTGCCCCCTTGAGCTCACTGATGCAACTCGCGTAGTCATGCGTCATGAATTGGCTCATCGCCAACGCGCCGCGGATGCCCGAATCGGCCGGATGCGACCGAAGATACCGGGAAAGCGGCGTGATTGCTTCGGAAAAATCGGCAGCCATGAACGCGGCTCGGCCCATGTTGTAATCCAGCCCCTCAAGCGACGGGCTCCACGCTCTCGCCTGCGCAAAGAGCTTCAATGCGTCCGCGTAGTTCTTATCCGATGCCTTGATTGCGCCCAGGTTGTTATAGCTGTCCGCAATGGCCGGCGTAAGCTGTTTCTCGAATGCCTTCTGCTTTGCCACGGCCGAGGGATCCGGGGTGTGGGGAGGCGTTGGTGCCATTCCTGCCGCGTCAACACCGGAATTCGAAGCCCCTCCGCCCGCTGGCTTGTTGTCAAGCAGTCCGGCAAGCTGGCTCTTGTCCTTCGACAATGCCTTGTCCGCGAAGGCGTGCGCAATCTGCATCTCTGCGTGCGCCGCATCTTCCTCGTGCTTCTGCATCAGAATCCTGCCCAGCAGAAAATGCGCCTTCTGGATCTGATAATGATTGCGCGACACATCCGTCGTCAGAGCAATCGCGCGGCGAAGATTCACTTCCGCATCCGTCGGCCGGTTCGTATCGAAGTACATTTGTCCCAGGTACAAAAAGGCGTCGGGATTCTTGGGATTCAACGCAATCGCCCGCTTCAGGTAACTCTCGGCTTCCGGATACCTGCGATAACTTACTTCAATCTTACCCAGCGCGGCATAAGTCATGAAGTCGTTCGGTGAGATTGCCAGCTCCTGTTTGAGTTCCGCCTCCGCTTCCTGAAGCGTTTTCTCGTCTTCTCCGGCCGCCAACAGCGCTGCGGCCACTGAATAATGCGCTCCGGGGTAATGCGGATCTTCCGCAATCACTTTCTTGAATTCCGTCACCGCATGGGGAGTAAAGTCCGAATTCCCATAGGCCAAACCGAACTGCATATGCAGCCCAGGACTGTCCCCACGCGCCACCTCCAGCCCGCTGAAGACCTGCGCGGCGCAGGTCTCGTCGTCAAGGTCGAGACAAACCACCGCCAGGTCGTATTCATTGGCAAAGCTGGGATCGAGCGAGATGGCTGCTTCCAGCTCCTTCCTCGCCTCCTGATCCCGGTTCATCCGATGCAGCGCCCGCCCAAGTATCTGGTGAACCAGTGCCAGCCCTTTCGGGTCGTCTGGATAGTCGTTCAACAGCCCTCTTGCAAGGATTTCAGCATGCTTCAAGTCGCCGGCCTCGAGTGCCGTCGCCGCATAGTCTCGCTGGAGAGAGGGCGAGCCGGGATTCAGGATCAAAGCTTCGTCAAAAAGCGCGCTGGCTCTGCCATAGTCGCCAATCTGCGCATGGCTATTCGCCAGTTCGCCAAGCGCTTCGGCCAGGAATCCGCGGTAGCTTTCCGCAGCTTGGCTCAGATTGCCAGCCTGCTGTGACCGCTCCGCAGCCTCGTAAAGGCCTTGCAGCGTCGAGCTCTTTGATTGGAGGTCATTTGCCGGGGTCTGTGCGGCAGCAGCGGAACAGAGCAAAAGGATGCTGGATAGGAAACGTCTGACCATGATATGCGTGGCATGCTGACGCGGCATCTTGGGCTCGCCTCCAGCACTGCCCTGACAACTTTATTCTTTCACAGATCAAGAGGGAGTCCCGTGCTGGCACTGAAAGACGCAGCCTGCGGCATGGGATACGCGCCGCATCGCTGGTCGTCCCGGATTTGGCGGTGCAACCCGGCAAGCAAAGAAAAGCGGGAGGCGGCCGATAGGCCCGCCTCCCGCTGGTGATGCAGTGTTTCGTTTAGAACGAGTACTTCACGTCCAGCTCGATGACGCGGGCGTAGGGTAGTGCCGACCTTACGGTCATGACACCGAACGCGTTCGCGCCAGTAGCTGCCTGGTTGAAGTGCGGCGTGATGGTCTTGCTGGCGTAGTCAACGTTGTAGTTCACCGTTGTCGGTGTTCCGCTGTTGAATGTCAGCAACGAGTGGTTCAGCCAGTCGGATGCGGTGATCCGGAGCTGTACCTGCTGCTTTTCGTAAACGTGGAAGGTCCGATAGAGAGCCAGGTCGTTGTCGAAATACGGTGTGGCACTCATATAGGGCCAAGCCTTGCCGCCTTGCGATCCGACTGCCGGAGCGTTGAAGCAGGCGCCGTTCAGGACCTGGTGAGTTGTCAGGCCACTGGTTGGGTTGCAGGTCAGCACCGGCCTGATCGAAATTCCTTCGTCCGTACCGTAGTAGGTCTTGTCTCCGATACCGGAAGTGATTCCCTCAGCCGCTGCGTTTGCCGGCAAACCTGTGTACTGCAGGCCCAGACCGAAGTTCACCGAGCCGTTAGCCGGAATGTAGCCGCCCTTTTGCCAGGTCGAGATGCCGCTGATCGTCCAGCCGCCGCCCAACCCATTCACCAACGCGCTCCCGGTATGGAGCGTGCCGCTGTTGTAGGTATAGGACGAGTTGAACACCAGGGGCCGATCCTGCGCCGTCGGTGCGTAGTTGCCTCTCTCGGTGTAGGGGTCTTGCTGGATGGTCGTTCCCAGCATCTTGGACCAGCTGCCGTTCAGGTTGAACGTCAACCGGCCTGTCGTCTTGACCCACGAAACCTGAAGGCCGTTGTAGTTTGCATACGCGCTGTTTTCAAGCACGTAGGTTGAGTTGGTGCCGTACGCCTGGCCCAATGGGTGCCAGTCCGCCAGCGCGTTGCCCGTCGATGTATACGTCGTGCCGTTGGGATTTTGTCCAACGTTCTCTGGGTTGGTGGATGTAACGCCAGTCTTCGGATCGGGTGTGAACAGAGAGCCGACTGGCATCTTGTTCACGTTGGTCAACTCGGTGTAGCTGCTGCCCGAGATGTCTTCGCCGCCGTCTACGAGCTGGCTGGTCATGCTTCCCACGTAGGCAACCTCGACCTGCGAGCTCCAGGGTAGTCTCTGGTCGATGGTCAGGTTGTAGGCCTGCGTCATCGGCTGGCCATAGTCGCTTGCGTCCAGACCAGTCTGTCCACCTTGAGTGCCGCACGGCGGAGGCCGATTGACGGATGGGCAGGCTACAGAGGCCTGGTTGTGGATATTCTGCATTTGCAGCTCGGTCGATCCGGGCTGGCCATAGCTCGGCACGTCAGCTGCGGTTCCCTGCGCCTCGCCGTTGGCGACGGTGTTGACCTGGGTCACGTAACGATATACGCCCCATCCGCCGCGAACGATTGTGTTGCCCGAGCCGAACACGTCGTAGGACATGCCGAAGCGTGCATCCGGATACACAAAGCGGTTTGGTTGGCCGCTCAGCGGTACGCCGGCATCGATCCCGTGCCAGTAGTATCCCGGAGCGTACTTGCCGGTATAGAAATCCTGCAAGACGCGGCCCGGGTAGAACACCGCGAGTCCAATGTGGTCGCGATCATACCAGTGGCCCACGTGCTCCAGGCGGATGCCCAGTTCCAGTGTCAGGCGCCGCGACGTCTTCCATGTGTCGTCAACAAAAGCAGCCGTCGACTGTTGTGCCACATCGCCGATGGGTGCATTGGCCTGCTCGCCATAGCCGTTGATAAGGCCGCTGACGAACTGCGCGACTCCATTGTGTGGCGAGCCGATGACTTGTCCAGTGATCGCTGCGCCAGTGGTTGTGACGCCAGTGAGGTCAGGGTTCTGGCCTGCGCCGAAGTTCATGATTCCATCTTCGTCGTAGCCGAATGAACTCTGGACGTTATCCGTGGTCTGCGTGAATCCGCCGATCTTGATCGTGTGCGTTCCCCAGACTTTGGTCAGCGTATCGCCAAACTGCGGCGCTTCCTTCTTCACCTCATAATGACCCACAGGGTTCTCGAAGATCGAGGCCTGCGAGAAATCTGGGATGTTTCCATTGCTGTTGTACGCAGGAATGTTCGCGGACGGCGTATTGAACACCTTGCCGTAGCTTGCAGGATACCCATTCGTGGTCCTGAAAGCCGCTGAAGGATTCGGCGTTGTGAATGGATAGCTGCCGAACGCCCAAGCTGCCAGGAAGTCGTTGGTGGTTGTGGCATTGAAGCTATGCACGATGTGGCCGGCCATAACTTTGCCGTAGTTATTCTCCACTTCGCCGCCGCCCGGGAACGGGATGGCGTTGCCCGGCGTCCAGTAAAGGTGCGCGCCATTGCCCTGCGCGAAGCCCGAGCTGAATGCCTGCTCATAGCTACCATAGATCTTGGTGTTGTCGCCCAACAGGTAATCCATGCGCACGCGCCAGATCCATCCGTTGTCGACGTTCACGATCGGCTGGTAGTAGTTGCAACCGTTGCAAACGCTGGCGGTCGGAGTGTGATTCGCCTTGGGCCAGATCTTGGCCAGAGCAGCCGAACCCGGATCGAGGAATCCCGCGGGGAACTTCTGTCCCGCATCCGTGGCGTAGCTGTTACTTCCAGCAGTGTAGGTTCCGGTCTGGGTAGGCGTCGGCAACGGTGCCGAGTAATTCGTTCCATTCGCCAGAATCGTTCCGCCCAAGTCGCTGCACCACCCACTGCCCGGAAAGCCGGATGGGGGTGCGCCCTGGAAGAACCCTTGCGGACAAACCGTCGTGTTATCGGTGTTGTCGGTTGAGAAGTCGCCCTGCATCATCTCCGGAGTGGGGATGAAGGACGTCAAAACGTTGGCGTTGCCCTGGTTCTGCAGCCACTTTTCGTAGCCGCCCCAGAAGAGCAGATGCTTGTGCGTCCCTGGAACCGGGCCACCAAAACTGCCGCCAGGATAATAGTAGTGTTGTGGTCCCAGCGGAGTCTTCGTGTTGTTTTGCTGCCAGCCGTTCGCGTTGAGCACGTTGTTGCGAGCGTTGAAGTAGCCTTCGCCGTGATAATTCGCGCTGCCTGAACGACTGATTGTGCTGACCACCACCGGGCCGAATGCCTGGTCGGCGCTCATGTTGGAGGACTGCATACTGACTTGCGCCGTCATCTCAGGCGAGACGATGACCAGCGACGAAGCCATGTCGCCAATGTCGATTGTTTGCGCGCCGTCTACAAGGATCGACGTGCCGCCGCGGTAAACCGAGCCGTTGGTGTAATAGCCGTCACCGACGCCCGCTTCATCCACAGTAATGTTCAAGTCGCTGAACGTTGGAGCGGTCTGGGTAAGGCTGCCGGATGTAGTAACCGTGCCGGGCAGAACCTTCAGCAGCTCCGTGGTATCGCGGCCTTCGAGCGCGAGGTTATCAATATCCGCGGCGCTCAAAACGTCCGTGTGTGCGCCGTTCTCGACGGGAATCATTTCCGCCGATGCGGACACAGTAATCGTCTGCGATTCGGCGCCGACGGTCAGATCGAGGGCGGGAACCGTTCTTACGTCGCCGGCGTTTAATACGATGCCGGTGACCTGCTTGGCTTGAAAGCCTTTTGCAGATGCCTTGATGTCGTAAGTGCCCGGTGTCAGAGAGGGGAACGCATAGAGGCCCGCTCCATTGCTCGTATCCACCGTAGCGAACTTCGTTGCTTCGTTGGTCAGCGACACAGTTGCACCTGGAATGACGCCGCCAGACTGATCTTCTACCGTTCCGGTAAGCGTCGCGGTGACCTGTGCTCTCAGGGTCGACGGCAAGCCGAGGACCACGAGCGCCAGCATTAGCAGCGGCAAAACCACTGCCCACCTGAAGCTCCCCATGGTAAGACCGTTTCGATTCATCACTTATCTCCTCCTAAATTCTCAGCTCTCGCAGCACCGAGCAAGCTGAGCGCACCCGAATTTAGCCGCACGAAAACACGGCTACCTCAAGTGCGTCACGAACTATAGACATTCGGCTGAATCCTTGTCAACCGAAAAGTTGATTACTATCAGCCAAAAAAGCGATTTATTAAGCAATACATGCCCTCCGCTACTTCCTCCGCGAGTCGAAAAAAACGTTTAAGTGAGCAACCGATTGATACGCAATCACTTAGCCCGCAAGAAAACCGATTTATTTCTCCGGTTTTCCATAAACGCTAAGGCGCGATCTCTGGAATTGTGTAGTTTTCCGCGAACATGTTTCAGCCGGGGAACTTCCCGTGCGCTGACGTCCCACGCGCCGCGCCAATTCGCCCTCTTCAATCCCTCGGCTGGCCGAATTTGACGAATCGCCGGGGTCCCAATTCAGTGGGTTTTCAGGCCGCGACTACTTCACCGTCAAATGTGCGGTCACCGTGTGGGAGAGCGATCCCGACGTCGCGGTTACGTTGAAGGAGAAGTTCTCTGGAGACAGCTTGACTCCGCAGCCCGCCATTCCCAGGGCAAGCGCCGCACTCAGCGCTGCCAGCACCATCAATCCGGTCAAACCGCCGCGCCCCCTGCGCACTTTGCTTGCGAACGGCAGCAGGATCAGCCCCAGCGCCACCGGCAAGACCCCGCCGCCAAGCAGCCTACGGGATCGCGCATCCGCTGCATTCTCCGGCAGCGCTACCTCCAGCGTGACGACAGTCGTTCCAGAACCGGCTTCGACCGCATCCGGCGAGAATGTGGGCACCATTCCCACCGGAATATTCGGGGCGCTCAAGTTCACTGCCGCCGGCATCGTCGTTCCATTGACGGGAGTCAGTACGAGCGAATAACTCGCCATACCGCCCGCGGAAACGCTGGCGCCGCTCGACCCGCCCGCAACAAATGTCAGCGTGAAATCCTGGACGTTTTCAGTCAGCTCGATGCTGGTTCCAGGCCCGTAGTCGCTGTCCCCGGAATAGGCTGCTGTAATCAAGTGCTGCCCCGCCGCCAGCGCTGATGTCGTGATTGTGGCTGATCCTTCCGCAATTGTGGCCGTGCCGATTGGTGTCGATCCGTCGTAAAACGCAATCGTGCCGGTTTGCGTGCTGGCATATGCGGGAAGGCTCGCAGTGAACGCGATCGAGTTCATTGCGAACACCGGGTTTGCGGATGTCGAAAGCGAGACTGTCGCAACGGCCGGAATCACATTCAGCGTTACGGTCGCTGTGCCGGTGATGTAGTCCGTCGTATCGGTGGGCGTCAGCGTCGCGGTCAGCGTCTGCTGTCCCACACCCAGCACCGTTTCTGCCGCCGGTGAATACGTGAAGCTCCCCGCCACCGGCGAGCTGGCGTCCAGCTGCATCGCGCTCAACGCCGTGCCATAAACAATCGGCGCCGGCGTCGCCCAGTTGATCTGCGGTCTCTGCTGGTAGATCACATTGTCCTGCGCCGTCACGTTGCTCGAGAAAGTCACACTCGATACCGTCGCCGTCAGTTGTCCCGCGTAGCTCGCCAACGTCGTGTACGCCCCCACGCTCAGTGTCAGCGTCACGGAATCGGTCACATTCGCCGCAAGGCTCCCGTTGCGAATGCAGGTCAGCGTGCCAACCATGCACGTCCATCCGCCGGCTGAATCGGTCATGCCTGTCACCGTGACTTGCTGCGGCACATTGAACGTCAGAATCGCCGAGCTTGCAATCTCCGTCGTCGCGCTGGTGTTGGTTACGCTCACCGTCACCTGATCGGCCGTGTCACCAGATTTCACAATCAGCGGGCTCGGATTGAATGTCACACTCAACGTCGGAACCACCACGGGCTGCACAAAAGTCGATAAGTCGAAAAGCGCATACTCCAGCATTTCTTCCTGCGCGCTCATCCCGCTCTCAGCCGGGCATTCGCTGGGAAAAACCATGCCGCTGACCGATGGCAAGTTGATCACGTGGTAATCGTTGAACATTACGCGTCCGCACTGGTTCGCCGCGGGCGCTCCCACCGGCGCGTTGAACGTCATTTGCATCACCGGATTGCCGGTTTCACCGGGATACGCGGCGCTGTTCAGCGTCAGCCACGACTGGGTCGGAGCAATCACTCCGCTTACGTCTGTGCGCAACGTGCCGATATTGATCTGGTTCATGGAGCCGGCCACGGTTGCGCCCGCATTCTGCAGCCATTGCGCAAGCGTTGCTCCGTCGCTGAAGTTCGTGGCAATCGTTCCTACACCCGAGTCAATATCCTTCTCCGTTGTCGTGGTCCAGTCCGCCACCGGAGCAAACTGCGCATCGATCGGCGATTCGGGATCCAGATACACATAGCTGTAGTGCGTGGTGAATACGCGGCCGCCTGCGTTGGCGTAATTCACAAGATTGGCGAGCGGGTTTTGCGCCTGTAGAAACAGCCCGCCCTGGCACGGAAACATCACCATGTCATAGCCGTCCAGAGTTGCCGGATTACCCGTCAACGTTGACTCAGCTGGCGTCGACGCGCTGATCTCCGCTCCGGGGTTTCCGTCTCCCTGGTAAAGATGGATGCGCCCGTTGGGATTCACCGAGCCTGTGTCGTCGGTAAACTCCGACGAAGCAATTCCCATGTGGAGCAGCACGCATTCCACTCCATCCACGCTGCCCGTCACAATGGCAATCTTGGGAATATCGCCTTCCGTCTGATTCGCCGGCATGTTCAGAACGAGTCCCGTCAGTGGGTTGGCTCCTACCTCTTCATTCGGAAATTGTCGCCGCCACTTTCCCGCCTGAATCACAACCGTGTACGTCGCGTTCTCGGGAATGTTGGCCAGCGTGAACGTCCCATCGACTGCCGTGTAGGCGTAACTTACTACGCCGGTCGGAGCCTGGTAGGTCAGGCATTGCACGCCTGCGGGCAATGCCGCCACGGGGGCCGTCGTCGCATACACAAGCACATTGGGTAGCGGAAGTGCATTCGTCGTCCGTGGGTCATAAACTGTGCCGCTAATGGTTGTAGTCTGCGCGGCCGCCGCCGCGGCAGCGCCAGCAACCGGCAACAGGCAAAGCAGGGTCCGTGCCACGCCCTTCCAGCTTCCCAGCCTGTTGTCGATCCTCGCGAGAGCGACCGCGGCAAAGCAAAATGATTTGTGCATGGCGACGAATCTTCACCCCAAAGGCCGGTCTCACTCGCTGTGAAAGTTCTAACGCGCTGTTACATCATCGCTCGTTCCAGCCGAACGCGTTCTCAAAGTGCGTGATCTCGGGCGCCGCTTCCGGCAAAAGATACACGCTCACAATGTCGAACCGCACCTGCGGGATTGATTCGCCGGGTAGTTGCCGAACATACTGACGAACCAGGCGGCGCAGCACATTGCGTTTGTGGGTGTCGATCGCGGCCTCGGCGGGCGCAATATCATGTGCCGTGCGCGTCTTCACTTCGAAGAAACAAAGCAGCGTTCCCTGCCACGCAATCAAGTCCAAATCGCCCGGCAAGTTCCCGCCCGACCACCGCCGTGCCACCACAATGTAGCCCTTGCGTTGCAGGTAAGCGCGAGCCGCATCCTCGCCCTCGATCCCGGTTAGCAAATGGGCCGGCATCTCTGAGCTTCTGCCTCGATGCGCGGCAATCCAGTCCAGGCCGCCCATCATCCTGTCCAGACCCCCATTCCGCATCTGTGCCACCCAGCCCACGGCCCACCCCACGGGCAACATTGTCTGCTGCATCTGGAAACAGCGCAAATCTCAGTTGCCGCGATCAGGCCGTCACTGCCGCCACTGCGTTGTGCTCTAGCTCTTTCTCCGCGATCGTCAATGCCTCTTCCAGAATGTCGAGCGCGACTGTCGCTTGCTCCTTGCTCACGATCAGCGGTGGCGACAGCCGCAGCGAAGTCTCGCCGCAGCCCAGAATAATCAACCCACGCTCGAATGCCAGCGTCTCAATCCGGTTCCGCAGTTCCACGGCCGGTTCTCGCGTTGCCTTGTCCTTTACGATCTCGATGCCGATCATCAACCCGCGTCCGCGCACGTCGCCTACCAGTGGATGGCTTTTCTTCCAGCCGCGCAGGCGCTCCAGCATGAACTCTCCCACGCTCGCTGCATTCGCAAATCCCTCGCGCTCCAGGATCTTGATCGTCGCGAGCGCCGCCGCAATCGAAACGGGATTCCCGCCGAATGTCGACGCGTGCGACCCCGGCGCCCAATCCATGATCTCGGCCCGCGTCATGCAAACACCCAGCGGCATCCCGCTCGCAATCCCCTTGGCAATGCAGACAATGTCCGGCTCCACGCCCGAATCCTCGATCGCCCACCACTTCCCGGTGCGCCCGCAACCCGATTGAACTTCGTCCGCAACCAATAGAATCCCGTGCCGGTCGCAAATCGCCCTCAACTCGCGCAGAAAGTTTGCCGGCGCAGGCACAAATCCGCCTTCGCCCTGGATCGGCTCAACAAAAATTGCGGCCACTTCCTCAGCCGGCAGGATCGTCTTGAACAGCTTCTCTTCGATGTACCGCGCGCAGCCCAGGCTGAAAGCCTCTTCTTCCCGTGGCCCTCCTGTGCAGCCGCGATACACGTACGGATAGCGCACGTGCGTCACTCCGGGCACCATCGGCGAAAAGCGGCGCTTCTGCTGCGGCTTTGAGCCGGTAAGCGACAGCGCTCCCATCGTCCGCCCGTGAAATGCGCCAAAGAACGAGATGATCTGCTGGCGTCCCGTGTGATAGCGCGCCAGCTTCAGCGCGCACTCAATCGCTTCAGTTCCCGAATTGCCATAGAAGAACCGGTGCGGCCCGCGCATCGGCGCCACGGCCGACAATTGCTCTGCAAGATCCGTCAAGTGCTCGTCGTAGAAATCGGTGCCGGAGATGTGGATCAGCTCCGCCGCTTGTTTCTGGATCGCAGCCACCACTTCGGGGTGACAATGCCCCGTAGAAACCACAGCAATGCCCGCCGCGAAATCGAGAAACTCGTTCCCGTCCAGGTCTTCCACGCGAGCTCCACGCCCGCGCTTGGCCACCAGCGGATACGAGCGCGTATAGCTCGGAGAAATCAGCCGGTGGTCAGCTTCAACAGCGGCCCTGCTCTTCGGCCCGGGCAGCGTACAAACCAGCTTTGGTCCAAACTGCGCATGCATCTCTTGCTTGGTCATCGGACTCTCTCCTCGGCAGATTCGGTTGTCGCGGCCGTGCGCTTCTTCATTCCGCGCACTCAGCGCCGGATGAGGCGCGGCCACGGATTCCAGGAAATGGAATCGCTAATTCCTGCGGACCTCTCAGGGTCCACTCCAGGCGAGGATCTTCGGCGGAGAGTGGCGCTAGTCGCCGCCGAAGAGACTAGGTCGGGTGCGGGTGGGCAGCACGCGCAAGTGTTTCCGCGGGCACATACGCTGCGCACGCGAGCGCGACCAGCCCTGGGTAGCTGGCGCTTGTTGCGGCTCGCTCCTGGCACGCATCTGCATGGATTCTCCGTTAGTCGTCAGCATACCATGTAGCGTGTTGGTGCTTCCACGTTCCCGGCATCGCCGCTTTTGCACCTAGGAGGGTTTCTTCTGAACGAAGGCGTCCGCCGGAACCAGCGCTGCAGGAGCTTCTCCGTCCAGCGATACCGTGCCCTGTTCAAAGGCCTGCAAGCTCGCTGCGTCGGCAGCCATCGTCATCCAGCACACCGCGCCCTTTTCCAGCACTGCGCAGGCAATCTCAAAAGTAAACGACCTTTCGGCGTGATTTTTCGGGGTTCCCGTCGCGCGTTCGATCCACACAGTGTGGCTGCCCAGCGAATAGGTCGTCTGCATCGGCCCGGTCATATCGAAGGTCTGCTTCATGCCTTGCGCTGCGCCCTCGCCGAAGTTCTCCAGGTCACTCGCCGTCATGGTTTGCCCGTAGCATGAAAAAGGGAGCACCATGACCACCACCACCGACGCTGGGCTTCCGTGTTTGGCAGTCATCGCCAATTCCACGCATGCATCTCCCTTCGAAGCAGAGGCGAGCGTCGGGTACGGCACCACGGACTTCGGTGCTGTCGGTGGAACGACAAATTCCCAATCGGAAGGCAGGCTGTAGCTGAAGCCAATATCGTCCCTGTGCACTTCAGCCGCTGGCGCTGGCGCCGCAGCAGGCGCGGCTGCGGGCGCAGGAGTCGCTGAACCCGCCGGAACCTGTGCAACAAGCGGCGCAGAACCGACAGCAAGAAGTCCAATTGCCAGCGAAATTCGCATCACAATCACTTTCGCTCGCCGGACGGGTAAGTGCAAGCCGGCCGCACCGAATCAATCCTGAGGGAATCCAGCGCTATTTCAGGAAAAAAGCAGACGCCGAGGCCATTACACCCAGCGCTGAAACTATCAGCCCAACGTGCCAATACACGCGGCTCCGTGTCAGCAGGGTGATTGACACGATCACCAGGCCGATCTCCAGCAACACTTCGCCCAGATCGAATCGGTCTGCCTTCGCTTCTCCCTTGTCCACGCTATTCTGCAGCGCCGTGGCAGTTGTCTGATCCTGGGTGAGCTCCGTCGCCCACTTCTTTTCGTGATCGGTATAACCCTTCGCCAGCTTGGCCGCGGCATCTTTGTTGTCGAGCGCAACTACCGTCATCAAATCTGATACCAATTGGGTGTTGTATTCGCGAATCTTCTGCGCCTGGTACTCATTCCACTGGTCGGTCGCGCGGTTCTGGTTGAGCACAGCATCTTCGTGCGTGCGCCCGCCCAATACCGTCGTCACAGCCAGCAGCACAGCCAGCACGCTCATCGTAAACGCCACTGGCCGAAGCGGCTCTTCTTTCGCTCCCTGCTCCAGATTGTCCTTCAGGTCCTGCACTTCGCTCGCGTCCATAGGGTTGCGCCTTTTCATATTGGATTGGGGGGCTTTCGGGGGAAGCCGGCATCGATCAGGTTACGAACCCATCATACGATCCCGCGCAACGGTGCGTCGCAATAGTTATGACGCCGAATCTTTTAATTCCCGGTAAACCCCAGGCAGCTGTTTTGGGATCCTCAGTATGCCCGCAAACCCACCAGACTTGGCTAAAAGCTAAGGGCTAATAGCTAGCGGCCGCCTTATTTCCGCTTCCAGCGCACGCCGTCCTTCGAATCCTCAATCACTACGCCCTTCTCCGCCAGCTCATTGCGGATTTCGTCGGCGCGGGCAAAGTTGCGTGCCTTCTTTGCCGCTGTGCGCTCCGCCACCAGGGCGTCGATCGCCTCGTCGGTCAAGGATTGCGCGGCCAGCAGTTCCGGCGCCACATCCCCTAATCTGCCGGTCTCCTTCGCCCACTCAAGCGCGCGCCTCGTCGTCTCCGCATCGCGATCTTCGATCACGTCAAAGACCGCGTCGAATTCCTTCAGCACCGGCAGAACCGCATCTCGATCTTCCGCAAAAAACTGTCCCTGATCGATCGCCGTGTTCCCCGCCCGTACCAGTTCAAAGATCGGCGCCAGCGCATCGGCAGTATTCAAATCATCGTTCAGCGCGTCTCTAAAGTCGGCCCGCGCCTTCTTCGCGGCCTCTTGAATCGCCGAATTCTCGCCGACCGCAAATTTCCCCGCCGTCAGCCGCGCCTGAAATGTCCGTAGCCGGTCGATCGCATTGGTCGCGTCAGTCAGGCTGTCGAAGGTGAAGTTGAACGGCTTGCGGTACGGCACCGCAATCAGCGCCAGCCGGATTGCCGACGCCTTGTAGCCCTTCAGCAGCAGATCGCGCGGAGTGTAGAAGTTCCCTTCGCTCTTTGACATCTTCCGCCCGTCCACCAGCAGAAACCGCACGTGCATCCAGTGCCGCGAGAAAGTTTTGTGCGTCGCCGTCTCGCTCTGCGCAATCTCGTTTTCGTGGTGCGGGAACATCAGGTCTTCGCCGCCCGCATGCAGGTCGAGGGTCTCGCCCAAGTATTCCATCGCCATCGCCGAGCACTCGATGTGCCACCCCGGCCGCCCGCTCCCAATCGCTGTCTTCCACGACGTTTCGCCCGGCTTGGCCGCCTTCCACAGCGCAAAGTCGCGTGCCGAGTCCTTCTCATACTCGTCCACGTCCACGCGCGCGCCGTCTTCCATCCCGCTCAGGTCTTTCTTGCTCAGCTTGCCGTATTCAGGAAAGGCCTTCAGCCGGAAATACCACGATCCGTCCTCGGTCTTGTACGCCGCCCCCGCCGCGGCCAGCTTCTCCACCAGCTTCACCATCTGCGGAATGTTTTCGGAGGCGCGCGCAATCTGTTCCGGCCGCTCAATACGCAACGCTTCCATGTCCTCGAAGAATGCCGCCACGTAGCGCGCCGTGTATTCGCCAATCGGGATGCCCGCCTCTAGAGCGTTGCGAATGATTTTGTCGTCCACATCGGTGATGTTCATTACGTGGTGGACCCGCATCCCACTGAGCAGCAGGAAGCGGCGAAGCACATCGACTTGCAAGAATGTGCGGAAGTTCCCGATGTGGCCGTAGTCGTAGACCGTCGGCCCGCACGCATACATCCGGAGCGCCTTGCCGTCGGCAGGCTCAAGCGGATCAAGTTGTCCCGTTAGGGTATTGAACAGGCGGAGGGTCATCGCTTCGGCGTTCGTGCTCTGCCCGGCTCATGCAAACGCGCCGTGAGCGTATCCCGACCCGCTCACCGCACGCGAACATTTTGCCGCCAGCAGCAGATTCGATTGTAGCAGCGCAACTTCGCGCGCCGCCCGCCCTCAATCGGCCTGATCTCGGTTCTTGCTCAGCCCGTTATCGCTGCAAATCCTACGGCGACCAGCATGCAAAGCACCCACCATCCAAACACCGCAATGTAGCCCGAACTGCGCTTCGTTCCGGCGACGATGGCAATGCCCATGCCCAGCAATACCAGTCTCCAGATCGTAATCGCATCCACCCAGGTCGCCAGCGTGTACAACGCCTTGTTCGTCTCTACAGGGTCAAAAAATACGCCCAGATTCGTCGGTGCAAAGTTTTTGATATTGAACGACTCCGGCGCCACGAAAAAGGCAACAATGGTCCCCAGGATCGCCCTGAAAATCTCCGGCAGCCACGCGTAGTAACAAACCGCAAAGATGCTTCCAAACTTCGCCTTGCCCCCAAACCCAAAATTGATGGTTGCCATCAGGATGAGCGAAAAAATCGCTACAACTCCCATGGCAACGACCGGCCCGGCGATGAACACCCCCTCGGTAATCCCCAGGGTAATCTTGTTGCCCATTGCGCGCTGTTCCGGCGTCGCGTTTGCCATTCGTTCCTGCGCCTTCGGATCGAGCCGAATCTGGTTGTCCACCACCTGCTGCATTCCGATCTTCTGCATAATGGCGCCGAACAGGATGTACGAAAACAGAGCGCCAATGATCAGCGGCAACCACCAGCTCTTGTTTCCGCGCCTGATGTCTTCAAAGGTCTTCGACGGCGCGGTAAACGTGTCCGCTACGCGCTGCCACTGCGTCAATCCGGCGCCTTCTGCTGCCGCGCCTACAGGCTGAACTCCCATATCGCTCATGATTTCGCCTTTCAATTGCAGGTTTCGAATCTCGTCCACACCTGATGCAGGATCCTGGCTCTGACGCACATCGCCTTATGCGCGCTGATCCAGCCCTGCCTTGAACGCATTGAGCCGCCGGCAGTTTAATCCGCCCGCCTGCCGCAACTTTGCGTTCGCCCGCGATTGTACCCTGAGCGCGCGTCAAGAATCGAATGAATTTTCAGGGGTGATGACTGCTCGAATGGATGCGCTTATGTGCGACGGCCGGAGATTGGCGCCAACTACGCGCCCTGCGCCTCAACAGTCTGCTCGGCCATCGGCTTCCGGCTGCGGTGCGCAACCGGCTTTGCGGGCGTGGCCGGCCCCGCCGGCGCGTAGCCCTTGTAAACGGTGATGTGGAAACATGCCTGCTTGAACTCCTCTTCAACATCGATCTTCCCCAGTGTTTCGAGGCCCATCAGCTGCCTCCGCATCCACGCAACCTCCGCCCGGGTCAGGCCCTTCTTGGCGATATCGATCGTCGCGCCAGTCAAGTGCGGGCTCACCAGGTCGCCTTCGGCCGGCGCCGCGTTCCCATTCGTCCTCTCAAGCCGCTTCTGGTACTCCACTGTCCGCACCGCCGAGCTCACTTCAATTGACCGGTGAAACGCCGCTTCATGCGCCCTCGCCAAGTCAGCCAGGAACTTCGCTGTCCACGGCCGGCAATAGCGGTGATTCTCTTCGAGATCCGGATTCACGGTCAGCGCGCTCGAAATCGGGATCGGCACCAGCAGCTTGTCGGCAATCCGCGCCGCCAGGTCGGCTTCGTCCTCAATCCGCTCCAACCCTTCCGCTTCCAGCCGGTCGTTTTGCCGCTCCAGCGATGCCAGCGACCCGCGCAGCGGTCCCGGCATCCCGCTCCTCGGAATCACCAGCGACGCCACATCACCTTTCGCTTTCGTGCCTGCTGAACTTGCCGATTCGCCAGTTAATTCCGTGTCAGTGCTCGCGGCGCTGTCCTCCGCCGCGGCTTCGCTTCTCGGCATCATCCGTTCAACGGGCACTGTCCCTCCGTCCACGCTGTCCTCAGTTTCTGTGGGACTCGTCGCCGGCATTGCCTCGCGCTCCGTACCTGTGTGCCGCGATTCCCTGCCTTGCGCTTCGTCCGTCTCTGCCTGTCCAGCCTCAGGCGCTGAATAGCTATCTGCCGCGTCGCTCGATTCATCAATCCGCGTCGCGCGAGTCTCCTCTGATCGCCAACTAGCCCGCTCCAGCCTGACCCGCCGCGTCGAGTGCCGGCGTACCGTCCGCACCATGCGGCGCCGCGGCACCTGCGCACCCGCACGTTCTCTGAGAATCGCAAGCCCTGCCTCGCGCCCGACCTCATCGGGCGTAAGCTTCCTTCGCGTTGCGGTCAAATTCGCGTGGATGTTCGAGTAAGTTTTCTGGGGTGCCGCGGTCCGGCCCGCGCTACGCCCAGCGCTATGGAACGACCGGTGCGCTGCATGCAAGGTCGCCGCGGCGCCAAGCTTGCGCTGCGTCCTTGCCGATTGACTTGTCTGGGCGTTAAGCACACCAGCCGTTGCAAGCACGGCCAGCGCAACCGCCATGAGTGCGGTTCGGCGCATGAGGGGGAGTGCGGACAATCGAGAGCTTCTCCAGTCTACGTCGATCCGCATTCTTATCCGAGTGCCTTCGCGGATTCGGGTTTGTCTGATAATTGGACGCGCACGCCGAGCTTTTGGGTTTACCGCAGCCCCTTCAGCTCGCCGGAGCCGGCGGAGCGGCTTGGTCGCCGTCTATCGGGACGATCGGCTTTGTCGGGGGCTTGAGGACAAAGCCCTTCCGAATCAGCACAAATCCATCATCCGGCAGCTCTGCCTGCAGCAGCTGGTTCTCCGGCCCTGAAAACAGCTCCGTGTCCGCCCCTGCGATGGTCGCCTCCAGGTGGTGCACCGTGACTGGCTTTCCATCCAGCGTTCCATCCTGGTCCGGATAGGTCGCCAACCGCACCGGCTCAATCGACCCTGCCTCCTTCGGCAAAATCGCCCACAGGTCGCGGTTATTCTGCGCCACCGCAAGCGCCAGCAGCGTCTCCAGCGCCCCCGCGTCAAAGTCCGGCAGAAATACTGCTCCGGCGTGCGCCGCCAGCCTTGTGGTGGAGTTCTTTCCGTTCGCTGAGATATTCAGCAGGAACTGCGCCGCGTCGGGCGCCACCACCACGTTCACCGCCTCGCCGTTCACTGTGGCGCTCAGCATCACGTGCTTCAGTTGATTGCCCGCGCTCAATTGCTCGTTCTTTGACAGCGCGTAGTCGAGGCCTTGCATCGTGACCTTCACCAGCGAGGTTGAATCATATCCATCCTTTGTCGCGGTGAATTGGAAGCTCGCGGATCCCACGGCTTGTCCGTTCTGCGCAATCTCAAAGCTGCCGGACTGAGCCGCACCCACAGCATTGAATCCAACCAAGACCAAGAAAAGAACTTCCGCAAGCGGGAAAACCTTCAATCGATGCACAATTGTTTCGAGCTCCTACCTCAATTAGACACTCCTTGGCAAAAAGGGTTGCGATTACGAGCCTCATCCACTGTCCCGCTGACTCGTTAAAGCACTCCCAGCTTTCCCAGTTCCGCCCGCAGCGCCTTCGCCCCAGTAAACCGGATCGCCTTCATTCCCACCCCGACTGCGCCGTTCACATTCTCCTGCCGGTCGTCGATAAACAGTGTCCTATCCGGCGCCGAGCCCAGAATGTCTAGCGCCCGCCGGTAGATCGCCGGATCAGGCTTGCGTAGCCCCACATAGCACGAGCTGAATGCCGCCTTGAAATACCGGCGCATTCCAAACTTCGCAAACCGAAAATCGTTGGTCTCCCTTGCCTCGTTGTTCAACGCGCCAATGAAATAGCGATTGGACGCGGAGAGCTCTGCGAGGATTTCGAGTGCACCATCCTCCAGCAGCTTTGACTGCGCGAGAATGAAGTTGAAGAATTCCTCTCGTGAAAAACTCCGCGGCTCATAGAACACCGCCGCATCGAGATATTGGTCGCGATTGATCTCGTCGGTTTCCCACGCCGCATAAGCCTTCGCATTGCGCGCTTCGAGTTTCTGCGCGTCCAGGCCGAACTTCGCCGCGGCAGCCACGCGCTCCCCGTGGTCCCATCCATTGGTCAGCAATACTCCGCCCACATCGAACAGAATCACGTCGAAGGGGAGCATCGGCGACTCTTTCCCGCGCTATGCGCGTTCTTATTCTTGGGAGTGATTTGTGAGCGCACTGCAGACTACCGCGTGTATTTGGCCTCGATTGCGAGCACCTTTTTGAACCGCCGTTCGAAGCGGCTTTCCTGCCCCTGAAACTTGGCCCCGATGAACGCGTGCGCCAACTCAAACGCCAACGCCGAACCGATGATCCGCGCCCCCAGCACCAGCACATTCATGTCGTCGTGCTCCACGCCCTGGTGCGCCGAATACGTGTCGTGGCAAATCCCCGCGCGAATGCCCGGAATCTTGTTGGCCGCCATGCACACGCCTACGCCCGACCCGCAAATCAAGATTCCTCGCGGAGCCACGCCCGCCTTGATTGCCTCACCCACTTTTTCCGCAAAATCCGGATAATCGTCCTCGGGCTCGCATCGAAAGGCCCCAAGGTCGACAACCTCGTGCCCCGCCGCAGCCAGGTTCGCGCGCACTTCTTCCTTCAACGCAAATCCCGCATGATCCGAACTAATCACTAACTTCAAAACACGCTCCTTGCAAAAAAGTGGTCAGTTTCAGTTGTCGGTTTCCAGCTGCAGGTTGCTCAACGGGCAAGAACCCTGCTTCCGCGAAGGAAAAATTGACCACTGATCACTGTCCACCGTTCACTACTTCACAAGTTTCTTCGCTCTTCTCGCCACATTCTCCGCCGTGAATCCGAGTTCCTTCATCACCACCGGCCCTTGAGCCGACGCGCCAAACCGATCCAGCCCGATCACGTCGCCGTTCGAGCCCACATACTTCCACCATCCCAGAGTCGCGCCCGCTTCAACCGCCAGTTTGGGCACGCCTGCCGGCAGCACGCTCGCCTTGTACGCGGCCGGTTGCTCGTCGAAGATCTTCCAGCTCGGCATGCTCACCACGCGCGCCTTGATTCCCTCCGCCGCCAGCAGCTTGGCCGCACCCTGCGCAAGCTGAACCTCTGAGCCAGTCCCAATCAGAATCACCTGGGGATTCGCGACGTCTTCCAGCACATACGCTCCCTTGCTCACGCCCGCAAACACATCGTTCTTCGCTGCATCGATCACCGGCACATCCTGCCGCGTCAGCGCGAAGAAGCACGGCCCCTTCCGCTCCAGCGCCAGCCGCCAGCAGGCCGCAGTCTCATTCGCGTCCGCCGGACGAAAATCCGTCATGTGCGGCACCGCGCGCAGCGCCATCAGGTGCTCGATAGGCTCGTGTGTCGGCCCATCCTCGCCAACGCCGATCGAGTCGTGCGTAAACACAAACAGCGACGGCGCCTCCATGATCGCCGCAATCCGCAGCGCCGGCTTGGCGTAGTCGGAAAAAACGAAGAATGTCGATCCGAACGGCCGCACCCCGCCGTGCACCGCCATTCCATTCACCGCCGCGCACATCCCCAGTTCGCGAACTCCAAAAAACACGTTGCGTCCTGCGGGATCCGCTGCAAAGTGCGCGCTGTTCTTAAAAATTGTCTTCGTCGACGAGGTCAAATCCGCCGCTCCGCCAAACAGCTCCGGCACGCTGTCAAAAATCGCGTTCATCACCACTTGCCCCGCGTTGCGCGTAGCCACAGGCTTGTCTACCGGGAAGCTGGGAATCGTCTTCTCCCATCCGGCTTTCAGCTTTCCCGCTTGCGTGCGCTCAAACTCCGCCGCCAGCTCCGGAAACGCCGCTTTGTATCCGGCAAAGAGCTTGTTCCAATCCGCCTCTTGCGTCGCGCCGCGCTTCTCCGCCTCGCGCCAGTTCTTCAGCGCGTCTTCCGGCACGTAAAAGTTCTGGTCTTCCGGAAACCCAAAAAACTTCTTGGTCGCCGCGGTATCCTCGGCGCTCATTGCCTCGCCGTGAACTTTGTTCGTTCCTGCCTTCGGGCTGCCGTAACCGATCACCGTTCTCACCGCGATCAGCGATGGCTTGTCCTTCACCGCCTTCGCCGCCGCAATCGCACCTTCGATCCCGTCCAGGTCATTCCCGTTCAACACGCGCTGCACGTGCCAGTGGTAGGCCTCGAACCGCTTGTACACATCTTCCGTAAAGCTCCACTCCGTCGGCCCGTCCAGCGAAATCAAATTGTCGTCGTAGAGCACGATCAGCTTGCCCAACTCCAGTGTCCCGGCCAGCGATGCCGCCTCGTGTGAAATCCCTTCCATCAAATCGCCGTCGCCGCACAGCACAAACGTGTGGTGGTCCACCACATTGAAGCCCGGCTTGTTGTACGTCGCCGCCAGATGCTTCTCGGCGATGGCCATGCCCACACCCATTCCAAATCCCTGCCCCAGAGGCCCGGTCGTCGCTTCCACGCCGTCCGTCAACCCATACTCCGGATGCCCCGGCGTAATCGAGCCCCACCGCCGAAAGCTCTTCAGATCGTCCAGCGTCACCTTGTAGCCGGTCAGAAACAGCGTTCCGTAGAGCAGCGCCGATGCATGCCCATTCGACAGCACAAACCGGTCGCGGTCAGGCCACTTCGAGTGTGCCGGATTGTGCTTCATCAGCTTGTGAAACAGCAGGTAGCTGATCGGCGCGCATCCCAGCGGCGCCCCCGGATGTCCGCTGTTGGCCTTTTCCACCGTGTCCAGCGCGAGCAAACGTAATGTGTCGATCGAAAGTTGGTCGAGCGAGAGTGAAGCAATCCCCGATGCCATAGGAGTCTTTGAATTTCCTTTCCTTGAAGTGCCCAGCGCACTTGCCCAAATCACTTTGAAAGCGCTTCCAGCTTCACCTTCACATTGTATCCAAGCCAGCTATCCGTTTCCTGCCAGTGCATCGTCCATTCCAGCTCCTGGCTGCTCGTCGCGGGCCTTATATCGGCGCTGAATCCCGCGCTGCCCAATCCCCGGCTTATAGCCTTGTTCACCGTCTTCCAACCATCGTCTGTCCACGTCACGTTAAAGAACCGATCGTCCAGAATCCGCAACGTATTCCCCGTATTCATCCGCTCAATCGGCCGCATTCGGCTATAAATCTCCACATCCCGCCTGCGCTTCTTCCGCCCCTCCGGCTCCGAATACCGCGCATACACCGGATCGATGCGGTCGAACACTTTCCCGTCTGCAGCCGAGCGCAGCAACTTCAAATACTCCGCATGCGCCCACACCAGCGGCATCGCCGATCCCGCCGGCTGGCCCTTCTTCAAGCTCCGCTCCGGCCGGTCGGCCTCGTACCACAACTGCTCCGGCAGCAACTGCCCGCAACTTGCATACTCCTCATACGTTTTGATCAGTTGGCTGATGTCGTTCCCCGCCGCGAATTCGCGATGCGCTCGTTCGCCGGTCAGCAGCGGCCACACGCCACCCTGTCCCCAACCCTCAAACGGCCCTCCATCCGGCCGTTGCCCATAGCCGTCGAAGTTGTAGCGCAACCACCCGGGCCCTTGCGGCAATTCGTGCTTCAGCACCGCGTCCACCACTTTTAACGAATCCACAATCAATGGATCGTCCGCCCGGCGCACGCCGTATCGCACCAGTTCCAGGAATCCTCCATCGATAATCTCGCGCGCCTCAAACTCCGTCCGCGTTCCTGGCGGCCGGTTCGCCAGGTGGATCAGTTCTTGCCCACAGCCCTCGTGCGCGTACGCCTCTCCGCACTCGGGCGGCCTGATCCGCATATAGTGCCGCTTCACATCCGGGTCGAGCACCCCATCGTTGGTCACCGTCCAGTCTTCAAGATGCCCCTCAATCCAGTCGGCGAACTCCTCCAGAAACTCGCCCAGTTCCTCCGCCTCATGCGCCCGCGCCATCTCCGCCGCGCAAATCAATCCGCCAATCACCGCCGCTAGCGTTGACGGCGAGTACCCCGCATTCTCCTCCCATCGTTCCTGGTGCGTGATCGGCGCCTGCCGCACCAGGCAGCCGGCCGCCCGCTCCACAAACGGAAACATGTGCAGCTCGCCCAGCCCGCCCGCCTTCCATAGCCGCCACGCCAACATAATCGGAAACGCCACTTCGTCCAGCTGCTTGCCGCTCCAATACGGCGTGCCGTCGATCCAGAAGTTCTGCGCAAACCCTCCATCCACCTGCTGCGTGCACGCCAGGTAAACCAGCGCCCGCCGCGCCGTCTCCGCCCTGCCGCACGCCAGCAATGCTGTCGCCGTCTGCACCATGTCGCGCGTCCACACCAGGTGGTACCCGCCCAGATCGTCGTCGCCTTTCACCTGCCCCCACGGAATCGAAGCCGATGCCACGAACGCTCCCGAGTACTCCTTGTCCTCGTGCGCCAGCAGCACAGCGTGGCTGGCGCGCATCAGCTTGCCTCCATCCTGCGCCTTGGCCGCCAGCTCATCCGGATGTGCCGCGCGCTGCCACTGCTCGATGAATCGCTTCTTCTGCTCCTCGAACGGCACCGACAGTGCCCCCATCGTCTTCTGTGCCGCCGTATGGTGCCCTTCGCCAATTCCGATCGCCAGCGTGAACTCCCGCACCGCCATTCCGCCTTCAACTTTCGCCACAACCTCGCCGGCTGCGCCTTCCCGCGCGATCTTCAGATCGTCGACGCAACCCAGGTCGATCTCGCCCATTACCGCCACGTTTCCGTTCGTCGCCGACCCGAACTCCCAATTCATCTTCATGTTCTGCATCAGGTCTTGCCAGCCATCGCTCGCGCCCACAAATCCGCAGCTCATGCGCGTGAACCCGCAGCTCGCTGTCATCACCAGCGACCACTCGTTCTTCCACGCCAGCAGCACGTTGTGCCCCGCCAGGTCCAACGCCTTCGCCGAGTTCCCTGCCCCGCCTCCATCCAGATGCGGCGCCAGCAGCGCAAACAGCTTCAGCCGCGGCATCAGGTCCTCGTGCGCCTCTATCCGCACCCTTTGAAGTACCACCCCATGGTGCGGATCGGCGATCATCTCCTTGGTCAGCGTGTAGCGCCCGCCGGGACCGTGGTTCACATACCGTACTCCCAGCGCGTCGGCATCGATGTACTCGAAGCTCGTCTTCATGTCGCGCTTCTCTTCGTGGACAAACGTTTCCCCATCGGTCAGCAGGAACTCCATGTCCCGCAACTGCGGGCGATCGATCGTCGGATGGTAGATCTCGTTCAGGATTCCGTGCGAGCACGTAAACCAAATCCGGCTCGATCCCGAATACGCCGTCACCACAGCATCCTTCACGCTCGAAGTCCAGCGCGGCTCCAGGCCCGGATTGCCAAAGGCCTCGCCCTGCTGGTCAAGCCACCGGTACATGGGCTGATCGCTCATTCTCGCTCGCTATTTCCGGGGTTGGGGAAATTGAAATTCAACTTCATCATGGGGAATGACTGTTCGAAGGCCAACGCTCATTCGAACGCCAGGGAAGCCGCGCACGGCCTTTCTTTTTGGACGTCCACTGCCCGTAGGTGGATGCTAAATCCTTCGCCCCACCCAAATTGTCAAAGCACCTTCAACGATCCGAGGTGCCCCATCCTGGTTCCGCCAGGGCGGAGGAGTCGCCGACCTTCCAACTCGCTGTCTTCCCGACGCGCTGTCTTGCTGACTCGCTAACTTGCCGACTCGCTGATCCGCTACCTATGTCTCTACGTCCCTAGTCCCTAGTCCCTAGTCCCTAGTCCCTAGTCCCTATCTTCCCGCCGTCCTCGCCCGCACCAGCATGTACTTCACCCCCGCCTCCAGCTCCTGCGCGGTCACATCCTCCACCAAGCCCGCATCGCCAATCCCCACCGGCAGCACGAACCGCCTCACACCGCCCACATTCTTTTTGTCGCGCCCCGTCGCCGCCATCACCTTTGCCGCCGTCACCTTCAACTTCGGCCACGGTCCGTAGCGATAAATCAATTTCTCCATCCGCTCCATTTGCCCGCCGGTAATCGTTCCCCTTCTCCGCGCCACAGCCAGCGACGCCACCATCCCCCACGCCACAGCCTCGCCGTGCAGCATCGCCTTGTACCGCGTCGCCTGCTCCAGCGCGTGTCCCACCGTGTGCCCAAGGTTCAGAATCATCCGCAATCCGCCCTCGCGCTCATCCTTCCGCACCACGTCGGCTTTCATTCTCACCGAAGCCGCAATCACCCGTTCCAAAGCTTTTGGATCGCGCGCCAGGATTTCCTCAGCGTTCTCCTCCATAAACCGCACCAGAGCGCGGTCGCGAATGAACCCCGCCTTCGCGCTCTCCATCAATCCTGCGCGCAACTCGCGATCGGGCAGCGTCCCCAGCACGCCGATATCGGCAAACACCGCTCGCGGCTGATGAAAACTCCCTACAAGATTCTTGCCCTCGGGCAGGTTCACACCCACTTTGCCGCCCACGCTCGAGTCCACCTGCGCCAAGAAAGTTGTCGGCACCTGCACATAGCTAATCCCGCGCATGAACGCCGCGGCCACAAATCCACCCACGTCGCCCACAATCCCGCCGCCAAAGGCAATCAGCAGCGATCCACGATCGCCGCCAGCCTTCACCATCTCGCGCAGCAGCCGTTCCACGCTCTTCATCGTCTTGTGCTGTTCTCCGGGAGCGAGAAACAGCGTCACCGGCGCTTCATCAAACGACCGCAGAAACTTCTTCGACCACAGCGCCCAAATCTCCGGCGACGTCAGCACAAACATGCGCCTGGGCAATCGTCCCACCGCCCGCTCAATTCGAGGCGCAAGTTCCTGGAGCAGCCCGCTCCCCGCAAACACGTCGTACTTCGCCGAAGCCGTCTCTACTCGTATCGTCTGCACAGTGTTTCTAATGATAGAAGACTGGCTCCCTCGATTCGGTGCTAGACTTTTTCCGCCAACTCTGGAGAACTGCTATGCGTCGCGAATTTGCTGTCGCTCTCTTTGCCCTCCTGCTCGCTCCCTTCGCTGTAGCCCAGCAGCCCACTCCTTCTTCAGACCCGACAGCCCCGACCCAAGCCAATGAGGTCCCTGACAGCCGCTCGGGCCTTTACAAGGTGGGAGGCAGCATCAGTCCTCCGGAAGTTCTCCACTCAGTCAACGCGGAATTCTCCGACGAAGCACGGCGCGCCCATTATCAAGGTGTGTGCCTGATCGGTCTGATCGTCGATGCGCAGGGGAACCCGCAGAATCTTCACGTTGTGCGTCCGCTCGGGATGGGATTGGATGAGAAGGCAATGGAGGCGATACGGCAGTACAAGTTCAAGCCCGCCATGAAAAACCGAACCACTCCGGTTCCAACCATGATCACAATTGAGGTGGACTTCAGACTCTATAACGGGAAGGGACCACTGCCCGAATCGATCCTCACTGAAGCTCCCCGTTTCGACAGCGTGCCGGCGAATGTCAGGCCGCCCGTCCTGATCAACTACGTCACGCCGAAATACTCTCGCTACGCGCAAAAACAGCGCATCAGTGGAGAATGCGTCCTCGGTCTCACCGTCGATATCCACGGTGTTCCGCGGAATGTGCACGTGGTCACGAGCCTCGAGCCGAGCCTGGATGCAAATGCAATCCAGGCAGTGAAGAAGTGGCGTTACACTCCCGCCATCACGAACGGAAACGAAACTCCATTCGAGAGCACAGTAAAAGTCAAATTCACGCTCCCCCAGTAGCAGTTCTCAGCCGGCCGTTTCCGGGCCGCGAGCTCCATCGGAAAAGCTGCGCAGCAGCTGGGATCGACATCGGGGTCCCCGCGGACAGGTCCTGGTCCGTGGGGTGGTCGACGGGCGTGGGGTCGCCCAAAACGACCGAGCGGCCCGGCAAAACCCTGCCATCTCCAATCGATGTCAAGCCCCGCGACGCCAATCCACCGGCTCCCTGACTCGCTAACTTGCTGATCCTGGAGCCGATCCCCATGCAAAATTTCTCCACCCAAGTTTGCTGATTAATTCCTCAACTCGCGCACAATGTCTGTAGGTCCACAATTGCCGCCTCCACTCAAACCGGCCATCGCCAAACCTCGCCCGCGCCACCGAACCTGTCCAGCAAGGCGCGGCAAGAAAAAATTCCGCAAATGCCTCAAGTGCGGTGCATTCTCGGGCTCATTTCTCGTCGATTCTAATGGAATCAATAAGTTATCTGTTAACCATTCCTTAAACAGTCTGTTAACTCATCGATGAATAGTTTCGCCCGGCCTTCCCCTTATAGAGGACGCACCCGCGCCTCGGATCCCTGTTCCCTGTTCCCTGTTCTCCGTTCCCCGTTCCCTGCCTCTCAGTACACCCACGGCACCAGCCGCCATGTCCGCTGGAAATACGCCTCGTACTCCGCGCCAAAGTGCTCCCGAAGCATCCGCTCCTCGGCGTGCATCCGCGCTACCAACGGGATCAGCAAACTCAGCGCCAGCAAGATTCCCACGACCGAGCGAAACGCCATCGCCCAACCAATCGAAGTCGTCAGCAGTCCCACGTAACTCGGGTTCCGAATCATTCCGTACAATCCGCGCGTCTCGAGCGTGTGTCCTTTCTGGATAGCCACCAGCCCGCTGAATCGATTCTTCAGCACGTACACCGGCAAGATGCGAAGCACTCCACCCGCGAAGCACACCACCACGCCTGCCCATCGCATCGTGTCGCCGTCGATGGTCCAGAATCCGATGCGGTCGGTGTACGCCGAGAAATACGCCATCAGGATTGCAATCACGGTGAACGCGCCCAGCACCCAGCGGTTCCCGCGGTCCTCCTTCTCGCCGGTGCCCATGTTGCCCTGCGTAAAAATCGACATCAGCAATCCCACCGCAGTCACCCATGCCAGCCCCTGCATCGCCGGATGCGCGAAGAACGCGCCAATTCCGCCCCAGCCCACAATCGCCAGGCCAAACTAAAACGCGATGGCCACAATGCCCGTCAGCAGAATCCTGAGAGTCGTCACAACGCTTCCTTCCGTCCCAAAAAATTCGTCCCCATCCTACACTGCCCTTTCCGTCTCACCGCAATTGCCGCAGAACCGCCCATTCACTTCTTCACTCTTTCACTCCTTCACTGTCCGCTGTCCTCACTCCCGCCCTCAGCGACGCCGCCGCGCATACCGCCAGGATCACTCCAATCACTACCAGCGAAAGCGTCACTGGCACATCGATCCATTTGGCCGCCAGCATCTTCAGCGCCGCAAAGGCCAGTAGCGCGCCGAGCCCATAGTGCAGGTACTTGAAGCGCTCGAGCATCGCCGCCAGTCCGAAATAAATTGAGCGAAGCCCAAGAATCGCCGCCACATTCGACGTATACGCCACGAATGGATTATGCGTAATGGAAAGCACCGCCGGAATGGAATCCGTGGCGAACAGCAGATCGGTCACTTCGACCGCCAAAATCACTGGAAGCAGCGATCCCTTTGCCGGCTGCAGCCGCACGATCCACTCTGGAACCGCTGCCCGCGCCGAACCGCCGCGCACCATCCGCCACGCCGCGTAAAGCAGGATCAGCCCGAAAATCCACGTCACCCACTCGAACTTCTGCAGCAGCGTGACGCCCACCGCAATGAACGCGGCGCGCAGCACAAACGCGCCCCACACGCCCCACTGCAACGCCGTGTGCTGGCGCTGCGCGCTGATCCGGAATCCTTCAAAGAGCACCAGAAAGACGAACAGATTGTCGATGCTCAGCGAGGTCTCGATCGTGTATCCAGCCACGAACTCAAGCGCCGTTTGCTTGCCCATCGCCATGGCCATCCAGCACGCGAAGCCGGCCGCAGCCAGTGCTAGCCCAACCGTCCCCATCCATACGAACGTCTGCGCATGCCGCGACGCGCGCCGATGTCCGGGCAGCAGCGAATCCGCCAGCAGTATCACGGCTACCACCGCGTGAAAGCCCACCCACCATGCCGCAGTCGCGCCCCATATCGTCGCGCCCCAAATCATAGCTGGATGCTACAGTACGGCAGCCGTCTCGGAGCCTCGGCCTCGAACGTGCGGGCCGCGCCAGCTGCCTGCGCCTCCGCTCAATCTGCAATTATTCCCTGCCACCTTCGCCAGCGTTCGCGCATCCTTAACTCAGTAGCGCGGAAACCGAATCTGCGACGGAAAGGCATCCAGTGAGCGAAGCGACACAACACGATCGAGCCGCACCCGCCCACGCCGCCAACCGACCGCCTGCTCGTCGCCCCCGCGTGGTCATCGTCGGCGCGGGCTTTGCCGGCCTTAACGCCGCCAAAGGGCTCGCGCATCTGCCCGTCGACGTTACGGTCGTTGATCGCAGCAATCACTACACTTTTCAGCCGCTGCTCTACCAGGTCGCGCTGGCGGTGCTCTCCCCTGCCGATATCGCTCATCCCATCCGCTCCATCCTGCGACACCAGCGCAACGCTGAAGTGTTGATGGATGAAGTCGTCGCCATCGACGCTGCCGCACGCCACGTCACCCTCGCCAGCGGTGCAAGCCTCGACTATGACTACCTCGTCCTCGCCACCGGCGCCACCCACTCCTACTTCGGCCACGACCAATGGGAGCCGTTCGCACCCGGTCTCAAGTCCATTGAAGACGCCATCGAAATTCGCCGCCGTGTCCTGCTGGCCTTCGAGCTCGCCGAGCGTCAGATGCTCGAGCAGGGCTGGCATCCGCCCCTCAACTTCGTCGTCATCGGCGGCGGACCCACCGGCGTCGAGCTGGCCGGCGCCATCAGCGACATCGCCCAGCTCTACATGCGCCACGACTTTCGCCACATCGACCCCGCCAAGAGTCGCGTGCTGCTCCTCGACAGCGGTCCGCGCGTGCTCGCCGCCTATCCTGCAGATCTCTCCGCGAAAGCCGAGGCTACGCTCAAGCATTTGGGCGTTGAAGTCCATACCAAATCGCAGGTCACCGCTGTAGGCCCCGGTTGGGTTGAAGCCAACGGGGAGCGTATCGACACCGCCGTCACCCTCTGGGCCGCGGGCGTCCAGGCCTCGACGCTCGGCAAGATGCTGGCCCAGTATCCCAATGTCACGATCGACCGCCGCGGCTGCGTCATCGTCGACGATCACCTCAACCCGCCCGGCCTACCCAACGTCTTCGTTCTCGGCGATCTCGCCCACTTCGAGCAGGATGGTCATCAGGTTCCCGGCGTAGCCCAACCCGCCATGCAAATGGGCGACCACGTCGCTAAGATGATCGCCGCCGATCTCGCCGGCAAGCGCCGCCCCCCGTTCCGCTACTTCGACAAAGGCGACATGGCCACCATCGGCCGCATGTCCGCCATCGGCAACGTGGAATGGCCCTTCAAGGCGCACATGAGTGGTTTCCCGGCTTGGTTCATTTGGGTCACCATCCACATCTTTTTTCTCATCGGACTCCGCAATCGGCTTTCCGTGCTGGCCAACTGGGCTTGGACCTACTTCACCTTCTCGCGCGGCGCTCGCCTCATCACCGGCGACCAGACCCTGCCCGGCTGGTCGGAGCAAACAGAAGCCGGTCCCACCGAGGCGGATGCACAGGCCGTTTCGAAGGGGTCCGGGTAAACTGGAAACAGAATGCTCGACTTGGGGTTCGTTCGTTCCAACCTGGAGTTGGTTGAAGAAAAGCTGCGCGCGCGTGGTGCCGATCCCGCCGCTTTGCTCGGAGATTTTCGCGTTCTCGATCGTAGCCGCCGCGAAGCCATCACGCTTGCAGAACAGTGCAAAGCGCATCGCAACGAGCTCAGCCAGCAGGTCGGCGCGCTCAAAAAGGCCGGCAAGAACGACGAAGCAGCAGCCGTCATGGAAGAGACGCGCACGCTGAAAGAGAAGCTCGACGAGCTGGACAAGACCGCCACCGATCTCGACGAAAAGCTCCGCCAATCTCTCGCCCGCGTTCCCAACCTCACTCGCGACGAAGTCCCCGCCGGCGTCTCCGAAGCCGATAACGAAACCGTCAAAACCTGGGGCGAGCTGAAGAGATTTGACTTCGCGCCCAAGCCTCACTGGGAAATCGGCGAAGACCTCGGCATTCTCGATCTCGAGCGAGCCGCCAAGCTCTCGGGCGCGCGCTTTGCTGTCTACATGGGCGCTGGCGCACACCTCGAGCGCGCTCTCATCGGCTTCATGCTTGACACGCATACGCGCCGGCATGGTTACACGGAAGTGCTTCCGCCGTTCATGGTCAATTCAAAGTCGCTCTTCGGAACCGGCCAGTTGCCCAAATTCGCCGAGGACTTGTTCCGCTGCTCGGACGCCGACGCGGAAGCCGCCACACGCGGCGACTACAAGGACAACGACCATTGGCTCATCCCCACCGCCGAAGTTCCCGTCACCAACCTCTATCGCGACGAGATCCTCTCGGACGCCGACCTGCCCATCTCCTTCGCCGCTTACACGCCCTGCTTCCGCGCCGAAGCCGGCGCAGCTGGCAAGGACACGCGTGGCATCATCCGCCAGCACCAGTTTCAGAAGGTCGAGCTGGTCAAGTTCACGCGGCCTGAAGAATCCGATGCCCAGCACGAGCGCCTCACCCGCGACGCCGAAGAGATTCTTGAGGCGCTCGGCCTGCCATATCGCCGCGTCCTCCTCTGCACCGGCGACACCGGTTTCTCCTCTGCGAAGACTTATGACCTCGAAGTTTGGCTCCCAGGCCAGAATCTTTATCGCGAAATCTCTTCCTGCTCCAACTTCGACGCCTTTCAGGCGCGCCGCGCCAACATCCGCTACCGCCCTTCCGCCGCCCCGGGCGCAAAGTCCAAGCCCGAGTTCGTGCATACGATCAACGGTAGCGGTCTCGCCGTCGGTCGCACCTGGCTCGCCATCGTCGAAAACTATCAGCAGGCCGACGGTTCTGTACTTATCCCCGGGACCCTTCGCCCATATATGGGTGGAATGGATAGAATTACTAAAGAGAGATGACGGCATCATCCACTTCGAGCAACCCAGCCACTGAGCCTAAACGTGGTTTCAAGCAGATCCTGCGCAGCTATTTCTACTGGACCTACTCCCGCGGGTCGTTTCATTACGACATCATGGTCACGCTGATTCTGCTCTTCATCTTCATCACCCCGCACTTGTGGGATTACGGTGCTACCCCTTCATTCGTTGGCGCGTCCAGCCAACCTTTTCAGGTTGTTCCCAGCGGACGCGGCGTCATCATCACCATGCAGGCTTCTGCTGTCAGCATTCCCGCTGGCGCGTCCGACCGCGAAGTGAAAAGGATTCTCCGCAAAGCCGTCGAACCTGTCACCGGTGACGACGTCTACGTCGAGCAATGGGAAACAGCTACCGATGCCCAGGGAAATCTTGTCTGGAAAGTCTGGGCACACCGTTAATTCCTTTTTCAGGAATCTCAAGGGCCCATCCGTGAGTCAAATAGGTTAAGGAAGTCCATGCGCCTACGATCGAAATTCTTCTTACCTATCGTTCTTGTCGCGGCTTTTGTGCCGATTTCAGCTCTGCGCGCCGAGGACCTTGCCGGCGTGCTGGCCAAGCTTGATGCCGCTGCGAAAAACTTTCATACCACGACGGCCAGCTTCGAATTCGACACCGTCCAAACCGACCCTATTCCCGACACGGACACACAGACGGGCACTGTCTACTATCAGCACAGTGGAACTACTTTCCAAATGGCCGCCCACATCACCGGCGACAACGGCCACCATGCCGCAAAGGCTTATATTTTTTCCAACGGCGTCCTTCGCGAGTCCGACACGGGCAAGGCGAGCGATGCCAAGACCTACACGCAGGCGGGAAAATACGAGAGCTATCTCATGCTCGGCTTCGGCGCCAGCGGCCACGACCTCGAAGAGAAATGGTCCCTCAAGTATCTCGGCACCGAGATGGTCGACGGTGTCAAGACTGACAAACTCGAGTTGGTCGCCAAGGATCCCACGGTCCGCCAGAACATACCCAAGGTCACCATCTGGCTCGACACCGCCCGCGCCGTCAGCCTCAAACAGGTTTTTGACGAAAAGGATGGCACCTCGCGCACTTGCCATTACACAAGTATCAAGGTGAATCAGACCCTGCCCAGCGGTGCCTTCAGCTTCGACAAGTAAGTCCTATCGAAGGCCCACGCGAGTGCGACCCCGCCTCCCGCAATCAACATCGGAAAGCACTCCAGCGTGTAGCGTGTCTCCGGCGCCCCGATGGTCAACAGCAGCGCGCTTCGCAACAGCATGTAGGCGAGCATCGCGCCCCACAAACGCGGTCGCAAACACAAACCGGCAATGCCTAAGATCAGATAAACCGCATTCAAGCCCGCGTAAGCCCAGCTGAATTCCGTCTCCCTGTGATGATGCAAAAAGACCCACCAATCCAGATCGATATCCAGATTCTCCACGCGCGGGCGCAGCCACATATCGGCGACGCGGCCCAGCGGAAGCCACATATAAGATCGCAGAGGATCGGCGTCGATGCGTTCCTCGGCCAGCTGGCCAAAGCGCGCATCGATCTCCGGAGTGAGCTCCATGCCGTGGCTGTTGTAGTCCGCGGCCTGCGCGGCTGTCTCGGCGTATTGCGCGGGCGAGTCGAACGCGCGGTTCGGTAGCTCCTTCACATCCAGCTTGTCCCCCGGCACATTCCAATAAATCTCGTACGTTGAAATGTAGTCCAGGCACCAGCTCTTCACCCAGCGTTCCCACCCTGGGTTCGAGCTTTCGCCGGGATCGGTAGCCAGCCGCGGCGCCAGCGGCTCAAAAACATGAAAGACGCGCCAGTTGCGCGCCGTCCAAACGGCAAATGGAGCCAGCGCAAGCAAAACGCAAGCCGTCGCCATCACGGTCGCCCTGCGCACCGAAAACTCGCCTTGCCTCCTTCTTCGTCCAAAACCAAGAAAAATCGCGGGTGCAAAGACCATCGCCGCCAAGGCTCCATCCGGACGAAGCAGCGCGGCGTAACTTACCGCCGAGGTAAACCACAGCGCATTTGCCCAGCTCGGCTCGTCCCTGAATCGCACCATCGCCCACATAGCCAGCGCCAACACAAAGAGAGTTGGCGTCTCCGTCAGTGGTTCAGCGGCATAGGAAGCAGTAAACGGGCATAGCGCCGCCAGCCAGAGTGTCGCCAGCGCGGCGCCTTGGCCCAGCCTGGCAGGTGCGATCCGCCGCACGAAACCCGCCAGAAGCAGGCAGCCAAGCAGATCGAGCCCAATCTGCATGCACGCCGCGGAAGAATAATTCTCCATCCCAAAGAGCCGGAAGCATAGGGCGAGAAAAATCGGATAGCCGGGCAGACGTATCAATGTCGGATACATCTTGCCGCTTGGCAGCGTCAGGTCAAACCGCCCGTGCAGCAGAAGGTTTTTTGCCAGTCCGCCGTAGATCAGCGAGTCTCCATTGACTTCGAAAACATTCTGGAGCATCCAAAGTCGCAGAGCCAGGCCGGCTAAAAGCGCCAGTACAATCGCCAGCGCCACGAGCACTCTACCCCGACTGTGACCCTGGGGACTCTGCGGCGTTAATTGACTCTCATCGCCAGCTTCCATACGATTTTTAATGTACAGCGTATGGCACGTCCAGGAATCCCGCGCCCTTGCCATTTCCCGGCTAAGGACGTCGCGTTCGTGGAACGCGATCGCCTCTTTTCGCTGGCTTTTCGGAGCTGTTCACAGCACAAAAAATGCCCGGCCAACAAATCTTTTTCGACCCGGAACGCAAGCGCTGGAAGCGCCTCCGCCGCATCCTCGATGCGACCGCGGTGCTCTCGACCCTCGTCGTCATCGGCTTCATCTTCAACGTGATCCGCAACCAGCAGTTGCCCGAATTATTGCTTCCCAATCCGAAACACAACTACCGAGCCCTGCCTGAGCCATCGATCCTCGAGCGCAACGGGAAGAACCAGCACCCCGCGCGTCGCAAGACCGAACGCAAGCCTTCTGACATCCCCTTGAACACGGGTGAAGGATTGCGCGCCGCCTATTACGTGCAGTATGACCCGGCCAGCTACTCCTCGCTCAAGGAACACATTCACCAGATCGACATGCTTTTCCCCATGTGGCTGCACGTCGACTCGCCCAACGGCACCTTAATGGCGATGAGTGGTGACAACCTGAGCGAGTATCCGGTGATCGAAGGCGCTTCGGTGCGCGATCCCGATTACCTCAATAAGGTCAAGCAGGTCATTCAGGCGGCCAAGGAAGACACTGAAGTCTTTCCGGCCATCAACAACTTCAATCCACACACGCAGGAGTGGGATGCCGGCGTCGGAGACATGCTCGGCGATTCGGACAAGAGCGCTGCGCTCCTCCAGCAAATCATGCGCTTTCTCGCCACTTACCCTGCCTATCGCGGCATTTCGCTCGACTTTGAAAGCCTCCCCGACGCGGACGAGCCAGCTTACCTCCAATTCATCCAGGCGCTTTACGCTCAGATGCACCCGCGCAACCTTCGCCTCTATGTCAACGTGGCCGTAGCCACCACCGGCCAGGATCTGCGGGCCATCGCTGCCAACTCGGACGGCATTATCCTGATGAACTACGACGAGCACCAGGACACGAGCGATCCGGGACCGATCGCCAGCCAGCAGTGGTTTATCGGCAATCTCGTCCGCGTGCTGAAGATAGTACCCAAGGATAAAATCATCTGCGCCATCGGGAACTACGGCTACGACTGGACGCTTTCGATTCCCAATCCCAAGGATCGCAGTCATAGCAAGCCGAAGGTTCTCTATACCGATGATCTGTCCGTAACCGATACCTGGGAGCGCGCCTCCGATGCCGACGCCGATCTCGATCTGGACTACGACACGCTCAATCCTCATTTCGAATACATCGACGAAGACAATAATCAACGTCACGTAGTGTGGTTTCTTGACGCCGTCACCGTCCTCAATGAGCTCCGCGCCGCGCGTGAGCTCGGCCTGCAAACCTTCGCGCTCTGGCGTCTCGGCTGGGAAGACAGTTCGCTATGGAACGTCTGGGACCACCCGAGCGATCCCGCGGCCCTGCAAGCGCTGGGTACCGTTCAGCCCGGCCACGATGTAGACCTCGAGGGCGATGGCGATATCCTGCGCATCACCGGCCTGCCGCAGCCCGGCAAGCGCACCGTGGACGTTGACACGGACGAATCGGACCCCCGCAAAAAGCTCATTGACGACGAGCATATGGATGTCTATCCGCATCCCTACACCGTGGAGCAGTACGGCTACCACGCCAACGAGGTTGCGTTAACCTTCGACGATAGCCCAGATCCTGAGTGGACTCCAAAGATTCTCGACATCCTGAATGCCAAGCATGTTAAAGGCACCTTCATGGCCATTGGCTCCCAGGCTGCGGAGCATATCGGCCTCATGCAGCGCATCGTCCGCGATGGAAATGAGATTGGCAACCACACCTGGACGCATCCTGACATCAGCGAAATCTCGCCCCGCCAGGTCGATCTCGAGATAACCCTCACCGAGCGCCTTTTCCAAAGCAAGCTGGGCGTGCAGCCGCTCTACTTTCGCCCGCCGTACGACATTGACGAGGAGCCCGACACCGACGATGAGGCCGCGCCTGCATGGCGCATCCAGCAGATGGGCTACACCATCATCGGCAGCAAGATCGATACCGACGACTGGGATGAACATCCTCGCAAAACCACCAGCGAGATTATCCAGTCGGTCTTCGCCCAACTCGAAACCATGAAGGCCAAGCCGCAGTTCCGCGGCTCCATCATCCTCATGCACGACGGCGGCGGAAACCGTTCAGTGACCGTGGCCGCGCTCGGCCCCCTCATTGACGCCCTCCGTGCTCACGGTTACTCCATCGTTCCGGTCTCGGCCCTGATGGGCAAGACGACCGCCGAAGTCATGCCGCCGCTCACCTTCTGGCAGCGCATGCGCACCATCCCCGATTCCATCGCCTTCTCTGTGGTCGACATCATCGGCAACTTCATCGTCATGGTCTTTTTTGTTGGCGACATTTTGATGAGCGCGCGCCTCATCATCGTGGGCCTGTTCGCCGTCATCGACCGCCTCGTCAAGCCGCGCCGCGACGCCTCACCAGGTTTCAACCCTCGCGTCGCTGTCTTAATCCCCGCGTATAACGAAGAGTCGGTCATCGTCCGCACCATCCGCTCGGTCCTCAACTCCGACTACAAGAACCTTCGCGTCATCGTGATTGACGACGGATCCAAGGACCGAACCGCCGAAGTGGCCGCCACCGCGTTCGCCAAGGAGATCGCCGCAGTCCACGTCCAGGTTCTTACCAAACGCAATGAAGGCAAAGCCGCGGCGCTCAACTACGCCCTCGATCGCATCAACGAAGAGATCTTTGTCGGCATCGACGCCGATACCGTGATCGCGGCCGATGCCATTTCCCGATTGATTCCTCATTTCGAGGATCCCAGAATCGGCGCCATCGCCGGCAACGCCAAGGTGGGCAACCGCGTCAATCTCTGGACCCGCTGGCAAGCCCTCGAATACATCACGAGCCAGAACTTCGAGCGTCGCGCTCTTGACCTTTTCCACGTCGTCACCGTGGTGCCCGGAGCCATTGGCGCTTGGCGCACCGCGCCGGTCAAGGCGGCCGGAGGCTATCCACTCAACACCGTGGCCGAGGACGCCGACCTGACCATGAACCTCCTCGAACAGGGATTAAGGGTCGACTATGAAGACCGCGCTCTGGCTTACACTGAGGCGCCCATCAATGCCAGGGGCCTGATGCGCCAACGCTTTCGCTGGTCCTTCGGCACCTTGCAGGCCATTTGGAAGCATCGCGCAGCATTCGTTCGCAACAAAGCCATGGGCCTCTTCGCGCTGCCCAATATTCTCATCTTCCAGATGTTCCTTCCGCTGGTCTCACCCTTCATCGACATCATGTTCCTGGCCGGCGTCGTCAATTTCCTTGTCGACCGGCACTATCACCCGGAAGCAGCTTCGGCAGCCAGCTTCGAAAAGCTCGTGGTCTACTTCCTCGGCTTCCTGGTCATCGACTTCATCACCTCGACGGCCGCGTTCAGCCTCGAGCGCCGCCATCCCGCCAACAAAGGCGACGGCTGGTTGCTGTTCCACATCTGGCTGCAGCGCTTTGCTTACCGCCAGGTGTTTTCGATTGTCCTCTTCAAGACGCTCAAGCGCGCCATCGACGGCAAGCCATTCAATTGGGACAAGATCGAGCGAACTGCGAAGATGAGTAGGAACACCGAGATCCTCACCGAAGCGGCGCGCTAGAGCATCGAGCGCTGGACCGCGGTGCCTATGCGAGATTCTTGCGCCCGGTCCGCCTTGGAAGTGCAGAATAGGAACCGGTGGAGGCATGGCCGTATTCTTCCCCGAATCGGCCCGATAGGGGGCTTGCGTATGCGCATTCTTCACCGGTTCGCGTGGTTCCTTCTTCCCGGATCACCGCTCCTCACGTTGCCGAGCGCGCAAGCCCAGAACAGCGCACCGCCTGCGCTTCGCGCCAATTCAAGCCTTGTCCTCGTCGACGTGGTAGTCACAGACCACGACAAACCCGTGCATGGCCTCGACCGGACCCGCTTTCATGTCTTCGAAGACGGCAACGAGCAAGCCATCTTCTCGTTTGACGAGCACCAGCCCGCCGGCGCTCCGCCCGCGTTTCTGGCCTCCGCCGCGTTGCCGCCGAACACGTACACAAACCTGCCTGCGTATCCTGAGTCGAGTGCCGTAAACGTGCTGCTGCTCGACGCGCTGAACACGCCCCTCGGCGACCAGATGCGGGTGCGACGCAAGATGATCGACTATCTGGGCTCGGTCAAGCCCGGCACAACCCTGGCTATCTTCACGCTCAGCACGCAATTGCGCATCGTCACCCAGTTCACCAGCAACCCAGCCGCCTTGGTTAGCCTGCTCAGGAAGCCGAAGACCAACACGCAGCAGTCGCCGTTGGTGCAAACGCCTTCATCGACCGACCTCGACAACGACCAGGTCAATGCGGTGGCCGGCTCACTGCCCGCCACGCCACCCCCCGTCCCCAATATCGGTGCCTCGAACCCGGGATCGCAAAATGGCCCCCTGAACGCTGCCGCCACTCTACAGCAGTTTGAGGCCGACCAGATCGCCGGCCAGGTCAACGCGCGCATGCACATCACGCTCCAAGCCATGAGGCAGTTGGCCGGCTATCTCGGCGGCATTTCGGGGCGCAAGAACGTGATCTGGTTCTCTGGCGCGTTTCCGCTTGTGCTATTTCCCGATGCTTCGCTGCCTGACCCCTTCGCCAACATCGCTGCCTATCGAGTGGAGGTGCAGAAGACCACCGACATGCTCACCGCCGCGCGCGTGGCCATCTATCCGGTCGACGCGAGCGGCCTGTGGGAGACCTCGGAGTTCAGCGCGGCCAACAATCCCACCATACCCAGGGATTTGGCTGATGCCCAAAGCGCACAGTGGTTCCAGCATCACCAGCAGCATTACGATAACCAGGCCACCATGCAGCAAGTCGCAGATGACACCGGCGGAAAAGCCTATCTCGAGACCAACGACTTTGTCAAAGCCGTCGCCGGCGCCATCGAGAACGGCTCAAGTTACTACACGCTCGCTTACGCGCCAAAAAACGCCGTGCTCGACGGTCGCTATCGCGCCATTAAAGTAGCGCTGGACGATGGCCACAGCCTCAAGCTGGCCTATCGCCGCGGCTACTACGCCGACGCACCCGAGGGGCCCTCGCCTTCAGACGCTGGGCCGAACAGCGCATTCGCGGCAGCTCTTGACCACGATGCTCCAGCGGCTACCGAAATCCTGCTCAAAGCCCGCGTGCTGCCCGGCGCCGATCCGGCATTCCAGGGTGTCGTCCTTCCCGCTGGCCCGGCCGGAGACAAGACGGCCTCATTTCATGGTCCCGCCCATCGTTACATCGTCGATCTCACGATCGACGCGCATGGCCTCGTTCTCGACAACCTGCCCGACGGAAGCCGCAAGGCCGCCATCGAGCTCGCCATGATCGCCTACGACGGCCTCGGCCATCCGCTGAATGACTATACGCACGCATTCCAGGTTGGTCTCAATGCCGCCCAGTTTGAGCGCATCCTATCCTCAGGGATTTCGGTACGCCTGCCCTTCGATCTGCCCGCTGGCCAGGTCGATCTGCGCATCGGCGTCCACGACCTCAACGCCGACCGCGCCGGCTCGCTTGAGGTTCCGCTCGAGATCCCCGAGAACTAGCGCTTTCATCGCGGTCCGGGATAAACACTCACGAAACTCCGGTCGCCGGGTGCCCCGGTCTCGCATTTGAGACCGGGAACGTCTCGAAAGCTCCGGTCGGCAAACCCATCCCGTACCGCGAACGGCGTTTGCCGGTACCGATCCTGTCCGTACCTGTTCTCAAAGTCGGAGTTGCCAAAAACACTGTCTTCGGTTTGCGTGGCGGGGTCTTATGGAACTGCCGCCTACAGTCCTGCGTACCTGCGACATGCGTGCTTCGTGGAGCAGGATTCTGCCGTTCGTTGCGGCGGTGTGGGTGGCTGCTGCGATGCCCTTGGATGTGCTGGCGCAGAGCCCTACTGCACAGGGCGCGGTGCCTGGCCCGACGGTCGGTGCGGATGGGAAGCCGCTGGCGTTTGCAGTGGCTTCGGTGCGGAGAAACGTCTCCGGGACCGGGTCGTGCGATCCGGAGCATCTCTACCTGACCGCCGATGGATTCCGCATGACAAATTGTCCGCTAATCGCTGCACTGTTCATGGCGTATGTTCCAGCGGACGGTAGCGCTCTCGGATTTTCGACCGACGGCCGAGTGTTGGGCGCTCCGGACTGGATGAAGTCCGACCGGTATGACATCGATGCGCGGATCGAAGAGTCTGATATTGCAGCGTGGCAAAACCCAGCAACCCAAAAAGAGATGCTGCATGTGATGATGCAATCTCTGCTGGCGGAACGGTGCAAGATGGCCGTGCATCGCGAGATGCGAGACCAGCCAGTGTATGCGCTGGTGACGGGCAAGAATGGGCCGAAGTTTCGGGAGGCCGAGACCATTGTGCCAGCGGCGATCCTCGCTAAGCATCCAAACGTCGGGGCTATTCCTGGGGGCGGCGGCATGTTTGCACCTGGGGCGGGCGGGAGTATCGAGCTTTATGGAGCTTCGATGGGGACGCTTGCGGTAGTGCTGTCGAACATGGCGGGGCGGCCGGTGGTGGACAGGACCGGATTGACCGGCACATACGATATCAAGCTGGAGATGATGCAGCCGGAACCGCCCGCGGAAGATGGCACGCCAGATTCGGCACCCTCGATCTTTACGATGGTGCAGGAGCAGCTTGGGCTAAGGCTGGAATCCGCGAAGGGCTGTGTGGAGACACTGGTGATCGATCACGTGGAACGGCCTGAGGAGAATTAGTAAACGGAGAGTTGCGCCTGTTGACCCGGCATTGCGACTCGCCTCTATATCACTGAACGTTGTTTCAATCGATTACGATGGACCCTCGAAAGCTGACTCGACTGATACGACGACCTTAGCCAAAAAAGGGGGTAGAGGTACTAAAAGATAAACACACCGCTGGTCTTGGAGGCGCATCCGCGAGGCACCTTCGCTCCCTTGCTGCCTGACCGCTGATCCCTGGCCCCGTCTTTTACGGCCCCAGATACAGGCTCACGCCCGGCGGCGCAAAGCTCAGTTGTCCGGTCTTGGGATCGTAGTCTAGGTTCAGCGCATCGCTCTTGCGCCCGTTGATCAGCACGGCCACAAGCAAGCCGTTGCCGTACGGCCCTGCGAGCGCAATGGTGTGGCTACGGATCGGGCCATAGTCGTTGTCCGGGCTCGTCGGGCTCCAATCGTCCTGGAAACGCTTGAAGGGGTATGTCGAGTACTGTTGCGGATGCTGCTGCCAATTCGCGTCGTGGACCCAAACCCCGTAGGCCTTCGAAAGATCGTTGGCCTCAAGCGCGTTCATAAACTTGTTCACCGTGGATCGCCCGAACATATAGCGCTGCCAGTGCCATGGCCAATCCACAGGCCGGCTGCACACCAGCCAGTAAACCACCAGCAGTACGAAGAGCGCCGCAGCGCTCAACTGCACGATCAACTTATTGCGCTTGGATCGCGCGGCGTCGAACTGCGGAGCATCGAGCAAAGTCATGGGTCAATCTTCCTCGCAATCAAGCATAAGGGATTCGACCGATCACTGAGTCTTTCGAGTTAGACACCGGCCAGGGTCTCCTTGTTCCCTTGGTCCCCATTCCCTAATCCCTAGTCCCTGTTCCCTAAGTCCCTACGTCCCTGCCTCATCACTCTTCCCTGCTGTACGTCGTCTTGCTCTTCTCCGCCTGGCGCTCCAGCGCAAGCTCAATCAGCTTCGTGATCAGCTCTTTGTAGCTCAGGCCAGAGGCCTCCCAAAGTTTCGGATACATGCTGATCTGCGTGAACCCGGGCATCGTATTCACTTCGTTCACAAAGATTCGCTCCTTGCCGCCCGGCTCCATCAGGAAGTCCACGCGCGCCAGGCCGGAAAGATCGCACGCCTTAAATGCCTCCACGGCCATCTCGCGGATCTTTTTGCTCTGTTCGCGCGGAATCTTCGCCGGAATCACCGGCACGGACCCCTCCGAAAGATACTTCGCCTCGTAATCGTAGAACTCCTTGCTCGGAATGATCTCCCCGACCACGCTAGCCTTAGGGTTGTCATTGCCCAGCACGGCAACTTCAAACTCGCGCGCGCGCGTCGCGTGGCCGCCGCGCGCCGCTTTTCCGGAGTCCCCAGCGATGGGTCCTCCTCGCTGGGGTGACTTGCCGCCCACCCCCTGCTCCACGATGAGCTTGCGGTCGTACTTTGCGGCCAGCTCCAGCGCCGGACCGAGTTCTGCGCGGTCGTGCGCCTTGCTGATGCCTACCGATGAGCCAAGGTTCGCGGGCTTCACGAACACCGGGTACTTGAGCGCCTTCTCTACCGCCGAAATCGCTTTGCGCGGCGATTTCTCCCAATCCGCGCGGAGCAGCGTGACAAGTTTCACGATCGGCAGCCCAGCCTGGGCGAACAGCCGCTTCATCGTGTCCTTGTCCATGCCTGCGGCCGAGCCCAGCACCCCCGAACCAACATAGGCAATACCCGCCAGCTCGAACAGGCCCTGGATCGTCCCGTCCTCCCCGAAGGTGCCGTGCAGCACCGGAAAGACCACGTCGATGGCTTTCTCACCCGGACCCTGGGAGGACGGCTCCGGCGCCAGCAGCGTGGGAATGCCCTCGTGCAGCAGCCTCGCGCCTGGTGTCGTCGCGGGATCGCCCGCCCGCAACCGCCGCCCGACTGCGCCGGCATCGCCATTCAGCAAGCCCCTCGCGTCCGCAGCCGCAAGCCAGCGGCCTTCTTTGGTGATTCCAATGGGCGTTACATCGAACTTTTCGCGGTCGATTGCCCGCAGAACCGATGCCGCCGAAAGCAACGACACCTCATGCTCACCGCTCCGCCCGCCAAAAAGAATGCCAACCCGCAGTTTCTTTGCCATGTTTCCTTTGAAATCGCCCTTTTTCGTTGTTCAAATGACCCGCATTTAGTGTAGAGCCCCGCGGCGAGCCTATTTACATGTGTCACGCCGCCGGCGTCAGCCCCGCCGCGTCAGCGCCCCCTCCAGTTTCCCGGAATCCGCCGTTTCGCTGCGGAAATTTGTTCCGGCGAATGCGAGTGGGGCGAACTGCATGAAACAGCCCAAACCAAAGTACTGACTCACCGAAAGTGTTATTTCCAACAGTTTCCGCCTGAGTACCATAAGTGCAAGACATTTCACCAGCTTACTTCCGATTCCACCGTCTCCCAGATCGTCCGGTGGCGCCCGATGTGACGGATGTTCACGGCAACGACAGCAGGATCGCAAGCGCAGAAAGAACGCGACAGCAAAGTGAAGTTCGTACGGTCAAGACGCATTGTTTTTCCGGTTGCCATTTTCCTCGCAATCGTCCCTGGAGCCTCGGCGGCCTCGCCTGCGCCGGCGCCCGCGATGACGCTGCACGCTGCGGCCATCATCGCCAATGCCCAGGCCAGCCAGCACCTGCCCGTCGCCTTTGAAGCGACCGTCACCTACTACCGTTCCTACGACAAAGACCTCTTTGTGCAGGATGGCAGCGACGCGATTTATGTGCACGCCACCACAAATCTGAAACTCGCCCCCGGCGATCGCGTCTTGGTGCGTGGAACCACCCATGAGAGCTTCAGGCCATATGTAAATAGCAGGGATATCACCGTCATCGGCAACGCCGCATTGCCCAAGGCCGCCCAGCCCAACTTCGAGCAAATGATCCGCGCCGAGACCGATTGCAAGCTCGTCACTGTGCACGCCCTGGTTCGCTCCGCCGATCTTGTGCCGGACCCTCGATCGCCGATTGCGGCCGGGTATCTGCGCATGATCGTCGACGGCGGGCCGGTAGACGCAAACGTCGACACCGAAGATGAAGCCGCCCTCAAGAACCTGCTTGATGCGGAGGTGGAAATTACGGGCGCGATCTCCGGGCACTTCGACAACAAGATGCAGATGACCGGCATTCTGCTGCACGTTCAGTCGCTGGCCGGGATCAAGATTCTCAGGCGCGCCCCCTCCGATCCCTGGTCGCTTCCGGTTACGCCCATGGACCGCATCGTCACCGGCTATCGCCTGAACGATTTTTCCGAGCGCATGCATGTGCGGGGAACCATCACCTACTATCAGCCAGGCGCAGCGCTGATAATCCAGGACGGTTCAAGAAGCCTCTGGATCAACACCCAGAGTTGGAACCCTCTGCACGTGGGTGATGTCGCCGATGTGATTGGATTTCCGACCGTTGAAGACGGCTTTCTGAAGCTCAACCGCGGAGAAGTCCGCGACAGCCTTGTGCAGGCCCCGGTGTCACCGGCGCTCTTCACTTGGCGGGATCTGGCCCTGGGCGGTAATGATGGCCACAGTCGCGTCTTCGACCTGGTTTCTGTCGAGGGCCAGGTGGTAACCGAGGTTCGCCAAGCCACGCAGGACCTGTACGTGCTCGAATCCGATGGCCACCTGTTCTCCGTCATCCAGACTCATTCCGCTTTGCAGAGATCAACGGCGATTCCCCCCATGAAGGAAGTTCCTCTGGGCGCGCGCATCCGCGTCACTGGCATTTGCATCCTGGCAGACGCCAACCCCTTCAACGGTGAAGTGCCGTTCAATATCCTCATTCGTGACTTTGACGACATCGTGATCGTCGCCCAACCGCCGTGGCTGAATGTGGGCCACCTGATCGCCATTGCCAGCATCTTGCTGGCGATGGTCATCGCCCTTGGCATGCGCGCGTGGTACATCGAAAGAAAGAACCGGCGCCGCATCGGCTCTCTCGCCTATGTCGAGCGCCGCCGCAGCAAGGTTCTTGAAGACATCAACCATTCCAAACCCTTGGCCGAGATTCTGGAGCGGATCACGGAGTTGGTTTCCGTCAGGCTGAATGGCGCGCCTTGTTGGTGCCAGGTTGCGGGCGGAGCCGCTCTGGGCAATAAGCCAGTCGACCTTCAGTCTTCATCCCTGCGCGTCGTTGAGAGTCCCATCCCTGGGCGCTCCGGCCCGGCTCTGGGCTCCATCTTCGCCGCCTTCGACACCCGCAAAAATCCTGATGCCGTTGAAAAATCAGCCTTGGCCATGGCGTCGGAATTGGCCACCTTGGCCATCGAGACTTCGCGCCTCTACTCCGACCTCATTCACCGCTCGGAGTTCGACCTCCTCACCGACGTGCAAAACCGCTTTGCCATGGAAAAGGCTCTTGACGCGATGATTCAAACCGCGCGCGAAACCGCCGGAATCTTTGGCTTGATCTACATTGACCTGAACGAGTTCAAACAGGTGAACGACCTGCATGGGCACCTTGTCGGCGACAAGTATCTCCAGGAAGTGTCGCGGCGCATGAAGCGCCAATTGCGCCCCTTCGACGTTTTGGCGCGTTTGGGCGGCGACGAGTTTGCCGTTCTGGTTTCTCAAGTGCACAACCGCGCTGAAGTTCACGAAATATGCGCACGGCTCCAAAGCTGCTTCCATGAGCCGTTCATTGGAGACGGCTATGTCCTTCAAGGCTCGGCGAGCTTTGGCGTCTCTTTGTACCCTGAAGACGCCGATACCGCCGACAGCTTGCTGCGCGGGGCCGACGCCGCGATGTATGTGGCTAAATACACGAGACTGGCGAATTCCCGTGCCGGCGACGAACAGCCTGAAGATGATCTTGCGTCCAAAGCCCACGTCTAAAACCGCCATCGCCCCTTCCCACAACTTCTTGGGCCATCAGGATTGCCTTCCCAATCATTCATTGTTCTCCACCCCTTGCCGATAAAGCATCGTAGCGCCGGATCCGTGTCATCCAGCCCTCTTGAGCCGCGTTATGAAGAGGGTGGTCCCCTGGTTCGCGATGCTTCTACTCTGCGCTTCAGGCGCGCGGTCGCAGCCGTCTGACCAAATTACAACAGCGCAAGCCGCTGCAACCCTCAACAACGCCCAGGCCAGCAAGCACCAGCCCGTCTCCTTTGAGGCTACCGTCACCTACTATCCCCCCTATGAGAGGAATCTGTTCGTCCAGCAAGGGGCCGCGTCGATCTATGTGCACCCCTCCCTCATGTATCAGTTCATCCCCGGTGATCGTGTCAGAGTGCGCGGAACCATGCATGATAGCTTCCGGCCGTACATTGAAAACGCCGAACTAACATTCCTGGGCCACGGTCCATTACCCGCTCCCGTGCGCCCCACCTTCGAGCAGATGATCCGCGCCGAAACGGATGGCAGGCTCGTCACCGTGCGTGCCGTCATCGAGTCTGCCGACCTGGCTCCCAGTTCGTAGGCGCCCGTCTCCACGACTCAACTCAGCGTCCTGCTGGACGGGGGCCACGCCGACGTCACGGTCGACAGCAACGACCCATCGCGCCTCCGAGACCTTCTCGATGCCGAAGTCGAACTCACCGGCATCCAGTCCGGCGTCTTCGACAACAAAATGCAGCTGACCGGGATCCTCTTTCATGTCCAGTCGCTCAATCAGGTGACGATTCTGAAACGCGCCGCCGTTGACCCTTGGTCGATCTCCGTCACGCCCATGGACCGCGTATTGAGCAGCTACCTTGTCCGCGACGCGAGTGACCGCGAGCGCGTGCATGGGACCATTACCTACTATCAGCCCGGCGTAGCCCTGGTTCTCGAAGACGGCTCAAAAAGCATTTGCATCACGACCGACAGTTGGAGCCCTCTACACGTGGGCTATGTGGCCGATGCCATCGGATTCCCCACCGTCGAGAACGGCTTCCTTGCCCTGACCCGTGGCGAAGTCCACGAGACGGCAACGCAGGCGCCAGTTAATTCATCGCTCTTCACCTGGCGGCAACTGGCGCTCGGCGGTAACAGTGGCCATGGTCACGTCTTCGACCTCGTCTCCGTGGAAGGCCAGGTGGTAACCGAGGTGCGGCAGGCTACCCAGGACGAATATGTGCTTAATTCCGACGGCCACCTGCTCTCCGCCATCATTCGACACCCCGGGACTGCGAGCACTGCCCCGCTCTCCCCCATGCGCGAGATTCCCTTAGGCACGCGCATTCGCGTCACCGGCATCTGCATGCTTACTGACGCGAATCCTTTCAACGGCGAGGTGCCTTTCAATATCCTGATGCGCAACGTTGATGACATCGCGATCGTCGCGCGGCCTCCGTGGTTGAATGTACGTCATCTCATGATGATCGTCGGCCTGCTGCTTTTGGTGGTCATCGCCATCGGCATCAGAAGCTGGGCCCTCGAGCGGCGCGTGCGCCAGAAAACTGCGGCGCTGGCATACCTCGAACAGCGGCGAAGCCGCATCCTTGAGGACATCAACAACTCCCGCCCACTCGGCGAGATCATCGAGTGCATCACCGAGGTGGTTTCGTTCCGGTTGCACGGCGCTGCCTGATGGTGCGAGGTCGCCGATGGGGCGACCCTCGGCAAGCGCCCGCCCATGATCACATCGCAGAGAATCGTCCAGCAGGAGATTCACGGCCGCTCGGGAGCCGCCCTTGGAACCATCTTCGCTGCCATGAACCGGCTCACCAAGCCCTGCGCGCAAGAGACTTCGGCTCTCTCTCTGGGAGCAGGATTGGCAACCCTGGCCATCGAAACTTCGCACCTCTATTCCGATCTTGTGCATCGCTCGGAGTTCGATCTGCTCACCGACATTCCCAATCGATTCTCGCTCGAGAAGCATTTGGATGCCATGATTTCTGAAGCCCGCCGCTCCGCAGGCATCTTCGGCTTCATCTTCATCGACCTCGATCAGTTCAAGCAGGTCAATGACCAATACGGCCACCAGGTGGGCGACATGTATCTGCAGGAAGCAGCCCTGCGCATGAAGCATCAACTGCGGCTCGGCGACACTCTGGCACGCCTGCGCGGCGATGAGTTCGCGGTGGTCGTGGCCGCGGTGCACAATCGCTCTGACGTACACGAGATCGCGCACCGCCTCGAGCACAGCTTCGACAATCCCTTCGCAGTGGGCGGCCACGTGGTGCGGGGATCGGCCAGTATCGGCGTCGCTCTCTACCCCGAGGACGCCGATTCGGCTGACCACCTCCTCAAAGCTGCCGACGCCGCTATGTATGCCGTCAAGCAATCAAGGAGCCACGGCAGAACCGCCGTATCCGATGCCATGGCCTCAAATCCAGAATCAAGAAAATGTGCATAAGAAAGGCGCGGCTCGCGCCGGGCCTTCAAGTGTTGAGAGTTTCGCAAATGCCAGCCTACTCCGCCGCCATCTCCTCGGCTTCGCCTTCCTGCCGCATCAGTTCCAGCTCGCGCTCGGCGGCTTCGATCTCGGCATGCACTTCCTGCTGCACGCGAGCCGCGGCCTCTTCGAGCTCCGGTGAAAGCTGGACATTACGGTAGTATTCCAGGCCCGTGCCCGCGGGAATCAGCCGTCCCACGATCACGTTCTCCTTCAACCCGCGCAAGTTGTCAATCGCGCCGTTGATGCTGGCCTCGGTGAGTACGCGCGTCGTCTCCTGGAAGCTGGCCGCCGAGATAAAGCTGTCGGTGGAGAGCGACGCCTTGGTGATGCCGAGCAGCAGCGGGCGTCCAATCGCCGGACGGCCGCCGTTCTGCAGCACGCGCTCGTTCTCTTCCGAGAAGCGGAACCGGTCCACCTGCTGTTCCAGCAGGAAGCTCGTGTCGCCCACTTCGTCGATCCGCACCCAGCGCAGCATCTGCCGCACGATCACTTCGATGTGCTTGTCGCTGATTGCCACGCCCTGCAGCCGGTAGACTTCCTGGATTTCGTTCACCAGGTAAGCCTGCAGCTCCTTCTCGCCCAGCACGGCAAGAATGTCGTGCGGATTCAGCGGGCCATCCATCAGCGGATCGCCGGCGCGAAGCCGCTCGCCTTCCTGAACGTTCACGTGAATGCCGCGCGGCACCGAGTATTCCTTCTCGTCTCCGTTGTCAGCCGTCACGTAGATTTTGCGCTGGCCCTTCGAGACCTCGCCGAACCTGACCACGCCGTCGATCTCGCTGATGATCGCGGTCTCGCGCGGCTTTCGCGCCTCAAAGAGTTCCACCACGCGCGGCAGACCGCCCGTGATGTCTTTGGTGCGCGTACTCTCCTTGGGAATCTTGGCCAGCACATCGCCTGGTCCAACTTCATCGCCATCCTGCACCATCAAGTGAGCGCCGCGAGGCAGCAAATAGCGCTTGCTGCTCTTGGAGCCCTTGATCGCAATGGCCGGCTGACGCTTCTCGTCGGGCGAGTCGGCAACCACCAGGCGCGAAAGGCCGGTCACCTCGTCCACTTCTTCGTTCAGCGTGATGCCTTCCTGCAGGTCCTTGAACTGCACGGGGCCGCCTATCTCCGTAAGAATGGCGTACGTGTAGGGATCCCATTCAGCCAGCACCTGGCCCAGCTTCACAGCCGTGCCCTCGCGCACGCGGAGACGCGCGCCATACACCACCTGGTAGCGCTCCTTTTCACGGCCGCGCTCATCCACAATGGCTATCGAGCCGGACCGATTCATGGCCACCAGCTCGCCTTCCTTGCTTTCCACCGTGTTCAGGTTGATGAAGCGCACAAAGCCATTGTTCTTGGCGTCCAGGCGCGACTTGTCCTGCACGCGGCTTGCTGTGCCGCCTACGTGGAAGGTGCGCATCGTGAGCTGCGTTCCCGGTTCGCCGATGGACTGCGCCGCAATCACGCCGCAGGTTTCGCCCAGCTCGACCATGCGGCCGGAGCCAAGGTTGCGCCCATAGCACAACGCGCAAACGCCGCGCCGCGATTCGCAGGTGAGCACGGAGCGGATCTTCACCCGTTCCACGCCAGCGCCCTGAATCGCCGACGCGATGTCTTCGTCAATTGGCTGGTTCACTTCCACCACGACGTTGCCGTCGTAGTCTTTGATCCTTTCCAGAGAAACGCGGCCAATGATCCGGTCACGCAACGGCTCGATGATCTCGCCCGACTCCACAATCGATCCGACGTAAATGCCCTCCAGCGTGCCGCAATCCTGCTCGGTCACGATCACGTCCTGCGCCACGTCCACGAGACGCCGCGTCAGGTAGCCCGAGTCGGCCGTCTTCAGCGCCGTATCGGCCAGACCCTTGCGAGCGCCGTGCGTCGAGATGAAGTACTCCAGCACCGTCAGCCCTTCGCGGAAGTTTGCGGTGATCGGCGTCTCGATGACTTCGCCCGAAGGCTTGGCCATCAGCCCGCGCATGCCGCTCAACTGGCGAATCTGCTGCTTCGATCCGCGGGCGCCGGAATCAGCCATGATGTAAATCGGGTTCATGGCCCCTTCGTCGTCCGCCTTCTTCATGTTCGAGAACATCTCGTCGGCCACTTGGTCCGTAACCGCCGACCACATCTGGATCACCTTGTTAGACCGCTCACCGTTGGTGATGGCGCCGTCCATGTACTGCTTTTGGACCTCAATCACCTTCTTGTCGGCGTCGTCCACCACCTTGTACTTGCTCTCCGGGATCACCATGTCGTCCAGGCCAACGGAAAGGCCGGAACGCGTCGCATAGTTGAATCCCAGCGACTTGATGCGATCGAGCATTCCCACCGTCACTTCGAGCCCGAGGTTCTGGTTGCAATAGTTCACCAGTTGCCCGATGCCCTTCTTCTTCATCAGTCCGTTCACGAAAGGCATGCCCGGCGGAAGCGCGTCGTTCAGAATCACGCGACCCACGGTTGTCGACAGATACTCTTTGTCGAAATCCACCGGCTCGGTGTGCGTCAGATCCTGATCGTCGTAAGCGTTGGCCATATCGAGCACCTTGCCCGTGTAGCGCACGCGGATCGGCGAGAGCGTCTCCACTTCGCCCGCTTCGAGCGCCATCAGGATCTCGTCGGTATTCGAAAACACGCGGCCTTCGCCCTTGCCGCCCTTCTTGGCCTTGGTCAGGTAATAAAGCCCCAGCACCATGTCCTGTGTCGGCACGGTGATCGGCTGTCCGCTCGCTGGCGACAGAATATTGTGCGACGCCAGCATCAGCACGCTGGCTTCAATTTGCGCTTCCGGCGACAGCGGAATGTGCACCGCCATCTGATCGCCGTCAAAGTCCGCGTTGAATGCGGTGCAGACCAGTGGGTGAATCTTGATGGCCTTGCCTTCCACAAGCACCGGCTCAAAAGCCTGAATGCCCAGGCGGTGCAACGTGGGAGCGCGGTTCAGCAGAACAGGATGATCCTTGATCACTTCCTCAAGAATGTCCCACACCACCGGCTCCTGCATCTCCACCATTTCTTTGGCTTGCTTGATGGTCGTGCACTGCCCGGTCTGCTCCAGCCGGTGATAAATGAACGGCTTGAACAGCTCGAGCGCCATCTTCTTCGGCAGGCCGCACTGGTGCAACTTCAGTTCCGGACCGACCACGATCACAGAGCGGCCCGAGTAGTCGACGCGCTTGCCCAGCAGGTTCTGCCGGAAACGGCCCTGCTTGCCCTTCAGAGTGTCGGAGAGCGATTTGAGCGGGCGGTTGTTCGCGCCCCTCAGCACGCGGCCGCGGCGGCCGTTATCAAACAGCGCGTCCACAGCTTCCTGCAGCATGCGCTTCTCGTTGCGCACAATCACTTCCGGCGCGTGCAGGTCCATTAGCTTCTTCAACCGGTTGTTGCGGTTGATCACACGGCGATAAAGATCGTTCAAATCCGACGTTGCAAACCGGCCGCCATCCAGCGGCACCAGCGGGCGCAACTCTGGAGGAATGACCGGCAGCACGTCCAGAATCATCCATTGCGGCTTGTTGCTCGACTTGCGGAATGCTTCAACCACCTTCAGGCGCTTGGCAAACTTGATCTTTTTCTGCGCCGAGGTCTCCGTCTTCATCCGCTCGCGCAGTTCCACTCCCAGCTCGTCAATGCTCACGCGCTTGAGCAATTCCTTGATGGCTTCGGCGCCCATCATGGCCTTGAAGCCCGAGGGCCGGAACTGCTGATCGAGCTCGCGGAACTTGGTCTCGTCCTTGATGATCTCGCGCTCGCGCACTGGCGCGTCGCCTGGATCGATGACGACATAAGACTCGAAGTAGAGAATGCCTTCGAGGTCACGCAGCGAAATGTCCAGCAAGTGGCCAATGCGCGAAGGCAGGCCCTTGAAGAACCACACATGCGAGCACGGCGACGCCAGCTCGATATGGCCCATGCGCTCGCGGCGCACCTTGCTCACCGTCACTTCCACGCCGCACTTGTCGCAGATCACGCCGCGGTGCTTCATGCGTTTGTACTTGCCGCACAGGCACTCCCAATCCGTCACCGGCCCAAAAATGCGCGCGCAGAACAGGCCGTCGCGCTCCGGCTTGAAGGTGCGGTAATTGATGGTCTCCGGCTTGGTTACTTCGCCGTGCGACCAGCTGCGGATCTTTTCCGGGCTAGCCAACATGATGCGGATGGCGTCGAAGTCGGTAATGGGGCTCGTAAGCTCAAACGGGTTCGAACGGAACAAGGCGACCCTCCCTGGCGGGTTCTCTATGACCCGCCGCGGTACTGCGTGACTCCCGGGATTCCCTTGGGATCCTTCCTTCCCGGGTAGCGGCGTTTACCGCTTTCAAGAAGGACCCTGAAAAAACTCTTCAGCCACTAGCTCTTAGCCGTTAGCCTTTAGCTTTTCCTTGCTCGTTCCAGGCTTTAAGGCCCAAAAGCGGCACAACCGAGCTAAAAGCTAAGAGCTATCTCTTAGTCCGCCACCGCCGCCACTTCCGGCGTCGGCAGCTTTTTGATCAAATCCGCGCGCTTGATCAATTCCACGTCAAGGCAGAGCGATTGCAGCTCGCGGATCAATACATTGAACGACTCCGGCACGCCCGGCTCGATTGCCGCTTCGCCCTTGACGATGGCCTCGTAGAGCTTGGTGCGGCCATAGACGTCGTCGGACTTCGCGGTGAGCAGTTCCTGCAGGATGTATGCGGCACCGTATGCTTCCAGAGCCCACACTTCCATTTCGCCGAAACGTTGCCCGCCGAACTGCGCCTTGCCGCCCAGCGGCTGTTGCGTAATCAACGAGTACGGACCGATCGACCGTGCGTGAATCTTGTCGTCGACCAGGTGCGACAGTTTGAGCATGTAAATGTAGCCCACCGTCACTGGCTGTTCGAACTGATCGCCCGTCAAGCCGTCGAAGAGCATCGTCTTGCCCGAAGACGGCAAGCCCGCCGATGCCAGCAGAGCCTTGATTTCGCTCTCCTGTGCGCCGTCGAATACCGCCGTTCCGAACCAGATGCCCTTGCTCATGCCCTGCATCACGCGGATCAGCATCTCGTCGTCCAGCTCCAGAAGCTGTCCCAGAACCGCGGTTCCGGCGAATTCTTTCTTCGCCATCTCGCGTGCATACTCGGCTTCGGAGTTCTCCTTCAACAGTTTTGCGACTTTCTTGCCCAGCTCGTGTGCGGCCCATCCCAGATGCGTCTCCAGGATCTGGCCCACATTCATACGAGAAGGCACGCCCAGCGGATTCAACACAATCTCCACCGGCGTTCCATCGGGCAGATACGGCATGTCTTCCACCGGAAGAATGCGTGAGATCACGCCCTTGTTCCCGTGGCGGCCGGCCATCTTGTCGCCCACGCTCAGCTTGCGCTTCATGGCCACGTATACCTTCACCAGCTTGATCACGCCCGGAGGCAGCTCGTCGCCCTTCTGCAGCTTGGCCACCTTCTCGTTCGTAATCTTGCGCAGCACTTCGATCTGCCGCGACGTCATCTCTTCGATCTCGTCGATCTGCTCGTTCACCCGCGGATCCTTGTCGGCATAGCGGATGCGCTTCAGGTTCTTCGTCGAGATGCGCTCGATCGTGTCGCGGTCAAGCAGTACGCCCTTGGTCAGCAGGCGCTTGTTAGTGCGCTCGTCGTGCAGGTCGGCCAGAACTTCCTTCGCGCCAAGGATCGCCTCGAGGCGCTTCAACCGCTCATCGGTCAAAATCCGGATCTCGTCGCCCAGGTTCTTTTCGAGCTTGGCCACGTACTCGGCTTCGATCAGCTTGGCGCGCTCGTCCTTCTCCTGCCCCTTGCGGCTGAAGATCCTGACATCCACCACTGTGCCTTCAATGCCCGGAGGACAGGTCAGCGAAGCGTCGCGCACGTCGCCGGCCTTTTCGCCGAAGATCGCGCGCAGCAGCTTCTCTTCCGGCGTTAGCTGCGTTTCGCCCTTCGGCGTCACTTTGCCAACGAGAATGTCGCCGTGCCCGATCTGGGCGCCGATGCGGATCACTCCGCTTTCGTCCAGGTCGCGCAGCGCGTGCTCGCTTACGTTGGGAATGTCGCGCGTGATCTCTTCCGGACCCAGTTTCGTGTCGCGCGCCTCGATCTCGAACTCCTCGATGTGCACCGAGGTGTAATAGTCCTCGCGCACCAGTTGCTCGCTGATCAGGATCGCGTCCTCAAAGTTGTATCCGCGCCACGGCATAAAGGCCACCAACACGTTACGGCCCAGTGCCAGCTCTCCTTGTTCCGTGCACGGCCCGTCGGCGATCACCTGCCCCTTGAGCACACGGTCGCCCTGGCGAACCACCGGCTTCTGATTGATGCAGGTGTTCTGGTTCGACCGCTTGAACTTGATGAGCTGATAAATGTCGGAACCAACCTCGCGCGAAAGCTGCATCGGATGATGCTCGCCTTCGACGCGCACGATAATCCGCTCCGAGTCCACCGAGTCCACGATGCCGTTGCGCTTGGCCAGGATCACCGCACCTGAGTCGCGCGCGGTCACGCCTTCCATGCCCGTGCCGACCAGCGGCGCTTCGGCCGCCAGCAGCGGCACACTCTGCCGTTGCATATTCGCGCCCATCAGTGCGCGGTTGGCATCGTCGTGCTCCAGGAATGGAACCAACGATGCGGCCACCGACACCAATTGCTTAGGGCTTACGTCGATGTAATCCACTTCGGCCCGGTTCACCAATACAAAGTTCCCCAGCCGGCGCGCGTTCACCAGGTCTTCCGTGATCACGCCGTTTGCGTCGAACTCAATGTTGGCCTGCGCGATGGTGTGTTTGTCCTCTTCCCACGCCGACAGGTAGAAGCTGAAGGGAATCGAGTCGATGGCCCGCTTGCCTTCCTTCTTCAATTTTGCGTTCAGCTTGTGCGCCTCATCCTTCTCGATGTGGTCGCCCACGCGCAGGCCGCTTTCGCCGGCATTCACGATCTCCACGAAATCCAGAATCTTCGAGTCCTTCACCTTGCGGTAAGGCGACTCGATGAACCCGTATTCGTTGATGCGCGCAAAGCAGCTCAGCGAGCTGATCAGTCCAATGTTCGGGCCTTCAGGCGTCTCGATCGGGCAAATACGTCCATAGTGTGTCGGGTGCACGTCGCGCACTTCAAATCCGGCGCGCTCGCGGCTCAGGCCGCCCGGCCCAAGCGCCGAAAGACGCCGCTTGTGCGTGATCTCCGACAGCGGATTGGTCTGGTCCATGAATTGCGACAGCTGCGACGAGCCGAAGAACTCGCGGATGGCTGCCATCACCGGCTTGGCGTTGATCAGGTCGTGCGGCATCGCCGTGTTCAGTTCCTGATACACGCTCATCTTTTCCTTGATGGCGCGCTCCATGCGCACCAGTCCGATGCGGAACTGGTTCTCCATCAGTTCGCCCACCGCGCGCACGCGGCGGTTGCCCAGGTGATCGATGTCGTCCACCATGCCGATGTTCTTGCGCAGCTTGAGCAGGTAGCGAATCGTCGCGTAGAAATCCTCTGCCGTCAGCGTCCGGTGATCCAGCTGTGTGGCGTCCTGGTTCTCGTAGAGCTTGATGTTGAACTTCAGACGGCCTACGCGCGAGAAATCGTACTTGCGCGGATCGAAGAACATGCCCTCGAACAGCGCCGTCGCCGTATCCAGAGTCGGCGGATCGCCCGGCCGCAGCTTGCGGTAGATCTCGATCAGCGCCTCTTCCGGCTTGTGTACCGAGTCGCGCTTCAGCGTATTGGAGATGATGTTGCCCACGTCGTCGCGGTCCGGGAAGAAGACTTCGAAGCTCGAAGCGCCCGATGCCATCACCTTGTGCAGCCGGTCGGCCGTCAGCTCAACGTTGGCCTCGACAATCACCTCGCCGGTATTCGTATCCACCACGTCGGAAGCCGTAAGCGCGCCGTCAAGCTCCGCTGCCTCTACTTCCACCTTCTGGATGTTCCCTGCGCGAAGCGCCTTCAGCGCATGCGGGGTGATCTTGCGCCCTGCGTGCGCAATCTCCTCGCCACCGTGCTTGATGGCGTGTGCCGGCTTGGCGCCCACCAGGTGCGTGCCCTTGGTGGCGTCTTGCTGCACTTCCCACATCAGTTTCCCGTCGCTCTTGTGCAGCCGGTCCACTGTGTAGAAGGTCTTCAGAATCTCTTCGTCCGAGCGCAGGCCCAGCGCGCGCAGGAAAATCGTTCCCAGGAACTTGCGCTTGCGGTCGATGCGCACATAAAGCGTGTTCTTCTGGTCGTATTCGAACTCCACCCACGATCCGCGATAGGGAATGATCTTGCCCAGGAAATATGTCCGATTGTTGGCGGTCTCGAAAAACACTCCCGGCGACCGGTGCAGCTGCGAAACAATCACGCGCTCCGTGCCGTTCACAATGAACGTTCCATTCGGCGTCATCAGCGGAATGTCGCCGAAGAACACTTCCTGTTCCTTAATGTCGCGGATGGTCTTGTTGCCCGTCTCGGCGTCTTTGTCGTAAATGGTCAGGCGCACCGTCACCTTCAATGGCGCGGAAAACGTCATCCCCCGCTCCTCGCACTCCTGCTGGTCGTACTTCAGTTGCAGGCTTACGGGGTCACCGCACTTGTTGCAGAAGTCCGGCGTGTTCTTGTTGTAGGTGCCGCACTTCTGGCAAAGCACGTCGCTGGGCATGAACGGATCCGTAATCACCATCGCGCCGCAATGCACGCACGCCGTGCGCAGGTGATGCAGCCCCTTCAGGTGGCCGCACTTGCACTCCCAGTTGCCGATCGAGAAGTCGACAAAATCCAGTTGCGAGATGCCGCGAAAATCCATGATCGGAAAAACCGACACAAACACCGACTGCAAGCCGCTGTCGTCGCGCTCGTTGGGCAATTTGTCCATCTGCAGGAACCGCTCGTAGCTGCGGCGCTGCACTTCAATCAGGTTGGGAATCTGGGTTGCGGTTGGAATCTTTGAAAAATCGAGCCGGCTGCGAATCGCGCGCTTCTCGTTGGGCATGTTCACTCCTGAGCCTCGTCGTTCCGGCGCCGCCACCCGTTCGTGGCTCGGCCGGCCGGGCGCCTGAGTCTCGTGGCGCCCGTTTGGTTCCGTTATTCCGTAAGTTGCCGAAAGTGCGTGAGAGCAGGCAATGATTGCCCGCCCTTCTGTTGCCGGCAACCCGGAAATGGCTTCCGGTTACCGGAAAGAACCCGGATCAGGCGGGTTCTGTGAGAGCTCGGTCAAAAACGCGTGGTCGATATTGCGTGCTGCGGGCAGGTGCGCTAGACTGCGCACAATCGGAAGATGCGAGCACAACGGCTGAACCCGGAATTACGGGAGAAACCGTAAAGGGAAGTTGTGCGCGTATGGCTGACAGAGCTTTGAAAATCTTCTCTGCAGCTCACCGGGAGACACGAAAAGCCCGTAAGGACGCAATGCCTCACGAGCGCGGCTCTTCGCCAGTGCCCCCTATCGAATTTTCTTCCATTGTCCTCGCCGATCGCAAAATCCGCTTCCGCCGCGAATGACCCGCTGCCCGACCACCGTCAACGGCCGCCCCGCCTGACCCTGGGAAAACCGCTGACTCAAAAGAACTTGACTCGAAACATCCGCCCTCGTCGATCGCTGCCCTGATCTGCGGATGCCTGCGTGACCACCACGCCCGCACTTCGCGCCGTCCGGCTATTTCGCTCACCCAATAGTCTGAGCGAAACCGCCAAGACGCGCACCCTCTATCTTAGCGCGTCCCGGCGGCACATGCAAGTCCCATGCCGTTCCATTGACTTCGGCCCGTTTACTTGACCTGTTACTTAATTTCGACCGTCGCCACGCCTTCAAACTTCTTCCGGATGGCCTCGGCCTCATCCTTGGTCGCGTTCTCCTTGATCGCCTTCGGAGCGCCGTCCACCAAGTCCTTGGCTTCTTTCAGGCCGAGCGATGTGACCTCGCGTACTGCCTTGATGGTGTTGATCTTATTGGCGCCAGCGTCCTTCAGGATGACCTGAAACTCGGTCTTCTCCTCGACCGCCGGAGCTGCTCCGCCCGCCGCCGCGCCGCCGGCAACCATCACCGGTGCCGCTGCCGCCGCCGAAACGCCAAGCCGCTCTTCCAGCTTCTTCACCAGAGCCGCAGCTTCCAGCAGGCTCAGGCTTACGATTTGTTCTTCCAACTGCGCGATATCCGCCATGTTCTCTCTCCAATCAAATCCGTTTGAATTCGTCTTTCCCCGGCCGTCCCGCAAGCTTGGGAGTTTCCGTTGCGCCAGACCCGCGCACTCTCTCGCTTACCTTCGGCCAAAACCCTTGAAAACCTGCTATTAGCTCTTAGCTCGCCCCCTGGAGAAGCGCACAACCTCAACCTCATCCAGAACAAGCTAATGGCTAATAGCTAACGGCTCGCGCGGCTATGCCGCAGCAAATTTCTCTTTTTCCACTCCCTGGCTAATCACCACCGCCAAATCGCGGCCCGTAGCATTGATGACCGTCGCCAGCCGCTGTGCCGGCGAATTGATCAGGAAAAGCAGCTTCGAGAAGATCTCTTCCTTGCCCGGCATGGTCGCCAGCGCCTTCACGTCATCCACGCTCAGCAGCTTGCCGTCCACAATGCCCAGCTTGAAGTGAAACTCCGTCGCGTTCTCGCCGGCCCACTTGGCAAACACCTTGGCCAGCGCCACTGGATCGCCCGCGGTAAACGCCACCGAGTTCACGCCCTTCAAACCCTTCAGCGCCTCTTCAACCTGCGTGCCAGAGCCCGAGATCGCGGCCAGCTTGTTTTTCACCACGCGGTACTTGCCACCCGCCTCGCGAATCACCTTGCGCAGCTCGTAATCCTTGGCCACAGTCAGCTTGCTGAACGTGCCCACAATCGCGGTGGTCGATGAAGCCAGCTCCGTGGCCAGCACCTTCACCTTTTCCGCTTTTTTCGCCTTCGAAATCGCCATCTTCCTGCTCCTGCCCTACTTCTTCACCGCTGCGTCAGCCACAGCCGAATCCAGCGGAACGCCCGGTCCCATGGTCGAGCTCAACGTGACGCTCTTGATGTATCTGCCCTTCGCCGCCGAAGGCTTCGCCCGCACGATCGAAGTAATCACCGTGGTCGTGTTGTCGATCAGCTTTTGCGGCTCGAAACTCAGCTTGCCCACCGGCACGTGCACCAGGCTCGTCTTATCGGCGCGAAACTCCACCTTGCCGGCCTTGATCTCCTTCACCGCCGCGCCCACATCCATGGTCACGGTCCCGGTCTTGGGATTCGGCATCAGACCCTTCGGTCCCAGCACCTTGCCCAGCCGGCCCACAACTTTCATCATGTCCGGCGTCGCGATCAGCGCGTCGAAGGCGGTCCAGTTTTCTTTCTGGATCTTCTCCACCATCTCCTCGCCGCCCACAAAGTCCGCGCCCGCCTCGGTCGCTTCCTTCTGCCGGTCGCCGGTCGCGATCACGGCTACGGTCTTGGTCTTGCCCAATCCGTGCGGCAGCACAACAGTGCCGCGAACCATCTGGTCTGCATGGCGTGTATCCACGCCCAGACGCATCGTCAGATCGACGGTCTCGTCGAACTTCGCGTATTTCACTTGCTTCAGGAGATTCACTGCTTCAGGCAGCGGATACGCCGGCTTGTTCACAGCGGCGCGCGCCTTCGCAATATTCTTGCCAGTTGCCATGCTTCCCTCGTCTCCCACCGCTTTTGCCAGCCCGCTTCGCGGAATCCGTTAACCAGGCTGAGCATTCGTCCAAAACGTTGCCCATCCGGCTAGGATCAAAAGCCGTGGTGCTATTGACAGCGCAGAGATTCCCCGACGCGTACCCATTTATGGTAGCGAATTGGCCCACGAAATGCAACCAGGGCGCGCCCCCGCTCAGCGAACCTTCCGCTTTTCTATTGTTGCCGCCTGAACTTCCATGCTACGATTCCCCGCAATTCTCTTCTTCAACTCGCGGAACCCTCAGGAGACCGAATGGACACCGAAACATCCATCCGCATCGTTGCGGGACTCCTCGCCATAGGCGTGTTGTTTATACCCGCAATCTTCTACCTGCTAACCCTCTCGCGCGCGCTCGAGAAGTGCTCGCCCGCTTCGCGAACCATGCAGCCAGGAATGGTGTGGCTCATGCTGATCCCCTTCTTCGGATTGATTTGGAACTTCTTCATTGTGCTGGCTCTTTCCAATTCTCTCGGCAGGGAGTTCCCGGCCCGAGGTGTTACGCAACTCGATCCCGAACCCGGGAAATCGATAGGCCTCCCCATGTGTGTCTGCATGGCTTGTGGAATCATCCCGCTCCTGGGAGTTATAGCCTCTCTCATTGCGCTCGTGCTCTGGGTCGTTTATTGGGTCAAAATCGCCGGATTCTCAAGATTGCTCGATCAGTTTCCAGCCCAGGCCACGGTCCCCACTGTCAATTCGGGATTCTGATTCGCAACCGCAAACACCGCTTTGATTCAGTTCGATGGGCCCCAGCGGCAAGACCTCCGTTCACTTGCGCCTTGATCATGACGTGGTGGATTGGCTCGAGGCGCGGGGCAAAGGCCACCTCACCCGCATGAGCGCCGTCCTTCGCGCTTAGGTCGAAGCCGAAAAGCGTAGCGCGTAAGCTGTCCTCCACCCACATCGCGCAAACGGTACACTAGACTCAGGACCCTGTCCCCCCAGGAATTCACGCTTTGCACCCGCTTCTCGCCGATCTCAATCCCGAACAACGCGCCGCTGTCGAGGCCGCCGAGGGCCCACTGCTCATCCTCGCAGGCGCCGGATCGGGCAAAACCCGCGTCATCACCCATCGCATCGCCTGGCTCATCCAGGAGAAAAACGTTGCGCCCGACTCCATCCTCGCCGTCACCTTCACCAACAAAGCTGCCGGCGAAATGGCCGAGCGCGTCAACGAGCTCTTCGGTCACTCCTCGCTGACGAAACCGCTGATCGCAACCTTCCATTCCTTCTGCGTGCGCATCCTTCGGCGCGACGTCGAAGCCCTGAAGATCAACGGCCAGGGCCTCACCCGCGCATTCACCATTTTTGACGAGAACGATCAATCGGCGCTGGTCAAGCAAATCATGAAGCGCATGGGCCTTGACACCAAGCAGCTCACCCCGCGCACCGTGCAGAGCCGCATCTCCTGGGCCAAAAATCACATGGTCGATCCGCAGGATTTTTTCCTTGGTTCAAAGGATCCAACGAGCGAACGAGTGGCACACATCTTTCAGGCCTACCAGGCCGAGCTGCGCAAGAACAACGCCATGGACTTTGACGACCTGCTTCTCGAAGCCGTCCGCTTGCTCAAAGCCTCCGGCGAAGTCCGCGAGCGCTACCAGCGTCGCTATCAATATGTATTGGTCGACGAGTATCAGGACACCAATCGCCCGCAATACGAGCTCATGAAGCTCCTCGCCGGCGAGCACAAAAATGTCTGCGCTGTCGGCGACGAGGATCAGAGCATCTATTCCTGGCGCGGCGCCGACATTCGCAACATCCTCGAATTCGAGCAGGACTTTCCCAACGCCCGCATCGTTCGCCTCGAGCAGAACTACCGCTCGACGCAGATCATCCTTGAGGCCGCCGGCGCCGTCGTCGCCAATAACATTCGCCGCAAGGGCAAAAAGCTCTGGACCGAGCGCCAGGGCGGATCGCTCATCGGCTACTACGAAGCGCCCGACGGTGAAAATGAGGCACTCTTCATCGCCGACAAAATTCAGGCGTTTCTTCGTCAGGCACAAGATTCATCCGAAGCTCAAGACCGCGGAGCGGCCGCGGTGCTCTACCGCACCAACTCGCAGTCGCGTCTCGTTGAAGAAGCCCTGCGCCGCTACAACATCAGCTACACCATGGTCGGCGGCTTCAGCTTTTACGAGCGCGCTGAGATCAAGGACCTGCTCGGCTATCTTCGCCTCATCCGCAATCCTCATGACTCGATGGCTCTTCAGCGCGTCATCAACACGCCGGCTCGCGGCATTGGCAAAACCACCCTCGAAACCATCGAGCGCCTCGCGCTTGAAACCAACCGCTCCACGTGGGACGCGTCCGCCGCAGCCATCGCCAATCGCCTCATCCCCACGCGCGCGCTCATGGCGCTTGAATCCTTCCGCCAGCTCATTCTCGACGCGCAGGCCATGATGGATCCCGACTTCGCCGGAAAGCTCGCCGCCGATGTTGCCGAGTCCCGCGCTGCCGATTCCGACACCGGCTTTGGATTCGGCGCGGCCGCAACGAACACTGAAATGCCAGCGTCTGACAATCAACCCGGCGGCGATCAGGACCAGATGCATCTTCTCGATGCCAGCCACTTCGAACCCAGCCTAAAGCGGGTGCCCCCGGCCCCAAAGTTGGGACCGGGGAACGAAGCTCCGATCGGCGACGAACAAAAGTCGCAGGAAGCCTCCGGATTTCGCTCTCCGGGCGACTCCGCCACGCTGCCCGAGCTCATCCGCTTCATCATCGATCGCTCCGGTTACATCAAAGCCCTTGAAACCGAAGGCACGCCAGAAGCATTCAGCCGCATTGAGAATCTCAAGGAATTGGCCAACGCCGCGCACGACGCCGAGGAGCGGGGTGAAACTCTCGCGGAATTCCTCGACCATGCCGCTCTCGCCTCTGACACTGACAAATTCGATCCCAACGCCCGCGTCACGCTCATGACTCTCCATGCCGCCAAAGGCCTTGAATTCCCGCTGGTCTTTCTCGCCGGCCTTGAAGAAGGCCTCTTCCCGCACTCGCGCACGCTCTCGAGCCCCGAAGAGCTTGAGGAGGAGCGCCGCCTCTGCTACGTTGGCATGACCCGCGCAATGAACACGCTCATTCTCACGCGCGCCCACTATCGTCGCCGCTACGGCGCCGACGTGCCCGAGGCCAGCGTCCCCTCGCGCTTCCTCGAAGAAGTTCCTCCGCAGCTCATCGAAAACCTCGGCAGCAGGAGTCAAGCCTGGTCCACTCCCGCTTACTCATCTGCATATGGATCGGGCCGCAATTCTCAGCGCACCGGCTCCGAACCCGCGCACTTCAACTATGAAGATGAAAGCCAGGAAATTCCTCACACTACCGCGCCCACCTTCTCGCCCAGCCGCGACACTCGTCCAAAAGATCAAAGCGCGCGAGCGCCAAAAGGTGGAAGTGTGGGAGCACCGGAGCACAGCGTCGACAACATTGCCCGCTTCTTTGGTGGAAAATCCGGCTCCGCTCGTCCCGGCTCCTTCGCCCGTCCAACGATGGACATTCCCACGCCCAACGGCGCATCCGGCTTGAGAAAAGGCCAGCGCGTGATGCATTCAAAATATGGTGAGGGAACCGTGCTCCAGCGCGAAGGCGACGGCGAAGACGCCAAGCTCACCGTGCTCTTCGTCCACCACGGCATGAAGAAGCTGATGGAAAAATTTGCCAATCTCCGCAGGATCTGATCAACACCACTCGTCGCGAATCATCTCAAATGCGCCCCGATTATCCCGGTGTCTTTTTCAGTTCGGCTATATCGAACAATGCGTCCACCGTCTCCATCGTCTCCAGGCTCTCGATGGTTGCGTCAAAGTAGCTCTCACGCAGGCCTCGCCGCAATTGCTCGTGTTTCAAATTGTTGCTGGCAAACCCCGGCGTAAAGTACGACTTGAATCCTTCCATCTCTCGCACATACGTGATCGGTGCTTTGGCTGTGTAACCAAGAAACCCCGCCACAAAGTGCAAAGCCTCCTGGGCCTTCGGCGTCTTCAGCTCCCGCTCCAAATCTCTCTTGCCGAAAAACCCCGCCTTGATCACGATGTTCTTCGTCGACCGGTTCATTCGCGCCTGCAGCAGCGCCTGCACCAGGAAATCCTCATCGGTTTCGTCGAATCTGGGATCGTGCAAGACTTTGTTGTCGCGTAGATAATCTCGAAAAAAGGTCACGGATCTCCTTTTTTTTCGTCGTTCGCGCGCCCACCTGGCCTGGGTGAGCTTAACTGGATCAATGGCTCACAACCGGGTTGGTCCGGCCCCGCGATCCTGCCACGGCGCCGGCTCCGCATCCTATATAGGGTAGTCTGCCCGACACCCAATCTTCCCAAGCGCTCATGGCTCAGTCAATCGGATTCCGCTTCAAGCATCAATCCAGTGACCCTTTCGCACGCTCGGCCAAGTCGCTCCATTAGACTGAAAGCGCCATGCAATCGGTAAGGAATCTGTGCGCGCATCGATGGCCCCCCACGCGTTTCGCTGGGTGGATCGCGGCATTCGTGCCTGCAATCGCCCTCGCCGGCTGCGGCATGCCGGGCGCTCCTCTTCCGCCGTCTCTCAATCTTCCGGTTCCTGTCACCGATCTCTCCGCTGTCCGCACTGGTGGCCAAGTGGCGCTCGTCTGGACCATGCCCACAAAGACCACCGACAAAGTCCTGCTCAAAGGCAACATCGCCGTCCGTGTCTGCCGCAATCAGGCCGCCGACCCAAGATGTTCCGTCGCCGCAACGCTCGAATTCGCTCCCGGAGCAGCTGCCACCTTTAATGACACGCTTTTTCCCGAACTCGCCGCTGGCCCTCCGCGTGTCATCACGTATTTTGTCGAGCTCGTCAATCGCAAAGGCCGTTCCGCCGGACTTTCGAACCGCGCTGAGACTCTGGCCGGCGAGGCGCCACCGGCCCTCGAAAACCTGACTGCGGAGATGCGGAAAAACGGTGTGCTCCTGCGCTGGACGCCGGTTCCGAACGACTCATCTCCCGTCGCCATCCGCCTCGTCCGCCGGCTCCTCTCGCCCCCTGTGAAGAAATCGGATCAGGGCCTACTGGCGCAGCCTCCCGAGCCACTCGAGCAAAGCCTCCTTGTTGAACCTGCTGCTCACTCCGATCGCGCGCCCCACACCTGTATTGACACCAGCATTCGCTTTGGCGAGACCTACGAATATCGCGCCCAGCGTGTCGACCGCGTCGCTGTCGACGGCTCAACCCTCGAGCTCGCCGGACCGCTCTCTCCTCCTCTCCGCATCGAGGCCATCAATGTCTTCCCTCCCAGCGCGCCCAAAGGCCTCGCCGCGGTGGCGACCGTGGGCGAAAATGGCGCCGGTCCCGCGATCGACCTCAGTTGGCTCCCCGGCACTGAGGCCGATCTCGCCGGCTACATCGTCTATCGTCGTGATTCCGACACGAGCGCAGCCTGGCAGCGCATCTCTCCCGCGCAACCCGTCGTCGGGCCCGGCTATCATGACTCAAACGTTCAGCCCGGCCGCACCTACATCTACGCCGTCACCGCCATCGATCAGGACCGCCGTGAAAGCGCTCGCTCCGACGAGGCATCGGATACCATCCCCGCTCCCTAGCCTGCGACAAGCGATCAGCCGTTACCGACGGGTAATTGCCGAGTGGGCGACGATCCGGGCGCAAGCTCAACCAATAGACACTCCGGTCGGCCCATCCGGGGGTCTTTTATGCTTTGCTAGAATGCTACAACTGAGGGAGGTTCACCATGAAAGCATCAGCGCATCGATGGGGAGTGTTCGTGGCTTTCGGACTGTTGGCCACGCTGCCTCGGATTGTGAGCGCCGCGGAACCGTGCAAGTTGTTGATTGTGGAAGAAGTCGTCCAGGTGCTCGGTAACTCAGTTTCGCCCATGCCGCTGGGCACCACCGGCTGCATGTGGAAGGGCAGCCCGCAGGGAGTAAGCATTGTGCTGCGCGATGCCTCGGCCTGGGCGCGAATCATCATGCCCGTTCAGGGGATGACCAAGACGGATGTCAGCGGATTTGGTGACGCGGCGTCGCTCTCGGGGATGCAGAATATCTGGACACTGTCAGTGAAGCAGGGAAGCAATGTCATCGTTTTAACGGTCTACGGTGCAAAGAGTCCGGATCAGCAGCGTTCGTCGGAAGAGTCGCTCGCACGGCTTGCTCTCAAGCATCTTTAGGCCCACGCTTGCAATGGCCGATCGGCTTCGAGATAAGAAATTTCTGCTAGAGGGAGTCTGCGCATGAAGTTTTGCCGCTTTTCGCTGAATGGCCTCACGAAGTACGGCACGGTCGAAGACCGCAACGGCGAGTTTTGGATCTCCGGTCCCGCGCCCGCGCCCGACGAAGATCTCGCCTTCAAGTTGCAGAGCGCCAGCCCGGCGTCCTCCTTCTCACCCATGCCCCTCTCCGCCGCTCAACTCCTTCCGCCCGTCACTCCATCCAAGATCGTCTGCGTCGGCCGCAACTATCGCGCGCACGTCCGCGAACTCGGCAATGAAATGCCGACGGAACCGCTGATCTTCCTCAAGCCTCCCTCATCGCTACTCGAGCCCGGAGGCGTCATCCGCATGCCTGCCGTTTCTCAGCGCGTCGACTTCGAAGGCGAGCTCGCCGTCGTCATCGGCCGCCGCGCGCGCAACCTCAAGCCGGATGCCAATTGGCGCGACGTCGTGCGCGGCTTCACGCTCGCCAACGATGTCACCGCTCGCGACCTCCAAAATAAGGACGGTCAGTGGACCCGCGCCAAGGGCTTTGACACCTTCTGCCCCATTGGCCCCATCGTCAGCGACGAGCTCGACCTCGACGCTGGCCTCACCATCGAAACGCATCTCAACGGCGAGCGCCGCCAGCACGCCTCGACACTCGACTTCATCTTTTCGCTCCGTGAACTCCTCGCCTACATCACGTCTGTGTTCACGCTCGAGCCCGGCGACTTGCTGCTCACCGGAACGCCTTCAGGCATCGCTCCGCTCTTTGCCGGTGACCGTGTCGAAGTCTCCATCTCCGGCCTCGGCGTCCTCGTAAACACTGTCGAATCGGAATAGCTCGTCTGCGGCGCACCCACCCCGCATTCAGCGCATCTTAATGGATAAGAGGTACACTGGTCGCGTAGGAAACGAGTCGAATCCCCGCTTCCCCGCTGGAGGAATCATGCCAAATCTTCTTGAGCAATTGCGCAAGTTCACCGTCGTTGTGGCCGACACCGGCGACATGGAGGCGATGGAAAAGTTTCATCCCCAGGACGCCACTACCAACCCTTCGCTCATCACCGCTGCCGCCCAGATGCCGCAGTACCAGCCAATTGTGGACGGCGTTTTGAAAGATGCGCGCAACGAGCTGGGCGAGGGCGCGACGGATCAGGCCGTCGCCAACCTCGCCTTCAAACGACTCGCCGTGGCTTTCGGAAAGAAAATCCTCGCCATCATCCCTGGCCGCGTCTCCACTGAGGTGGACGCGCGTCTCTCTTACGACACGGCAAAGTCCGTCGAGATGGCGCGCGACATCATCGAGATGTACCGCAAGGAGGGCATCGGCCGCGACCGCGTGCTCATCAAGCTCGCCTCAACGTGGGAAGGCTTCCAAGCCGCCGAACTCCTCGAAAAGGATGGAATCCACTGCAACATGACACTCCTCTTCGGCATACATCAAGCCGCCGCTGCTGCCGATGCAGGCGTCACTCTTATCTCGCCCTTCGTCGGCCGCATCCTCGACTGGTACAAGAATGACACCGGCAAAGACTATCAGGGCGCTGAAGATCCCGGCGTGCAATCGGTCACGCGCATCTACAACTACTTCAAGAAATTCGGCTACAAGACTGTCGTTATGGGCGCCAGCTTCCGCAACATCGGCGAAATCACGGAACTCGCCGGTTGCGACCTGCTCACCATTTCGCCGCAATTCCTCGCCGAACTCGAGTCCACTCAGACCGATCTGCCGCGCAAGCTCGATCCCGCCAACGCAAAATCCTTGTCGATAGAGAAAATCATCATGGACAAGGCCACCTTCGATCGTATGCACACCGCCAATCGCATGGCCAGCGATAAGCTCACCGAAGGCATCGAGGGCTTCTCCGCCGCACTCGTCAAGCTAGAATCGCTTCTAGCCAAGCGCCTCGCCGAGCTTGAACAGCGTACCCCGGCCACAGTCTAACGGCGCATCATTCCCCGCTCAAGGGCAGCCCTTTGCGGCTGCCCTTTCATTTTTCCCTCGTTCGCAATCGAACTCCTTCTCTGCCAACTAAGTTGGTTCCCCCTCTTGCCAAACGCAACTCTTCCGATAAGCTCAGTGTTAAAGATTAATGAATTGGGCCGCCGCTGGCGTCTTCCCCGCGCAGAACCAAACGGAACAGCCGCGGCTACAGACAACGAACCAGGCTGCTCGCGCGCAGCCGCTTCGGCAACGAGAGATCGCTTCATCGCGAGTCTCCGCTTGGGAGGTGTGTATGCAGGCCCAACCTCATCCGCTCGAACCCTTCTTCCAGCAGATCGTGCGCAATAGCTACGAAGGCAAACTCGGCCTGCACGATCCCGATCTCACTCTCTATGTTGCCCGCATTCTCTGCGACTTCTCCCAGGCCGACAAGCTCTACAGCATCCGCGATGCGAACGGCCGCCCCATCGAACAGCTCGAAGAGATGGAGCGCGCTGCCGATCCCATTCATGGCTCCGCTGCGTCCTTCGATGCCGAGCGCGCGCTGCGCAAATACATCGGCGATTACGCGCTGTTCGTCGCCGGCATGTACCCCGAGGTCACCGGTTCCAGCCGCCGTCTCCGCCGCCATCAACCTAGCATCGAAGAACTCATCCGCGCCGGCAAAGAGAGCTACTTCATCGTCAGCCAGTTCAATCTATTCGAATACGAGCAGGAAGCGCCACTCTTCGCTCGCCTATCCGATAGTTTCGAGCGCCTCCTTCTCGGCCTGACGCTGGTGCGCGAGGATCTTGGCCCACGCAAGCCGCGCCAGCTTCCGCCGCGCGTGAACTAAGCCAATTTCCTGATCCCATCTCGGCGCATCTTCCACGCCGCTTGATCGCCCTCGCGCCCACAATGGATACTGGAATCTCCTGAGGAGAACCCTCCATGAGTGATTCTGTAACTCTGCACGCCCCTGACGGCCACTCGTTCGGTGCATACGTCGCCCGTCCCGTAACCGAGCCGATCGCCGGCCTCGTCGTTGTGCAGGAGATCTTCGGCGTCAACGCCCACATCCGCTCTGTTGCCGACGGCTGGGCGCGCGACGGCTTCCTCGCCGTCGCCCCCGCGCTCTTTGACCGCATCCAGCCTGGTGTCGAGCTCGGCTACGATCCGGCCGGGATGCAAACCGCGATGAGCCTCTTTCCCAAATTCGATGTCGACAAAGCGATCGCCGACGTTGCCGCAGCGGTTGACTATGCCGCTGCTGCAACACACGGGAAAGTCGGCGTCATCGGCTACTGCCTGGGCGGCACCATCGCCTGGCTCTCCGCCACGCGCCTTTCACCGGCCGCGGCCGTGGGCTACTACGGCGGCCGCATCGGCAACTATGCCGGAGAGGAACCAACCTGCCCTGTCATGCTCCACTTCGGCAGTCAGGACTCGCACATTCCCGCCGCCGAAGTCGAGAAGGTCCACTCCGCGCACCCTGAAGTTGAAATCTTCTGGTACGACGCCGGCCACGCCTTCAACTGCGACCCGCGCCCAAGCTACAACGCCGCTGCGGCCAAAGAGGCTCGCCAGCGCTCGCTTGAATTTCTCAAGAAGCATCTGGCCTAGGCGATTCAGTCTTCGCGTGACTCCTCCCTCAAGCGTCGCCGCGATCTACGCAAGACGCGGAGCCACTACTCTCTATTCCCTATTCCCTATTCCCTGCTTTTGTCACTCCGACCAGACCGCCAGCACGTTCCCAACTCCATCGGAGAAATGGAATCGCCGCCCGCCGGGGTATTCGAATGTCGGCACCACGATCTTGCCGCCCGCCGCAACAATCGCCTTCTCCGTCGTTTTCAAATCCGTGGAGTAAAGCACGACCAGGGGCGCAGCATCGCCGCAGGTCTCTTCCGGCTTGGCTGTGCGAAACCCGCCGTGAACGCCGGCGTGCGCCGCTTCGAAACTGATGTAATCGGGCCCCCAGTCCTGGAAACTCCAGCCAAATACGGCCGCATAAATCTGCTTCGCGCGCGCCACATCCGTCGCGGCAAATTCAATGTAGTTGATTTTGTGGTGATTCTCTGCTTGGCTCATCGCTCATCTCCTCTGCGTTAGGGTCAAGTTGAGTCGAGGGAAGGCTACTGCGAACGCGAAGCGCAGGCACACCTTCCCGGTGTGCTCCTGAACGCCTCCATCCGCAGTCTCTCAAGAGCTGGAGAAAGCAGGTAGAGCCCGCAGGTTTGGCTTGCAACGCGGGCTGCCGAGGTACGCCATCAATTTAGCAGAATCGGGTCTGCGTGGCACAAGAAAATTCCTTCTGCGCGCCCGCTATCGCCCCACCTGCACCGCAATCCCGCCCATGATCGTTCGCGGCGGCATATTCACGCCCATGATCTCCTGATAGCCAGTGTTGCTCGCATTCATGAGCCGCAAATACGGCCTCACCTTCCAGGTATCACGAGTCAAAGTCGTGTTCCACACCGGGTACACCGTCTGTTGATATCGCTGCGCCAGCTGCACCGCGTTTGTCAGAACAATGTCGTGTCCCATCGCCCAGGTCCACGACGCATGAACGTTTTCGACCGGATAATTGAAAACATACTCCGACTCAAGCCCATGCAACGCGGTCTGCGCCCCATGCAAACCCGTCCATTCAATCCGCACCGTCTGCGATTTCTTTGGAATCCACGTGAAGCTCGTCTCGATTCCGGCAAAATGCAGTCCATTCAGGTTGTCCGCGCACCAGATGTTCGCCGGGCAGCCCGCTGGCAGATACGGATTCGGCGTCGCGCTCTTCACATAGTCGATCGTGTCGTGCTGCTGCGAATAGAATCCCGTCGCCGAAAATGTTACTTTTGCCGACGGCGTCCAATCCGCACCCCCATCCCCGGTCCACGCTGACTCTGGTCTTAGACTGGCATTCCCGAGCGTCGACGGATCGGAGTAGTAAAGATCGGTGTACGTCGGAATCCTGAATCCATATCCACCGGTCGCGCGCAGCTTCAAGCTGTTCGCCACGCGAAAACTTCCCGCCAGTTCCGGAGAAAACACTGCCTGTGCTCCTCCCGAAAAAACCTCCTCACGTGCCCCAACCGACAAGCTCCAGCGCTTCTTCGCCGGCCGCAGGTCCAGGTCCACATACCCCGCGCCGCGATTCCGCGCGTGCAGGCCCAAGTTGTTGCTGCGAATGCTGTCGCCATCTGCCTCCAGCCCCATCAATAGCAGTGTTCCAACCGGCAAATTCTCCGTGCGTCGCAATGATCCTTGCCACGACCCGTCAATATGATTGTTTTCGTAAATTGCCGGATCGTCGCGGAAGAGCACGAATTCATCTGTGTGCCGTCGGTACGCGAACGCCGCCTCGGTTCGGCTGCCCAGATCCTGTCGTACTCCGCCAAACCAACCCTTCGTCCGCTCCCACGAAGGGTAGTCCCCATAAAACTGGTTCGCTCCGAACGATCTGTCACTCACAGCAAAAAGCAAATCGCTCACGCCCAGCCGCGAACCCACCCAGGACTCCGCCGAAGTATCCTCATTGCGATAGTCGCGATCGGTTATGAATCCCGTCGAAAAGTTGCGCTCCCCCGTCAAGCGCCCACTCCATCGCCCGCGCGTCGCTCCGGCCATCAGCGTCTCCTCATTCGATTCGAAGCTGCCCTCCCCGCCACGCAGAAAAGTCGAATCGTGATCCGGCGCCGCCGTCAAGAAATCCACCACTCCGCTCAGCGCATCCACGCCGTGCAAAGTCGACCCGGCGCCTTCCAGCACCTGGATCGAATCCATCGCCTCCAGTGGCACCGGCAAATCGAGGTTGTGGTGTGAAGTCTGCGCGTCGTTAATGCGAAATCCATTCAGCAGCACCAGCGTCTGCTCAAAGCTTCCGCCACGCAGCACCAGGTCAACCTGCCCGCCGCCCGCGCCGCGTTCTTCGAGAAATACCGAGGAATCCTGACGCAACAGATCCTGAGGTGACTCTGCAGCCAGCGCTTCACCCTTCACCGGCAGAATCTCCACTGACCGTTGCGACTCAGCCAGTGGCACCGGCGTCGCCGTGCCCAGCACCACCATGGTTTCCGATTTCCCTTTAACCGGAGTTGCTGGCGGAGCCGCCACGACCTGGGCGCTGGCCAAGGGCAGCGTTCCCGCCAACAACAGGATCCATACGACTCGGCGAATATGAATCAATTGCAATTGGCGCATTGAATTGCTCAGCTAGAGCATCGCCTCCGAAGATCATGCTGCGCAACGACGATTTTGTATCATCGTGAATAGTTGAGGTGCTAAACTAACTGCATTCACCATGCGCATCGACGCCTTCCTCCGCGAAAGCCCTATGTTCGCAGTCAATCGCGCGGCGCGCCGCTTTGAGTCGCTCGCCTCGCGCGTCCTCGCGGCCGACAGTCTTGGCTTCCTTGAAGCTCTTGTCCTCGCGGCTCTCTTTTTCGAGGCGCCCCGCCAGGTTAAGCCGTCCCAACTGGCCGAAACCTTCGCCACCACCCGCGGCAATCTCAGCCACTGCATCTCGTCGCTTGAGGCCAAGGGGCTCTTGCAGCGCAAAATCGACTCTCAGGATGCGCGCGCTTATCTTCTTACGCTGAAGCCGCAAGGCAAGCGCTGCGCCCTGCGCGTGATCGCTGCCCTCGACAGAATGCAAAACGAGTTCGAACGCGAGATCGGCAAGAACAACCTCGCCGAAATGCTCAAGTCCATTCGCAAGCTCGAGGCGCGCGCCACGATTCGGTAATAAACACGGCAGTCAAAATGCCGGCCACGGCACTGTGCCTACACAGCTTCCCAATTCACTGCCTCAACCCGCCGCACCAAGAGTGCCCACGAAAGCGCGCCAACGAGCGCCACTCCTCCAGCAACCACAAATGCCAGTCGCGCGCTCCCTCGCGTCTGAACAATCAGCCCAGCCAGCCACGGCGCAACGATTCCCGCAAAATTCGCCACGCCATTCTGCAGGCTTGACCATCGCCCCGCCATTGCCGGACCCGCCAAGGTTTGCGCAATCGCCCAGTGATTTGAAGCGTATCCGCCGTGACCAATGCACGCGATCGCCAACAATCCCAGCGCGATCAGCGGATGTCCGTGGACTAACGTGAGCGCAAGCAAGCACGACGCCATCGCCTGCCCGCCGACCACCAATCTGAGCCGCACCGTAGTAGGCGAAACACCGCGAGCGATCAGCCGATCCGAAATCCAGCCCGACAGGAGCGTCGTGCAAGCGATCAGCAGGAAAATTGCCGCTGTCAGCCTCGACATGTTTCGAATCGAAAGATGTTCTTCCTGCACGAGGTACGTTGGCAGCCAAGCAAGCAGGAAATAGTAGAAGTAATTCCCGCTGAAGTGCCCAATGGTCGTTCCCCACGCGCAGCGCAAACGAATCATCTTCGCGATCGATCCGGTCGAGCCAAAAGCCGGCATCGCCGCACCGCGCTCCTGTGCACTTCGCTTGCTATGCACGGCAGACCCGCCGCGCGGCATTGCAAAATACCAGGGCAGCATCCACGCCAGCGCACCCACTCCAAAAACCACAAACAGCATGCGCCATCCCCAGTGCACCAGCACCATGCCGCCTACGAACGCGCCCGCCGCCGGCCCCAGTTTGGTTCCCGCGTCGATGAATGCGTTCGCCCTACCTCGATGCTCCTGCGGCATTGCGGCAAAGATGCGCGAATAGCATGGATACGCGACCGACTCGCCCAGCCCGAGCACGAGCTGCAGCGCGAAAAGCGCCGCATAGCTTGTGGTCAGTCCTATGAAAGCGGTGGCCGTCGACCACAGCAGGTACCCGAGCAAAAGCACCCACCCCACGGGGAAACGGTCGGTCAACTCACCCGCCAGCCCAAACAGCTGCACCAGCGCATAAGTCCAGAAGAAAGCTGACAACAGCTCGCCCGCACGCAGCGACGAAAATGAAAACTGCCGCTCCAGGAGCGGCATCGCCAGCCCCAGGTTGCTGCGGTCAACGTAATTGATGACCACGGAAAGAACGAGGAGGAGGATAACGATCCATTCGCGGCGCGAAATCCGGACATGAATCGGAGCAGCGTCCGCCATCAACTCCTCGCAGTCTCCGCAAATCCTACCACGCGTCTTCGCACAGACCGCGCATGCGATCGCTCGTGTTCACGGGTGCGAGCGCTGCACAGTTACGCGACCAGCCAACTTCAGCCCCGTCACCGCGCATATCATCAGCGCCAGCGCTCCCAGAACAGCCCAAATGCAGGTCCGTCTTTGATCCGTCATGACAGGTTTCACCTGGCTCAGAGTTTTTCGGGGGGACGCTTGCTTGCGAGGATTCTACCGCAGTCTTCTTGAATTCCACTCAGGGTTTTCCCGCGGCCCTCGGCGTGTCATCCACGGCGCATCCGCTCCCGTCTTTGGCAACGCCTGAACTTGCCAGCCGCGCATTCTTGTCCCGCTTCAATTCAAATCGAAAACAGAAGGCCAGGAGATTGTCTCCTGGCCTCAAATGAACGCCCCG